>Ga0075424_100004465_pt1 | contig 13207 bp, 10 predicted proteins | sample SoiMethybrSBSTD3_FD_75301 | JGI IMG/M metagenome (GOLD analysis project Ga0075424, IMG submission 75301) | Bulk soil microbial communities from a Populus tree surrounding site in Tennessee, USA - Soil MetaG P. TD hybrid SBSTD3 | ecosystem: Environmental > Terrestrial > Soil > Tree plantation... | reverse complement strand
GAATAGTAGACGATCTTTTGATAGTCGATCGGCGGATAGTGAATATTCGCCCACTTCGGCTCCGCCTGGGTTTTCTCCAGCTTCGCCCAGTAACGATAGGCCTTCAGGCGCCAATCGAGCAGCCACTCGGGCTCGTTCTTCTTGGCGGAGATCGTCCGAATGATCTCCTCGTTGAGGCCCGGCGGTATCGATTCGGATTCGATGTCGCTGATGAAGCCGTACTTGTACTCGCGGTCGGCGAGGATCTCTACGCTGTTCGCTGCTTTAGCCATTTCTTTTCCGCCTTACCCCACTTACACCGAGAACGAAGTTCCGCACCCGCAGGCGCGCTTGACGTTCGGGTTCTGAAAGACGAAGCCCGATTGCATGAGCTCTTCTTTGTAGTCGAGCTCGGTGCCGTTCAAATACAAAAGGCTCTTCATATCCACGAGGATCTTCGCGCCGTCTTTTTCGAAGACCTTGTCGCCGGGACGGGCGGCATCGAGGTCCATTTTATATTGCAATCCCGAGCAGCCGCCGCCGACGACTTTGAGGCGCAGCCCTTCTTTTTCTTTCTTCTCGTCCGCCGCCAGGAGCTGCTTGATCTTGGCCGCGGCGTTTTCCGTAATGCTGACACCTACCATGGTTCTCCTCCTCGAACCTTATGAAACTCTTTCGGCGTTGCCCGCGCGCTTCGCCGACTCCCGGCGCGCCGCCTCGTACAACGGCGAGAGCTTGCGCAGGCGCATCACCTCATCGGCGACCCGCCCGATCGTATAGTCGATCTCCTCCTCGGTATTGAACCGGCCGATGCCGAAGCGGATCGAGGCATGGATCAGGTTCTCCTCCATGCCGAGCGCGCGCAGAACGTGCGACGGCTCCAGGCTCGCCGAGGTACACGCGGAGCCGGTCGAAAGCGCGACGTCTTTCAGCGCCATCATCAGCGATTCGCCTTCGATGTAGGCGAAGCTCAAATTCATATTTCCCGGGAGCCGCTCCGCAGCGCCGTTGACGTATACCGCATCGAGGCGGCGCAACAGACCTTCTTTGAGTCTGTCTCTCAAGGCGATAAGGCGGTCGGCTTCTTCCGCCATCTCCGCGCGCGCCAGCGCGCACGCCTTGCCGAAGCCGACAATCGCGGGAACGTTTAACGTCCCGGACCGGAGCCCGCGCTCGTGGCCGCCGCCGTCGATGATCGGCTTGAGATTCACTTTCCGTCCCTTGGAGCGGACATAGAGCGCGCCGACCCCCTTAGGGCCATACATCTTATGCGCCGAGATCGACAGCAGATCGATACCCGCGTCTTCCACGTCGATCGGAATCTTCCCGACGGCCTGCGCCGCATCGGAATGAAAAAGAACCTTTCTTTCCTGAGCGATGCGCCCGATCTCTTTCAGCGGGTGAATCGTGCCGATCTCGTTGTTCGCCGCCATCAAAGAAAGCAGGATCGTCTTCTCCGTCAGCGCGCCGCGCAGCCGATCGAGATCCAACCGGCCCACGCGGTCGACGGGCAAATAGGTCACCGTGAAGCCGCGCCGCTCCAGCGCCTTGCAGCTGTCGAGCACGGCGCGATGCTCCGTCGCGCAAGTCACGATATGATTGCCGCGATCTTTATAAGCCTCCGCCGCGCCTTTGAGCGCGAGGTTGTTCGACTCCGTCGCCCCGCTGGTAAATATGATCTCGCGCGCCGAGGCGTGAATCAGCCGCGCGATCTCTTCCCGTGCCTGATCGACCGCAGCTTCGGCTTCCCAGCCGAAGGCATGATTCCGGCTCGCCGCGTTGCCGAATTTCTCGTTGAAATACGGCAACATGGCATTCAGGACCCGCCGGTCGACCGGCGTCGTCGAGTGATTGTCTAGATAAACCGGGACCTTAACCATTGTAGACCTTTTAGGTCTTACTTAACTATATCGAAGGCGGTTCTTATTATCAAGCAGGGGTAAGTTAACGACTGTCTAGCGTTTTTTCCAGGGGGAAACGATAACGTCAGCCGGGCTGGAGCAGGGTTTTTAAGTATTTCCCTGTAAATGAATTGTTCGCCGCCGCGATCTGCTCGGGCGTGCCGTAAGCCACCACCTCGCCGCCGGCGGCGCCGCCCTCCGGCCCTAGGTCGATTACGAAATCGGCGGCTTTGATCATGTCCAGGTTGTGCTCGATGACGAGGATCGTGTTGCCGGCGTCCGCCAGCCGGTTCAAGACATCGAGCAGCTTGCGGATGTCGTCGAAGTGAAGGCCGGTGGTCGGCTCGTCGAGAATATAGAGCGTCCTCCCGGTCGAGCGCTTGCTCAACTCGCGCGCAAGCTTGACGCGCTGCGCCTCGCCGCCCGACAGCGTCGTCGCCGATTGTCCGAGCCGCACATAGCCCATGCCGACGTCGCGGAGTGTCTCGAGCTTGCGGCGGATGGCGGGAAAATTTCCCAGGAATTCGACCGCCTCGTTCACGGTCAAGTCGAGCACATCGGCGATGCTGCGGCCCTTGTATAAAATTTCCAACGTTTCTCGGTTGTAGCGCCGGCCGCGGCAAACCGCGCAAGGGACATAGACGTCGGGCAGAAAATGCATCTCGATCCTGACCATGCCCTCGCCCTGGCAGGCTTCGCAGCGCCCCCCTTTCGCGTTGAAGGAGAACCGTCCGGGGGCGAAGCCGCGCATGCGCGCTTCGGGGAGCTGGGCGAAGAGATCGCGAATGTGCGGCAAAAGACCGATATAGGTCGCCGGATTGGAGCGCGGGGTGCGGCCGATCGCGCTCTGGTCGATGCTGATGACATTGTCGAAGTATTCCTCGCCGGCAAGCTCGTCATATGGCCCCGGTTTTACCTCGGCGCCGTGCAGCCGGCGCGCGAGCGCGGGATAGATCGTGTCGGTGACGAGGCTGCTTTTTCCCGACCCGGATACTCCGCTTATGCACGTGATGGTCCCCAGAGGAATATCGAGATCGATGCCTTTCAAATTGTGAGCGCGCGCGCCGCGCAGCGAAAGCGTCCTTCCGTCGCCTTTCCGCCGGCGCTCGGGCGCGGGCATCTGAAGCCGCCCCGAGAGAAAGCCGCCGGTAAGCGACGCCTCGCTCGCCATAATCTCCGCCGGCGCGCCATGAGCGATCACCTTTCCACCGGCGACGCCGGCGCCAGGCCCCAAGTCGATCACATGATCGGCGGCGAGGATCGTCTCGCGATCGTGCTCGACGACGAGGACGGAATTGCCGGCTTCCTGTAACTCGCGGAGCAGCGTCAGCAGGCGCTCGTTGTCCCGCGGATGGAGTCCCACGCTCGGCTCGTCGAGGACGTAAAGCACGCCGACGAGCCCCGAGCCGATCTCCGTCGCAAGGCGCACGCGCTGACTCTCGCCGCCGGAAAGCGTCGCGGAATGGCGATCGAGGCTCAAATAATCGACGCCGACGCGGACTAAAAACTTAAGCCGGTCGATAATCTCGCGCAGGATGCGCTCGGCAACGGCGGCTTCTCGCGGCGCCAGCGGGAGCGCCGTGAAAAACGCCAGCGCGTTCGAGATCGGCATGGCGGAGACTTCCGCGATATTTTTTCCCGCGATGAGGACGTGCAGAGCTTCCTTTCTAAGCCGCGCGCCGTGGCAGTCTGGGCAAGGCGGCGCGTCGCTCCCATCGCTCTCGTCGTCTTCGGTTTTTTTGTTTTTCTCCACGAGGCGCCCGAGGCCGCCGCATGTAGGGCAGGCCCCCTCCGGGCTGTTGAAGGAAAAAAAGCGCGGCGTGATCTCGGGAAAGGAAACGCCGCATTTGAGGCAGATCGATTTTCGGCTGAAGAGAAGCTCCTCGCTTCCGCTCTCAGGACGAATCACGGCGGCCTTGACGACCTCCCGACCGTAGCGGGAAGCGATTTCCAGCGAATCGGCCAGCCGCTTTTCAATGCCCGGGCGTACTACGAGGCGGTCGACCACGAGGTCGACACTGGCCGTGGCCTTATTTTTAGGAGCGAGGTCCTCTCCCAACTCGTAGATTTCGTCGTCGATCCGCACGCGCGCGAAGCCCGCGCGCGCGAGGCGGTCGAGCTCGGTCCGGAGGTCGCGCGGATCGACGGCGACGGGCGCAAGGATCTGAAGCTGGCTCTGCGCCGGCAGCGCCATGAGGCGGTCGACGATCTCTTCGATGGTGAGCGCGGAGATTTCCGCGCCGCACTCCCAGCAATGCGGCCTGCCGACGCGCGCGAAAAGAAGTCTTAGAAAGTCGTAGATCTCCGTCAGCGTGCCGACGGTCGACCGCGGGCTCCGGCTCGCGCCTTTCTGCTCGATCGCGATCGCGGGGGAGAGGCCCTCGATGGCGTCCACGTCGGGGCGCTCCATACGCTCGAGAAACTGACGCGCGTAGGCGGAGAGCGATTCGACGTAGCGGCGCTGGCTCTCGGCGTAGATCGTGTTGAACGCCAGCGAGGACTTTCCCGAGCCGGAGACGCCGGTGACGACGACCAAACGGTCGCGAGGAATTTCGAGGTCGATGTTTTTTAAATTGTGCTGGCGCGCCCCTCGGATGACGATCTTGCCGGCCATCTAGGAGCGCTGGAGGTCGCTCAAGGCGGATTCCACGATATGACGGTACTCCTTGAGCTTGGCGTCGGTCGAGGCCTCGAAGCGCAAGACCAGCGCCGGCTGCGTATTCGAGGCGCGGATCAAGCCCCAGCCCTCGGAGAATTTGACGCGCACGCCGTCGACGTCGATCACCGGGTAGCGCTGGCGGAAATACTCCGTCGCCTTGGCCGCGATCTTGAATTTCTTGTCGTCGGGGCAGTCGACGCGGATCTCGGGGGTCGAGATGCTCTTCGGCACGTCCGAGAGCAACTCCGAGAGCGGCCGGTTCGAGCGGGCCAGCAATTCGACAAGGCGCAGCGAGGCGTAGATCGCGTCGTCGTAGCCGAAGTAACGATCGGCGAAGAACATGTGGCCGCTCATCTCGCCCGCGAGCACCGCCTTGGTCTCTTTCATCTTCGCCTTGAGCAGCGAGTGGCCCGCCTTCCACATGATCGGCTTGCCGCCGCGCTTCTCGATGTCGTCGAAAAGACGCTGCGAGCATTTCACCTCCGAGATGATCGTCGCGCCGGGCCTCTGTTTCAAGATATCGCGCTCGAAGAGAATCAAAAGCTCGTCGCCCCAGAGGATGTTCCCTTTTTCGTCCACCGCCCCGATGCGGTCGGCGTCGCCGTCGTAAGCGATGCCGAGGTCGGCTTTTTCTTTTTTGACTTTCTCGATCAGCAGCCTGAGATTGTCGGGGATCGTCGGATCGGGATGATGGATGGGAAACGACCCGTCCATCGTGCAGGCGATCTCCCACACCTCGCAGCCGAGGCCGCGGAACACAGGAGGCGCGACGGGGCCGGCGACGCCGCTGCCGGCGTCGATAACGACTTTGAGGCGCCGGGCGAGCGACGGCACGTCGCGCCGCAGGTGGTCAAGATAGGGCGGGATGATCGCATAACTCTCGCGCTTGCCGCCGGGATTCTCTTTGAATTCGTTGCGCTCCATGCGCGCGCGCAGATCCTGAATCTGCGCGCCGTAGAGCGTCTCCTTCCCCAGGCAGACTTTGAAGCCGTTGTACTCGGCCGGGTTATGGCTCGCGGTGATCATGATGCCGCCGTCGACGTCGAGGTGAAAGAGCGAAAAGTAAAGCAACGGCGTAGGGCAGACGCCGACGTCGTAGACATGGAGGCCGGCCGTTAGAAGTCCCTCGATCACCGCTTCGGCGTAGGGGTCGGAAGTCGCGCGGCAGTCGCGGCCGACGCTGACGCGCCGTCCGCCTTTGGCGTAAATCGCCGTGCCGTGGACCTTGCCGAGCAGCAGCGCGAAATCGGCGTCGAAATCTTTCTCCGCCAAGCCCCGTATGTCGTACTCACGGAAAATTGCCGGGTTCATTAATTCCTCCGCCGTTTCGCTTCCCGCGCCAGACGCGCCGCGAGCAGAATCGCTTCTTTCATGCTGGTTTCGTCCGCTTTATTTTTGCCCGCGATGTCGTACGCGGTGCCATGATCCACAGAAGTCCTAACGAACGGAAGACCCAACGTCAATGCCACCCCGCCGACAAAGTCCAGGAGCTTGAGAGGAATGAGCCCCTGGTCGTGAAACATGCAGACGACGGCATCATAATCGCCCCGCGCCGCGAGATAAAAAAGAGTATCGGCCGGAAACGGCCCGAAGGCCCGGACGCCGCGCCTTTTCGCCGCTTCGACCCCGGGTGAAATAATGCTTTTTTCCTCGGCGCCGAAAATGCCTTCCTCACCCGCGTGCGGGTTCAGCGCCGCGACCGCGAGGCGCGGCCGCGGAAGCGAGAAATAACGCCGGAGCGCGCGATCGGTCAATTCGAGCGTGATGCTAATTTTCTTTGCGCTGAGTTCTTGAGCCACCCGCATCAACGGCAGATGCACGGTGACGAGGACGACCTTCAGCTTGCGTCCCAACAGCATCATCCGGACGTCGCGCGCGCCGGCGATCTCGGCGAGAAGCTCGGTGTGGCCGGGATAACGGTGCCCCGCCATCTGGAGAACTTTTTTATTGAGCGGCGCCGTGGCGATGGCGTCGACCGATCCCGCGAGCGCCGCCCGCGCGGCCTCGGTGACATAGCGGTAAACCGCAGCGCCGCAGGCGCGCGACGGGACGCCCGGTTTCGCTTGCGCAGGCGACAGCGACGACAACGACCGGACCGCGACGGCGCGCGGCCAGGGCTCGCCGGGAGACCAGTCCGCCAAGGGAACGCGCAGGTGTAGTTTTTTTTGCGTGCGCTGAAGGAGGCCCAGATCGCCGAAGACGATCGGCCGGCACGCGCGCCGAATTGACAGCTCCGCGAGCGCCTTGAGAACGACCTCAGGGCCGACGCCGGCGGGGTCGCCCATGGTCACGGCGATGATAGGTTTAGCCATTTGGCGAATAAAATAGGCGTCGGAGCGCAAGACCCGTCATGGCGGCAAGATCGGCGCCGCATCGCTGAAGGTATCAGTGCTTCAAAGTTTGCACAAAACCCGGACGTATTCCACCCGCTTTAAGCTCAGTCGGCGTCCGCGGGGACCTAGCCATTTGGCCGATACCGGGCGCGATAAAAAGTCTCTATGATCGAACGCAGACGGAACTTGCTTCGTCATAAAAAACTGGAGGTTTGTGTTCCCCGGCGCGATCGAGCGGCGTTATCGCCAATAACCGGCGGGGAGCCGGCGGAGTTAGATCCTTCGGATCAGATTCTCACCCATCGGGAGATCGAAGTGCTGCGCATGATAGCGGATGGATCGGGCAACAAACAGATCGCGTCCAGATTCGGGATTTCGGATCACACGGTAAAATTTCACATCGCTTCGATTTTCGCGAAGCTCGGCGCTTGCAGCCGCACCGAAGCCGTGACCGTGGGGATTCGAAAGGGCCTGCTTATGGTTTAGGGATCGTCTTCGCTACTTCGAGAAGGGATTCAGCCGGTTCCAGAAGCCGGGCGATTCCTTCGGCTTCTCGCCGGGCGCCTGAGGATTTTCGATCGGGGCCAGAACCTCTTCCACTTGATCCGAGTCGTCCGGTGATTCGGTGCGGAACAGCGGCGTGCCGAACAGGCTGATCACTTTCTGACCGGCGTACCGGCTGGGTTTTCCGGCCTCGTCGACATCTTCGGTAGGAGCTTTCTTGAACGGATTGAGAAAATTCCAGAAGCCCGGATCCTCGGTCCGTTTCGCCCCCGAAGCGACGAGTGTGTCCATGGTCGCCTCTTTCGTATCCTCGGGACGAAAAACGACGCCGGCAAGCTTGACATCGACGCGATGCTTTCTGCGCAGATCGCCCTTGAGCCACTTTTGGAATCGCTCTTCCAGCGCCTTGCTCATGACCTCGTCGCGGACTTTATCTTTGATATCGGCGAGCGCGACCTGTTTGCCGCCCTCGCGTCCCTCGAGCTTGATAATATGCAGCCCGGCGCTGGTGCGCAGTGGTTCGCTAACCTCTCCGACGTTTAGCTTGTTGAATGCGACCTGGTCGATTTCTTTGAGCAGGCTGCCCCGTGTGACCCAGCCGATATCGCCGCCTTCGGACGCGCCGGCGCCTTCGGAGTAAGCCTCCGCGAGCTTGGCAAAGTCCTCTCCGGCCGCGAGGCGGCGGCGGATTTCAGCCGCTTTTTGAACGGCCGCCGATTCCGCGGCTTTATCCGCTTCCGGGACGGCGATCAAAATGTGGCGCAGACGGACCTTTTGGTCGGAGACGTATTTTTTTTGATTGAGGGTATAATAACGTTCGACGTCTTCGGAGGTGATATTGATCCGCTTTCTTACCTGCGTCTCGATGATGTCCCCTTTTTCCATCTCGCTTCGAATCGAAGCGCGATATTTCTCCCAGGACATGCCGTCGGCGGCGAGAGCCTTGCGCAGCTGCTCTTCACTGATGCGATTTTTTTCTTTGACTTGGTCGATGTAGTTGTTGATCTCTTCGTCACTGACCTTGATGCCGGCCTGCTTGACCTCGGCGGCGAGCAGCCTGTCGGTAATGTACTGCTCGATCACTTCCTGGTCCTCTTTGCCGAGGGCATTGAGGTCGCCCACGGGAAATTCGCGTCCCATCTGCTTGCGGGCGTAATTTTTGAAATCCGTCAGTGTGTGAGGCTCGCCGTCGATGACGACGAGAACCTGCTCGATCACACCCGCTCGAGCGGAAGAAAGAACCGACAGGAGGACCACAAGAAAGAAACCGAGGCCGGAGTACAACGATCGCCTCATAGAAAAAAACTCACACTTTCGTAAGGAATTCGTCTTGGGACCCTAGTAGGTATCATAGCGGGAAGGAAAAAGGAAGCCTCTTTCCGTAACGCTACCCCGCTATTTTTCCTTATTGGCGTCGCGCCAGGCGAGATAAAAAATCAGCCCGACAATCAGGATCATGACGATCGGCGGCAGCACTGCGGCCATAACGGTTTTCCTCCTGGGAGCGAGCGCTCATTTTGCCACCGGCCGCGCGCGGCGTCAATGGCGGGAAAGCATAGACGCCGTTCGGGGCGCTTGCTACTATCGGACAGGACATGAAACGACTCTACGGAACGATACTCGCCTTGGCGTTAGTGATGTTGTCGCCCGAGCCGCGGCTACGCGCGCAAGAGGAGCAGCACTTCGTCGGCCAGTTCCTGGTCGCGACGCCGACGATGGCCGATCCGCGCTTCCAGGAGAGCGTCGTCTATATGATCGGCCACGGCAAAGACGGCGCTCTCGGTCTCGTCATCAACCGACCCATCGCCGAAGGGCCGCTCGCCGACCTGCTGAAAGCCCTCGGGCGCGACATCGAATCCGCGGAAGGCAAAGTCACCATTTTTTACGGCGGCCCGGTCGATGTCGAAGAGCTTTTCATCCTTCACGGCAACGATTATGCAAGCAAAGCCACGCGCTTCGTCGGCAACGGCCTCGGCGTGACCTCCGACTCGGAGATTCTGCGCGCCATCGCCGGCGGCAAGGGACCGCGGCAGAAGCTTTTGATCTTCGGCTACGCCGGTTGGGGCCCCGGGCAACTCGAGGCCGAAATCGACTCCGGCGCCTGGTTCGTCATCCCTGCCGAGATGTCGCTCATCTTCAACAGCGAACCGGAAAAGACCTGGGAGCGGGCTCTGGCGAAGCGCAAGCAGAAAGCGTGATCGCTGTCAGGCGTCGCCCGCCGCGGAAGACAGCGGCGCCGCCGTTTTGCCCCGCGCCGGCATCTGAATGGAACGCAAAAATTCCATGACTTCGCGGACGACCTCGTCCCAAGCATCCGCCTTCGGCGCGAATGAAAGACGGCCTTCCGGCGAGAGACGGAACTTGCCGTTCTTTCCGACCAGCTGAACCAGACGCTCGACGTTGACCGGCGATTCGCGATGGAACAGGAGCGATACCCGGCCCTCGTTGTACGTCATCTGCTCGACCAGGTATTCTTTCAAAAGCCGTCTTAAATCCATCACGCCGAACAGGTTGTCGACCGCCGGCGGAAAAGCGCCGAAGCGGTCGCGCATCTCCTCTTTGATCTCTTCCAGCTCGGCCATATCGCGCAGGCTCGCCAACCGCTTGTAAAAAAGCAGCCGCTGGTTGGCGTCGGGGACATAGTCATCGGGGAAGTACGCCGGGATGCCGAGGCGGATCTCGGGTTCGACTTCGGGCCTCACCGGCTGGCCTTTCAATTCGCTCACCGCCTTCTGCATCATCTCGGTATAAAGCTCGAAGCCGACCGCGGCGATCTGGCCGGACTGCTCGCGGCCGAGCAGATTGCCCGCGCCGCGGATCTCCAGATCCTCGACCGCGAGCTTGAAGCCGCCCCCCAGCTCGTCTACCTGCTGGAGCGCCTTCAAGCGCCGCTCGGCGTCGCGCGTGATAAGCGTCTCGCCGGGTATCATGAGATAGGCGTAGGCGCGGCGGGCCGAGCGGCCGACACGGCCGCGCAGCTGGTAGAGCTGTGCCAGGCCGAAGCGGTCGGCGCGGTTGATGATGATCGTGTTCGCGTTGGGAAAGTCGAGCCCCGACTCGATGATCGCCGAGCAGACCAGCACCTGGGCGCGGTTCTCGGCGAAATCGGTCATGACTTTTTCCAGCTCGCGCGGCTGCATCTGCCCGTGCGCCAGCTCGGCCTTCGCCTCCGGCACGAGCTCGGCGATCTTCCGCGCCATGCGCTCGATCGTCTCGACCCGGTTGTGGAGAAAAAAGACCTGTCCGCCGCGCTCGATCTCGCGCAGGACCGCCTCGCGGATCACCCCTTCGTCGTAGCGACAGACCGACGTGTGCACGGCGAGGCGGTCGAGCGGCGGCGTTTCGATCACGCTCAGGTCGCGGATACCGACGAGCGCCATGTGGAGGGTGCGCGGAATCGGCGTCGCAGTGAGGCTCATCACATGGGCCGTGGCGCGCAGCTTTCGCAGACGCTCCTTCTGGGCGACGCCGAAGCGGTGCTCCTCGTCGATGACGACGAGGCCCAAATCTCTGAAGACGATGTCTTTTTGCAGCAGCCGATGCGTGCCGATGACGATATCGACGACGCCTTTGCCGATGTCCTGCACCACCTGGCGATTTTCCTTCGAGGTGCTAAAGCGCGAGAGCGTCTCGATCTTCACGGGATAATTGCGGAAGCGGCGGCGGAACGTTTCGAGATGCTGCTCGACGAGAATCGTCGTCGGCGCGAGCACGGCGACCTGTTTGCCGCTCATCACCGCGACGAAGGCGGCCCGGAGAGCGACTTCGGTCTTGCCATAGCCCACGTCGCCGCAGATCAACCGGTCCATAGGCTTTTTCGCGCTGAGATCCTTGAGCGCGTCCTGGATCGCGCGCTCCTGATCGGGCGTCTCTTCGAACTCGAACGAGGCCTCGAATTCCTGGTAAATATGCTCCGGCGGCGCGAGCGACTGCCCCTCGTGCACCTCGCGCGCGGCGTAAATCTGCACCAGCTCGTGCGCCATCTCCATTACCGATTTGCGTGTCTTCGCCTTGACCTTCTCCCACGTCACCCCGCCGAGCTTGTCGAGCGACGGCCGCGCCTCCTCGCCACCGAAGTACTTCTGCACCAGGTTGATGCGATCGACCGGCAGATAGAGACGGTCGCCGCCTTCGTATTCGAGGTGAAGGTACTCCCCCTCGGTGCCGGCGACTTTCAGAAACTTGAGGCCGCGGTAGATGCCGATGCCGTGGTCGAGATGAACGATCGTGTCGTCCTGCTTGAGCTCACTCAAGCTCGTAATGAAATGGCCGGCGGCGCTCCGCTTCGCGCCGAAGGTCTGCAGCTTCCGCGTGCCGAAGATTTCGTCGGCGGTGACGACGTTGAGACGATCGTCGGGCAGGCGAAATCCCTGCGTGAGGTTGCCGACCAGAATCGCCTGAGCGCTTTTTTCGCCCGCGCTCTCCAGCGGGAAGCCCCCGCGCGGCAGCGCGAAATGAAGCTCGTAATGCGCCAGCAATTCCTTCAATCGGTTCGCCTCGCTGCGCGTCGGCGCGACGATGAAGACGGTTTCACCCTGCCATTGCTTAAAGCGCGCGGCGATCGGCGCGAACGACGGCTCCTTTTGCGCGGCGGCGCTCTCGGCGTGGAGATCGGAGTTGAGGTAGGAGCGCACTACGATCGTATCCGCCGCTGCGTCGGGGCTCGGCGTCGTTTCGAGCGCTTCGGAGGCGATGCGCGGGAAACGGTCGAGCTCGCGCTTCCACTCGCTCGCCGGGAGATAAAGTTTTTCCGCCGGAGCTGCGACGCGCCTCTGCTCTTTCGCCCGCGCCGCCATCTCGCCGACCAGATGCTCGAAGCGCTCCGACTCGGCGTTCTCGTGCCCGGGCTCGTCGACCCAGAGCAGCGTCTCGCGCGGAAGGTAGTCGAAAACGGTCGCCAGGGCGGGATAAAAATAAGGCACGAGAAATTCCATGCCGGCGAACGGGATCCCCTCGCGCAGCGCTTCGAGCAGGGGATTTTTTTCCTTGCGCCCGAGATCGAGATCGGCGGCGCGCTTGTCGATCTCGCGCGCGATCGTCTCGATATCGTCGCGCTTGAGAGAGAATTCCTTCATCGGCAGCAGCAAGAAGTCGTGCAGCGTTTTTTTCGATCGCTGCGTCGACGGGTCGAACTCTCGGATCGACTCCAGCCGGTCGCCGGCGAACTCCAGGCGCATCGGCAGCGCATAGGCCGGCGGGAAGATATCGACGATCGCGCCGCGGACGCTGAAGTCGCCGCGCTCCTCGACGAGCGGCACGTTCTGAAAGCCCCAGGCCGCGAGATGCTCGATCAGCCCTTCGCGCGCGTTTTCTTCGCCGACCGCATGGTAGCGGTAGGAGCGCTTGAGCGCCTCTTTCGGGATGACCCGCTGCATCAGCGCCGCGGGCGTCGAGACGATAATCGGCGCGCTGCCTTCGATGAGGTGATAGAGGCCTTCGAGGCGCGACGCGATGCTGTCCGGATGGGGCGAAAGGTTTTCGAACGGCAGGATCTCCCATGAGGCGAGTAGATGCAGCCGCTTCTCCAGCGGCGACGTCTCGGCTTCGCCGAGGAAAAAGCCGAGATCGCTATAGAGCTGCTCGGCCTCGCGCGTCGTCGCGGCGACGACGAGGATCGGCGCGCTCCGCTTTTCGGCGATCAGCGACAGGAGATAGCCGCGCGCGCCGCCCTTGAGGCCGGTGATTCTTTTCTCTCCGGTCCAGCGGTTTACGATCAGCGGCTGAATATTTTCTTGCAGTTGAGACATTTAAAACAATCCGAAGCGCCGCAGCGAGATCTTCGGCATCTCGTTATCTTCATTTTTCTCGGACGCTTCGGCCCATTGCTGCAC
>Ga0075424_100004464_pt1 | contig 13208 bp, 16 predicted proteins | sample SoiMethybrSBSTD3_FD_75301 | JGI IMG/M metagenome (GOLD analysis project Ga0075424, IMG submission 75301) | Bulk soil microbial communities from a Populus tree surrounding site in Tennessee, USA - Soil MetaG P. TD hybrid SBSTD3 | ecosystem: Environmental > Terrestrial > Soil > Tree plantation... | reverse complement strand
ACAGCCGCTGCAAGTGCCCATTCCTCGCCAGTCATAACCAACCCCTCTCCGTTGGTTTCCCCATCCTATTTGGGCGCTCGGTGCTCGGGTCGAACGGGAGGATCGCTGGGTGCCCGAGAGTTCGCGAATGTTGCTCGAGCCGGGCCTGCGCGTCGGATGCGTTCAGAGCTGCTGCCAGAAGCCCGGAACTCTCTTTCTACATCAGCGACAACTACGATCCGTCACGGCCCCTAGAGATCCGCCGTTTCCGGTTCACCGATCCAACCGGAGCCAGGTGGACTCAGGCACCTAGTCAGCTTCCGATCCGAGACGAGCCCTAGACCGACGTTGCGCATGTCTGGGGCCACCCGTACAGCTCGGAGATCCGGCCCTCCTCACTCGTAGCATGTAGAGATGCCCGTCTATGGTTTGGTCATCACGCTGAGCGACGTGCAGTTGACGGCCGAGCAGTCCGAGCGCGTGCTGCCCTCTCTTGACCGTGTCTTCGGCCCCGACGCAACCGCTGAGGTGGCAACCACGGGGCCTTATCACCTGTGGCGTCTCACGGACACGATCCAAGCGCCGACGATGCTCGAGGCGGCGGAGGCGGTGATCCAGAAGGCGCGAGAAGCGCGTGAGGTGGCAGGCATCCGCCCCGGGCAAGGGGTCGGATTCTCGTATCAGCTAAGGGATCTCACGCATCCCGTCGAACTGTTGCTGCCGGCAGAGACAAGTTTGGGGTGAGGTTCTGGTCGATTCGTTCCATGAACGTTGCGGCCACCCGGAGCAGCTTGCAGATCCGGTGTGTACGTCTCGAGGTCCGAATAATTCTCGCCAGCCTCGAGCATCCCGTATTCGCGGACCGAGACGCCGAGCAGCCATGAGGCCCGGGCGACGGACAGGCTGAGCCGCTCGCGATCGTCCTTCATCAACTGGCGGAAGACGGACGCCATATCGCGAGCGTAGACGACGCCACGAACCCGTATCGGCTAGCCGTTCGAGCCTCGTTTCGGTCATAGCGTCGTGTCAGGCCGCTAGTCCCGTCGCTCGTCTCGCTTCAAGGTCCAGTGCCACCACGCCTCGTAGATGGCCGCGACCGATGACGCGATCACCACGGCTACGACAGCGGCGGTCGGCACCCAGTCAAAGGGCGTCGAAGCGATCACCAGGAGAGCATAGATGAGCGTACGGACCGCACTGGCCTAGGCCGTTCGAGTCTCGATTTGGCACTTCCGTTGTGTCACGCTTCAACGTGATGAGGCGGGTCGTCATCGTTGGAGTTGTCGTGGTGGCTCTCCTCGCTGCGAGCTACTTCACGTACGAGCGGGTCCGCCCGAAGTCGGACCGGGAGCGCATCGAGGAGGCGTGCGGTCCGCACGCGCTCGACCCGGGCCGGATGGAGCCTGCCTACGTCGGCGACGACGGGACTATCTGTTGCGGCGGTCTCTGCGGAACCACACAGTCGGCATGAGAACGTGGCTCGTCGTCGCCGTGTGCATCCTCGCGATCGGCTTCACGACCGCCCTGGGCGTAACCCACCGTGGCACGCCGTCCACGCGATTCTGTCCGGGCGTTGGGCAGTGGACGACGGATCAGCCGTGCCCGCCGGACGAGCGTGGGATCGGCTAGATGAGGCGCTGGATTGTCGTCGCCGCCATCTCGTTGTCAATCCTGGCGATCTTCGTCATCGCGTTCGCGGATGGCAGACCCGCACCGAAGCCGTACGTCGACGTGAATGACCCCTCGGCCGTGAACTCGTATGTAGATGCTATGTGCGCCGGCTCGCCGCTCCCCCCTCTTCCAGACGGCCAGTTCAACACCATCGCCGTCGACTGCGCCGGCCAATGACACCGCTCCGCGAGGGTCCCCAGGCAACAGGATCCGTCGCGCTCAAATGAGCGTTGCGCGTCGTCGTCTGAGTGTTGATCGTCGCCTCCGTCGTGGTCGGTGTGATCGGCTGGTGTGCGGTCGGGCGCTTCTGGATCCACGGCGGTCCCCATCGTCAGGCAACGCCAACTCCTTCGACCGCGTGGGATCGCCGTCCGCTACCGTGACATCGTCGCCGTCAGCAAGCCGATAGACGAGTCGGAACGGGCATCGGCCAATGCCGTTCGAGCCTCGATCCCTCAGCGGGCTTCCGGACGCTGGCCCCTGCGGAGGAATTCAGATTCTGTTCCGCTTTGCGCCGCCCATCGCACACTCACAACCGACAAGCTCGGGGGTGAATGACGGCGACGACGTGGCCAGCAATCGGGGCCATCTGGCTCGGACTCTCGGTGATCGTCGCACCGATCGTCGGGCGCGCACTCCGCCGCCAGGAACGCGAGTGGTCGTTCGCGAACGCGCCGACGCCACCGAAGTCCCGAGCACGCACGAGACGACTGGCCCCTACTCCACCTCGAGATAGCGGATCGCGTTCTGCGCGACCACGCCACCACCTGTACGCCAGAAGGCGACCAACCCACGCTGGCCGGTCGGGAACCGGTTGGTAGCGCCGACGAGGTGCGGGACCCGCTCGACGTTCATCCCGAGCCGGTCCGCGTTCAAGTAGCCCGTGCGGAAGTCGCCCAGCATCATGATCCGCGAAACGATCGTGGTCGTGGTGACCATCGAGGACAGCTCGACCTTAGGGCGTCCGAGCATCTCTCCGCCTCGTGAAGGCATCTGGAACGGCTCGGTTGAGTTCCCGCCGACGATCGGTAGGTCGTATCCCAGATGCCGGGAGCTGCGACATACGTCGACGTGTTGACGAGCCGCGCCGGCAGCGCCGCCTTCAGCAGGTACGGGTCCCCAACCGCGTAAGTCGCCACCGTGTTGGTCTGGACCCGCTGCGATGTCGTCAGCCCTCCGGTTCCACCGATGTTCAGAACCCCTCCCGGCTGGTTCGTGCCGGTGCCGGTCAGGAACGCGGTCGCGTCGAGCACGTCCTTGCCGTCAGCCAGCGCCCCCGTCAGCTCGGGCACGATCGCGTTCCAGTCCTGGCCCGCCTCGATCGAGAAGGCGATGAACCCGATGCATCACGGATGGATTAGCTCCTCTCCGGAGGAGGCACTCGTGAGAAGGTGCTAATCCGGAGTTCGTGCCGGAGCCAGAGCCATCCGACCGGGGGATGGTCGTCGGCTACATCCAGGCGTGCCCTTGTACTCGGCCGCCAGGCTGACCTTGCTAGGCGCAGTGCTCGGGGCCATATGGCTTCACGACCAGGGTGGCTGGGTTCCTCGTTGTCCTGGGCGCCGTGTACATACTGGCAATCGCGTGGTCGCTCAGAGCGTTCCTCCGCGATCGAAGGCTCTGAAGGCGTGTCACCCAAACTGTCACCCGGTCAGGTTTCGGCGGCTCAGATCCTCGTAGTCCCAACGGGATTTGAACCCGTGTCTCCACCTTGAGAGGGTGGTGTCCTAGGCCTCTAGACGATGGGACCGAGTGGCTCGATCGAGCCGGCGCTCAGGATACCAGTGGGCGCTTTTGCGCCCGGCTTCATCGACACCGGCACGCAATACGCTGCTCCTCGCATGACGGAACGCGCCTGCGCTCGGCTCCCGGTGGGGGTGATCGCGGCCGTCGCGATCGCGACGGCCGCGATCACTTCGCTCGTGCTCGTCCTCGTCTCGGCGCGTTATCCGCTGCCGATCGTCCTCGGCGCGCGGCCCGTGCCGCTATTCGCCGGCCTGTCCCTCGCGGCCGCCTGCGCGGTGGCCGCCCTCGCCTCGGATCCGTCATGCCGGCATCCGAGCTACGACATGCCTCTGGGCGACCGCTACCTCGTGCTGGCGTGGTGGCTCGCCGCGTCCGTCGCGCTCGCGCTGCTGTCGTACGCGGCCTGGAAGGCTTGGGGGGTCGTCGCGATGTTCGCCTCGCTCCTCACGCTCGTGAAGGCCGTGCAGGTCGCGGGGTTCGTCCGCCCGGCTCGCTCGCTACGGATCTGGGAGCCGTTCGCCGCGATCATGGGTGTGTTCCTCGGCGTCGTCGGGATCTTCGCGTTCCTTGCCCGTCCGAACCTCCCGCCGCCGATCCAGGCCGCTATGACGGCGTACCACGATTCCCGCGACGCGCAGTCTCCGCCGACGCGCCCGGCGCCGGACGTCTCCTCCACCGGTCTGACCCTGCGTTCGAGCGGGGACGTCGATCTGGGAGGCCTCCCGGTCACGCTGTTCTCGTACGACGACCGCGAGGGGAGCCGGGTCGACATCTACGAAGCGGACATCGGGTTCCCCGGTCCGCAGGGGTCGGTGGGCGTCGAGGATCCGCCGGGATGGCTGCTCGAGTCGTACCGGTTGTCCTTGCGGACCGGCCCGGAAGGGAGCAACGTCCTCGTCGTCAGCTGGTCGACCGACGTCGTCGACCGGATCGCGCGCAACGTCGTGCTCCGATCGACTTCGTGATCGTCAGGACCCGCCGCCCGCGTCGCCGAGCTCCTTGTGCAGCTGACGGGCGGTTTCCGCGTATCCCAGCGACTCGTAGAGACGGCGTGCGACGTCGTTGTCGGCGTACACGTTCAGACCTGCCCTCGCGTACCCGCGCGACCGTGCTTCGCCTTCGAACGCTCGCATGATCGCGCGACCCCATCCCTCGCCACGGCGATCCTCGTCGACGGTGATGTCGTAGATCCAGGCCATCGAGGCATCGTCGGTCGAGGGACCGAACCACAGCAATCCGACCCGTCGGGCTTCTTCCTCGTCCTCGGCGATCAGCAGCGTCTGGCCCTCGGTCGCGACCCCGTCCGGGAGGAGCCCGTCGAAGGAGGCGCGTGAGGCAGCGAGGGCCGCGTCGCCGGTGGCCTTGCCGTTCCGTACGAGCTCGCCCGCGTAGTCGTCCACGACCCAGTCGAGGTACTCGGTGAACTCCTCGGACGTCATCGCCCGGAGACGGACCGTTCGACGGGGACCCGGCCTCCGGCCTTCCAGCAGCGTTCGGACCGCGGTCCGCACGTCCGGGTCGCGCACGCCCTGCTCGCGGAGGATCCGTGCCGCCACCCCTTCGTACTCGTCCACCAGCCCGATCAGGATGTGCTCCGTGCCGATGTAGTCGTGACCGAGCGCGCGGGACGCCCGGAGCGCGAGCTCGAGGACCTTCTTCGAGTACGGCGTGAACGGGATCGTGCCTGCGGGCATCCCGTCCCCCCGACCGATCTCTTGTTCGATCCGCGCGCGTAAGGCTTCCGCCGAGACACCCAGCTCTTCGAGCGCGAGCGCGCCGACGCCTTCGCCCTCGTCGATCACGCCGAGCAGCAGATGCTCGGTGCCGATGGAGTCGTGGTCGAGGAGCCTGGCCTCTTCCTGCGCGAGCACGACCACGCGGCGGGCGCGATCGGTGAATCGCTCGAACACGGCTCCTCAGTTCTCGCCCTGGTCCCTCGTGAAGCCGAGCTCGCCGTCGAACTCCTGGAGCTTCTCGATGTGCATCCAGCGGTGGCGTCGTGAGATCCGTGCGAGCAGCTGGTTCACGTCCTCGTCCGGCAGGTCGCCCGGATTCTCCTTGATGATGAACCGGCAGCGGAAGTGGTCGCCGGTCTCCGTGAGCGCTCCGGTCGCCGGGAAGACCTTCGTTCCCCGCGACGAGATCATCTTGAGCGACAGCCGGGTGTCGTGGGTGAGCTCCATCAGGGAGGCGCCGAGCTCCGAGGCGGTGAGCGGCGTCTCGACGAAGACGTCCAGACCCACCACCGCGCGGTGCTTGGCCTTCACGTAGTCAGGGTCGGGGTCGAGCTTCGGCAGCACGAGCGGCTGCACCTCGCGGACCGTGTAGTTCTCGGTCCGCTTCCCGAGGTTGCCGATGATCGCGTTCGTGTACTCGGTCGTCGGCGTCCCGCGGTCGTACCCGAGGACGTCGCCGGTGAGCACACCGGATTCGAGCGTCACGAAGACGGCGTGCTCGACCGCGCCCGCCTCGTCGAACAGCCCGAGGTAGCGGAGCATCAGCACCGCGGAGAGGATCACCGCCGTCGGGTTGATCACGTTCTTGCCCGCGTACTTCGGAGCCGACCCGTGCACTGCCTCGAAGATCGCGACCTCGTTCCCGACGTTCGCGCTCGGTGCGAACCCCAGGCCGCCGATCAGCGCGCTCGAAAGGTCCGACAGGATGTCCCCGTTCATGTTCGTCATCACGAGGACATCGAACTGTTCGGGGCGCTTGACGAGCTGGTGCGCCGCGTTGTCGACGATCACGTGCCACGGCTCGATCTCCGGGTAGTCCGGCGCCACGCGCTCGAACGCCCGCTTCATCTCGCCCTCGGAGAACTTCATGATGTTCGCCTTCGTCGCACACGCGACCTTCGTGCGTCCCTCGCTGCGTGCGTACTCGAACGCGAAGCGCGCGATCCGTTCCGACCCCTTCGCGCTGATGAGCTTGAGCGCCTGCGCGACGCCGGGCGTCTGCATGTATTCGATCCCGGCGTAGAGGTCCTCGACGTTCTCCCGGACGACGACGAGGTCCACACCGCGTCCGGTGTACGGCGTTCGGACGCCGGGCATCTCGCGGACCGGACGGACGTTCGCGTAGGTCTCGAAGAGCTTCCGGAGCGTCACGTTCGCGGACTTCTCGCCGAACCCGACCGGGGTCTCGAGCGGCCCCTTCAGCGCGACGCGCGTGCGCGCGATCGAGTCCATCGTCTCCTGGGGGACACCGGACGCGATGCCCTTCGTGAACACCGACGCCCCCGCTTCGGCCTCCTCCCAGTCGATCGGCGCGCCCGTCGCCTCGACGATGCGGCGCGCCGACTCGACGCATTCGGGGCCGATGCCGTCGCCCGGGATCAGCGTGACGGTGATGCGCGGTGCGTCAGCGGGCACGGGGTTCCTCCTCGGTTCGGATGGCGTCGACGGCAGCTCGGAGCTGGGGCGCGAGGATTCGAACCTCGACTAACAGGGCCAGAACCTGTCGTGCTGCCGTTACACCACGCCCCACCACGACCGCCGAGGCACTGTAGCAAGGGCCTTCCGCCGCAACCACGACGCGGTGACCTGCATGGTTGACCTTCCTTGCGGCGCAGGTCTACGGTGAGAAGAACCCAACCGGTCCCGTGTGGGAGGGCAGACATGAATAAAGGCGGATTGGTGTCCGAGGTCTCCAAGCGGACAGGCCTTTCGAAGGCCGACGTCGCTCGTGTCGTCGACGCGTCGATCGACGCGGTCCGCGATGCCGTCGTGAAGGGTGAGCGCGTCACGCTGGCGGACTTCGGAACCTTCGAACGGAAGCATCGGAACGAGCGCATCGCGCGGAACCCACGGAAGCCCGATATCCCTATCGTCGTCCCGGCCCGGGATCTGCCGTCGTTCACAGCCGGCAAGGAGTTCCGGGCGCAGGTGCTGCACAACACCCACTAGCCGTCGGCGAAGGTCACCAGCCTCAGGTCGCGGGCGACCGATCGCCCGTCCCGGTCTTCGATCCCGAACGTGACGCGCTGCCCCAGACGGAGCATGAGCAGCGAATCGTCGGGGAACGAGGCCGGCTCGATCGCGACCTCGGTGCGGTCGTCGGTGACCGCCGAGCCCGTGCGGTCCGCGACGTCGAAGTGCTTGACCGTGCCTTGCATGACGTGACCCCCTCATCCCTCCTGGGCCGTCGCGCCGAGACGGCCGGAGAGGTCGAGCTCGCGCGCCACCTGTCGCGATCGTCCGGCGCGCCGCGCGTTCAGGAGGGTGAGGATATCGTCCGGGTGGTCGACGTCGAAGGCGAGCTCCTGCTGCTCGACGACGGCGACCGGGACGTCCGCGTGGGCCGCCGCTTGCAGGTGTCTGCGGTACGAATCGCGGCCGAAGCTCGAGGCGATCGCGGTGGGTGGTCGCCGGAGGAGGAGGTTCGTGCCCGCTTCGTCGCGCGCCGGTGCGACGACGACGGGGCCGAGCGTGTGCACCGCGCGCGTGAGCGCCGGCGTCGTGACGAGCGGCGTGTCGGGCAGCAGCACGGCGAGCGCGGCTGCCCCTCTCGCGAGCGCCTCGTCCTCCGCCTGCCGGATCGCCGCGACGAGCGACGGCCGATCCTCCACGATCGGCGTCACGCCCCGGCGCGCGGCCACCTCGAGGACCGCTTCGTCCGGCGAGATCACCCATGTCTCCCATCCGGGGAGCGCCAGCGTGACGTCGATGACGTCCTCGAGCATCGCGAGGGTGAGGGCGGCGCGCTCGAGCGGCGCGAGCACCGGCGCGAGCCGAGTCTTGGCCTCGTCCAGCGACTTCACGGGGAGCACGATCGCGCGCACGCCGGGTCAGCCTAGCGGAGGTCATCTAGGCTCACCGCCCGACCGGTCGGGGCCGGTCGAGGCCGGTCGAGGGAGGGGCCCGATGTCAGAGCCGTGGTTCCAGGCGGCCAAGGCCGTCGCGCTGCCGCCGGCGTGGTTGTGGTTCCGGTGGCGCTTCGAGCACCTCGAGCTGATCCCCGCTCGCGGTCCGGCGTTGATCGCGTGCAACCACGCCTCGTACCTCGACCCGATCGCGAACGCGTACGCGGTCGTGAAGGCCGGCCGGCGTCCCCGGTTCCTCGCGAAGGACGACCTGTTCCGGATCCCGATCGTCGGACGCGCGCTGAAAGGGTGCGGTCAGATCCCCGTCAGCCGAGGGAGCGGGGACCGGGTGCCGCTGAAGCGCGCGGAGCGGGCCTTGGCCGAGGGCGAGGTCGTCGTCGTCTACCCGGAGGGCACCGTCACGACGCGCGAGGACGGGCTGCCGATGGCGGGCAAGACGGGAACGGTCCGGCTCTCGCTCTCGTCCGGCGTGCCGATCACCCCGATGGTGAGCTGGGGGTCGGCGCCGGTGTGGCAGAAGTCGGGCCCGGGTTCGCTGAAGCCGGGACGGCCGGTGTGGGTGGCGGTCGGTGAGCCGATCGACCTGTCGGCGCGGCGGGACGAGCTCGAGGACTTCGAGGCCGTTCGAGGGATGACGTCCGACCTGATGGAGGTGCTCACGGCGATGACGATCGATCTTCGGGATCGCTACCCCGAGCGCTGGGCCGTGCAGGGCTAGGCTGAGCTCGTGAACGAGCGCGAACGCGGGTTCCAGACGCGGGCGATCCACGGAGCGCCCGTCCCGGAGGTCGATCAGCAGACGCCGAGCTTCCCGCTGTACCAGACGTCGACCTTCCGGTTCGACGACGCCGACGCGTACGCCGAGACGATCGCGTTCCGGGCGCCCGGCTACACCTACACGCGCGGGTACGGCAATCCGACGCTCGACGCGTTCGAGCGGCTCGTCGCGACGCTCGAGCGGACCGAGGCGGCCATGTCCTTCGCGAGCGGCATGGCGGCGATCCACACGGTCTGGACGTCCCACGTCCAGACCGGGGACCGGATCGTCGCGACGAACGCGCTCTACGGGGGCGCGTTCGCGCTCGCGACGAGGATCCTGCCGCGCTTCGGCGTGACCGTCGAGCTGTACGACGGCAGGGACCTAGACGCGATCGATGCGGCGCTCCCGGGCGCGGAGCTCTTCTACACCGAGACGATCGCGAACCCGACGATGGCGGTCGCCGACCTCGAGGCGCTCGGCGCGCTCTGCCGCCGCCACGGCGTCCCCTCGGCCGTCGACAACACGTTCGCGTCGCCGGCGTTGTGCAACCCCGCCCGGTACGGCTTCGACGTCGTCCTGCACTCGTCGACGAAGTACCTCGGCGGTCATCACGATCACACGGGTGGCGTGGCCGCGACGACCCGGGAGGGGCGCGCGATGCTGCGCGACACCGTGATCGACACCGGCGGCACGATGGCGCCGTTCGAAGCGTGGCTCGCCATGCGGGGGATCCTGACGCTGGGGCTGCGGATGCGCCAGCACTCGACGAGCGCCATGCGGATCTCGGCCGAGCTCGAAGGCCACCCGAAGATCGACCACGTCCACTACCCCGGCCTGGCGTCACATCCCGATCACGCGATCGCGGGCCGGATCCTCCCCGACGGGTGCGGCGGGATGGTCGCGCTCGACGTCGCTGGCGGGGTCGAGGCAGGCAAGGCCTTCTGCGACGCGCTCGAGCTCGCGTGGGTCGCCACGAGCCTCGGCGGGACCCACACGCTGGTCGGACACGCGGCGTCGACGACCCATCGTCAGTACGCGCCCGAGGCGCGGCGTGCGGCCGGCATCACCGACGGCCTCGTCCGCCTGTCGGTCGGGCTCGAGGACCCCGAGGACCTCCTGGACGACATCGTTCGGGCGCTGGAGAAGGTCTGACATGGCGGGGAGACGGCGCGTCGCCGTCCTGTTCGGGGGTCGCTCGGCCGAGCACGAGATCTCGTGCATCTCCGCGCGGTCGGTGATCGACGCGCTCGATCCCTCGACGAACGAGGTGATCCCGATCGGGATCACGCGCGAGGGCACATGGCACGTGCTCGCCGGACCGCCGGCGCTCCCGACCGAGACCGGTCGCCTGCCAGAGGTCACCGACGCGTCGGGCCCCTCGGTCGACCTCGTCGAAGGTGACGGCGCGAGCCGGCAGCTCGCCGTCGCCGGCGGGGGGCGGGAGTCGATCGATGTCGTCTTCCCGGTGCTGCACGGGCCCTTCGGGGAGGACGGCGCGACCCAGGGACTGCTCGAGCTCGCCGGCGTGCCGTACGTCGGAGCCGGGGTCCTCGGCTCCGCGCTGGGGATGGACAAGGCGGTGCAGAAGGTCCTGTTCGCGGCGGCCGGGTTGCCGGTGGTCCCGCACGAGGTCGTCACCGAGCCCAGATGGCGCGAGGATCCCGAGTCCGTCCACGCCCGAGCCGAGGAGCTCGGCTTCCCCGTGTTCACGAAACCGGCGACGCTCGGATCGTCGGTCGGGATCACGAAGGTGCACGATCCCTCGGAGCTCGACGACGGCATGGAGGATGCGTTCCGATACGCCAGGAAGGCGCTCGTCGAGCGGTCGATCGAGCCGATCCGCGAGATCGAGTGCGCCGTGCTCGGCAACGACGATCCGGTCGCGTCGACCGCCGGGGAGATCCGGCCGCAGGGCCACGAGTTCTACGACTACGAGGCGAAGTACCTCGACGAGCAGGGAGCGCAGCTCGTGATCCCGGCCGAGATCTCCGAGGAGCTGCTCGGGAACGTGCAACGGATGGCGGTCGCCGCGTTCCGCGCGGTCGAGGCGGCCGGCATGGCGCGCGTCGACTTCTTCCTGCGCGGGGACGACGAGCTGTGGCTAAACGAGATCAACACGATCCCGGGGTTCACGTCGATCTCGATGTACCCGAAGCTGTGGGAGGCGAGCGGGCTCCCGTACGGGGAGCTGGTGGAGCGTCTGATCGAGCTCGCGGTCGAGCGGAGCGAGGCCGAGCGGTCGAAGGACGCGGGCGTCCGCGAGCTGTCTAGAGGTGGACGACCGGGCACGTGAGGGTACGCGTGATCCCCTCGACGGCCTGGATCCTGGCGACGACGAGCTTGCCGAGCTCGTCGACGGTCTTCGCCTCGGCGCGAACGATCACGTCGTAGGGACCGGTCACGTCCTCGGCCTCGGCAACGCCGGAGATGCCGCGGACCTCGCTGGCGACGGAGGCCGCCTTGCCGACCTCGGTCTGGATCAGGATGTACGCGTTCACCACGGTGGGTCCTCCTGTCCGCTGGCTGCCTCGCCCGTCCTGGCGCCTCGTCGGGAGGCCACATGCTAGCCGGGGTCTTCGAAGCGACGCAACGTGAACGATGCGGACACGCGCGGTGCCATCATCGTGGGATGCGCTTCGCGGATCGGCACGACGCGGGGGTCCGGCTGGCGGCGGCCGTCGCCGGCGAGGTGACCGGGCCCGCGGTCGTCCTGGGGATCCCGCGCGGCGGCGTGCTCGTCGCGGAGCCGGTCGCACGCGCGCTCGCAGCGCCGCTCGACGTCGTCGTCCCGAAGAAGGTCGGCGCACCCTTCAACCCGGAACTGGGCCTGGGGGCGGTGGCCCCCGGCGTGCGGGTGCTCGACGACGACCTGATCGCGCGACTCGGCGTGTCGGAGGCCTACCTCGACGACGAGATCGCGCGCGAGGAGGCGGAGATCGAGCGGCGGACGGCCGCGTACCGCGGCGGCCGTCCGCCGCTCGATCTCGAACGGAAGACCGCCGTCGTGGTCGACGACGGGGTGGCGACCGGCGGGACGGCGGTCGCCGCGGCCAGGTGGGCGCGCGCGCAGCGCGCGTCCACCGTTGTGTTCGCGGCGCCGGTCGGGCCGCCGGATACGGCGGCCCGACTCGGCGCCGCCTGCGACCGCGTGATCCTGCTGCAGACCCCGCGGTTCTTCTCGGCCGTGGGGGAGTGGTATCACCGGTTCGATCAGGTGACGGACGACGAGGTCCGTGCCGCGCTTTCGGCGGTCGCGACGTGAGATGGGGTGCGCTCGTGCTCGCGGCCGTCTTCGTGGCGGTCGGGGTCCGGTCGGCGATCCATCATGCACGGCGTCCGTTCGCGTCGGACGTGCTGCGCGACCAGGTGCTGTACGCCGCCTATCTCATGGCGCGCGTGGGCATGTGGTTCGCCCTCGCGGGCGCGTTCGTGATCGTCGCGTTCCTTGGCGTCGGCGAGGATCCGGAGCCGGACCCCGTGACGGGGCGGTTCGACATCCATCGAGCCTCGGATTTCACGTGGTACCTGCTGGTGTTCGTCGTCCTGGGGGCGATCCAGCTGCTCGCGGCCTGGTTCCTGGGCCACGGCGCGGACCGCTCGCCGCCGGAGGAGGACGGGTCTACCCGACGGCCTTGATGATGTCTTCGGACAGTTCGGTGAACCGCTGCAGGTGCGCGACCCGCTCGCTCCGCAGGCGGTCGACGAGCGCCGCGTATTCCTCGCCACGACCCTCGCGCTCGTAGAGCCTGCGTGGCTGGAGGAGCTCGGGGTCGTCCAGACCCGGGACCTCGCTCGCGACCTCGTATCCGAAATCGGGATCACGCTCGAACGCGATCGTGCCCTCCGCGATCCCCAGCACGCAGTCCGAGGTGTGCGGGATCTTCACCTTCTTCGAACGGTCGTCCCCCTCGGTCCCGCCGACGCGGCCGGTGTTGAGCAGGTACGTCTGGATCGGATGGGTGTCGAGCAGCTCGAGGAGCCGGTTGCCCTGAAGCCCGTGGGGGAGCGGGAAGAACGGATTCGTCCCCGGGACGCGCAGGAACTTGCCCTCCTCCGCCGCCCCGCCCGCCGCGGTCCCCGTCGTCTCGCCGAGCATGAAGTACGCGGCTGCCTGCTCCTGCGAGAGCCGCGCGACCGCCGGGATCAGGTTCTCGTTGCGGTTGAGGATCAACAGGTAGTCGACCGGCCCGACGTTGCGGGCGTCCTCGTACGCCATGAGGTCGCGCATCT
>Ga0075424_100004463_pt1 | contig 13210 bp, 15 predicted proteins | sample SoiMethybrSBSTD3_FD_75301 | JGI IMG/M metagenome (GOLD analysis project Ga0075424, IMG submission 75301) | Bulk soil microbial communities from a Populus tree surrounding site in Tennessee, USA - Soil MetaG P. TD hybrid SBSTD3 | ecosystem: Environmental > Terrestrial > Soil > Tree plantation... | reverse complement strand
CGACCAGCCCGATCGTGATCACCGGAAGGCTGAAGGCGAGCAGCAGCTGCACGACCAGCCCCATCCAGACGAACACCGGCATCCGGAACAGCGTCATGCCGGGCGCCCGCAGGTTCAGGATCGTCACGGCCAGGTTGATGGCCGAGACCGTCGACGCGATCCCGGCGATCAGGAGCCCGATCGCGTAGAACGTCATCCCCCGCGTGGGGTCGGTCACGGAGTTCGGCGCGTAGCCGAACCACCCTCCGTTCGGCGCGCCGCCCAGGAACCAGCTCGAGTAGATGAACAGCCCTGCGAACAGGAAGGCCCAGTAGCTGAAGGCGTTCAGGCGCGGGAACACGACGTCGCGCGCCCCGATCATGAGCGGCAGCAGGTAGTTGAAGAACGCCGCCGACAGCGGCATCACGACGAGGAACACCATCGTGATGCCGTGCATCGTGAACAGCTCGTTGTAGACCGCGGGTTCCAGGAAGGTCTGGTCGGGCCGCGCGAGCTGCACGCGGATCAGCAACGCCTCGCTCCCGCCGATCAAGAAGAACCCGAACGCGGTGATCCCGTACAGGATCCCGATCTTCTTGTGGTCGACGGTCGTGAACCAGCTCCAGAACCCCGTTGTGGCGTGCGGGCGCCGCAGTAATCCGCCTGGTCGCTCTGCGGGGACGCTCACGCTCGCCATGGGATCCTCACCTCATTCCAGCGTCATCAGGAACGCGACGACCTGATCGACCTCATCGGCCGACAGCGCGTAGTCGGGCATGAACGAGCCAGCCTCGATCGAGCGCGGATCCGCGACCCAACGCCGCAGGTTCTCCTCGTTGACTTCAAGCGTGCACCCTCGGAAGCACTCGCGGCTCATCAGGTGCGTCAGGTTCGGCCCCCCGTTCGCGAGCACGGGCTGCCCGTTCGCGGTCTCGAGCCCGGCCACCGCGTGGCAGGCGATACACGTCTGCAGGAAGATCTGTTTCCCGGCCTCGGCCGGACCCGACACGTCGGGTGACGCCGGCGCCTTCTGCTCGGCCACCCAGCGGTCGAAGTCCTCCGGCGTGTGGGCGACCACCCGGAACTTCATGTAGGCATGGGACAGGCCGCAGAACTCCTTGCACTGGCCCGTGTAGACGCCTGGCTCGTCGGCCTGGATCGTCAGGTGGTTGGTGAGGTCCGGCACCACGTCTTGGGTGCCCGCGAGCTCCGGCACCCAGAACGAGTGGATCACCGCGGCGCCGATCCCGGCCGGCGGTTGGCCGTCCGGCGGCCCCGTCTGACATTCGTTCGGCGCCGGCGGGCCGCCCTGGCTCGGGACGGGCGTCCCGTAGCCGAACCCCACCGCGCACAGGGTCAGATAGACGGGGCGCCCCGTCGGGATGTGTAGCTCGTTCGCGGTCAGGATCTGCTGGCCCGGGTAGTCGAACTCCCACCACCACTGGTGCCCGAGCACGTTCACCTCGAGCACATCGCCGGTCGGTTTCGCCGCGAGGTCCCAGATCGTCGCGATCGTGGGCACCGCCACGCCCGCGAGGATCAGCGTCGGCAGGATCGTCCATGCGATCTCGAGGCGGGTATTGCCGTGGACCTGGGCGGGGATCCGTGGGGTCTGGTTCCTCCGGTGCCGGTACCTGAAGACGAACAGGACCAGCAGGCCCTCGACGATGACGAAGATCGCGACCGCGACCCAGAACACGGGGACGAACAGATCGAACGACTTCTGCGCGTACGGACCCTTGGGCTCCAGCGCCGATTGGGTGGCGTTCGGTGCACAGGCCGCGGCCACGAGGGCCAGGGCCACCAGGCCCAGGACCACGAGCGTTCTCCTGCGCACCTTTCCGGTATCCCTCCGCGTGGACCTCAGACGGGCACCGAGGCCCGGCGCACTGTAGCACCGTTCCCCGGGCTCGCGGACGCACGGTTCCACGCTCGAAGTACCCACGATCCCGTCGCGCTGCACCTCAGATCGGCGGGCTGAAATCGTCGATCGCGCGGAAGACGGGACCGAGCATCCGCGTCCACAGGTTCGTCGCGACCAGCACACCGATCGCGATCATCACCACACCCGACACACCCGCGATCCACTGGTAGTTCCGCTTCACGAACGCGAGCGCACCCATCAGCTTGCGGAGCCCCACCCCCACGAGCAGGAACGGCACGCCGAGCCCCATCGAGTAGACGAACAGGAGGAGGGCGCCGCGCAGCGAGCCGCCCTGTGAGCCGGCGATCGCCAGTACCCCCGCGAGGACCGGACCGATGCACGGCGTCCACCCCGCGCCGAACGCCACACCGAGCGGGAACGCCCACGCGCGACCCGGCCTCGCGCGTTCGAGCAGCGGCCGACGCTCGATGAACAGGCCCGGCGACCCGAGCCGCAGGGCGTACAGGAGCATGAGGACCCCGAACGCGATGATGATCGCGCCCGAGATCCGGATGCCCGCCGTCGACCGCAGCAGGCGCGTCAACGCGCCGGTGAAGGCGCCGAGCGCCGAGAACACCGCAGCGAACCCGGCGATGAACAACAGGATCGGCACCACCGGCTGGCGCTCGTCGCGCACCTCGCCGCCGGCCACGAACGAAAGATAGCCGGGGACCAGCGGGAACACGCACGGCGATGCGAAGGAGATCACGCCGGCGGCGAACGCGAGACCCGGGGCCCACCACGACCCCAGACCTTCCTGGACCCAGTCGGCGAGCACCCCGGTCACCGAGCCAGTCTAGGGTCGGGGCCCGCGATGGGGGCCTTCGTCGCCGGTCGGTGGGTTGCGGTTCCGCGTCCGGTCCTGCGATAGTGACCATCGGCCTTGTGAAGCGATTCACAAGCGACGGGCGAGGTGGGGGCCCGGCGAGGACATCGGGAGCGCGTGACTATAATCCGACCCGGTTCAGGCACGAACGAGGCCCAGCGCACGCAGACGTGGGGAACGAGAGGACGGTCGTGGCGACGGAGGCCGCATGAAGGTCCCGAAGGCGCTCGTCAGGGCGAAGGAACGCGCGGAACCGATCGTCAAGAACTTCGAATGGACCTGGACGACCGCGGTCCTGTTCTCCCTCGCGTTCGCCTTCTTCAGCGTCATCACGATGGCGGTGATCCCTTCGTTCTGGCTCTATTTCGCGGAGCAGAAGCTCGGCTGGGGAGGCCTGTCCGGCACCTCGGACTGGCACCCGATGGCCCGGGACTTCGTCGCCGCGAACCTCGCCGTCGGTCCGTTCGTGACGGTGGTCGTGATCGGGGCGATCATGCAGAACTGGCGGCGCAAGCTCCGGGGTGGCACCGCCGATCGTCCAACCGGCGGGTACCGGTGACGGAGTCCTAGGCGATGCCGTTCACCAAGACCGAGGTCGACGTCCACACCGACTACGTCGTCGAGACCGTCGACCCCGACTGGCTCGCGAAGGGCGTCAAGTCGCCCAAGCATCTGATGCTCGACCCCGACAACTGCATCCTGTGCCGAGCGTGCGAAGACGTCTGCCCGTGGAACTGCATCTACATGATGTCGACCGACATCGTCCAGGACGCGGAGGATGACGCCGTGGGGGCCGAGGTCCACTCCGCGTACTCGGTGTTCGTCGTCGACGACAACGCGTGCACGCGATGCTCGGTGTGCGTCGACCGGTGCCCCACCGACACGCTGTACTATGCGCGGCTGCCGGAGGCCTCGCGTGGGCAGCGCACGATGGCCTCGGTGCCCGAGTCGCAGCGCGCCGAGGCCGGCTAGGCGCGGGAAGGGATGAGGGGGACGACGTGGCGAAGCTGAAGCTGCCGACGCCCGGCGAAGCCCTCGACCGCGTCCGGGAAACCGAAGTCTGGAGATCGATCTTCCGCCCCGGTTCGATCTTCCGTCGCGGCTATCGAGACACCTCCCGCGACCGCGCCCTCGCGACGATGAACAACGTGCTCTATCACCTGCACCCGGTGAAGATGAAGCGGCACGGGCTGAAGCTCACCTACACGTTCTGCCTGGGTGGCCTCTCGTTCTTCCTATTCATCCTGCTGACGATCACGGGCATCTACCTGATGTTCTTCTATCGCCCCGCCGCCGAGCTCGGTTCCGCCGCGGCCTACACGGACATGCAGAACATCCGGACATCGGTGTTCTTCGGCGACCTGGTCCGCAACCTGCACCGATGGGGCGCACACCTGATGGTCTTCAGCGTGACCCTGCACATGGCCCGGGTCTTCTACACCGGCTCGTACAAGCCGCCCCGAGAGTTCAACTGGGTGGTGGGCGTCCTGCTGCTGTTCCTCACGCTCGGACTGTCGTTCACTGGCTACCTGCTGCCGTGGGATCAGCTGGCGGTGTGGGCGGTCACCGTCGGGACCTCGCTCGCCGGCTACTCGCCGCTCATCGCGAAGCAGGCCAACTTCCTGCTGCTCGGTGGGGTGATCGTGGGTCCGGACACCTTGCTCCGGTGGTACGTCTTGCACGTGCTCGCCCTGCCGTTCGTCCTGGTGATCTTCCTCTCGGTCCACTTCTGGCGGATCCGTAAGGACGGCGGCATCTCGGGACCGCTCTAGCGGGGAAGGGGACGATGGCTCGGGACGACACGCCGCTGGACCAGGAGACCTTCGATCGGGTCCTTGCGGAGGAGGTCGGTAAGGGCGCCGACCGGCGCGTGGCCGAGGGGCGCGCGCGGGCCGCCGCGCTCCGGGCGGCGCGCGCGAAGTCGGGCGAGGGACCGACCGCGACACCGGCGCCCTCGACGCCAGCGGGCGACGGGGGGGCACCCGAACCCGCCGCGGCTCCCGCAGCTGCCGCTTCGGCCCCGGCCGCTCCTGCGCCCGCCGCTACCGCGCCCGCCGCCATGGCCGCACCTGCGGCCGCTGCCGCCCCGGCGCCGGCCGCCGCCGCCCCGGCATCGGTCGCGACCGCGACGCTCACCGCGCCCGAACGCCAAGCGCCCGGGCCCACCGGCAACGTCCCCGAGCCGAAGAGAGGGGCGCCCGAGAAGCACCGGCTGCTGGCGCTCGTCCCACCCGAGGGGATCCAGCGAGTCGAACGCGAGCAGGGGGACCGCATCAACGTGTGGCCTCACCTGCTGATCGAGGAGTTCGTCGCGATGATGATCGTCCTCGCGGCGCTCACGATCTTCGCGACGTTCGTGAACGCCCCGCTCCGCGAGCTCGCGAACCCGAACCTGACCCCGAACCCGTCGAAGGCGCCCTGGTACTTCCTCGGCCTGCAGGAGCTGCTCCGCTACTTCCACCCGATGGTGGCCGGCGTGCTGTTCGCGCCGACGCTCGTGCTGCTCGCGCTTGCGGTGGCGCCGTTCGTGGACCGCAACCCGAGCACCAAGCCCGGCGACCGCAAGATCGCGATCACGCTGTTCACGATGCTGATCATGTTCGGGGCGGTCCTCACCATCATCGGATCGTTCTTCCGTGGCACCGGCTACAACTGGGTCTGGCCGTGGGCCCAGGGGGTCTTCTTCGAGCTATGACCCCCCTCCTCGCCATCTCGAGCGGCACACTCGCCGTCATCGTCGTGATCGTGGTCATCGATCTGTTCGCGATCTTCTTCGGGCTCTCGTTCGCGCGGTCCAGGCAGGCCCAGCGGAAGGCGGAGGCTGCGGCCGGTGCCGCGATCCTGGGCGAACCCGCGCCCCCCGCGCCCAAGCCGGTGAGCCGTCGCGAGTTCTTCCGCCGCTCGCTCGTCACGTCGCTGTTGGTGTTCGGCGCGGAGTTCGGGGGCGCGACGATCGCGTTCCTGTGGCCGAACCTGCGGGGCGGCTTCGGCTCGGTGATCAACGCCGGCAAGCTCGACGACATCCTCGCCTACATCGAGGACAACGACCTTCCCTTCTACTCGGGCATCGGCCGTTTCTACATCGTCAAGTACAACGGCAAGCCCGAGGGCGACGTCGACTATGCGACCGAGGGCGTCACGGCCGAGGGGATCATGCCGCTGTACCAGCGGTGCGTGCACCTGGGGTGCCGGGTCCCGTTCTGCCAGCAGTCGCAGTGGTTCGAGTGCCCGTGCCACGGCTCGAAGTACAACACCGCCGGCGAGTACAAGCTCGGCCCCGCCCCGCGCGGCATGGACCGGTTCAAGGTCAACGTGAGCGCGACCGGCGACGTGACGGTGGATACCGCCGAGATCGTTCTGGGCCCACCCCGGGGCACCGACACGATCCACAAGCCCCTGGCCGGACCGTTCTGCGTGGCGGTGCAGTGATGCTCGGGCTGTCCCAGGCCCAGGGCATCGTCCTGGCGATCGGGGGCGCCATCTTCCTCGCGATCGCGGGCGCCGTGCTCGTCCTCCGCGGCCGCCAGCGGCGGGAGGCCGACATCCCCAACGCGATGCGCCCGGGTCCCTCCGACCCCGACCTCGAGACCCCGCTGCTCCAGAAGTTGCAGGGATGGGGCGTGGTGACGGTCTTGTTCTTCGTGATCTGGGTGCCGGCCGTCTGGCTCCTCGAGCCCGAGCAGAACCTCGACCAAGAGCAGGACCTGATCAGCGACGCGATCGCCCGCGGCTCCCACGCCGTCCAGGTGTACACCGAGGACAATCAGGCGGGCGTCGGCTGTGTGCAGTGCCACGGCCCGACCCTGCAGGGGTCCCTGATCCCGAACACGCAGACCCCGGACGATCCCTACGACGTCCAGCCGACGCCGAACCTGACCACGGTCTGCGGCGGGCCGTTCACCGGGCACCCGCTGATCTACGGCCTGAACGACATCTACACCACGATCGATCAGGGACGGGGTCTGATGCCCTCGTGGAGCATCCGGTTCGCGGGCGCGCTCGGCGATCAGCAGATCAACGACATCGTGAACTACATCGTCAGCATCCAGGACAAGGACCAGGTGAAGTTCAGCGAGAACGTGTGCACGAACCCCAAGGCCGTGACCAAAGCGATCGATCAGTTCCTCGGCGGCGATCCCACCAAGAAGCCCAACCCGACGACCAACATCCAGTTCTGATGCTCGCCCAAAGCTGCCTCGGCTTCGAGATCGGCTGCGAGACGATGCTGAAGGGCGGGCTCGCGGTGGTCATGGCGTTCGTGCTCTTCGTGGGCAGCGTGCTGCTCGTGCTCGCCGCGGTGTTCGGCCGGCGGATGGGATACCTGGTGCTCGCGGTCTCGTTCTTCGGCTGGATGATCCTCCTGTCCTCGCTGTGGACGTTCGGCTTCTACTCGCAGGGGCTCGACACGCCCGTGAACCTCGGCCCCCGTGGGGCCGAGCCCGCGTGGGTGGTCGAGGCGGCCGGCACCGATCCCGAGCCGGTGTACGAGGCCTTCGCGTCCTACCCGGGCGACGGGTGGCGCGAACCCGGCACGAACGACGCGGACACGTCGTCGGTCCAGTCGGTGACGGCGGCCGCGCAGGGGTTCCTCGCAGAGCAGGCGAACGAGGACCTCGGCAAGAACGAGCACGAGCCCGGCGCCCTCACGACGACGGACTTCACGGTCCAGAACGTCGAGTTCTTCCCGACCGACGACGGGGTCTCGCTCGCGGCCGCGCACGCGTTCTTCAACGACGGCGGACCGATCCTGACCGTCTACCTCCGCCACGACTCCGGCAGCGTCAACCGGTACTCCTGGATGTTCCTGATCGGTTCGACGCTGCTGTTCGGCGTGCACCTGCCCTTCCTGGACCGGGCGGAGCGCAAGCGCAAGGAGATCCTGACGGGCGGGACGGCCCCGCCGTGGTACGGACCCGCCTAGGAGGAAACGATGCTGGCCCAAGAGGCGCCGCTGATCGAGCAGGGAGCCGTGCAGTTCATCCTGTTCGGCGTGACCGTGATCGTGATCTTCATCGCGCTCTGGATCACGATCGCGAAGTAGCAGCCCCACCCGCCAGGCGTCGGCCGCGGCGCCGACGCCCCTTGACCTCCGCGAGCGCGGCCTTCCGTTGTTCGTAGTAGGTGAGGATCTGGAGCTCGACCGCCAGGTCGACCTTCCGCACCGAAACCCCCTCGGGCACGACCAGCGCCGCGGGCGCGAAATTCAGGATCGACCGGACCCCCGCGCGGACCATCGCGTCGGCGACGGCCTGCGCCGCGGGCGCGGGCGTGCAGATCACGCCGATCAACGCATCGTGTTCGCCCGCGATCGCCGGCAGGTCGTCGACCGGTCGGATCTGGAGCCCGGCGACCTCCTCCCCGACCTTCGCCGGGTCGTTGTCGACGAGGGCCGTCGGCCGGAACCCGCGCTCGGCGAACCCCCGGTAATTCGCGAGCGCGTGCCCGAGATTCCCGATCCCAGCGATCACGATCGGCCAGTGCTGGGTCAGCCCGAGCTCGCGCCGGATCTGATGCACGAGGTAAGCGACGTCGTACCCGACCCCCCGGGTGCCGTACGAGCCGAGGTGCGACAGGTCCTTGCGCACCTTCGCCGAGTTCACCCCGGTGAGCTCGGCGAGCGCCTCCGAGGACACGGTCGGGATCCCGGACTCCGCGAGCTCGACCAGGGCGCGGAGGTAAACCGGTAGCCGTCCGACGGTCGCCTCCGGGATCGATCGCTCGGTCACGGCGGAGGATGATAGTGCATTCGTGAACGCCTCTTCACGAATGCACTAAGTCCGGACGGCCTCCCCCAGACGACCCGCATCGACGCGGATCTCGAAGAGCTCGCGCCCGTCCACGAGCACGACGGGGATCCTGATCCCGTACTCGAGCTCGAGTGAGTCGTCGCCGGTCACGTCGATCTCGCGGTACTCGAATGACGTCCGCGCCCGCACGGCCATGATCACCTCCCGCGCCTCGTCGCACAGACCGCATCCCGGTCGCGCGTACATCAGGACCTCGGGCATGCCGGAATGCTAACGAGGCCCGGGCGACGAGGCCAAGGGAACGAGGCCCGGGGGACGAGGCCAAGGGAACGAGGCCAAGGGAACGAGGGAGGAGCGGCCCGCGTGTGGTAGGAAACAGCTCGTGGACGAGGACGATCGTCACGATCTCGAGCTGCACCGGCTGGTGTCTGCTCGCGAGCGCTCGGCCTTCGACGAGCTGTACCGGCGGTACGGCCGGTCGGCCTACGGCGTGGCGCTGCGGGTGACATCACAGGACCTGATCGCCCAGGAAGTCGTCCAGGACGCCTTCCTGGCGCTGTGGCGAGCGCCCGAGGCGTTCGACCCGGCGCGGGGGGCGTTTCGATCGTTCTTCCTGTCCCTGGTCCATCACCGCGCCGTCGATGCCGTCCGCCGTGAGGAGCGCCTCAGGCGCCGGACCGAGCGCGCGGCGAACCTCGAGCCCGCGACCGGCGAAGACCCTGCGGAGGACGTCGTCGAGGACGCGTATCTACGTGTTCGGCGCAAGGAGGTTCGCGCCGCGCTGGCGACCCTTCCTCCGGCGCAGCAGCAGGTGCTCGAGATGGCGTATTTCGAGGGCCGAACGCAGGTCCGGATCGCCGAGGAGCTCGGCATCCCGATCGGAACGGTGAAGACGAGGACGCTGGCGGCCATGCGGAAGCTGCGCGAAGCCCTGCGAGAGGAGTAGGTCGTGACCGAGGATCACGAGCGCATCGACGAGCTCCTTGCGGGCTACGTGCTGCTCTCGCTCTCGGGCGAGGATGCGGCCGAGGCCGACCGGATCCTCGTGGACCACGTCCCCTCGTGCGCGACGTGCCGAGCCACCCTCTCCGAGTTCCAGGCGGTGTCGGGCGATCTCGCACTTGCCGCGCCGCCCGTCGATCCGCCCGAGACCCTCCTGCCCCGCCTCCATCACGCGATGGACGAGGTTCCCCTCTCCGGTCGACCGCCTCGTCGCGGCGCGCTGATCGCGGTCGCGGCCTCGGCCGTAGCGCTGGTCGCGATGGGTGGCCTCTCGGTCGTGCTCGGGAACCGCCTCTCGAACGCCGAGACGCGTACCGGCACCGCGCTCGAGATCCTCTCGGCGGTGCGGTCGGGCGCTGCGCCCGTCAACGTGACGCCGCAGGGCCAGACCCCTCCGGAGAGCGGCATGGTCGAGGTCTCCGCTCCGGACGTCCGCCGCCTGTACATCGCGTCGGAGTTCTGCCCCGAACCCGCCCCCGGCCACGCCTACCAGCTGTGGCTCGGGAGCGATGGCGACTGGACGCCGGTCTGGAGGATGTTCTGGCCGGACGAGGGGGTCCTGCTGCTCGAGATCGAGGTGGACGTCGCTCGCTACGACCAGATCTGGATCACGCAGGAAGCCGTCGGGCAGCGCCCGACGGAGCCGAACACCGACGGCCCCAGCTGGCTCGGTTCGCTCACCTAGGCGCTCCGAAGAGTTCGAGCGGCCCGACCACGGCCCGACGGTCGATCAGATCTGCAGGAATCCCCGCAGCGTCAGGACCATCCCCAGCAACACGATCGACGCCGCCGAGAGCACGGGGACCAGGCGGGCGGTCCTGCCGGACATCCTCCCGGCGACGGCGTCGCGGGCGCGCAGCGCGACGAGTCCGACGACCACGAGCGCGGTGGCGAGCCCGACGCTGAATGCACCGATCAACGCCAGCCCATAGGCGAGCCGGTCCAGGGCGACGGCTGCCAACAGGACCACGAGTGCCGTCGGCGACGGGAGCATCCCGCCGGCGACCGCGAGCGCCGTCAGGCTCCGGCGCGAGAGCGGCTCGGCCGGGTGGACGTGACCGAGGTCGTGTGGCTCGCCCCTGTGGTCATCGCCGTGGTGCACATGGTGGCGGTCGCCGGCCGCGTGGCGACGGCCCCACGATCCGAGCCGCGCCACGAGCAGGCTCGCCCCCAGCGCAACGGCGATCAGGCCGGAGAGCAGCCCGAGCCACGGGTAGACGCGTTCGGGCGCGAAGACCTCGGTCACCGTCAACACGACGAACCCGAGCGCGAGCACCGACGCCGTGTGCATCACCGCGACCGAGCCCCCGACCGCGATCGCGTGCCGGGCGCGTCCCCCGGCGCCGATCAGGTACCCGGCCATCAACGTCTTTCCGTGGCCGGGACCCATGGCGTGGAGCGCCCCGAACCCGAAGGCCAGCACCAGCGCCACGAGCATGAACGGGCCGGTCCGCCCGACGAGGCCGGCGAACGCTCCACCCGTCACGTCGGGCCGGGACGCGGTCGCCCCGACGCCAGCTGCCGCTGTCGCCGCGGGCGCGCCGGTCCCCGGACGGAACAACAGCGCGGCCTCGTGGACGTCGAGCGGGCTCGCCAGCAGGTCCTGCGGATAGGACAGGAGCGCGTTCGACACGCTGCGGGCGGGAACGCTCGAACGCGCGACGACGGTGCCGTCGGTACCGGCCGCGGTCACCTCGCTCCAGCCGATGCGGTCGGCGAAGTTCGCGTCGGCGAACGCGAGCTCGCCGGAGTCCCCGACGGGTCCCGCGAACGTCGCCTCGAGCCGGAGGATGTCGAGCCCACCCTGACCCGGCCGGAACCGCATCGAGGACGACACGACGTCGAGCGCGACCGCTCGGCCGTCCACCGTCAGGGTCAGGTTGGCGAGGAGCCCGAGCCCGGTGCGGGCGGCCCAGCCGGAGCGTTCGGGATCGGTGATGGTGCCGTCCGCGTCCGTGTCGATCGCCGGGCGGACCTGGACGGTCGGGATCTCGGCCATGTCGAGGACGTATTCGATCCGCACCTGGCCGGGGGCGAGCTCGATCCCCGCGTAGCGGTTGACGGTGAAGTTCCCGAGCGGGTGCGCGATCGCGCTGGCCGGAGACGACAGGACGGCGGCCACCACACCCGAGAGAAGCAGCGCAAGCCGGAGCGGTCGCCTCATGGGGCCGCCTCCGGCGTCGCCGTTCGCGGCCGCGCCAGGATGCGAGGGAGCAGTCGCCTCATCGGGCCGCCTCCGGCGTCCCCGTCCCCAGCCGCGACAGGATCCGAGCCGCGTCGTCGGCGTGCGGGATCGAGAAGTTCGGGTTCATCGCGAGCGCCCGCGAAAGGTACCGGCGCGCGCCCGCCTCGTCCCCGAGCTCGAGCCGGATCATCCCGGCGTGGAACAGGAACAGCGCGTTCCGGGTCCCGAGCGCGAGAGCGCGCTCCGCGAACGCCGACGCCCGCCGGTACCGCCCGTTCGCGTAGAGGGCCCACGCGTAGGCGTCGGCGACGTGGACGCTCCGCCGGCGAGCCCACTCGGCCCGGGCCGCGGCGAGCGCGCCTTCGGGATCGCCGTGATCGGCGTCGTAGAGCGCGAGCTCCAGATCGACGTTCACGCCGTTGGCGGTCGCGAGGTCGTGCATCGCCGCCACGACGGCCTCCTGCCGGTCGGCGAGGGCGGGCTTCCCCGTCGCCCGGTAGAGGTCGGCGAGCGCGCCGACGAACTCGGCGGACGGGTAGCGGCCGACGACCTCGTTGAAGCGGGCGATCGCGAGCTCGTCGTCGCCGCGCGCCCACGCCACCTTCGCGAGCCCGGCCAGGTTCGGTACGTACGCGGGATCGAGGTCCAGGCCACGCGCGTACCACCCCCGCGCCATGCCGACGTCGCCGGCGCCGAACGCCAGCTCGCCGAGCTGGTACGCCGTCCACGCGGAGTCCGAAGGCGTCCCGGCCGCATCGAACGCCATCCGCATCGCGCGTTCGGCCCCGGAGACGTGGCCGAGGAGCTCGCGCGCGTAGGCCACGCGGGCGTAGGAAGCGAGATCGGGTCTGGTGTCGACCATCGTCTGGAACGCCTCGAACGCGCGGTCGTACCGCCCGAGCTCGAGCAGCGCGTCGCCGATCACGCCGTACGCGTCGGCCGAGTACGGGCTGAGCTCGGATGCTCGCCGGCCCTGCCGGAGCGCGGCGGCGAAGTCGTGCCGCGCCAGGTCCAGTACGCCGATCCCCAACGCGGCGTCCACGTTCTCGTCCGGGTGCAGGCGGACCGAGCGGCGCAGGACGCCCTCGGCCTTCGGGTACCACGACGGATCGGCTGTGACCCGCGCCTGGGCGACATAGGCCAGCCCGAGCTGCGCGAGGCCGCGCCAATCGTCCGGGATCTCCCGAAGACGCTGCTGGAGCGACGCGATCGCACCGTCCAGCGAACCCGCGTTCGCCGCCGGGAGCAGCAGGGCCGACGAGGAGGCGGTTCGTGCCGCGGGATCGACGGCGTCGTCCATGCCGCGGACGACGACGACCGCGGCGGCCACCAGGAACGCGACCGCCATCGCCGCCACCGCCCCCGCCTTGCCGATCGCCCTCATCCCTCGCACCTCTGCCTCGTCGAGAACGTGGGGCCCGGCCGGTCGGCCGGGCCCCGTGGCTCCGTCAGTGAGGGTCTGCGTCCGAACCCGAGTGCGGGTACGCGACGTAGGGGAACTGCGTGTTGAACGAGACGTCGTTGGCGTCCACGCCGTCACCGATCGT
>Ga0075424_100004461_pt1 | contig 13214 bp, 9 predicted proteins | sample SoiMethybrSBSTD3_FD_75301 | JGI IMG/M metagenome (GOLD analysis project Ga0075424, IMG submission 75301) | Bulk soil microbial communities from a Populus tree surrounding site in Tennessee, USA - Soil MetaG P. TD hybrid SBSTD3 | ecosystem: Environmental > Terrestrial > Soil > Tree plantation... | reverse complement strand
GGCATCTCGGTGCTGGAAGCCTGGCGGCGCAACGGCCGCGCGATGCCGGTTCTGATTTTGACCGCGCGCGACCGCTGGAGCGACAAGGTTCAGGGCTTCGACGCCGGTGCCGACGACTATGTCGCAAAGCCCTTTCACCTCGAGGAAGTGTTGGCTCGGATTCGCGCACTGCTCCGCCGCTCGACTGGCCACGCTCAGTCGGAGCTGATCTGCGGGCCCGTGTCGCTCGACACAAGGACGGGTCGGGTCACCGTGTCAGGCAACCCGGTCAAGATGACCTCGCATGAGTACCGGTTGCTGCAATATCTCATGCACCATTCGGGCCGCGTGGTCTCGCGCACCGAGCTGGTCGAGCATCTTTATGACCAGGATTTTGACCGCGACTCCAACACCATCGAGGTCTTTGTCGGCCGCATCCGCAAGAAGCTGGAAGTAGACATCATCCAGACCGTCCGTGGGCTGGGTTATCTGCTGACGCCGCCGCCGACAGGTGCTTAACTAAAAGGCATGCGCCGCAATTCGCTTGCCACCCGGCTGTTCTTCTCCGCGACCGCCTGGGTAGTGGTGATTCTGGTCATCACGGGTTTCACGCTGTCGTCGGTCTATAGGAACGCCACCGAGCGCGCCTTCGATCGCAGGCTCAACCTCTATCTCCGTACGCTGATCGCCGAAGTCGCAACCCCCGACGAGCCGCCAGATCGTCAATTCCAATCACTTGGAGAGCCGCTTTTCGAACTGCCGTTGTCGGGCTGGTATTGGCAGATCACCCGCACCGATTCCGAAAAACCAGACGTGCGTGCGTCCCGATCGCTGTGGGACAAGAAGCTACCGAAGCTCGAGGACCGCGGCATCGAACTGAGCACTGCCGGCATCAGGATCGCCTATGTCGACGGTCCGGAAGGGCAGACCCTGCGCATGGTCGAGCGGCCAGTCGACCTCGGAGCTGACGGCAAGTTTCTCATTGGCGTAGCCGGTGACGCCACGGAAATTTTCGACGAGACGCGTAGCTTCGATTACTACCTGGGCGGCACTTTTGCCGCGCTCGGCGTCATTCTGCTGCTGACCACGATCTTTCAGGTGCGGTTCGGGCTGGCGCCGCTCAAGCGCATCTCCGAGTCCATCGCGGATATCCGTTCAGGCCGCGCCGAACGACTCGAAGGGGAATTTCCGGTCGAGATCGCGCCGCTAGCTCGTGAGACCAACGCCTTGATCGACGCGAATCGAGAGATCGTTGAACGCGCGCGCACCCATGTCGGCAACCTCGCGCATGCGATCAAAACGCCGCTGTCGGTGATTGTGAATGAGGCCGGCGCACACGGGAGTGATCCGTTCGCTCACAAGATTTTGGAGCAGGCCGACGTGATGCGCGACCAGCTGGCGCATCATTTGGAACGCGCACGCATCGCTGCCCGTGTCACGATCGTTGGCACGGTCACCGAGGTCGCGCCGGCGATCGAGGCATTGCAGCGGACAATGGAGAAAATTCACCGTGCCCGCGGCATCATCATCGAAGTCAAGGCGGATACGAGTGCAAGGTTTCGCGGCGAGCGACAGGATTTGGAGGAAATGGCCGGCAATCTCGTCGATAACGCCTGCAAATGGGCTTCCTCACGGGTATTTGTCGAGGTGTTGGTAGAGCGTCCGCCGGAGCCGGGTGCCGGCCCAATGCTGCGGATGATCGTTGATGACGACGGACACGGGCTCTCGTCGGCCGAGCGCGCCAAGGTCGCGCAACGCGGTCAAAGGCTGGACGAGTCGAAGCCCGGTTCGGGGCTCGGACTATCGATCGTGGTCGATCTCGCCGCGCTTTATGGAGGCAGCCTGTCGCTCGGAAATGCGCCGATCGGCGGATTACGGGCAGAGCTGGTCCTGCCCGCGGCGCAATAGCGCACGCGCAGGCTTCAACGCAAGTGGCGCAGCCGCGAGAAAGATCTTCGGATTTCATCTGCTGCGATTATGGTGACGCACAACGCCGACATAACCAACATCGTGACAAGGATTGTGTCCAACATCTGGACGCCCCTACGAATTGTCTTGTACGAAAGATAGCACCCGAGCTCAGTTGTTAGTCCAGTGGTTTTCAACCAACAAGAATAGCGGGGAAAACTGGTCCCAGCTCAAATCGTGAAACCTCAATCCGGGCAGAAAAGGCCGACGGGCGTTACGCCGCCGACCTCTCCTTGCGACTGCCGGCCCGGCTTGTCCGGTTCCGCCGCATTCCAGCGCGAAGCCTGAACCGATATGGTTAACGAAGGATTAACAGTGCGGCCGAAATGACCTGGCAGCGTGCCAAATGGGGTCGAAAATTGGCATCTCTCGTGCCGCGGCAGCCCCGATTTCCAGTGTTTTAGTGGGCTAACCTTTTGATTTGCCGAAAGTTTTTGTAAACGACTTCTTAACGTGGGCGCTCGTATCGTGCGCATTGGACGCGTTCGCCGTCCTCGCAACGGACTCTGCAAGATCGGGTGCATGGGCCAGACACCGAACGAGCGGCTGAGAGACTATCTCGCGAAGCTTCCGCCGCAGTCGCAGGCGCTGCTGATGCGCGAGTTCGAGCGCGCCGTCGAACGCGGCGAAGACACCACGATTGCCACGCTCGTGCTGGAGCACTTGCGAAAGGTGGTGCGCGGAACGCCGGAAAGTGCGGCGCCGCGCAGCGAAGATGCGGTGCGGCTGCTGTTTCGTCCACTCGAGCCGTTTATCGTCGAAGGCAGCCTTCCAGTGCGAGCCGGACAAATTCGTCGCGCGGCACTGATGCCGGTCTGGCAATGGTTGTTGCGCGACGGCGGGCCCGAACAAACTCGGGAATACCAAACGGAATTGGCGCGGATCCTGGAGAATGCGGACGACGCGACGCTTGAATCCGCTGTCCGCAAGATGCAGTTCGCCGCCGCGGCCGCAATCCTGAAAATTGCCTCGCCATCTGGCGGAGACAATCACCGGGCGTTGGCGCGTGTCGGTCCGCCCGAAGTGGTCGAAGACCTGTTTGCGATCGGGTCGGTCTTGCAGGCCCACGAGGCCCTCGATGCGCTTGGCGCTCGTTTGCCGATGTATTTGCGCACCTTCGACGAGATGCAGGTAAGCTCGGTTTGCGCGGCTCTCAACGTGCCCACGCTGCAAACGCCGCAGCTCCTGCCGTTCGCATTGTCGCTGGTCATCCAGCGTCTGGCTGCGCCATGGCATATCATCAGAATCGCCATCAAGATGGCGGCCTCGGACGACGGAATCCGGGTGGCGGCGACGCCGTATGGAATAGCTGTCAGCCTTGCGCTTCACGATCTGTTCTGTCTCGCAACGCAGCTTCGGATGGACATCCGGCGCGGTCAATTAGCCAATGTCGGCGCAAATCTGAAGGCCCTTCACGACGGGGTCCGAGGCTTGCGGACAGAGATTGACCTTCGCCAAGATTCGCACTGGGGCAAACAACTGGCCTCGATCAGAGCCGAGATCTCGAACACCCTGCAATCGGAGATCGACAGCGTGCCCGGGCGCGTCCGGCGCATCCTGCGTCAGCGCGCCGACAAGGACATTTCCCCCGGCGCGCGCGTCGATACCTCCGAAGTCGAGGAAGTTGTCGCGCTGATCGATTTTGTTGCGGTATGCCGCACCTACGCCAGCGAACTCGCCATCAACGAAGTGACCCTGCGAACCTATTCCGACCTGCAACATTACGTGGAGCAGGCGACCGAGGCGCTTGTGCAGTCTCTACGGGGCGGCGAAACGAAGGCCCGCGCCTATCGGCAGATGCAGGCGGAAGCGGCCATCAGTTTCTGCGATGTCCTGTTCGGCAGGGAATATTCGACTCTCATGCGAAGGGCGGTCGAGAACGCGGTGGTCGTCGAACGCAAGCCGTCGCGCGCTGGATAGATAGAATAGCGCATGATCCGGAAAAGCGGGCGCCGGTGGTGCGAAAGGATCATGCGCAAACAATAAGCCAAAACTTGATTGCGTTTCGACCTGACGCAATCGCGCTATAGTGTCCCGATTCGGGAGTTCGCATCACTTTGCAGCACCTCATTTGCGGAATTTCGCAATCAAATCACACTAAAAGAGGAGCGGCGGGCACTGCCCGAAACATCACTCCGATTGCCTTGACACTTACCGCTTGCCAGACCGGATCAGAGGGATCTGCTTCTCGTGGCTTTGATAGTTGATAATTGTCAATTGCCGCTTCCCTCACGGCTGGTGTAAAGCGGCGCATCGGCGCCGCCTCTAACTGGCGCCAATCTGGCGCTCCCGGAGCTCGCCTGATGACGCTGTGGTTTGTGTTCGCCCTGATGACGGCTGCGGCGGTTTTCGCCGTATTGCTGCCGTTGGGCGCAGCCAACAGCGCCGGAGATGGCGGCGACGAAAGCTTGGTTTACAAGGATCAACTCGCCGAGATCGAGCGCGACGCCAGTGCCGGGTTGATCGGGCCTGCGGAGGCGGACGCTGCGCGCGTGGAGATCGGCCGGCGTCTGCTTTCGGCGGCGGATCTCGGCCGCAACCGGCCAATGCAATCGAACAGGAGGTTGCGGCGCGCGGCGGCGATCGGGGCGCTGGTCGGATTGCCGCTCCTTGCGATTGCGATCTATCTTCCGCTCGGCTCGCCGCGGCTTGCCGATTTTCCGCTTTCTGCCCGGGTCCACACGCCGGACACGGGCCAATCGCTTGAGGAACTGGTCGCACAGGTCGAACAGCACCTGGAAAAAAAACCTACTGACGGTCGCGGCTGGGCAGTGTTGGCGCCGGTGCTGGCGCGCCTCGGTCGTTACGACGACGCGGTCAGGGCCTTCCGCAATTCGATTACCTACAATGGCGAAAGCGCGGACCGCCGTGCCGATCTCGGCGAAGCGATCGCAGCGGCAGCCGGCGGCATCGTCACCGCTGACGCCAAGGTCGAATTCGAGCGCGCTCTGGCGCTCGATGCCGATGAGGCCAAGGCAAACTATTTTCTGGGGCTTGCGGCCGAGCAGGACGGTCGTAAATCCGATGCGGCTTCGATCTGGCGCGCGATGCTCGCCAAGGCGCCTCAGGATGCGCCATGGCGCCTCGTCGTGCAGGCCGCGCTGACGCGTGTAGGCGGACCAGACGCGCCGGCTCTCTCTGACAATAGAATCGCGGCCGCAAAGGAGATGAGCGAGGGCGACCGCGCAGCCATGATACGCGGCATGGTGGATCGCCTGGCCACCCGGTTGAAACAGAATGGCGACGACGTCGACGGCTGGTTGCGCCTTGTGCGGGCCTATCTGGTGATGGGCGATCAGGAAAAGGCAAGGATTGCGCGCAGTGATGCAAGGCAGGCCGTCGCGGGCGACGCCGAGCGGCTGCGGCTTCTCAATGATGGTTTGAAGAATCTCGGATTTGATGGATGATCCTGATCAGGCGCGCGAAGAGAGTGTTCGCATGACGCGCAAACAGCGACGACTGACGATGATCGGGAGCGCGCTTGCGGTGCTTGGCTTCGCGGCTGGACTGGTCTTGTACGGCTTTTCATCCTCGATCAAGTTCTTCTCGACGCCATCGATGACGGCTGAACAGCATATCGCGCCTGGCCAAAGATTCCGGCTGGGCGGCCTGGTGCAGCCGGGCTCGCTGAATTGCGGTCATCCCATCACGTTTGCGGTGGCCGACGGCAGCGCCAAATTGACCGTAAGCTACGCCGGGATCCTTCCCGACCTGTTTCGCGAAGGGCAGGGTGTGGTCGCGGAAGGCGCACTCGAAGCGACAGGCATTTTCCAGGCAGACAGTATTCTTGCCAAGCACGACGAGAACTACATGCCGAAGGATGTCGCCGAGACACTGAAGAAGCAGGGACATTGGATGGGAGGCGCCATGCCGGTCGACAATGCCGGCGCCACGACGTGCGAGGCGCGGAAGGTGAAACAGTGATCGCCGAGACCGGACACTACGCGCTCGTGCTTGCGTTGGGATTGGCGCTGATCCAATCCATCGTGCCGTTGCTGGGAGCGCGATGGCGCGATCCGGCCCTGATGACAGTCGCGCGTTCGACGGCGCTCGCGCAATTGGTGTTCGTGCTGATCTCGTTTGCGGCGCTGGTCACTCTGCATGTGATCTCGGATTTTTCGGTCGCCAATGTCTTTGAAAACTCGCATTCGCTGAAGCCGCTGATCTACAAGATCACCGGCGTGTGGGGCAATCACGAAGGTTCGATGCTGTTGTGGGTCTCGATCCTGGCCTTGTTCGGCGGTCTCGTCGCGGCCTTCGGCAGCAATCTGCCGCTGTCGTTACGGACCCATGTGCTTTCGGTGCAGGCATGGGTGGCCGCCGCTTTCTATTTGTTCATACTCACGACGTCCAATCCGTTCCTGCGCATTCCAAATCCCCCCGTTGAGGGGAGGGATCTCAATCCGGTGCTGCAGGATATCGGGCTCGCGATCCATCCTCCGATGCTCTATCTCGGCTATGTCGGGTTTTCGATTTCGTTTTCCTTCGCCGTCGCTGCACTGATCGAAGGCCGCATTGATGCGGCTTGGGCGCGTTGGGTGCGTCCCTGGACGCTGGTTGCCTGGATCTTCCTGACGCTCGGCATCGCGATGGGTTCCTACTGGGCCTACTACGAACTGGGCTGGGGTGGCTGGTGGTTCTGGGACCCGGTCGAGAACGCATCACTGATGCCCTGGCTCGCCGGCACGGCGCTTTTGCACTCGGCGCTGGTGATGGAGAAGCGCAATGCACTGAAAGTCTGGACTATCCTGCTCTCGATCGTAACCTTCTCGCTCTCGCTGCTTGGTACTTTCCTGGTTCGTTCAGGCGTCCTGACCTCGGTCCACGCATTTGCCACCGATCCGACGCGCGGCGTGTTCATCCTGCTGATTCTCTGCGTCTTCATCGGCGGCAGCCTGATGCTCTTCGCGGTTCGGGCATCGGTGCTGAAGCAGGGTGGGTTGTTCGCGCCGATCTCGCGCGAAGGCGCGTTGGTGCTGAACAACCTTTTTCTCACAACCGCATGCGCGACCGTGCTCGTCGGTACGCTCTATCCGCTCGCCCTGGAGGTTTTGACTGGCGGCAAGATTTCCGTCGGCCCGCCATTCTTCAATCTGACCTTCGCGCCCCTGTTCGTTCCGCTGATGATTGCGGTTCCGTTTGGGCCGATGCTGGCATGGAAGCGCGGCGATCTGCTGGGCGCTGCGCAGCGTTTGTTGGCCGCCGGTGTTGCGGCCCTGTCGGCGCTGGCAGTCGCATGGGCTTTTGCGCGTGGCGGCAGCTCGCTCGCGCCGCTTGGAATTGCGCTCGGGATCTTCGTCGTCGCGGGTGCGATGACCGATCTTGTGGAGCGCGTCGGCCTGTTCCGGATGCCCCCTGTGGTCGCGATGCGCCGCGCGCGAGGATTGCCGCGCTCCGCCTGGGGAACGGCGTTCGCCCATGCCGGCCTCGGTGTGGCTTTGATCGGGATCGTTTGCGAAACCACCTGGAATACCGAGTATATCGGAACAATGAAACCCGGCGACGCCGTCCCGGTCGCGGGATACCAGCTAACGTTGGAGGACCTGCTTCAGCAGCAGGGACCGAACTATCGCGAACTGGTTGCGCCGTTTATTGTCAACGTCGACGGCCGGCGGCTCACCACCCTGATGCCCTCGAAACGCAGTTTCACCACAAGGGGTGGCATGTCGACGACCGAAGCCGCGTTACTGACGCGCGGGGCAAGTCAGCTCTATATCTCGCTAGGAGATAGCACCGCAGACGGCGGCATTACGGCGAGAATTTATTACAAGCCGCTGGTGCTCCTGATCTGGTTCGGCCCCGTGCTGATGGCGTTCGGCGGTCTTCTCTCGCTGTCGGACCGGCGCTTGCGCGTCGGCGCGCCGAGGCCCGCGAAGGCGCTGCGCGGATTGCAAGCTGCGGAGTAGGGCGATGAAGCGTGTCGTTGCGGTCGTCTCCTTTCTCACCCTGATCGCGTCGTCGCCAGCGCACGCGGTATTGCCGGACGAGGTCATGGCGGATCCTGCGAAGGAGGCGCGCGCGCGCGAGTTGTCGCGTGAGTTGCGCTGCATGGTATGTCAGAACCAGTCGATAGATGATTCCGAAGCACCGCTGGCGCGCGACTTGCGGCTCTTGGTGCGAGAACGGATCGCCGCGGGCGACAGCAACACTCAGGTGCTCGACTTCCTGGTCGCGCGCTATGGTGAATTTGTGCTCCTGAAGCCCCGCCTTGAGCGCCAAACCCTCTTGCTCTGGTTGCTGCCGCCGCTGTTGCTGGCAGGCGGCGGGCTGGCGTTGTGGGTCTACGCCGGACGGCGGAAGGACGACGAGGCGGCGGACGCGCTCACGGCGGAGGAGAAGGCCCGCTTGGCTGCGTTGCTATCCTCCGAGACGCCGGCGCAATCATACAGTTTAGCGTGCGGCGATGACGGCGCGGTGAAATCGGCGCCGGGCGCAGTTCCCGAATGAAACCAAGGTCCGATCGTGGCGCGCTGCGGTAAACTGCCGCATCCGTAAGCCCCTTGATTACAAAATTTTAACGCCACCGCCAGCGCGCCGTAAGGCAGCGAACCCCATCTTCACCGCGAAGGGAAGATTCCCACCCCGAATCCACCGCACAGGCTCCGGAGAACGCTGCATGACCGACCGTCCGACCGACAATTTGTCCTTTCCGCCCCCCCGGCCATCCCACGGCTCCCTGTTGTCCGCGCGAAAGCTTGCCCTTTTGGGTTCCGTGCTCGCCGGGCTGGGTGTCGGAATCTACGGTTTTGGGCCGGGCCATGGGTCGGCGGACTGGTTCTCGAGCGCTGCGCAGGCGCAGGTCAATAATGAAGTCCGGAAAGTCGCGCAGCCCATCGGCTTTGCCGACATCGTCGAGCGCGTCAAGCCGTCCGTGATTTCGGTGAAAGTGAACATCACTGACAAGCTTGCGAAGGACGACAGCAACAACGACGATTCGCCGTTCCAGCCGGGTTCTCCGATGGAGCGGTTCTTCCGCCGCTTCGGCGCACCGGATGGAATGCCTCCGGGCATGCGTCCGCGCGGACATGGCATGGTCACCGGGCAGGGCTCGGGGTTCTTCATTTCGCCTGACGGTTTTGCGGTTACCAACAATCACGTGGTCGATGGCGCCGACAAAGTCGAAGTGACGACCGATGACGGCAAGTCCTACACGGCCAAGGTGATTGGCACCGATGCGCGCACAGACGTGGCGCTGATCAAGGTTGAGGGCGGATCGAATTTCCAGTTTGCGAAATTGGCCGACGGAAAACCCCGTATCGGCGACTGGGTGCTCGCAGTCGGTAATCCCTTCGGACTCGGCGGCACGGTCACGGCCGGCATCGTTTCGGCCATGGGCCGCGACATCGGCAACGGACCTTATGACGATTTCATCCAGATCGACGCGCCCGTGAACAAGGGCAACTCGGGTGGACCGGCCTTCAACGTCGATGGCGAGGTGATGGGGGTAAACACCGCTATCTATTCGCCCTCCGGTGGCAGCGTGGGCATCGCATTCTCCATTCCCGCTTCAACCGTGAAGAACATCGTCGCGCAGCTCAAGGACAAGGGTTCGGTCAGCCGCGGCTGGATTGGTGTGCAGATTCAGCCGGTGACGCCTGAGATCGCCGATAGCCTCGGCCTCAAGAAGGCGGAAGGCGCGCTGGTTGCCGAGCCGCAAGCGAACGGTCCTGCGGCCAAGGCCGGGATAGAATCCGGCGATGTAATCACCGCGGTCAACGGTGAGGCGGTCAAGGATGCCCGCGAACTCGCTCGCACCATCGGCGGCATTGCGCCGGGCACTCCGGTCAAACTCAACGTGATGCACAAGGGCCAGGATAAGCTCGTCAATCTCACTCTCGGCACACTGCCCAATACGATGGAAGCCAAGGCAGACACCGGTAATGATGATCGTGGCGGCGGCAACCGCGGGACGGACGTGCCGAAGCTGGGCCTGACGGTTGCACCGGCCAACAGCGTTGCCGGCGCCGGCAAGGAAGGCGTCGTGGTCACAGAAGTCGATCCGAAGAGCGCGGCGGCCGAACGCGGCTTCAAGGAAGGCGACGTCATTCTCGAGGTTGGTGGCAAGACCGTTGCCAGCGCGAACGACGTGCGTGATGCTATCTCGGCCGCGAAGGACGATAACAAGAACGTGGTTTTGATGCGCGTGAAGAGCGGCGGACAATCACGCTTCGTTGCGGTACCTCTTGCGAAAGGCTAAGTGACTTACGAGATGGAGGGTGTCGCCGGCATCAGTCGCCCCCCGCCGACGGCTCTTTCCGGGGAGCGGGTGCAAAACCCGCTCCTTCCTGCTGCCTTCCGGTGGAATACGCCCCCCTCCGTCGGAAGGTTTAGGGCGGTGAGGTCCCCCAGCTTCACCGCCCGCTCTTTCCAAACCGAACGGCGTTTGGCCGCCTTGCATGTGAAAGCCGACCGCGCCATTCTTAAGGAAGGCCGGCCCATTTGACCGCAACCAGTCCGCAGATGCGCTTGTTGATCATTGAAGACGACCGCGAGTCCGCCGATTATCTGGTGAAGGCGTTCCGGGAGGTCGGCTATGTCGCGGATCTCGCCGGCGATGGTGAGGAAGGCCTCGCGATGGCCGAAGGCGGAGACTACGATGTGCTGGTCGTCGACCGCATGCTCCCGAAGCGTGACGGACTGTCACTGATCGGCGCCTTGCGCGAGAAGAGCAATCGCACGCCGGTCTTGATCCTTTCTGCGCTGGGCCAGGTCGACGATCGCATCAAGGGCCTGCGCGCCGGCGGCGACGATTACCTGCCCAAGCCGTATTCATTTGCCGAGCTTTTAGCGCGGGTCGAGGTGCTTTCGCGCCGGAATGTCGGCCCTGTGGAGGAAACCACCTATCGAGTGGGTGACCTCGAGCTTGATCGTCTGTCGCATCGCGTCGCGCGCGGCAAGGACGAACTGACGTTGCAGCCGCGCGAGTTCCGGCTGCTTGAATATCTGATGAAGCATGCAGGGCAAGTCGTGACGCGCACCATGCTGCTGGAAAACGTCTGGGACTATCATTTTGATCCGCAGACCAACGTGATCGACGTGCATATTTCGCGGCTGCGTTCGAAGATTGACAAGGGTTTCGACCGCCCGCTGCTCCATACCATTCGCGGCGCGGGGTACATGATCCGTGACGGCATTCGGTAAGCTGATCCGGACCACGGCGTTCCGGTTGACGCTGGTCTACCTTTTTTTGTTCGCGCTGTTTGCCGCCTCGCTTCTCGCTTTTTTCGCCTGGAACACGCGGCGCCTGATCACCGAACAGATCACCATTACGGTGAATGCGGAGACCAGCGAGATCACGGCCATATATAATCGGCGCGGTCTCCGCGGCCTCGTCTCTGCTGTAGACGGCCGGGCGCTTCGGCCCGGCGCAAACCTCTACCTCGTCACCACGCTGGCGGGGCGGGCAATCGCCGGCAACGTCGGCTCCCTCGCCCCCGGCGTGATGGGCACCGAAGGCTGGTCCGAGACCGGTTATCGCAGGCTTGAAGATACCGATAACGCAGACCATCGCGCGCTCGTGCTCGTCTCGCAGTTGGACGGCGGCTTCCGTCTGCTGATCGGGCGCGACCTCGAGGAGCGGCGACGCCTGTTCGGCATCGTCGCGAAGGCGGCCCAATGGTCAATTCTGGTTGTGGTGGTGCTCGGTATCGGCGGCGGCATCTTCGTCTCCCGGCGCGTGTTGCAGCGGATCGACGCGATGACGGGCACGACCCGGCGCATTATGGCCGGCGACCTTTCGGGTCGATTGCCGGTCGGTCGCTCGGGTGACGAGCTTGATCGGCTTGCGGAAAATCTCAATGCCATGCTGGAGCGGATCGAAGCCTTGATGGCGGGATTGAAGGAAGTCTCCGATAACATCGCTCATGACCTGAAGACGCCACTGACGCGGTTGCGCAATCGCGCCGAAGAGGCGCTGGCAAAGTCAAGATGCGAGCCGGAATACCGCGCTGCGCTGGAGCGCACCATCGAGGAATCCGACGGCTTGATCCGGACTTTCAATGCGCTGTTGATGATCGCGCGCGCCGAATCCGGCCAGGCGCGCGGCAACATGGACGATTTCGACGCCGCCGAGGTCGCCCATGGCATCCACGAACTTTACGAGCCGCTTGCGGAAGAGGACGGCATGACCTTGCGGGTCAAGACGGCTCCGGCGCCCGTTCATGGCAACCGAGAATTGATCAGCCAGGCGCTCGCCAATCTTGTTGAGAATGCCATCAAGTACGGCAAGCCGGTCGCGGGCGCCCAGGGTTCGGTCGTTAGCATGGATGCCAGGCAAATTCTGATCGAGGCCCGCCGCGAAGGCACTTCCGTTCTGCTCAGTGTCACCGATCACGGTGCCGGAATTCCGGAACGCGACCGCAAGCATGCTATCGAGCGATTTGTGCGTCTGGACTCGAGCCGCAGCCAGCCCGGTTCCGGCCTGGGCCTGAGCCTGGCGTCTGCCGTTACGATCCTGCACGGCGGCGAATTGAAACTCGGCGATGCGCATCCTGGCCTTGCCGCGACGCTGGTGATCCCGGCACGTGACGGGCTTGCAGCGCCGGCGCAGGATGTGCCACAGAAGGTGGCATGATCCCGCCCGCGACGGGCGACGCGGCCAGCATGGCCGGTTCTCCACTGCAAACTCCGTGTATCCCGCCATGACGATTCGCGAAAATGCCGAGTCGAACGTCAAGCCAACCGCAATGGTCGCACGGTTTGTGGCGGGACCGCATGTCTCTGCTCCCGAAAGGGCCGAGCAGATTCTGGCCGGTTGGCTTGCTGAGCTTGAGCCTTCGCACTCCTCCGCGATTCATGAATTGCTCGGCTATCCTCTTGCGAAATCCATCCTGCTCGGCCTCGCTGATTTTTCACCGTATCTCTTCGACCTGATCTGCGCCGACCCGGTGCGGCTTATCAGGCTTTTGCTTTGCGAGCCGGATCAGCACCTCGCTTCACTCATTGCGACGACGACAGCCGATGTCTTTGCTGCTGCGGGCGAATCTGAGGCGATGCGCCAGCTTCGCCGCATGAAATCCGAGGCGGCGCTTTTGATCGCACTTTGCGATATCGGCGGCGTCTGGCCGGTGATGCGGGTCACCGAGGCGATGAGCGAACTTGCGGCGGCCTCGGTGCAATCCGCGCTGAATTACCTCCTGCGCCAGGAAACGGTGCGCGGACGCCTCTTGCCGCCGGACCAGGATCGGCCCGAAGAGAATTGCGGACTCTTCGTGCTTGCCATGGGCAAGATGGGCGCTGGTGAGCTCAACTATTCGAGCGACATCGAC
>Ga0075424_100004460_pt1 | contig 13214 bp, 12 predicted proteins | sample SoiMethybrSBSTD3_FD_75301 | JGI IMG/M metagenome (GOLD analysis project Ga0075424, IMG submission 75301) | Bulk soil microbial communities from a Populus tree surrounding site in Tennessee, USA - Soil MetaG P. TD hybrid SBSTD3 | ecosystem: Environmental > Terrestrial > Soil > Tree plantation... | reverse complement strand
TATTCCGTGAGCCCGCGCGCGTCCTCGCCCAGAGCCGAGTAGAGCCCGCCGAGCAGCAGATGGCCTTCCGCGGCGTCGGGCGCCAGGCGGGCGCCCTCTTCGGCTTCGCTGAGTGCCCTTTTCACGTCCCCTTTGCGCAAGTAGAGGTTTGCGAGACGAAAGCGCAGAAAGGCGTTGCCGGGATCGCCCGCCGCCGCGGCCTCGAATTCGGCCAGCGCCTGATCGAAATCGCCCTCGAAGAGCAGATACTGTCCCTTGGCGAAATGGGCCAATCCGGCCGCTTCGGCCGGGATTTCGACTTTGGCCTCGCGCTGGAACGGCGCTTCCTGTTGTACGCTGATCTCTTTAGGCGCTTCCTGGACCTTGGCGAGCTTCGACGAGCAGGCGGCGAGCAAGGTTAGAGAAACGACTCCAATAATGGAGCTTCTCATCGGAATCTAGTTAACATACTGCCCGCAACCGGTCAATGTAAACGTACCGCGCAGGAGCTCTGTTGGCTTTCCGCTCCGCGCGCTTTTGTGTTATTTTTTTTAAGTTTTAGGCGGCGCCGGACCCCGGACGAGTCATGTCGCAAGAATCGATTCGTAAAGAGATTCTCCATCTCCGCGAGGAGATCGAAAAACACAACTATCGCTACTACGTTCTCGACGACCCCCTCGTGAGCGACGCGGCGTACGACGAGCTCTTTCGCAAGCTCGTGCAGCTGGAAAAAGAGCACCCGGAATTCGCCACGCCGGACTCGCCGACGCAGCGCGTGGGCGCCGCGCCGCTGGAAAAATTCGCCGCCGTCCGCCACACGATCCCAATGCTGTCGCTCAACAACGCGCACGACCGCGACGAGATGGCGGAGTTCGACGATCGCATCCGCCGTTTTTTGAAGACCGGCGAGCCGATCGAATATATGGTCGAGCCCAAGATCGACGGGCTCGCCGTCGAATGCGTTTACGACCGCGGCCGGCTCTTCGTCGGATCGACGCGCGGCGACGGCGTCAACGGCGAGGACATCACGCAGAATTTAAAGACGATCCGCTCGGTGCCGCTCACGCTTCGCGCCTCGAAGCTCGGCGTTCCCGAGCGGCTCGAAGTCCGCGGCGAGGTTTTTCTCACGCGGGCGGCGTTTCAAAAGATCAATCGCGAGCGCGAGGAAGCCGGCGAACCGGCCTTCGCCAATCCGCGAAACGCCGCCGCCGGCTCGCTCAAGCAGCTCGATCCGGCGATCACCGCGCGCCGACCGCTCGACATGTTCTGCCACGGCGCCGGCGAGGTCGTCGGCGCGAGCTTCGCGACCGACGCTGCTTTCCTCGCGACTCTCGGCGAATGGGGCCTCAAGCCCGTGCCGGTGCTCGGAGTCTGCCACGGCATCGAGGAGATTTTCGCTCTCCACGCGCGCACCGAAGAGAGCCGCGAGAAGCTTCCGTACGAGATCGACGGCATCGTCGTCAAGGTGAACGATTTGTCGCTCCAGCGGCGCCTCGGGGAGATCGCGCGCTCGCCGCGCTGGGCGATCGCCTACAAATTCAAGCCGCGCCAGGCGACGACAAAAATATTGGATATTCAGATCCAGGTCGGGCGCACCGGCACGCTGACGCCGGTGGCGAGCCTCGAGCCCGTCGGCATCGGCGGTGTCACGGTCAAAAGCGCCTCGCTCCACAACATGGATGAGATCGAGCGCAAAGACATCCGCATCGGCGACACCGCCGTCGTGGAGCGCGCGGGCGATGTGATCCCTTATGTCGTCGAAGTATTGAAGGACCAGCGCACCGGCGCCGAGCGCCAGTTCGTCATGCCCGAGCTATGCCCCGTCTGCGGGTCGTCCGTGTATCGCGAGGAGGGAGAGGCCGCCTACCGCTGCGTCGGCTTGTCCTGCCCCGCCCAGCTGAAGGAGAGCCTTAAGTTTTTCGGCTCGCGCGGCGCGATGGACATCGAGGGGCTCGGGCAGAAGCTCATCGACCAACTGGTCGAACGCGGCATGGTAAAAGACATCGCCGACCTCTACGCGCTCTCGACGGAGGAGCTGGCCGGCCTCGACCGCATGGCGGAGAAGTCGGCCGAAAACCTCAAACGAGAGCTCGAGCGGAGTAAGGACGCGATGCTGCCGAGCTTTCTGACCGCGCTCGGCATCCGGCACGTCGGCGAAGCGACGGCGAAGCTCCTGACCGAGCATTTCGGCGATCTGCAATCGATCATGGAAGCGACCGAGGAGCAACTGATGGAGGTGCGCGAGATCGGCCCCGAGGTGGCGAAGAGCATCGCGCGCTTTTTCGCTCAGAAGCAGAACCGGCGCGTCATCGAGAAGCTTCTAGCGGCGGGGCTGCGCCTTAAAACGCCGGCTAAAAAGGAGGGGAAGCTGAGCGGCCGGAGCTTCGTGCTTACCGGCGGCCTCGAAACCATGTCCCGACACGAGGCGCAGAAAAGGATCGAAGCGATGGGCGGGCGTCTGGCTTCGAGCGTAAGCCGAAATACGGATTACGTGATTGCGGGGGCCGACCCCGGATCGAAGCTCACCAAGGCGAAGAAGCTCGACGTTAAAGTCTTGGACGAGAAGGAATTTCTTGCGCTGATCGGCGCTTGAGCCGATCTACCAGCGGTTCTGGCGCTGCCCGCCGCCGCCGGGCGAGCGCTGCTCTTGCGGGCGCGCCTCGCTGACGACGATGTTGCGGCCCTCGAAGTCGGTGCCGTTGAGCGCCGAGATCGCGCGCTGCGCCTCGTCTTCCGAGCTCATCTCGACAAAACCGAAGCCCTTCGAGCGGCCGCTGAACTTGTCTGTAATGATACGGGCGCTCACCACATTGCCGTGCTTGGCGAAGTGCTCCTGCAGCTTCGCTTCGACGATGGAATATGGGAGATTTCCGACGTACAATTTCGCGCCCATCTTGCTTGACCCTCCTTCGCGACGGGCCTGCGCCGAATTGCGCCGGCTTCTCCGGCCCATCAAAAACGGCGCAAGTTTAGCCGCGATTCGAGTTCTTGTCAAACCCGGATTGGTGGGAGGCAATGAAGTGGTTACGGCTGAGTTGGCGGTGTGCTAGGAGATCAAATTTTTATGGCCGGCGGCGACGACGCGCGGGTTCACCTGCGCATTTACGGACAGGTCCAGGGGGTATTCTTTCGCGCATCGACGGAGGCGGAGGCAAGGCGGCTCGGCTTCACCGGCTGGGTTAGAAATTGCCCCGATGGTTCGGTGGAAGTCGTCGCCGAAGGACCTAGGGCCCGGCTGGAGAATCTCGTCGCCTGGTGCCGGCACGGACCTCCGCGCGCGCAGGTCGATCGCGTCGAGATCGAATGGAGTGAGGCCACCGGCGAATTCTCCCGGTTCCGCACGGCGCGATAGCACGGCCGGTTACTTCTGCTTCTCCAGCACCATGCGGTAAATGTCTTTCTTCGGATAGTCGAACCTCTCGCCCAGAACTTCCGCAATCTCTTTGACCCGTAAGCCCTGTTTGAGCAGATTTGCGATCTCGTTCCCTATTTTCGCGTCGATCGAAGACGTTTCGCCCGCGAATCCGGCGACGGCAAGCGTGATCTCGCCGCGCGGCTCTTTTCGGTCGATCGCGGCGAGGGCTGCGCTCAAGCTGCCGCGCACGAACTCTTCGTACGCTTTCGTTACTTCGCGGCCGAAAACCGCCTCGCGGTCGCCGAAAATCTCCAGCATGTCGGAGAGGGTGTCGCGGAGCCGGTGGGGCGCCTCGTAGAAAACGAGCGTTCGCGGCTCTTGAGCCACTTCTTGCAGCTTCTCGCGCCGCTCGCGCCGCTTCGTCGGCAGAAAGCCTTCGAAAACGAAACGGTCCGTGGGTAGGCCGCTCGCGCTCAAGACGGCGAGCAGCGCCGAGGCGCCCGGGACGGGAACGACCGGCGCGCCGGCGCGAATCGCCTCGCGCACAAGGCGAAAGCCGGGGTCCGACAACGTCGGCGTGCCGGCGTCGGAAACGAGCGCGATGTTTTTTCCGTTTTCGAGTTGTTTTACGAGCTCCGCCGCCTTCTCGCGCTCGATCTCATCGTAGTAGCTCGTGAGCGGCGTCGAGATATCGTAACGCGCGAGCAGCTTCTTGGTCCGCCGCGTGTCCTCGGCGGCGATAAGGTCGGCCTCTTTTAGAACGCGCAGCGCCCGCAGACTGATATCCTCCAAGTTCCCAATCGGAGTCGCGACGATGTAGAGTGTGCCGGGCATCGCAGAAGACAGAGACGAGAGACAGAGACAGAGATTTTATCCGGAGATGCAACTACCGATTAAGCATTCCGCTAAGCATTCTAGCAATCTCGTCGCATCGGTTATACAGCGCGGTGTATTCCTGCTCCTCAAGGTAGCCTCGGGACCTCATGACAAACAGCAAGCTTAGAACCTCATAGACCGAACCTTTGGCAATATTGAAAAAATTTCTTGATTCTCTAACGCCCTCGCGTCCGGTCGCCTCCGCGATGTTTGCAGAAATTGATAAAGAGGCTCGCCGAATCTGTTCGCCTAGAGAGAATTGATCCCTCTGGTGAATGCTGTTGGAAAGCCGTGATATGTCGCCATGTAGCTCCGGCCTTTTTCCAGACCTCAAGCCTTTCAAACTTGAACATGTCTCCGCCGAAATCTCTGTCTCTGTCTCAAATCTCTGTCTTACTTCCCCCAATCCCTCGCGTATCTAAAATCGCGGTCGATTGTGCGCTGCGAGACTTTGGCGATGACAGGGAGGCGGCGCTTGAAATGGGAGTTCATGACGCGGTCGTTCACCTGATCGACAAACCGCCGGTCGAAGCCCGCGTCGATGAGCTCTGCGCGCGAATAGCGCTCATCGACCATGAGATAAAGCAGCCGGTCGACGTCGCGGTAGCTGAAGCCGAGCTCGCCCTCGTCCGTCTGCCCCTGCCAGAGATCGGCCGAAGGGTCTTTTTTCACGATGACCTCCGGCACGCCGACGGCGTCGGCGAGCGCCCACACCTGCGTTTTGTAGAGATCGCCGAGCGGATTGATCGCCGACGCCATGTCGCCGTAAAGCGTGCCGTAACCCAAGAGCAGCTCGGTCTTGTTGCTGGTTCCGAGCACGAGCGCCTGCCAGCGCGCGGAGTGGTCATAGAGGATCGTCATCCGCTCGCGCGCCATCTTGTTGCCCCGGCGCCTGGCGTCCGCGTCGGGAAAGCGCGCGAAGTAAGCGTCGATTTGCGGCGAGATGTCGACCGTCAGCGATTCGATGGGCGCCTTTTTAACGACCAGCTCGGCGTGCGCGCAGCTTTCCGAGCTCGAAGTTTTGTACGGCATCATGATGCCCAGTACGTTCTTCGATCCCAGCGCCTCGGCGGCGAGCATCGCGCTGAGGCTTGAATCGACGCCGCCCGAGAGTCCGACGACGACGCGGCGGACGCCGACTTTTTCGACTTCGTTGCGGATGAAGGTGGTGAGTATTTTTCGCAGCAGCGCGACGTTGGTGGGAATCTCGACGCCCATCAGCGCCTCTTTTTCGGATTCTTTCCGCGCGCGCCGAGACCCTTGCTGCCCCTGATCACGCGCAACCCTTTGACGACGCGCACGGGCTTCAGGTTCGAAGGCCGCTCGCGAATGCGCAGGAGCTCGTTCACCGTGAGGTCGATATCTTCGTCGCGCAACAGCGGCGCGGCGGCGCGCTTGCGCCGGACCGCATCGAGCGCGACGTTGCCGGCGATGAAATCTTCTTCGTAATACTTGGCTTTGGCGATCCGCCTACCGAACGGGTCCACGATCTCCGAGCCGCCCCAAAAGCCGACGCCGTCCTCGAAGCCGACCCGATTGCCGTAAACCATGAAAATGCCGAACGTCTCCGCGTAGGCGCGGTTGATCATCTCCCAGTAGCGCGCGTTGTCGTCCTGCGGCTCTCCTTCGGTGATGCCGCGGAGCGGGCTCGTCGACGGGCAGAGAACCGTCAAGGCGCCGTCGAGCGCCGCGAGGTATACCGTGGACGGATGCCAGAGGTCCTCGCAGATGAGCAGGGCGAGCCGTCCGAAGCGCGTGTCGAATGCGCGCACGCGGTCGCCGCGCGCAAAGTATCGCTGCTCGTCGAACATGCCGTAGGTCGGCAAATAGACTTTGCGATGGACGTGGCGCACCTCGCCGCGATCGAAGTACACCGCCGCGTTGTAAAACCGGTAGTCCGGCCCTTCTTCGACCAGGCCGGCCACAAAGGCCATATCGCGGCTCAGCTTCTTGAGACGGTCGATCTCCGGCGCCGATAGCCTGAGCGCGACATTAGGCACCATGTCGCGGAGGAAATATCCGGTAAGGCTCAGCTCCGGAAAGAGCAGGAGATCGGCGCCCCGCTTCGCCGCGAGACGAACCTGCTCCTCGTAGATCGCAAGATTGGCGGCGACATCTCCCAGGCGGGGGTTTATTTGCGCGATAGCGACTCGAAACGCCACATCAGCCTCTCGGAAAGGCTAACACAGGGGGTAAACGCTTGCAATTTATCCAGCGGAGACAGAGAATTGAGACAGAGATAGAGACCGGAAATTACGTCTCTAGCTCTATTTTTATGGAAAAGGTTCTCATCTTCGGTCAGGATCTCTGACCCTACACGCGCAAAGCCCGTGAGGCTTACACACAGCGCAACATCCCCTTCGAGTACATTAATGTCCTGAATGACGCCGAGGGTCTTAAGCGCATGCTCGCGCTTAACGATAACCAACGCGATATTCCCGTCATCCTGGAAGCCGGTAAGATTACCGTCGGCTTCGGCGGCACGTGATCGGTCTGACGGCCGGCGGCGCCGGCTCAAACAGATAGAGACAGAGATAAGAGGCAGGGAAAAGCCGCGCCGAAATTCTGTCTCTGTCTGTCCTAGGCTTTTTTCAGAATCAAGTGCGCGATCTGCGGCGGGCAGTTGATGCGGACGGGAAGTCCGGTGATGCCGATCCCGCGGCCGACGAAAAGCATCGAGCTTTTCGCGTCCGTTTTCGCGATGCTCCGGCGCGGCAGGAGATACATACCGTCGACATACGGCGTTAAAAGCCGCGCGATGGAAAGGTTCGCAGCTTCCGGACCGAGCTTGATCTGCCCGCCGTGGTAGTGGCCGGAGAGAACCATCTCGACGCCGCTCGCGGCAGCCGCGGGAAAAATCTCCGGTCTGTGCGACAGCAGCAGACGCACCTCGCCCGGCTCCGCTTTGGCGGCGGCGAGCGCACGCGACAGATCGGGCTTACCCGACCGCAGATCGTCGATGCCGAGCACGCTCAGCGAACTGTTTCCGATGCGGTGCGCCACGGCGTCGTTTCTCAGCATCCGGATGTTATTTTCCGCAAGGCGGTGCGTGATCTCATCCTCGATTCCGCCGTACACATCGTGATTTCCCAAACAAGCGTAGACGCCGCGCTTCGCGCGTAGGCGCGACAGCGCCTCGACGCAGGGCTCGACCTCCGTCGGACTGCCGGCGATGAAGTCGCCCGTCAGGGCCACGAAGTCCGGCTCGAGCCGGTTGATCGCGTCTACGTAAGCCGCAAGCTCCTCTCCGGGCATGAACGGGCCGACGTGAAGATCGGTCAGCTGAACGATCGTCGACCCATGCAGCGCGCCCGAGAGACCGTCGAGCGGAAATTCGAAATATTCGATTTCGAAGCGGCGGCGCTCCATCAAGGCGCCGTAGCCCGAAAGAACGAAAGGCGCCGCGGCGACGGCGCCGAGTCCGGTCTTGAGAAATTCCCTGCGCTGGATATCGGGCGCCGTCGGCGGCCGCTGCAGCCGCGTCATCGCCCTGCGGACAAAATCAGAACCCATCAGTACGAACGCCGAGCCGGTGGAGCCCAGCGCCCAGATGGCAAAAAGCACGATCTGCGCGCGAAAGAGCCACGGATAAGGCTGCCGCGGCGCCAGTCCATATACAATCATGGAAACCAGGGGGAGGAACATGAAGATAAGAAAACCCGCCGCCCCTGCTATCAGGAGTGCGGCTCGTTTCGGATCTGGAATTTTATGGGCGATATAACGCCTGGCGCGGCGAAAAAAATAAACCTGGCAAACGAGGTACAGGCCGAAAACAAGAAAAAAAGCTATGCGGGGACTCGTAAAATTCACAACAGAAAAGTAATATAACGGAAATCGTTAAGACCAACAAGGCACAGATGTGACAGAATTGTTACAAGAACAGGTCGCCAACGAGATCCGCCGCGCGCTCGGGCCGGCGGTGCGCCTCGCCGCGCTCACGCCGCTGGCCGGGGACGCCTCGAGCCGCCGCTATTACCGCGCGCGGCTGGAGAGTTCGCCGCGCGCGGATTCGTCGATCGTGATGGAGCTCGCGGGCAGCGCGCTGCCGTTGTCTTCCGAGGAGCTCGCGATCTTCAAAGAGCCTCCGACCGAGCTGCCTTTTATCAACGTCCACCGCTTTCTTTCCACGCTCGGCGTCAGGGTGCCCGCGCTATTCGGCATCGCGCCGGACCAGAAGCTTCTGCTCCTCGAAGACCTCGGCGACCGCGCGCTTTGGGACGCGGTCCAGGCGCTTTCCTCCGACGAGATTTTCGCCTGGTATCAGAAAGCCGTCGATCAGCTGCTGCTGATTCAGGTCGAGGGTATGCGCCGGCGCGACGACCGCTGCGTCGCGTTTCAGCAGCGCTTCGACTTTCGCCTTTATCAATGGGAATTCGAGCACTTCATCGAATACGGGCTTGAAAAACGGCCCGGCGGGAAAATCTCGAACACGGAGAAAAGCCGGCTCCGCGAGAGCTTCGAGGAGATCGCGCGACGCCTCGACGGGCTTGAGCCCTGCCTCAGCCATCGGGATTACCACAGCTGGAATCTCATGGCATTGAACGGCGCCGTCGCCGTGATCGATTTCCAGGACGCGCTGCTCGCGCCGCCGCAGTACGACCTCGCTTCGCTGCTGAACGATCGCGAAACCGATCGCGTCATCGACCGCGATCTCGAAACGCGGCTGCTCGATTATTATCTCAACCGCCGCGAAGCGCTCGGGCTGCGCGCGGATCGCGCCGAGTTTTTCGACGACTACGTTCTTTCCGCGCTGCAGCGCGACTTTAAGGTCGTCGGGCGGTTTTATTATCTCGACATCGTGAAGGGAAAGCCCGGCTACAAAAAGTATATCCCGCCGACTCTCAAACGCCTGAAGCGAAACCTCGAGCGCACGCCGCGCCATCGCAAGCTGATTCCGCTTCTGCAGCCGCATTTCGAGGAACTTCGGTGAAGGCGATGCTCTTTGCCGCGGGCCGCGGGACGCGGCTGGCGCCGCTGACCGACCGCCTGCCGAAGCCGCTCGTGCCCGTCGCCGGCCGCCCGATGATCGACTATCCCCTCCTGCTGCTGCGACACTGCGGAATCACCGACATCGTCGTCAACATTCACCACCTGGGCTTCATGATCGAGGATTATCTCGGCGACGGGCGGGCGCTCGGCGTCAACATCAGCTATTCGCGCGAGGCCGAGCTGCTCGATACCGGCGGCGGGCTGCTGAAGGCCCGGCCGTTTCTCGAAGGCGGCACGTTCGTCGTCGTAAACAGCGACGTGCTGATCGGCCTCGATTTGCGCGCCGTGGTCGAGCGCCACCGCTCAAGCGGCGCCGCCGCGACGCTCGTGCTGCGCGCCGATCCCGACGCCGACCGCTACGGCGCGATCGAGCTTTCGCGCGACGGCCGCGTGCAGAAGTTTTTGCATCATTGCGGGCCGTCGATCGGCTCGGCCGGACCGCTGGAAAAATACATGTTCACCGGCGTACAGGTGCTGGAGCCGAAGGTCTTCGATTACATGGAGGGCGAGGAGTCGCGCCGCTTCGGCACGACGACGACGACGTATCCGAAGATGCTCACCGCTGGCGCCAACCTTCAGGGTTTTGTGTTCGACGGTTTCTGGCATGATCTGGGCACACCCGACAGCATTCGGCGCGCCGAGGCGAAGCTCGCCTCCGGCGACGCGAATCTTGGATATCTCGGACCGCCTCAGGCTTGAGGAACGAGGAAGCGGATGGCGAGCATGAACGCCATGCCGCAGAGAACCGACGCGACGACTTTCCAGTTGAACTTGCGATGCGCCTCCGGCAGCAGATCGCCGGCCCCGAGATAAATGAAATCGCCGGCGATGAAGGCCAGCAGCTTCTGCTGAAAGTCGGCGGGAATGAAACCCGCCAGCAGCGCGCCGATCGGATACAGCAGCCCGGCGAGCATGAGCGCGAACATCGTGCCGCCCCGGCGCCATTTCGCTTCGCGCATAATCAACGCCGAGCTCATGCCTTGCGGGATCTCGTGCAAGACCACCGCGAGCGTGATCGTCAGCCCTAAGTAGGGGTCGATGAGATAGCCCACCATGATCCCCGCGCCGTCGACGACGTTGTCGAGCGCCATGCCGAGCACGGCGACCGGACCGATCTGGTGCGTGTGGCATTCGGCCTCGCCGCACGCGTGGATCATGATGAGCTTTTCCAGCAGATAGAACGTGATGAAGCCGAGGGCGAGATAACCCGAGTCGGACTTCAAATTGGTTTCCGGCAGGATCTCGAAAAACACCACCGCCAGAAGCACGCCGGCCGCGAAGGCGATGACATATCTCGGCTCGATCCTGTCGCGCTCGACGCGCATGGCGATCCAGCCGGAGAGGAAATCGCTCGATCCGGCGATCAATGCGTAAAAATAGACCATCAGGTCGCCTACCGTTACCACAATAGGTAAATGGGACACCCCGGCTTCATCGGGGGGCAAAAGAACGTGTCGCGCGCGGTTGTCGACCTACGCTACGCGAAGCTCCCGCGCGTCGTGCGGAATCTTCTCGCGCACGATCGACGCGGTGTTCACCACGTTGAGTTTTTTGAACAGGAACTCGAAGCGCTCCTCGAGCTTCTTTCCGATCTCTTTGCGAAAAGATTCCGGCAGCGTCCAGAAGCGCTCCTTCAGCGGGCCGAAGCCTTTTTTGCGTGTTTTGTAAATGAACTGCTCGTCGGTTTCGCCGTCTTTTTTCTCCGACGCGCATTCCTTGCGGAGAAAATCGTAGACCTCTTTTTTGACTTCCGGCGGAAAGCCGGGATCGTCGTACAGCATGTTTTGAAAACCCGTCGCCAGGTGGATCTCCGCGCAGCCGCGCTTCGGGAAGTGATCGAAGGCCTCCTCCGGCAGCGTCGACGCGCCGTGCTGCACCGCGCCGGCGATATGGTACTTTTCGCGCGCGACTTTGGAGAGCAGCTCCAGCGTGTCGAAATCGAGCTTGACGCGCGCGATCGTGCCGTCGGGGAGCGGCACCCCGCCGTGCGACGTGCCGGTCTGGATGCTGATCTTGCTGATGCCCTGGAGACCTTTGCCGCGTTTGTCCAGTTCTTCGCGGTAGCCTTCCATGTACGCTTCGAGCTCCTCGACGGTGCTGTTTTTGCCGCCGACCTCGCCGATCTCCCCGCCGACCGAGATCGCGATGCCCTCGGGCTCCAGGCCGCGCAAATACGCCGTCAGCTCGGCGGCGACCCAGCAGTTGTCATGCTGCTGCTCGCGCACCGTAGGGCGGCTCAAATCGACGAGCGTCGAGCTGTCGATGTCGATGTTGTAGAATTCCGCTTCGATCGCTTCTTTGATGAGGTCTTTAAGAGACTGGATCTCCGCCTGCGCGTTCTTGCCGAAGTTTTTCGCGCTCGCCTGGAAATGGTCGCCCTGGAGGAAGAGCGGCCCGGTGAATCCCTCCTTGACCGCCGCGGCGGTGACGACATGGGCGTACTCCGCCGGCCGCTGGAACGTGTAGCCGATCTCCGAGCGCGCGATTTCGAGGACCACCGCGCCGACGCGGTTTTTGAGCGCGGCGCGAAAGACCGCCCGCGCCGTATCGAAAGTCATGCCGCGGATATTGATCGCCGGGACCGTAAAGCCGCTTACCTCGCCGCGGCCGATCGCCTCGTACAGGTTCAAAATGGAAGCCGGGTAGATTCCGAGCGCGCGCGCGCTTTGGCGCACGGTGTCCCGCGCGGCGGCCTTGACTGCGGCATCTTCGCTGAAAACGCCGTTGAAAACGAGACGGTCGATAACCCCGCCGCGAAGCTTATCCGCATCGACGACGCGCGTTTTCCCGTTGCTGTCCACGACGCCCTGAAGGCTTTTTTTGAGCTCTTCCTGACCCTGGTATCGCATAGCGGCCTCCTTCGAATGGCGAGGGAGATTTCGCCCCCCAGTTAGATATCCCAAATCCTCCGGGTAGGCAAGAATTCGTCCGCACGACATCCGGGCGCGGAGATGTCTTCTCAGGGCGTTGGGTCGGAGGCGAGAGCCCTAGTCAGGCTCGCGCGCGCGGAGGCGAGATTGGGATCGAGCTCCAGCGCCTTGTGAAACTCGGCGATGGCCTCGGAGCGACGGCCCAAGGTGATAAGCACATCGCCCAGATTCACGTGCGCCAGCGGAAACGCCGGGCTGATCTCGATCGCTTTCCGCAAATGCTCCATCGCCTCCTGATACTGCCCGCGCGAAGCCAGCAACAGCCCGAGGTTATTCTGCCCCTCGAGAAAGCCGGGGTTGATCTCGACGGCCCTGCGGTAATGCTCCAGCGCTTCGTCTATTTTACCTTCTCTTACCAACGCCAGACCCAGGTTGTGGTGCGCAACCATTGAATTGGGATTGATGCGGAGCGCTTCGCGGTATTGCGCGATCGCCTCGTCCTTCTTACCCTGCGCTGCGAGGGCGTTGCCCAGATTGGCCCGCGCCTCGTCGTAGTCGGGCTGAATCTCCAAGGCGCGGTTATAGTAGACGATGGCTTCCGCATAGCGCCCGCTCTCCGCCAGGAGTCCCGCGAGATTGTTGAACGCGATCCGCGACGGCCGGGGCGTATTGGCAAGCACATAGGCGTATAATGTGGCGGAGTCGCGCCATACGCCGATCTGACGCCTCGTCATGGCGGCAAGGGTCAAAAGCACGCCGAGCGCCGCAGCCACGGCCAGATATCGCCCCAACGTTTCTTTGCGCAGGCGCGCCCGCCAGAGCGCGGCGGCGCCGCCGCCTGCCAGCAGAGCCCAGCCGAGGCACGAGAGATACGTATATCGATCGGCGACCATCTGCGAGCCGCTCTGCGCAATGCCCGATACGGGCGCGATCAGTGCGAGGTAATAAACCCATGCCGCCAGAGCCGCGGGCAGGCGCCGTCGCGCAAGCGCCAAAACCAGCGTAACGGCGGCGGCGGCGAAAAAACCGGCCACGTAGACCGGCTCCCACGGGCTGAACTGGATGGGCAGGTCGTACATCGGATAAACCCCGGCGGGAAGAAACGTCTTCTCGATGTAGTACCAAACGGCGAAGCTCGCCTGCGC
>Ga0075424_100004459_pt1 | contig 13216 bp, 17 predicted proteins | sample SoiMethybrSBSTD3_FD_75301 | JGI IMG/M metagenome (GOLD analysis project Ga0075424, IMG submission 75301) | Bulk soil microbial communities from a Populus tree surrounding site in Tennessee, USA - Soil MetaG P. TD hybrid SBSTD3 | ecosystem: Environmental > Terrestrial > Soil > Tree plantation... | reverse complement strand
AATATTCAGCAAAATCAGAACAGACATTAGATCCATTTGCAGAAACTAGCGATAATCCATTTGAAGATAAAACTGTTATAGAGTCAGCACATGCCAGACGAAATTCTCCTAAAGGTAAAAAATCAAGGGATAAACGTCAACGTGAAAAGCATCGCTTACATCATCCAGACACAGAAATTGATGAAGCCATTAGGCGTCATGGCGAAGATAATGTCCGCATTGTAATAGATACAATGCAATATGCAGATTCACATTAATTTTTAGGTACAAAGTCCTTGCAGTTGGAATACTACTGTGAAGAGCACCTACGTGCCAGGCAACCAAAATTGCCTAGTTAAGGAAGACGTATTAAGGAAGGATAGTCACCGTAAGCCTGACTAGTACCGATTCCGAATACACAAGAAAATTCATACAAGGTTTTATAAAAATAGAAGAAGATATTTTAAAAATTCCAGATCTTTCAGTCAAGCAAATAAATGACATAAGGGTACTGAGACAAGCGTTGGATACTCTTAACTTACAAACGAATGATAACAAGATAAAAAAGGAATTAGTAGATTTCATGAACAGTATGAATTAGCAGCAATAACTTTGAATCTAAATAGTATGGATTAGACAAAAAGTACAATTCATTCTAGTTTATCGAATGTGGAAACGGCTCTGCATTCAACCTCCAAATCAAAATCTAGTCGAGTAATCTTATAATCAAAATGTCTGCATTCCGCGATAATTACATTTTGTTTTTCTTGTTTCATTGATTATCAGTTGTCTCTAATCTTTGGTCACTAATTTTTTTACTCGCTATCTTTGTTAATTGCTTATAATGTTCAAATATTATCGACATTAGTATTACATGAATTAAGACTGGCCTTGCAGCCATGGTACCGGCAACATTATAGAATCGCGGAATAGATAACATTTCATCAAACACCTTTCTATCTTTCTTGTTTAGCAATTTTCGGAATGGCTTCCATTTCGATATTTCCATCTGTGATGCGATTCGATATGATGGAATCGTTCGACCCATGACTGCATTTGGAAATTATTTGATTTAAAACATAGATCACATGTAGGAGGGGGAGAGTCTACAATTGTTCAAGTAACTATTGTAAGTTCAATAAAAAATATTTACGTTAGATATTTAGACTTTCAGATACTATTATATTTAGTGTATTAGACTTTCCTAAATATAGATAACGAAAATTGAGCACGGAAAAGTTAAACATAAAGTAACTCTAAGACATTTACCGCTATTCAGAACAAATTTATTCAACGATAAATCGTCTACTAATAGAAGTTTATCGTAATTCATAAATAGATAATGCAGTACAAGAAGAACTGATGTTACGAAGTGCGCTAGTTGACCAGCGAATTATGGAAGGGTTGCCTCAAGAATTTTATAAGAAAATAGAATCGTGTGAAAGCAATGCTGAAACAATTAGTAATTATTTGAACGCTATGAGAAATGAGTTAACTCTGTCTGTTGGGTACAAGAAAATTACTATTAAAACCCTGGTATATTTATCAAAGTTTCATTCTAACAAGAAATTCAAAAAAATGCAAAAACTTGAAATTGTGTCATATTTAGATTCAAAGAGAAAAAGCGAAGTTGCAGATCCATTACACGCCTCTATAGCAACCTATAACTTGTATGTAGTTATCTTGACTCGTTTTTTCAAATGGCTTTACCATCCTAATTTACCTGCAAAAGAAAGGTCAAAGCCTGCGTGTGTTGATATACCAAAACTAAAAAGAAGAGAGCAATCAGCATACAAACCTACTGACCTTTGGAGTCAGGATGATGATATTCTATTTTTGAAATATTGTCCATCAAAAAGAGATAGATGTTATCATGCAATAGCCAGGGATTCTTCATGTAGGCCTCATGAATTGCTTGCACTGAAAATTAAAGATGTTGTGTTCAAGTTAGCAGGAGATACGCAATATGCTGAAGTTCTTGTAAATGGCAAGACTGGCCAGAGACACATTCCATTAATCAACTCGATTCCATATCTCAAAGACTGGTTAGATGATCATCCACAGTCTGCAAACCCAAATGCGTATTTAATTTGTGGATTTGACAAATCACTAGGCGCACAAATTGAAGAGAACACAATGAATCACGTCTACTCGAGATATAAAAATAATATCTTTCCTAAACTTTTGGAAGATCGGAACATACCGACCGATGATAAGGAAAAGATTATAGAGTTACTCAAAAAAAGATGGAATCCATACGTTAGGAGACATACAGCATTAACTGAAAAATCAAAGATTTTGAAAGAAAGTATATTGCGACAGCATGCGGGATGGTCGTCAACTTCGAATATGCATCAAAAATATATACATTATTTTGGTAATGAATCAAGCGAATCCATACTTGAAGCATATGGTTTAAAGCCTAAATTACAAGAGATAGACAAACTAAAACCTGTGCCTTGTCCTAACTGCAACGAGTTAAACAAAATAGGCTCAAAATTCTGTGCAAAGTGTAGAATGGTATTGTCTTATGATGCATTTACTGAAGCAGTTCATCATAATGAACAACAAGAATCAATATTACAAAGTTTGAAAACAGATCTTGATAAATTCAAACAAGAAGTTGCAGCGATGAAAAGAAGGGAATAGTCGGAAGAAACTATGAAGAAATTACAGCAAACAGTTGACTCATTGAAAAGGCGTAAGAGGAAATAATTTTTCCTAAAGTTTGAGTTTCTTGATTACGATGCCATCCTGTTTTCTATTTTCTTCAAGTGTTACATGACAGGGCTTATCTATTTGTAAATGTCTAGCCAATTCAATAGGTATTACCAACGTACTAGAAACACCATTACTCAGGAATATAGGACTAACATGTTTTTGTTTCATTATAACTGTAAATTAAGAAATAGAAAATATTAGAACTAATGTGTTAGGTTGACCTAATTAACGGGACCGGTTCCGTTAAAAATTAGAGATACCCGATCGGCTATCTCCTAAAAGTGAGGTTCCTCACTTTCTATAACAATAGTAAGTGCTAATCAGCACTTTGTAGTATTGACTACATGAATTAGCATTTGCTAATTCGTAATCAATCAATTTACTACATGAAACCCCAATTGGGGTTTCAGAATTGATATAATTCTAGAAACAAGTGAATCACTAATGAAATGGCAATTGCCATTTCGTATCAATCAATTTACTACATGAACCTCCAATTGGAGCAATCGATATAATTCTAGAAACACTAGATCTAGTGAATCACTAATTCCTGATTCGTATGAAAGTGACAGTGTCACATTTGAATCATCATTGACGATTAAAAGGGTGGTACCACACTTTCTATAACTACAGTAAAAGTCTCAATTGGGACTTTTGAATCGTGGTAATTACGACTAAAGGGCGGAATCGCCCTTTCGAAGAGTAGATCTACTCTTTGGTGTTAATCCACTCCAAAGGATGGATCTATCCTTTGAAAGTCTGAAATAGCATTTGCCATTTCATATGGTCGACAGAAAGTCCTGATCTGGACTTCTATTATTACAGAATCTGTCATTTCAATCGCCATTGGTGATTCGAATGCTCATTGAGGATTCGGGTAATCGCCCAATTGGGCCTTTTCAGGTCTTTATGAAAAGTGTGAATTCACACTTTCTGTCAATGATCCATGACGACATTTATCAGCCATTGGATGATTCTTCCTTTGTCAATATGTGTTTTCAATTGGCAACGATACTGGTTGAATCCTCAATGAGGACAAAAGGCTCATTGAACCTATTACTGTAATACTAAAAAGACTAGATCCAATCTTTTATCGTAATTATTACCTCGAAATCCGTAGAACTACGGATTTACTGTAAACAGGAGGTCTGAAAGTGGGATTCCCGCTTTTTGTACCCAATTGGGTACCTCGGAGTAAGTCACTTACTGGAAAAAAGGTCGGATCCGACGTTTGCATATGTCACAGTGTGACTTATAGTATTACAGAAATGTTAGAGTTTCTAAGGATACCATTTGGTATCCTATATTATCATAGGGCACCCATTTGGGTGCCCTTGTAATGACGTCCTAGGAAGCCAATTGGCTTCCTTAGATTCTCTAAACTCCCCAATTGGGAACTTCGTAATTACGATTCACAGAAAACTGTAGAACTACAGATTTACTGAAATGTGACAGTGTCACTTTGATTTTCTAATGACCCCAAATGGGGTCCTTTATGTCAATTCTATCTTATAACATTCCAGTAAGGTGATTTACATTTAGCACAAGCAACAGGTGGATTTTCTGCACTGTACTTATGTGAAAACCATTCGTAGCCGCATCTTTCACATTTGAAAATATCACGCTTGATTATTCCCACCGCCATAATTTACTTTTAGTCTATACATTAAGTTATTTATATTTTTACTATTAGTTATACCATTGGTAAAGTTTATTATATACTAATAGTTATACTAATGGTATGTCTAGCGACATTTTGTTACGAACAATCTACCAAGATTGGAAAGACAAAAAAGGAGGACCTGAAGATGTCTAACTTTCCTTCAAAAGACAATCCGCAACCGTGCAAAAACATCTGTGGCACTAAAATATATCTGGCCAAGAAAGGAAGTGGAGGCTATCTACCATACGAGTTGGATGATTCAATACATAATTGTCCAAAAAGACAGCCAATTAATTCAAATCAAGAACCACCAACACAACCAAAACAAATGGCTACTGTTCAGCAGCCAAGACCAGAACTACAAAACAGGGAAGCAAAACTGGCGCACATTGTCGAATCAATTCAAACAATACTGAAGGAGTTAGAATCTTTGAAATGACCTACGAAGATACACATTGTAAAAGTTGCGGGGAATGGTTAGAAGGGTACGATATGTGTCCTGAATGTGGAATGATACAGAAATGACTCAATACCAATGTGAAGGCTGGTTAAGCCGAAGTGAACAATGTAAGGACACAGCAATCTATGCTGTAGAAAGAAGCAAAAACGGAAAATTGGAAGGTACTATGTTTCTGTGTAAAAAATGTAAAGAGTGGTACTCAAAGGATAAGACAAGACGGATTAAAACCATACCGATAGAGCAATCGAGGTATTATAAGAAATGACTAGTATGGATCAGTTAGCCGATTTTGTAAACTCATTACTACCAAAATCGAATGCAGAGATAGATTCAAAATTAGATAATTGTGTGATGTGTGGAAAGTTTGTTCCTAGTGATTTCTATAATGGTGGTCATTGTCCTAAATGTATTGAATTACTAGATGCAGAACAACAGGAAGATGAGATAGGTATTGGTACAGGATCAATTTGTTATATTGATGAAAATACTTGTCGTCATTGTATTAAGAAGTGGCCTATGTTAGAAACGGTCTACAATGCGGTGTATGGTGACAGAAAATGAGTCTATGCTATGATCTTCAGAAATGGACCATAATATCAATGTCATTGGTTGCTGCTACTTTGATAATTGGCCTAATAGTTGTGGTAATCAAATAGAATGAAAACCGATCAATTCCAATGTTACCTTAACAATCAAACTTGTATTGTCAGGAGGACTGAATAAATATAAATTACACAGGGACCCTCCCCCCCTCTAACCACTCTCCTATAAGTGTCTCAAATCTTAAATGTAATAATTACTTCTCTTCTTGTTAGGATAGGAATACATTAGGAATGGAAAAAACGAAAGAGGAAAAAACCAAGTTTAATTTTCTGTTACCAAAGGAATTAGACAAACAATGGCGGGCATATGTAGCCAATAAATGGGGTGGATATCACAAAGGTGCTTTCTCTAAAGAAGTTGAATTAGCAATAAGACGCTCTATGGAACTGGAAGGGGATAAAGAATAATGTCGACCGAAGGTAACGATAGTATGACAAAAATGCTGGAGCAATACCAGGATATCATCAATAAACTCTTATCATGTAATAAAAAACAGACCGTAGAATATTTCCTTCAAAACTTGGAGTTAGATCAAGATGGATAAAAAAAATCGGCACGACTTGTTTACCAGACAAGTCAAACAAATCACCCAGCGAGCAAGCAAAGGAGATTATAGCAATGTATAGAGTACCGGCATATATAACAGTTACATTTATCGGAGATGCGATATAGGTGAAGGTCTCTGAATTCAATAATCTATCTAATAAGAAATTAGCGAATTATTTACGCAGTGAGGGCATAAACACATTACCGGCAGAAAAAGATGACCCGAAGGCATGCTGGATGAAGTGGAGAAATGGAAAGGTAAATTATCAAAAAAATAGAATTCCAGATGAGGATTTTGATAGTTTTGATTTCACATATGGTGTATTAGGTATGTCTGGACCAACATATGATCAAGACGGAAATGTTAATGGCAATTTAGTATCCCTAGACTGTGATAACTATCCTGCTGTTCAGGCACTAAAGAAACACAATAATACAATGCGGTTAGAAAACTACACTAAAGACGGGATTATCACTGATTCAGTCGGTGAAGGAAGCGCGCATGTTACATGTAAAACACATAAGGATAAACCATTGTATTCACTTGGCAGTACTGCCCCCAAGGCTTCAGAACTTGCAGCATTTGAAGTTAAGGCAGATTCAGGACACTTAATAACATTTACTAAAAATGGGAAAGTACGTCCAATTGTATCATATCCAGACCAAGAATTAGAATTTGGATTTCATGATGATTTTGATAAAACCATTGAGCAGATATTAAACAGTTGTGGATTATCATATATGAATGGTAAAGGTAATGGTAAAGGCAACCATGCTAGCAATCCAAATTTAATACCAATTCAGGAATTATGGAAAGATGACTTTGAAATCCATGAAGGCCATAACAGAGGTGAGGTATTACTTAGAGTCATGGATTCGTTGATAGTTACAAATTATGATAAATTAGTGTTAGGTCTAATAACAATTGATGAATTAAAACAAGAAGCATATGATTGGAATCAGAAACATTGTAAACCACCTAAAGAAGAGCAGAAATTTGAAACATTGTGGAAGCAGGCACTTAAAAAAGCACCTGAATATATAGCGGGAAATAAAACAAACAAGAAAAGTGATTTTAGTAATGGTAATGGTGAAGCGAAGAAGGATAAGACTAAAGATGTCTATGTCCAGCGATTTACAAACGATTCATGTTATGCTGAAGGCATTCTTACTAGTGACATACCTAAATTCCTAATGGCTAGTAAAGGCAGTGATAAAATTGAATTAGTTGATGAAATACAAAGCGGTGATGAAATAATAAAACCACTAAAGCCCTTATCATATATCAACAAACCCTATTCATTTGCTTCAGAGTTAGAAGTTAATAGTTACATAGAAAGAGCAAAGGGAGAAACACTAGATTCACTTTATTCTAAGGTCAAATCCATTTGGAAAAAATATATCGATGCTGATGATTTTCATATTTCAATATGTGCAGCAGACACTATATTTACATATTATCAAAATATGCCAGGAATGACGCACTACTTATTTTTTGTAGGCGGTCCTGGTTCAGGTAAATCAAATAATCTTGAAGTGTTTCACTATCTTGCGTATAGGAATATGACTTCCACGGGTATAACAGCACCAAATATATACGCATTTTATGGGGGTCGTGAAGAAGGTATGGGCACAATATGCGAAGATGAAGCAGATGACCTGGACCAGAATGAAGATAAAATGAAATTCTATAAAAATGGATATACTAAAAATCATCCAGTCTTTAGACAAGATGAAACTGGTAATGAAAATGGTGGCAGAGTACCAAGAAGATATTTTACATATGGATGGAAAGCATTTGCAGCCGAACGATTGCCCGATTCAGTTTTAGCAACAGGATTCTTGCAGCGAGTATTAACCCTAAAATGTGTTTATGGATTTCCAGAATATGATATCACAGAAGTAACTAACCCAATGGGAGACGAACAGTTTAGTCATTTGCTGGAAGAACTTGAAACAACTAGAAAACTACTATTAGTATATAGGCTATTAGACCATGACAAGAAATTTCCAGATATTAAACTGGACCTTACAGGCAGAGAAAAACAGTTATTCAAACCAATATTAAGGATATTCCAAAAGACAAGAACACAGAAGGAATTAGAACCTGTCATTAGTGATTATATTAGTGATAAAAGAGCCGGCAATGTTGATTCACTACATGCATATCTTTACAAAGTCATAACTGGCCTAATACAAGAAACCAGTTCTTACCAATTGACCAATAAACAACTATGGAATAAGATAACAAATAGTCTTGACGGTGAATTCATGTATAACGGTAACACCAGTTTCATGAGTTCTGATTTTGGAAAATTAACGCAAAATAAGATAACTGCCACCTGTAGAGAAGTTTTTAGCGCTAAACCAAGTAGAGACACAAATAACAGGGGACATGTCTTTGATAAAAAGAAACTAAAGCAATTAGAAAATCTGTACAATCTTTCTCTAAAGATAGAAGTTAAAGATATGACAGAAATGACAGAAATGACGCTTTCTGACAGAGTCGGCTTGGATAAACACCTTGACATTCCTAACACCAAGGAGCATAATGAGAGTAATAATTCAGAAAAAAAGGAGGGTGTACATGTCCAGAAACCGTCATTTGTGTCAGAAGTGTCATTAGATGAAGAGAAGATTAACGTTGAGCAACCAAAAGTACAATGTCCTATTTGTCAGGAAATCGATTATCCATATTGGATATCACGACACAAACATGGAGTAGATTAAACAAAAATGAGTGAAGATAAAAGACCAGATATACTAAAACCTGTGGTACCTGATGAATCAATATTTTGCGCCAATTGCGGCCACTCTATAAGACTTCATGATAGCAATAGAATACCAGTATGCTCGTATGATGCAACATCAGAATTAGAAAAAGGAAGATACGAATGTCCATGTACGGGATTCGTAGCACAGCCTGATAGTGGGGTTTAATTAGTAAAATGAGCGAAGGATGTTTAAAGTTCATTAAAGTATTGGAGGCGAAAAACAGTAATGTCATTTAGCAGCATTATATTATCCTGTCATCATTGCAGCCAAAGGTTAGGTTCATTGAATATAGAGGACATATCCCTATTATCAGCACAACAAGTCATATCTTTTCTAGTCAACAATAAAGTTGGAATACTATGTCAAGAGTGCAGTTGCGAACACGAGTTTACAGACACTAGAGTTAAACTAAGAAGCACAGCAGGCGAGACAACAATAGCACAAAGAGAGCAGTGAACATAAAATGTCCAATTTAAACGTGTTAAGTGAACAAGATAGAGCAGTATTAGAGACTATAAGAATGCGTTTGTCTAGACAAGAGTCCCTATTATATTTGAAAGACCATGGGTTTGAAATGTCACAGACAACATTAACAAGGCATAAAAGAAAACTAGAAAGTCAAAAACTAAAACGCTTGTATAATATTGCCAAATATGGCTTCCAGGACGCCCATCTTGAGCGCATTGAACAATTAGAACTTATTCAGCGTTTAATGTGGCAAGATTACAAAGAGTGTAAAGATGCTTTCAAGAGGGCCTGTATATTAGAGAAGATTGCTTCCATTCAGCCTTATTTATCGGCGTACTATGAAGCGACCAAAGACATTATCGCATTAAAGAAAAGGAAAAAGAAATTAGAGAATGAACATACCGAAGAGGATATCGATATACCCCAATCTTGAGTCTCAAAAGGGAGAACAGGAGTTCAGTACCCTTCTACCTTATACTATTGAAAGAGAAAAGATACCAACTGATCCACACGAGTTCTATCAAGACTTTGGATACTTAACACATCCAAGAACTGGTCAACTTGTAGAAAGATTAACAGACTACCAATATGAAATATGGAATTGTAAAGCAAAGACTGTTTTAGTAGATAAATCACAAAAGAGCGGTATAAGTACAAGCGAATTACTACACGACTTCCAGGAATGTTTAATCAATGGAAAAGGTAAAGATTGTCTGATAATTGGCCAAACAATGAACCATGCAATTGAACACCTTTACACTTTAAAGCGGCTAATTGTGGACAGTGATAAATATAGAAAATATCTAATAACTAAATCTAACGAACTGTTATTTAGGGAAGAACAAACTAAAACTAAATTTCTATACCTTAAGAACGAAGACAATCCATACAGACCAACTAGGATAATCGCGCTTCCATTTAACTTGGGCGCGGTATGGTCATGGAAGAATGTATTTAGAATTCATATTTCAGATCCGGCAGCAGCCCCTATAATTGATGATGCTCCTGTTTATGCCGCTGCCTTTTCTAGACTTACAAACACCAATGGAAGGATGATGATAGAAGGGCCGCCAAGTGGACCATACGGGAGATTTTACGAACTTCATGAACAGTTCAAAGACAACAAGAATCCGGACTTTCAAGTATTTCATGTTGACATATACAATGCTGGAGATAACGGATTAGTAACTCAACAATTCATTAATGAAAAGAGACTAGAACTTGGACCCTTATTTGCACAAACTTATGAAGGTAGTTTCGATATAGGAGTCGGCAATTTACTGGATCCAGTCGACATTTCGCGCGCAATAGAAGCGGGCAATAAACTAGATAGCAGTCCAATAAGTCAAGGGGCAATCAAAATAATAGGGCTTGATAGTGGGTTCGGAAGTTCTCCTAGTGCTATCTGCATGTGTCAGTTGTCAGATGATAAAAGCACAGTGATAGTCAGACAAACAGAAACATTCACTAAACAAGACCCAAATACAATTAAGGACTACATTTTTGACTTGTATAGAAAATATTACAACGTTTGGGTTATAGTAGATGGTAGCAATAGGGCAATGGTCAACTTGCTAAAGTCAGCATTTAATGAATCTTTAACATGGGATCCCAAGAAAGTAAATCCTAATTATATGAAGGTGGTCCCTGTTTCATTCAATAAAGACCATGAAGAAATGTTACAGAAACTAGTAATTATGATGAATAAGGGTTTTCTGGCAATACCTAGTAGACACAATGAATTGATAAGAGGTTTAAGAACAGCGCAAAGCATAGGTTACAAACTACAAAAAGATAGAATGGTTAATAGCGACCTCGTCGATGCACTTAGACTCAGTTTGAAAGGTATCAATATACACTAAGTAAAAACGCCAGGGATTGTCAAGCCGCCCTAACTCTATTTCTGATTTGTAGGATTTTACCTGGCGGGAAAGAAAGGTGAATATAATTACTCAAGTAATGAAATATAGAATTAATACAAAATGGCTGAAATAAAATTTAAATAAATCTTTTCAGAATAAATGATAACAAAGAAAGAGATAGCATTGGGTAATAGGCCCTTGATGTGTGCGGGTGTTTTGCTATTGTTTTGACCCGCACACTGGCCTATTTTTGTATTGATATTTGCCTGTTCTAACTTTTAGTTAGTTCCCATAATGCACTAGGTTACTATGTTTACTATGACAGACTATAAAGTCATAAAAATTTCGAAACAAAACTATGACATACTGAACGAATTAGGCAAGACAAATGACACATTCAATGATGTACTCACAAGAATATTTGAGCGCAATAAGTTAGTTGGTATAGTAACAGAGGAGGAGGATTAAGAGATGACTTCAACTAAACAAGAAACAACGGAATGGAAGAATATCGACTATACTAAAACCAGTGTATATTTGACGGTAAAATCATTCAACAGAGAAGGCATAACATGGGTTATTGGAGAGGCTCCGCCAGGCATGCATGGAGGAATACCAGAACAAGATTCTACATTATTAAAGAGGCTTAGAAAACTTGACTCTATTATAAAGCCAGACAAGGGACCAGTAGAAAAAGAAATTACACATATGCATAGACAGATAGTGAAGGCAGCAGATCCTAAACAAAAAGGTAAATTTGTGTTTAAAGAATTTTTGACAATGACAGGTTACTTTAAGGGTTATGATTTTGCTGGTATGGAAGTAGGACAACCATTCACTGAAGGAGTTCATAAAAAACCAATCATGGGTAAAGTATATCATGGTAGTATGCGATTTAATCCTGAAACCGGTGAAGACCTGGGTAAGATAGAAGTTCTGAAGACAGTAGATGAATACACCATAGAATTGCCTAAAGAACAAAAACAAAGGGAGAAATATATCAAGTCAATAATAGACAATGCCCCAGGTACTTATCCAGAGAATATTCATTACTACTACATTGATACAGAAGCAGGACTCAGGGATAGCACATTTTCAGAGGATCAGTTTACTACATGTGATATCAAACAATTAAGGGAGTTATCAAAGCGTGGTGCTGGCGATAAAGGTCCGGGGTTTTGGCGTGATAAAGAAAACAAATTAAGAGATAGAGAGGGAAACGTAGTACAATGAATAGAAAATACACCGTTAAAGATGATACTGGCACATATGGCACATATGAGATTAGCGAAGATGAGCCAGATACAAAGGCAAATGTATTGGATCCTAACGGTTATCCCATTTACCTAGAGAATACAGCAATACCAATAACTGAAGCCGCTAAACTACACCAACAAACAAAATCAACGGATGACCTAATAGCAGAAGCCCGTAGTCTGATAGAATACAATAAGCGACAAAAAGAGATAATTCCTAAACAAGAACAAAAACAAAAACAACCAACAGTTAAAGACTTTCAGGATTCAATGGAGGATGCGCAAAGAATGGCAAGTCTACGCAAAAAACCAATATATAAAATACCAAAGTCAATCTTTGACGCATTCGACTACTAGCGATAGGACTCCAATTAGATTGCTACTTGTTAAACATAACATGGTATCTGACACCTGTGATCAGTTATTTGCTTCAATCGCGCGACTCGTTATATTACAGGCAGAATGAAGGTAATAATTGCAATCTTGGAAAAGTCCTTTTTCCTATTTTAAACTAAACATGAAACCCGATATAATAGAGAAGATAAAATTACCAAAGGATCAAATGGATGAAATTAACAGTATCCTAGAGGGTAAACCAGGTCCAAATATAATAAAATATTGGCAGAGAAAGGGCATGGATGTATCCCAAAAAACAAAATGGTATACACCAGTTCAAACAAAAGAAAGGATGAGACGCATTTCACAAAAATATAAAATTTCATCATGTCATTACTGTCATGGATTCAGTGCATGGAAATTAATATGGAAAAAAGATGGGATTAACCTAGTGGAATTTTATTGTGATTCCTGTTATGATAGGAGGGTAAAACATGCGTAGCAAGCATTACGTTGGAGTTGTTGATTTCCACGAAGATGATGAAGA
>Ga0075424_100004453_pt1 | contig 13221 bp, 8 predicted proteins | sample SoiMethybrSBSTD3_FD_75301 | JGI IMG/M metagenome (GOLD analysis project Ga0075424, IMG submission 75301) | Bulk soil microbial communities from a Populus tree surrounding site in Tennessee, USA - Soil MetaG P. TD hybrid SBSTD3 | ecosystem: Environmental > Terrestrial > Soil > Tree plantation... | reverse complement strand
GCCGTACGATGTGGACGCGCGTGAGCTCGGTTGTGCTGGTGACTGCGGTGATGCTGGTGGGACCGGCGCTCGGGACGAGCGAGGCGACTCATGGCGGCGGCGGCAATCCGGACGCCGTCCTGTACGAGCTGACGGAGCATGTCGTGCTCACGGACACGCTGCGCCTGGCGTCGTCGTCGCTCGAAGGCTCGGCCCGGCGCGGCTCGGCGCTGTGCCCCGAAGGGCTGGAGACCTACGCGAAGGCCTTGTTCGCGATGGTCGGCGTTCACGTGCGCGTGGATCCGCGCTGCCGGATCGTCGCGCTGGGAGACAGTCAGATCAGCCTGCAAAGCTTCGGTGGTCAGATCAGCGGCAACTTCTGGGTCGTCGTCAACAGCGACGCGACGAATCTGACCGACGCGCAGGAGCTCGTCATCATGAACGGCACCTTCGCGGGCAAGATCCAGGTGGCCGATGCCGATGGTCACATCATCGACATCCTGCCCGGGAGCACGTTCACGCCGACCTCGGTGCTGCCCGGATTTCCGCTGCCGCCCGCCGCGACGTTCACCGGGAAGTTCCGGCTCCCGTTCACGCTCCATCACGTGGCGGTGTACGAGAACGACCGCGGTCGGCCGGTTCGCGTGCTGCCCGGCGAGCGGGCGCTCGGCGATCCGACCGTCCGCGTCGAGGTGGACTTCGATTAACGCAGCCCGATCGGCAGGGGAATGATCGCCGTGGAAGAGATGCCGTCCGTGTCACGGAGGCCCGACGCCCGAAGGGCGCGCCGCACGGGTGTGGTCTCGCGGGGCACGCGCGTCTATCTGCGGACCTTGCGCCCCGAGGACCTCGAGTATCTCTCGAACTGGGCGGAAGATCCGTTCCTCGAGCGCATGGTCGGCAGCGAGTTCCTGAACACCTACAAGCACGTCTACGACAAGGACCCCTCGTTCTACGAGGCGTGCCTCATGGACTCGACCCAGATCGTCCTCGTCATCGAGGCCGAGCCCGAATGGGCCACGCCACTCGGGATCGCGCGCCTGTTCAACATTCATCTTCTGGAAGGCTACGCGTTCCTGGAGGTGATGCTGACCGACGCGAAGGCGATCCGTCGGGGATTTGGGGTGGAGGCCGGCAAGCTGATCTCGTACTATGGGGTCGACGTGCTGGGGCTTCGGCGTATCGAGGCCAAGGTGTACGAATACAATCGGCTGAGCGCCAACTCGCTACGGCGCAATGGCTTCCGGCAGGAGGGCATCCTCCGCAAGGCCGGATACCAGGATGGTCAGTGCTGGGACATGCTCGTCTTCGGCATCCTGGAACAGGAGATCGAACAGCAGCGCAAGAAGGACCCTGTGTATCTCCCTCTCGACGGTCCCGAGGGGGACGCGCGTGACGCTACATAACTTTCTCCCGCTGCTCGCGCTGATCCTCAACGTCTCCCTGGCGGGGATCACGCTCCTGCGCAACTCCGGGAGCCGGCTGAACCGTCTGTTCGTGTACTTCGTGGGCGGGATGGCCGTCTGGAACCTGGGCGTCTTCATGCTGCGCCGCTCGCCGGACGAGGCGACGGCCGTGTTCTGGGAGATCGTGATCCACACGGGAGTCATCGCGCTCCCGGCCTTCTACTACCACTTCGTCCTGATCTTCCTCGAGAGCACGACGCGCCATCGAACCTCGCTGGTCGTGGCCTACACGCTCGCGATCGTGTTCAACATCATCAATGTCAGCGGCTCGCCGCTCTTCATGAGCGGCGTGAAGTCGACGTACTGGGGATGGGCGCCGGCGACCGGCCCGCTCTACACGCCGTTCTTCATCTACTTCAACTTCTTCCTGATCTACGGCCTGCTGCACCTGATCAGGGTCTACAAGGACGTCGAATCGAGCTTCCGACGAAACCGCGCGACGCTCATCCTGCTCGGCACCGGCGTGAGCCTGATCGGCGGCGTCATCGACTTCGCCCGGTTCATCCTCACGCGGTTCGTGCCGGCGGCGGACCTCGTGTACCCGATGGGGATCCCGGCGAACATGATCTTCGCGCTGATGCTCGGCACGTCGATCGTTCGCTACCGTCTCTTCGACGTCAACGTGCTGGTAAAGAAGGGCTCGATCTATCTGCTCCTGTGGGGCGTACTGACCGGCACCCTGGTCATGGCGGAGTCGTACGCCGACTGGGATCAGGTCAACCCGCTCTGGGTCATCCTGCCGCTCGGCTTCCTCTTGACGATGCTGGTGAGCCCGATCGGCCAGCGGCTCGAGGAGCGCATCGAGCGCCTGATGTTCAGCCGGCGCCGGGGTTGCTACGAGACCTTGCTGGACCTCAGCAAGCGGATGGGCTCGATCCTCGATTTCGGCCGCCTCATGGAGACGCTCGTGCACGGCCTCGTGCGCGGGGTCCCGCTGACCCACTGCGTCCTGATGATCTTCGACCCGCAGCGTAGCGCGTTCGTCGTCTACCGCGAGGACACGACGGTCGGTGAGGGCGCCGGCGTCACGTCGATCCGGGTCGACAGCCCGATCGTCCAGTGGCTGAACCAGAAGGGCCGCGTGCTGGTCAAGGAAGAGTCGAAGCTCAATCCCGAGATCGCCGCCTACTTCGAGACGGCCGAGAACGAGCTCGACGCGATCAAGGCGGCGCTGATCGTGCCGCTGAAGATCGAGGGCAAGCTCACCGGTATCCTGCTGGTCGGCGAGAAGCTCTCCGGCGACATCTTCGACGATCAAGAGCTCGAAGTGCTCGCGGTGCTCGCCAACCAGGTCGCGATTTCCCTGGAGAACGCGCGGCTCTACGAAGAGCTCTCGAACTCCAACGCCCAGCTCATGCAGGCCAGCCGGCTGAAGTCCCAGTTCCTGGCGAGCATGTCGCACGAGCTGAGGACCCCGCTGAACTCGATCATCGGGTTCTCGAAAGTGTTGCTCAACCGTCTCGACGGCGAGCTCACCGAGCGGCAGGAGACCTACATTCGCTCGGTCCACAACAGCGGCGCGCACCTCCTGCAGCTGATCAACGGCATTCTGGACTTCTCCCGCATCGAAGCGGGCAAGCTCGAGATGCTGTCCGAAGAGATCGACCTGCACGAGCTCGTCGACGAATGCATCGAGTCGTCGATGCCGCTGGGCCGCGGCAAGCAGCTCAAGATCGAGAAGAACGTGCCGCTCGAGCTGCCGCCGCTGTCGGCCGACCGCACGAAACTCAAGCAGATCCTGCTCAATCTGCTCTCGAACGCGATCAAGTTCACCGCGCAGGGCCGGGTGCTGGTCAGTGTCGTCGCCGAGCCGGACGCCGTCCGTCTGAGCGTGGCCGACACCGGCATCGGGATTCGCGAGGACGACCTGGCCCGGCTGTTCGAGCCGTTCCAGCAGCTCGATAACCCGGTCGCCCGCAGCGCTGGAGGCACGGGCCTCGGGCTGGCGATCAGCAAGAAATTCGTCGAGCTGCACGGCGGCCGCATCTGGGCGGAGAGCCGTGAGAACCAAGGCTCGACGTTCCATTTCACGCTCCCGTTGATCTGAGGAGAAGAGGCGCCGAATGCCGGCACGTCCAGCCCCAGCCGATCAGAAGGTGAAGATCCTCTACATCGAGGACAACCGCGAGAACCGGATGCTCGTCCGGGCGGTGCTCGAGGCAGCGGGTTACCTGATCGTCGACGCCGAGGACGGCCTGGCCGGCATCGAGGCGGCCATTCGCGAAGAGCCGGCGCTGATCCTGCTCGACATCAACCTGCCCGGAGTCGACGGGTACGAGATCGTCGCGATCTTGAAGTCGTTCCCGAATCTGGCCTCGACGCCGGTGATCGCGGTCACGGCGTACGCGATGCAGGGCGATCGGCAGCGCACCCTGGTCGCCGGCTGCGACGGCTACATCCAGAAGCCCATCGATGTCGACGCGTTCCCCCGTCAGGTCGCCGAGTTCCTGGGGGGCAAGCGCGAACGAATCGAGAGCCACGACGAGGGCGTCTACCTGCGCGAGCTGAACCAGCGGCTCGTCTACCGCTTGCTGAATCAGGTCGAGGAGCTCAAGCGGCTCAATCAGCACTTCGTGCGGCGCGCCTCACAGCTCGAGGACCTCCACCGCTCGATGGAAGACATCACCTCCGAGCTGGGCGTCGCCGCGATGCTCGAGAAGCTCCTGGGCGGCCTCGCCCGCGCCGTCGGCAGCACCAGCCTCAGCGTCGAGCTCAGCGAGCCCCCGGGCATTCACGTCTCCGTGCGCCATGACACCGCAGCGCAGCCGCGGGGCGTGCTGGCCGGCTCGGGGAGCCCGTCGGCGGACGACTGGACCGAAGTCGAGTGGCGGATGCCCCTCACGGTGCGCGGTCGCCCGCTCGGGGTGATGATCGCCCGGCACGTGCTGCCTCCCGGCGCGAAGGCCGACGAGGAACAGCTGCTGAAGATCGTCGCCGACCAGGTGGCGATCGCCGTCGAGAACGCCCGGCTGTACGAAGGCGTCAAGCTCCTCCACGAGGAAACACAGGAGCGCTTGCGCCACACGGAGACCTTGCTCGCGGTGAGCCAGGACGCCAGCGCGACCCTGGAGCTGAACGAGATCTTGCGCCGCACGACGCGCGCGATGGTACGGGCGCTCGGCGCCGATACCGGCGGAGCGTGGCTGCAAAGCGAAGACGGAAGCCGCTTCGTCCCGATCGTCGGCTATCACGTGCCCAAGGAGCTCCTCGGGGCGGTCGAGAGCGCCACCCTCAAGGCGCTCGATCCCCGCATGAGCGACTGGCGGCGGATCGAAGGGCCGGTGTACTCCAGCAACAGCCAGGAGGACGCGCGCTTCGATCATCCGCTCGCACGCATGATGCCGCACAAGTCGGTCCTCATCCAGCCGATGCGCTGGAAGGGGGAGAGCATCGGCGGATTCGCGCTCGCGTGGCTGAAGGATCATCATCGCTTCACCTCGGACGAGCTGCGCCTCGCCGAGGCGATCGCGCTCCAGGCGGCCGTCGCCAGCGAGAACTCGCGGCTTTACGAGGCCGAGAAGCAACAGGTGGCCGAGCTCAAGCGGACGCAGGCCCAGCTGATCCAGTCGACGAAGCTCGCGGCGATCGGCGAGCTGGCAGCCAACATCGCTCACGAGATCAACAACCCGCTGACCAGCGTGCTCGGCTTCGCGTCGTATCTCGCCGAGCAGGTGCCGCCCGGTCAGCCGTGGCGCGAGGAGCTCGATCTCATCCAGGAAGAAGCCGGGCGCGCCCGTGACATCGTGCGGGACCTGCTGCACTTCAGTCGCCAGCGTGAGTTCATCCCGCAGATCACCGATCTCAATACCGTGCTGGAGCAGACGCTGGCCATGGTGCGTCGCCAGGGCGCGCTGGAGTCGATCACGCTCCGCGAGGAGTACGCGTCGGGCCTGGCTCCGGTCGAGGTCGACGTCCCGCGCATCAAGCAGGTGTTCCTGAATCTCATCAACAACGCGGTCTACGTGATGAAGGATCGCGGCGGCTCGCTCACGATCCGATCGTCGGCCTGCGCCGATATGGTGCAGGTCGAAGTGATCGATACCGGAACCGGCATCGCGCCGGACCACATGCATCGCATCTTCGAACCGTTCTTCACGACCAAGCCTGAAGTGAGCGGCACCGGCCTGGGCCTGTCCGTGAGTCTGGGCATTGTGGAGAGCCACGGCGGCTCGATCGAAGTTCAGAGCGAGCTCGGCAAGGGCTCGACGTTCACGGTCAAGCTGCCGGCAAAGCCGGGCGCGACGATCGAAGAGCCGGATTCCGAGCTCTAGACGCGGCCGGTTGTTTCCCAGCTCCGTTATGTTTCTATTCGCTAGCGTGTTCCTCGGCGATCGCCCGTAAGCTGTTGAATTCCCTCAGAATCACTGGTAAAAATGCGATTTCCGGACGAAAAACGACAATAAATCAATCACTTACGGATATTAAACTCCGGAAAGGCGCGCACCGGAAGCTAATTTAATCAGTAGCTTACGAATCAAATCTCGTTGGTCCCCGCCTTGCACTACCTCCCGTTGGCTGTAGCTGTTCAACCCTTAGATACGGCGACGAGGAGAGAGAGCAATGACTAGTATCTGCTGGAAGAGCGCAGTGACATGGAGCCTGCTCGGGCTGATGTTCCTGCTTTTCATCCTGATGGTCGGACCCCTTCCGGCGTTGGCTAGCCAGCCGGACGCGATCCTCTATGAGGTCACCGAGGACATGTACCTCATGGATGGGGCGGGGAACCCAGTCAGCAGCGTCGCGCCGGGGGGCCGCCGGTCTGCGGTAGCCCAGCTTTCCGGTTGGGCGAAGGTCGGCACGCCGCTCTGCCCGTGGTTTGTGCTGTCGATCAACCCCAAGGCCAAGAAGTGTACTGTGAACGCCACCGGTGCTGACAACCTCAGCCTGGACACGGGTAAGGGAACCCTCAGCGGGAAGTACGCAGTGGTCGTTCAGGGCGACAACAAGACGGACGCGCCGGAGTTCGTGATCATGACGGGCACGTTCGCTGGTAACGCTGACCTCTCACAGTCGCTGAGCGGTCAGGCGCCTCTCGGGTTCATCACCAACGGTATCGCGACGATCGACGGAAGCACGACGACGTTCAGGTTCACGGGGACGTTCCGGCTGCCCTTCGCGCTGGACGTGACGGGTCGGCCATCCTGGGCCCGCAAGGTGTGGGACGACGCCTACTACCTGAGCGATAACGGACACCCGGTGCGGGTCAAGGACAACGAGCGGTCGCTTGGCTACCCGACGGTGCGGCTCGAGATCGAGTTCTAGTCCAAATTCCTCGTCGCCTCGCGCCCGGGCCCGAGCCGGACCTTCCGGCTCGGGCCCGCGGCGTCTCCGGGCCCTCGATCAGCTCAGTCGGCCTTGAAGTACTTCGCCGCGGGATGATGGAACACGAGGCCCGACACCGAAGCTTCCGGATCCATCATGAAGCCTTCGGTCAGGGTCAGACCGAACGTCTCGGGCTCCAGGAGCCTGAACAGCGTGGCCTGATCCGCGAGATTCGGACATGCGGGATACCCGAACGACACGCGCATGCCCCGATAGTGAGCCTTCAGCTTCTCGCTGATCGGCAGCTCCGGCGGATCTGGAAATCCCCAGAGAGTCCGCATCCGGGAATGAAGCATCTCCGCGAAGCCCTCCGCGGACTCGATGGCCAGCGCCTGAAGCGCGTGCGACCGCACGTACTCTCCGCGCTCCTTCCATGCTGACGCGAGCTCTCTCACCCCCGCGCCGCAGGTGACCGCGAACAGCGCCACATAGTCGTCCGCGTCGTCGCGCACGTAGTCGGCGAGGCAGAGACGCTCGCCATCGCGCTGGCGCGGGAAATCGAACCGCGCGGTCTCGTTCCCGGACGAGTCGAACAGGATCACGGCGTCGCCGGCCGCCCGCGCACGATACCAGCGGTACACGCCCTGAGCCCCGAGCAGACGCTGATCGACGGCGTCGCGTTTCAACGCTTCCACGATCTCGTGAACTTCCTGCGCCTTGGGGTCCCCGGCCGTCAGCAGGCGCTCGATGAGCCCCCGCACACCGAGGTGCTTGCCGTAGAGCATCTGGAGATTCAGGTACGGATAGATGTGCGTGAGGGGAACGTCACGGAGGACGTGCCGCTCGAGGTCGGGGGGCGCGGGCACGGTGGCGCGCTCGAGCCGCCGCGCCGGAGCCGATGACGGCGCCGCCGGCCTCGCCTCACTCGTGGTCGCCGCGCTCGCCGCCATCGACGCCTGCTCGCGCCTGAGGCGTGTGACCAGGGCGTCCCGGGTCGGCGCGGAGAAGAGCTGGTTGGCGAGGTCGAGCCCGTCCATGGCGTCCTTGGCGTAGACCGTCAAGCCGCCATACTCGGCCGCGATTCGGGTTGCGGCGAATCGCTTCGTGAGTGCCGCCCCGCCGACGAACAGCGGGATCTCGATCGCGGCCGCGCGCAGGTCCTGCGCGGTCACCACCATCTGCTGGGCCGATTTCACGAGCAGGCCGGACAATCCGAACGCGTCCGGCTTGTGGGTGTGGTACGCCGCGATCAGCTCCTCGGGCGGGACCTTGATGCCGAGGTTGATCACGCGATATCCGTTGTTCGAGAGGATGATCTCGACCAGGTTCTTGCCGATGTCGTGCACGTCGCCCTTGACCGTGGCCAGCACGATCGTGCCGCGCGTCGCGGACTCGGCCTTCTCCATGAAGGGCTCGAGGTGCGCGACGGCGGCCTTCATCGCCTCCGCCGACTGAAGCACTTCGGCGACGATCAGCTGGTTGTCGTTGAACAGGCGCCCGACCTCGTCCATGCCCCGCATCAGCGGGCCGTTGACGATCTCGAGCGGCGCTGCCTCGCGGAGCTTCGCGTTCAGGTCGTCGATCAGGCCGTCGCGGCTGCCCTCGACGATGTAGCGCGCGAGACGCTCGTCGAGCGAGAGGGTCTCCGCGGGCGGCGGCGCCTTGCGCCGTTCCCGGAAATACGCCGCGAAGGCCGCGACCGGATCGGCGCCCCGCACGTAGATCAGATCCTCGGCCAGCCGCCGCTCCTCCTCCGGAATCGACGGATACCGCTCGAGGCGCTCGGTGTTCACGATCGCATAGTCGAGGCCCGCCTTGGTGCAGTGGTAGAGGAAGACCGAGTTGAGGACCTCGCGACCGGCCGGCGGCAGGCCGAACGAGACGTTCGAGATGCCGAGGATCGTCTTGCAGTCCGGAAAGCGCTGCTTGATGGCGCGAATGCCTTCGATCGTCTCGACCGCGGCGCCGACGTAGTTCGCGTCGCCGGTGCCGACCGGGAACACGAGCGCGTCGAAGATCAGGTCACGGGCCGGGAGCCCGTACTTGCGCGTGAGCAGATCGTGGCACCGCTCGGCGATCGCGAGCTTGCGGGCCCGGGTGACCGCCATGCCCTGGCGCTTGTCTTCGTCGATGCAGCCGACGACGACCGCGCCGCCGTACGTGTGGAGCAGCGGCACGACCTTCTCGAACCGTTCTTCGCCGTCTTCGAGGTTGATCGAGTTCACGATCGACTTGCCCTGGCAATGCCGGAGCGCCGCCTCGATCACCGCGGCGTCCGTGGAGTCGATCATGAGCGGGACCTTCACCTTGCGGGTGACCTGCGTCATGAATCGGTCCATGTCGGCGGGCTCGTCCCGATCAGGGTTGGCCAGGCACACGTCGAGGACCTGCGCGCCGTTCTTGACCTGCGCGCGGCCGATCTCGGCGGCTTCCTCGAACTGGTCGGCGACGACCAGCTCCTTGAATCGCCGCGAGCCGATCACGTTCGTGCGCTCGCCGACGAACAGCGGACGATTGTCGTCGGCCGGATAGAACACTTCGATCCCGCTGACCGCCTGCGCCTCCCGCGCCGCCGGCACGCGCGGGGCGCGGCCGCTCGCCAGCGCCTTCAACGCGCGGATGTGGGCCGGCGTCGTGCCGCAGCAGCCGCCGATGAAGTTCACCCAGCCCTCGTCGACGAATCGCGTCATCTTGTACGCGAGGCTCGCCGGCGTCTCGGCGTACTGCCCGCGCTCGTCCGGCAGGCCCGCGTTCGGATAGACGCTCACGCATCGAGTCGACATCGCGGCCAGCGAGCGCAGGTGATCGGTCATGAATTCAGGCCCGGTGGCGCAGTTGAGCCCGATCGAGAAGAGGTCGAGATGCTCGAGGGCCACGTAGAGCGCCTCGACACCCTGCCCGGCGAGCATCGTTCCCATGGGCTCGATCGTGATGCTGATCATCAGTGGCAGCTCGACGCCCGCCTCGCGTATCGCCGAGCGAACGCCGATCGCCGCCGCCTTGACGTTCAGGGTGTCCTGGACCGTCTCGAGCAACAGCGCGTCCACGCCGCCGGCGATGAGCGCCGCCGCCTGGAGCGCGTACGCCTCGCGGACCTGGTCGAAGGTCACGTTGCGCGTCACGCTGATGGACCGCGTCGACGGCCCCATCGCGCCGACGACGAAGCGCTCCCCGGCGACCTCCCGGGCGAGGCGGGCGGCGGCCAAGGTGATTTCGTGGGCGCGCTCGGCCAGCGCGTACTCGGCGAGCACGTAGGGCGCGCAGCCGAACGTGTTGGTCGATATGAGATCGGCGCCGGCCTCGAGGTAGGCTTCGTGGACTTTGCGGATGACGCCGGGCCGCGTCAGGTTCAGGTACTCGTTGCAGCCGTCGTACTCCGCGCCTCCGAAGTCGTCGGCCGTCAGGCTCGCGGCCTGGATCATGGTGCCCATCGCCCCATCGAGGACGAGGATCCGCTCCTTCACCGCCTCGCGGAGTCGCGACATAGAGTTATAGTAGCGCACATGATCACCACGGACCTCTCGCTCGACGGTGTCCGCGTCATCGACCTCTCGCGTGTGCTGGCGGGGCCCTTCTGCGGCATGCTCCTGGCCGACATGGGGGCCGACGTCATCAAGGTGGAAGACACCGGCTCGGGCGACGAGTCGCGCACCTGGCCGCCGCACAAGGGCGGCGAGTCGGCGGCGTATCTGGTCATCAATCGCAACAAGCGCGATCTGACGCTCGATCTCAAGGCCCCGGAGGGTGCCGACGTCCTCCGCAATCTGGTGAAGGGCGCGGACGTGCTCATCGAGAATTTCCGGACGGGCACGATGGAGAGCTTCGGCCTGGGTTACGACGCGCTGTCCGCGATCAACCCCGGACTCGTCTACTGCTCGATCTCGGCCTTCGGGCGGACCGGACCCCGGAAGGACGGCGCCGGGTACGAAGCGCTCATGCAGGCGTTCAGCGGGATCATGTCGATCACCGGAGAACCCAACGGCGCGCCGGTCCGGGCCGGCGTCTCGTTTCTCGACCTGACGACCGGCATCTTCTCCGCGCTCGGCATTTGCAACGCGCTCCTGTACCGGGCGAAGACCGGCCTCGGCCAGCGCGTCGACGGCTCGCTCCTCGAGACCGCCGTGACCCTGCTGAACTACCACGCCGAGGGGTTTCTCCTCACCGGCAACGTCCCGAAGGCGCTCGGCTCGTCCCACCCGTCGCTCGCGCCCTACCGCAACTTCCGCTGCCGCGACGGGCAATGGGTGTTCATCGCCGGCGCCAACGACCGCTTTTGGCAGCGGCTGGTCGCGGTGCTCGACCTCGCTCCGCTGCGCGACGAACGCTTCGCGACGAACCTCGGCCGCGTACGCCATCGCGAGGACCTCGAGAAGGTCGTCGGCGACGCGATCGCCACGTACGATCGCGAGCCGCTGCTGAAGCTGCTCGAGGACGGTGGGGTTCCGGCGACGCCGGTGAATACGGTCGAGCAGGTCATGAACGATCCGCAGACCGCGGCGCGTCAGATGATCGAGCGGGTGCTGCACCCCAAGCTCGGCGAGATCCCGGTCATCGGCACGCCGACCAAATACTCTCGGATGCGCCCGGGTGTCCGTAGACCGGCCCCACTGCAGGGCGAGCACACCGACGAGGTGCTGGCCGAGTGTGGCTACTCCGCCGAGGCGATCGGCGAGCTCCGAGCGAAAAAAGTGGTCCGATAGACGACCGAGGCTGCCACGCGATACACAGGACTCGCGCTCCTCGTCCTGGCCGGCTGCCTCCTCGCGACTTCTGCCGCGGCCGAGCTCTATCGCTGGACCGACTCGAACGGGACGGTGTACTACACCGGAGATCTCGCCTCGATCCCACCCGAGTTCCGCGACTCGGCCGAGCTCCTCAACGCGCCTCAGCCTCGACCAATTCCCCCGCCGGTTACCAACGAGTCGGTGGGGCTCAGGGTGACCCCGGGCGCGCCGATCACCGTCGAGGCTCGTCTGAACGGCGTCTCACTCACGCTCATCGTGGATACGGGCGCCGACCGTACCGTGATCTCGCCGGAGGCCATCGAGCGCGCGGGATTGGGCGGGCAGGAAGGCCGCGCGATCCAGGTCATCGGAGTCACCGGCACGTCGACGGCGTCGCTCGTCACCATCCCGTTGCTCGACGTCGCCGGTGCCCGGATCGGGCCGATCGTCGTGGTCGCCCATGCGCTGCCGCCGTCGTTTCGCGGGCCGGAGGGGGCGGGCGGCGCTGCGGCATATTCGATCGACGGCCTCCTCGGCCGGGACGTGCTCGACGTGTTCACGCTCAACGTGGATACGGCCTCAGGACGCGCCACGCTCACGCCGCGCTGATACGCCCGGGAGTGCCCGTGGGGATCAGCGAGGGTGCTTGACGCTCGGGCGCAGGCCGCTCATTCGCGCGATCACGTCGAAGACGACCGCGAAGTCGTAGTCGGCCAGGTCGAGCCCGCGCGCCGCGGTCATGAGCTCGTCGGTGAGCGCGACACTCGGGAGCGGCACGCCGAGCGCCCGTCCCATCTCGAGCGCCAGGCCGAGGTCCTTCTGGATCATGTCGACGTTGAACAGCGCCTCGGCCGGCATGCCGAGGACGAACGGGCCGCGGTACTTGACCATCGGCGAGGCGATGACCGACTTCAGCAGCACCTCGACGGCGCGCTCGCGCAGGATTCCGGCCTTCTCGGCGAGCGCCACCGCCTCGCTGAACGCGAGCATCTGAACGGCGAGCCCAAGGTTCGTCGCGATCTTCATCGTGACCGCAAGCCCGAGCTCGCCGACGTGGGTGATGGTCGGGCCGATGGCCAACAACCAAGGGCGGACCTTCTCGAGCGCCGCCGGATCGCCGCCGACCATGAATGAGAGCTGCCCCGCGTCGACCGTCACGGCACTCCCGGAGACGGGCGCGTCGATGAGGCTGGCGCCGCGCGCGGCGACCGCGCGACCGAGCTCGCGCGTCACCTCGGGGCTGACCGTGCTCATCTCGGCCCACACCGCGCCCGGCTTGAGTCCGGCGATCACACCGTCGGGGCCGAGGGCGATCGCGCGGAGCGCGGTGCTGTCCGTGACCATGCTGAAGACCGCATCCGCCGCCTCGGCGACGGCACGCGGCGACTTCTCGAGCACGAGCCCAGCGGCGACCAGCGCGCGCGCTTTCTCGGGAGTCCGGTTGTAGCCGATGACCTGGTGTCCAGCGGTGAGCAGCCGCCTGGCCATGCGCCCGCCCATCGTGCCGAGCCCGACGAAGCCCAGCGGCGCCATTATTTGCCCTCGTCGACCACGGCGATCGCGCTGATCTCGAGCTTGCAGCGGGCGTGGGTGGCCAAGCGTGACACCTCGACCGTGGTGGTGGTCGGCAGGTGACCGCCGAGATACGCGGCCCACACGCGGTTCAAGTCGTCCTGCTCGGCGACGTCCGTGAGGAAGCGGGTGGCGGAGACCAGATCGGCGAACGTGCAGCCGGCGGCCTCGAGCGTCTTCTTGAGATTCTCCATCGTGAGCACGGCCTGCTCGCGCAT
>Ga0075424_100004452_pt1 | contig 13222 bp, 9 predicted proteins | sample SoiMethybrSBSTD3_FD_75301 | JGI IMG/M metagenome (GOLD analysis project Ga0075424, IMG submission 75301) | Bulk soil microbial communities from a Populus tree surrounding site in Tennessee, USA - Soil MetaG P. TD hybrid SBSTD3 | ecosystem: Environmental > Terrestrial > Soil > Tree plantation... | reverse complement strand
ACTTGCCGTCCAGCGCGACGCGCAGCACGGCAGCTTCGCGGCCCTCGTCCGCCCAGGCGCACGGCGCGCAGCCTGCCCGAACCGTGGCGACCGCCTCGCCGTCCGTCGCCGCCTCGAACGTCTGTGTGAACGCGTCCGGCCGCGGCTGCTGCGCGGCGCCGGCGATCAGCAGGACTGCGGCCGCGACGTCACGTGCGGACATGCGCCGCCATCAGCTCGCGGACCTCGTCGAGCGTCGGGACGCCGTTCAGCGCGCCGAGCCGCGTGCAGCTGACGGCGGCGGCCGCATTCGCGATCCGCAGCGCCTGGTCGATCGGCTCGCCGTGGACGAGCGCGTAGATGAAGCCGCCGCGGAAGACGTCGCCGGCGCCGGTCGTGTCGATGGCGTGCACGGGGAACGCCGGCTCGCGATGAATCCGCGCGCCGTCGTACGCCATCGCGCCGTGCTCGCCCATCGTGACGACGACGATGTTGCCGAAGCGCCCGTGCAGGATGCGCAGCGCCGCCTCGAGGTCGTTCGTACCCGCGAGATGCGGCGGCACGTGCGCCGCGAAGATCGCGTGCGTCACCGCCGCGGCGAGCTGCTCGGTCCGCTCGGTGACGCGATCGATGTCGCTCGTCACCATCGCGCCGGCGTCGCGCGCGATCGTCGCCGCGCGAATCGCCACCTCGTCGTCGACGTCGTCGACGTGGACGACCGACGCCGCCGCGAGCGCCGCGATCGGCAGCTCCTGATCGCGCAGCCGCAGCCGCTCGTCGCGGTCCCAGAGCACGATGCGGTCGCCGGTCGTCTCGTCGACGAGGATGACGGCGAAGCGGTTCTCCACGTCGCGAATCACGAGGTCGCTGATGTCGACGTTGCGGCCGCGCAGCTCGGCGCGAATGCGGCGTCCGTTGTCGTCGGTGCCGGTGACGCCGACGTACTTCGCGCGCAGGCCGAGGCTTGCGCACGCGCACATCGCCGTCGCCATCTGCCCGCCGCACAGCACGCGCCGCTCGCGGATGCGCATCTTCGCCGCCGGCCCGTACGGCTGCGGATAGCCCGGCAGGAGGTTCACGGAATCGACGGAGTTCTCGCCGATCCCGATCACGTCCCATCGTCGCTCGTCGGATGCGCTCATGACGCCGGAGTATACTTCGGCTCCCGATGCGGGTCCGGTTCGAGCGGGTGACGAAGCGATTCGGCTCGCACGTCGCCGCCGACGGCGTCGATCTCGACATTCACGCCGGCGAGTGTCTCGTCCTGCTCGGACCGTCCGGCTGCGGCAAGACGACGCTGCTGCGCCTCGTCGCCGGCCTCGAGCGCCTCGACTCGGGCGCCATCTGGATCGGCGACGACCGGGTCGACGCGCTCGATCCCGCCGCGCGTGACGTCGCGATGGTGTTTCAGAACTACGCGCTCTATCCGCATCTCACGGTCTTCGACAACATCGCGTTTCCGCTGCGGACGCGCCGCACGGCGCCCTCGGAGATCGAACGCCGCGTGCGCGAGGCGGCCGCACGCGTCGGCCTCGGCGATCTCCTCGCGCGCCGGCCGGCGCAGCTCTCCGGCGGACAGCAGCAGCGCGTCGCGCTCGCGCGCGCGATCGTGCGCAGTCCCACCGTCTACCTGATGGACGAGCCGCTCTCCAATCTCGACGCGCAGCTGCGCCTGCAGACGCGCGCCGAGCTGAAGCGGCTGCACCGCGAGCTCGGCACGACGACGATCTACGTGACCCACGATCAGGGCGAAGCGATGACGCTCGGCAGCCGCATCGCGATCATGCTGCGCGGACGCGTCGTCCAGATCGGCGCGCCGCTCGATCTGTACCGGCAGCCCGCGGACACCTTCGTCGCGACGTTCCTCGGCAGTCCGGCGATGAACCTGATCGCCGACGGCAGCTCCCGCCCGACGATCGGCATCCGCCCCGAGGACGTCGAGCTGTCGCCGTCGCGCATCGACGGCTGGGAGGAAGCACGCACCGCGTCCGTCGAGGCGCTGGGGAGCGAGACGCTCGTCACGATCGAGTACCGCGCGCACCGCATCGTGGCGCGTGTGGCGAGGGATGTGGCCCTTCAACCGGGACAATCTGCGTGGGTGCGCCTGCCACCGGATCGCGTGTTGACCTTCGACGCCGACGGCCGTCGGATCGCGCGGCCGTCGGAGTAGAGGCTCGGGGCTGGCGGCTCGCCGCGACGCCCCTTGCCCCTGACCCCGACCGCGCCATATCAGAACGTAAACCGAATGGCGAGCTGCATGATCCGCGGATCGCCCGACAGGCTGCTGATCGACCCAAACGTCGACGGCGTGCCGGCATCGCGGTTCGGCAGTCCCAGGTTCACCGTGTTGAACAGATTGAAGATGTCCCACCGGAGCGTGACACCGGTGCGGCTGAACCGGATCTGCCGCTGAATCGTGAGATCGAAGTCCTGGAAGCCGGGACCCGTCAGCCGATTGCGCAGCTCGTTGCCGAACGTGCCGGACGGCACCACGGTGAACTGCGACACGTTGAACCATTGGTCGACCGTCTCGGGGCCTGGCGCAGCCGGATCGCCGGTGACGTTCGGCAGCCCGGTCATGTTCGTGCCGACGTTGTTGTTCGCCTGGTTGACGGTGAACGGCCGACCCGATCGCTTCGTGTAGATCCCCGACACCGTCCAGTCGCGGCCGGCGATGCTGGTGCCGAGCGGCAGATTCCACACGAAGTTCGCCGTGAACCGGTGCCGCACGTCGTAGTCGCTCGGCCCGTACCACGACTCGAAGTCGCGCGCGTTCTGCGGGAACGCATTCGACCCCTGCGTGGTGAGCTGCTCCGACGCGTTGTCCTGCGACTTGCCGAGCGTGTACGAGAGGCCGAACGCGTAGCCCTTGCCGAAGCGCTTCTCGAGGCCGAGGTCGACGCCCTTGTAGTCCGACTTGCCGTTGTCGGCGCGCCACTCGATGAACCCGAAATTCGGGTACGGCAGCGGCCCGAGCGCGTTGTTCCCCGCCGCGTTCGGCAGCGGCTGATTCAGGTTGACCAGCGTCGCGAGGTTCGAGCCGCGCGAGTACACGAAGTCGCCCGACAGGATCATCGCGCCGGGCAGCTCGCGCTGCATGCCAATGCTCGACTGCACGATCGTCGTGCTCGGATCGTTCTGATCGACCGAGCGGAGGCGGACGGCGGTGAGCTGCCGCGCCGCCGGATCGAGATTCGGCGTATTCAGGAAGCCGGCCGGGAAGCCCTGCGACACCTGGAACACCGGCGAACCGGACGTCTGCGTGATCGTCTTGTTGACGAGGCCGGGCAGGTTCAGCGCGAGCTGATCCTCGCTGCCGACGCGGTCGAACAGGTTGTAGAAAACGCCGGTGCCGCCGCGCAGGATCGTCTTGTCGTCCAGCTTGTAGACGAGGCCGAGCCGCGGCGCGAAGTTGTTGCGATCGGGCGTCACGAGCCCGCGATCGGCGAGCGAGCCGTCGGTCGCGAAGACGAGCGAGCCGCTGCCGCCCGGGATGAAGTTCGTCTGGTTGTTGCTCGCCTCGAGGGCCGGCGTCATGAAGTCGTACCGCAGGCCGAGATCGAGCGACAGCTTCGAGCTCACCTTCCAGTCGTCCTGCACGAAGAACATCTGCGCCCAGTGCCGCTGCTCGACGACGAACACGTTCGAGAGCTGCAGGTCCGACACGTAGCCGAGCAGGTAGTCGGCCATCGGGTTGCCGGTGAACGCGTTCCTGAACCGCAGCGAGCCGCGCGTGGCCGGCACGTCCATGAACTGGTTCTGCATCGGCCACATGATGTCGGCGCCCGCCTTCAGCGCGTGGTTGCCGCGCAGCCACGACACGCTGTCGAGGAACTCGAACTGGTTCGTGTGCTGGAACTTCGGCAGGAAGTCGGGCGATCCGATGCGGCCGAGGCCGGAGCCGCCGAAGTAGGTGTCGATCGTGATGCCCGGCAGCCCGCCGGCGACGACCGGATTGGTCACCGATCCGGGAATCGTCGCCGCCGTCGGCGGCGTGAGCCCGAACGACTGCTGCACGGCGTCCGACGTCGAGCGCGACCACGAGATGCGGAACTCGTTCACCTTGTTCGACGACATCACGCGCGTCCATCCGCCCACGAACGCGTTGGTCATGATCGTCTGGTTCCCGAACGCCGACGTGCCGGTGCCGTCGATGACGCCGCCGAACGCGCCGGGGATCTGCCGCGTGCGGTTCGAATAGATGTAGCGGCCGAAGACGTTGTCGCTCGGCCCCGGCTTCCAGTCGCCGCGGCCCAGCCAGCGATCCGAGTTGTCGATCAGATCAGCCGTTCGGAAGAAGTTGTTCGCGCCCGGCTGGTTCGGCAGCGGCACCAGGTTGATGATCGCGGCCGAGAACGGATCGATCCGGTTCTGCGGAATCGTGTTGTTCGCGAACGGCTGGCCCGTCAGCGGATCGCGCACCGCGGAGGTGAAGACGCCGGCGCGCTCGTCGGCCGTCGGCACGCGCGTGATCCGCGTGACGCCGCGCGTGATGCGCGTCCCCTCATAGTCGGTGAAGAAGAAACCGTGATCCTTGACGACCGGTCCGCCGAGGTTGCCGCCGTACTGGTTCTGATCGTTGGCCGGCTTGGCGGCGCCCGCCCGCAGCGAGAAGAAGTCGTTCGTGTCCATCTTGTCGTTGCGGTAGTACTCGTAGCCGGTGCCGTGGAACGAGTTCGTGCCCGACTTGGTCGACACGCTGACGGCGGCGCCCGGCGATCGGCCGTACTCCGCCGAGTACGGGCTCGTGACGACCTTGAACTCCTGAATCGCGTCCACCGACGGCCTCGACACCTGCGTCGTCAGCTCCTGCACGTTCTCGGAGATGCTGTTGTTGTCCACGCCGTCGAGCAGGAAGTTGTTCTGGAGCGCGCGCGCGCCGTGGACGTTGATGCCGCCGGTGCGGCCGAACGACGTGCCGCCGCCCTGCTCGGTGTAGCGATCGCCCTGGACGCCGGGGACGAGCGCGAGCAGATCGTCCCAGTTCCGAATCGCGAGCGGAAGATTCGCCACCTGGATCTGCGGGATGACGGCGCCGAGCGTGGCGTCGTTCGAGTTCAGCAGCTGCGGCGATTCGGCGACGGTGACGGTCTCCGAAAACGATCCGACGGCGAGCTCCACGTCGACGCGCGCGCGCTGGCCGACCTCGAGCGTCAGGACCTGCGAGCTCTTCTTGAAGCCGGTCAGCTCCACGTCGATCCGGTAGCGGCCCGGAATCAGGTTCACCACCTGGTACGAGCCGGTGGCCGTCGTCACTTCCTGCGCCGAAACGTTCGTCGCGAGATTCGTGACGACGACGGTGGCGCCGGGGACGACGCCGCCGCCGGTATCCTTCACGACCCCGCTCAGCGTGGCGCGATCCACCTGCGCGAGCGCAGCCGGCACGTGCAGCAGAAACACGGCGGCGAGAACCAGCATGCCGTGCAGCGTCCGTTTCATGAATGCTCCTCCAAGGATTGACCGGTGAATCGGGCCCTCATCTTCTCACGAGCGGCAGCCGCGGATCGGGCGGCGGCCACTCGCGGCGGAACTGCGCGTAGCGCGGGTCGTCGCTCGCGGCCATCGACCGCCGGCTGCCCGCCAGCACGTTCAGGTAGTAGGCATCGTAGCCGTAGGCTGTGACAAACGGGTGATAGCCGTCGCGGACGGCGACGACGTCGCCGTGCGTCACGCGCACGGTCTCGTCGCGGCGGGCGGTGTAGACGCGCTGAAAGCCGTAGGCGTCGGGATCGCGGTAGCGGAAGTAGTAGACCTCCTCGAGATCGGCTTCGCGCGGCGGGTCCTCGACGTCGTGCTTGTGCGGCGGATAGCTCGACCAGTTGCCGCCGGGCGTGAAGACCTCGCAGATCATCAGGCGGTCGGCGGGAAAGCCAGGCGGCATGATGTCGACGATCTGCCGCGTCGCGTTCGCGCCGCCGCGGATCTCGTACCCGCAGTCGGCCGGACGAATCACGACCGGGTGGAGGCGAAGCGCGGCGGGCGACTTGGTGATCGCCGAGCGGCAGTCGGCGATCTCGCACGGCTCGTCCGCCGCGACGCGAACGCGCACGCCGGCCGGCACGTAGACGGCGTGCGGATAGCCGCCGAAGACGTCGTCGCGCGGGCCGATCTGGAACGTGTGGCGCGGCCACGAGATCTCGAACGCGCCGCGCAGCAGGACGAGACAGCGCTCCTCGCGCGGGCAGTAGCCGCGCCACTCGCCGCCGGCGGCAATCTGGCGGACGCCGAAGTGGATCCGCGACCATCCGAGCGCCCTCGGCGCGAGGTCGATCGCGGCGCCGCTGCGACCGGGGCGCACCGGTTTCGATCGGTAGACGAGCGGCCGCGTCATCGAAGCGCTTCGCGTAGCGCCAAAGAATGAGCGGCGCCTCGTGCAAAGTCAAGCCATTTTCCGCGCAGCGAAGCGGTTTGCTGCAAAGCGCGTCCGCGTGTATTAGAATGCCGCGTCGAACCGTCCGATGGCGAACATCTACGACGTCGCCCGCCGCGCGCGCGTCTCGGCGGCGACCGTCTCCGCCGTGCTGAACGACAGCGCGTTCGTCAGCCCCGGGCTGAAGACGCGCGTGCAGGCCGCCGTCGCCGCGCTCGGCTACGAGCCGAACCTCCTCGCGCGCGGCCTCGCCAAACGTCAGACGAAAACCATCGGCATGATCGTTCCCGACATCGCGAACCCGTTCTTTCCCGAGGTCGTCCGCGGCGCCGAGGACACGGCCCAGACCGCCGGCTACACGCTGCTCATCGCGAGCACCGACAACGACACCGACAAAGAAAATCTTTATCTCAAGCTGTTCCTCGCCAAGCGCGTGGACGGCGTGATCCTCACGAAGGCGCCCGGCCGCTTTCCGCCGGATCTGCAGCGCGCGTTCGCGCGCGCCCGGGTGCCGGTCGTCCTGCTCGCGCGCACGGCGCCCGGCTTCGCGACCGACATCGTGGAGATGGACGACCGCGGCGCCGCCTACGAGGGCGTCATGCACCTGCGGCGCCTCGGCTACCGCCGCATCGGGTTCATCGGCGGCCTGCACGGCGCGAGCACGAGCCGCCGCCGGCTCGATGGCTATCGCGCCGCGCTGCGCGACGCGCGCCTCCGCTTCGATCCCGCGCTCGTCGTCGAAGGCGATTTCCGCGTGGAGTCGGGATACCGCGCGGGCCTCGAGCTGCTGAAGCGCCGGCCCGACGCGGTATTCGTCGGCAACTACCTGATGACGGTCGGCTTCATGGAAGCGCTGCGGCAGTACCGCATGCGATGCCCCGAGGACGTCGCCGTGGTGACGTGCGACGACCATCCGTGGCTCGACGCCTTCTCGCCGCGGCTGACGACGATCGATCTCCCGAAACGCGAGCTCGGGGCCGCGGCCGCGCGGCTGCTCGTCGATCGGATCGCGCGCCGCGGCGGCCGGCCGCGCATCGTCAGGCTGAAGAACGCGCTGCGCGTCCGCGAATCGTGCGGCTGCGCGCTGCGCGCAGACGCGGCCGTCGCGCGATGACGGCGGACGCGCGGCCGTACGCCTACGACGTCCTCGCGGTCGGCCGCAGCAGCATCGATCTCTACGCGCACGAGATCGGCCGTTCGATCGCCGACGTCCGCAGCTTCGACGCCTACGTCGGCGGCTGCCCGACCAACGTCAGCGTCGGCACGCGCCGCCTCGGGCTCCGGTCCGCGCTGCTCACCGCCGTCGGCGACGATCAGGTCGGCGATTTCGTCACGGCGTTCCTCGAGCGCGAGCGCGTCGACACGCGGTTCATCCCGCGGAAGCGCGGGCGGCGGACGAGCGCCGTGATTCTCACGATTCAGCCGCCCGATCGCTTTCCGCTCACCTTCTACCGCGACAACTGCGCGGACCGCGCGCTCACCGACGACGACGTCGCCCGCGCGCCGGTCGGCGAGTGCCGCGTCGTCTTCGTGACGGGAACGGGGCTGAGCCACGAGCCCGGCCGCTGCGCGACGCTGGCTGCGGCAGCGACGGCGCGCGCCGCCGGCGTGCCGGTTGTCGTCGACGTCGACTACCGTCCGGATCAGTGGGAGACGGCTGCCGATTTCGCGTCGCACGTGCGCACGCTGCTGCGCTCGGCGACGCTTGCGATCGGCACCGAGGAGGAGATCGACGCGGCCGCAACGGGCGCCGGCGTCCGTGATGCGGCGGAGGCGCTGCTCGAAACCGGGATCGAGGCGCTCGTCGTGAAGCGCGGCGCGCGCGGCGCCACGATTGTGCGGCCGGACGCCGCGCGCGCCGACGTCGCGCCATTTCCCGTCGAGGTGCTGAACGTCCTCGGCGCGGGGGATGCGTTCGCGAGCGGCTTCCTGTACGGATACCTCCAGGGATGGACACTCGAGCGCGCGGCGCGGATGGGCAACGCGTGCGGCGCGATCATCGTCACGCGGCACGGGTGCGCCAACTTCATGCCGACGCTCGACGAGGTCGCCGCGTTCGTCGCCGCGCGGGGAGAGGCCGCGATATGAGCTCCAGAGTCGTGCGACTGACGATGGCGCAGGCGCTCGTGCGATTCCTGACGAAGCAGCGGACGTCGCGTGACGGGCGCGAGCAGCCGCTCTTCGGCGGCGTGTTCGGGATCTTCGGGCACGGCAACGTCGCCGGCATCGGGCAGGCGCTGCAGGAAGAGCGCCGCGAAATCCGCTACTACCTCGCGCGGAACGAGCAGGCGATGGTGCACACCGCGGCGGCCTACGCGAAGATGCACAACCGCCTGCGCGCGCTCGCGTGCACGACGTCGATCGGCCCGGGCGCGACCAACATGCTCACCGGCGCCGCGGGCGCGACGATCAACCGCCTGCCGGTGCTGCTCCTGCCGGGCGACATCTTCGCCGGGCGCCGGCCGGCCCCGGTGCTGCAGCAGCTCGAGTCGCGCGAGAGCCAGGACGCGTCGGTGAACGACTGCTTCAAGCCGATCTCGCGCTACTGGGATCGGATCAACCGGCCGGAGCAGATCGTCACGGCGCTCCCAGAAGCGATGCGCGTGCTGACGTCGCCGGCCGACGCCGGCGCGGTGACGCTCGCGCTGCCGCAGGACGTGCAGGCCGAGGCGTACGACTATCCGTCCGCGCTGTTCGAGCCGCGCGTCTGGACGATTCCGCGCGCGCGCGCCGATCGCGATCGGCTGCGCGAAGCGGCAGCGCTCATCCGCGGGAGCCGCGCGCCGCTCGTCGTCGCCGGCGGCGGCGTGATCTACAGCGAGGCGACGGCGGCGCTGCGCGCCTTCGCGGAGGCAACGGGCATCCCGGTCGCCGAGACGCAGGCCGGCAAGGGCGCGCTGCCCGAGCCGCACCCGCTCGCGCTCGGCGGCGTCGGCGCCACCGGCACGCGCGCCGCGAACGTGATCGCACGGGACGCCGACGTCGTGATCGTGGCCGGATCGCGGTTGAGCGATTTCACGACGGCGTCGAAGACCGCGTTTCAGCACGAGCGCGTGCGTTTCATCGCGGTGAACGTCGCCGAGCTCGACGCGCACAAGCACGCGGCGGTGCCGCTCGTCGGCGATGCGCGCGCGACGCTCGACGATCTCGCCGAGCTCGTCGCCGGCTATCGCGTGAGCGCGGAGTACACGGCCCGCATTGCCGCGGCGGTCTCGGCGTGGCGCGACGAGGTGGATCGCCTCTGCAGCGCGCGCGGCGGCGATCGGCTGACGCAGGCGGAGGTGATCGGCGTCCTGCAGGACGCGCTCGCGCCGGCCGACGTCATCGTCTGCGCCGCCGGCAGCCTGCCGGGCGATCTCCACAAGCTGTGGCGCGCGCGCGACCCGAAGGCCTATCACCTCGAGTACGGGTACTCGTGCATGGGATACGAGATCGCCGGCGGCGTCGGCGTCAAGATGGCCGCGCCGGAGCGCGGCGTCTACGTCCTCGTCGGCGACGGATCGTACCTGATGATGGCGCAGGAAATCGTCACGGCGGTGCAGGAGCGCCTCGCCATCACGATCGTCCTGCTCGACAACGAGGGCTTCGCGAGCATCGGCGGGCTGTCGCAGTCGGTCGGCAGCGGCGGATTCGGCACGCGCTATCGCTATCGCAGCCCCTCGACCGGCGATCTCGACGGCGATCGGCTGCCGGTCGATCTCGCGGCCAACGCCGCGTCGCTCGGCGCCTGCGTCTCGCGCGCAGACACCGTCGACGCGCTGCGCGCCGCGCTGGCAGCGGCGAAGACGCGCACCGATCGGCCGTCCGTGATCGTCGTCGCCGTCGATCGCGAGGCGCGAGTGCCCGGCTGCGAATCGTGGTGGGACGTGCCGGTCGCCGAAGTGTCGACGATGGACGCCGTGCGCGACGCGCGCGCGGGCTACGAATCGGCGCGGCGCCGCGAGCGCGACTTCCTGTGATCCGCGTCGCGAACGCGCCCTGCTCGTGGGGCGTGCTCGAGTTCGATCTCGGTCCGGCGCCGGCGCCCGCCTCGCAGGTCCTCGACGAGATGGCCGCCGCCGGCTACGACGGCACGGAGCTCGGCGACTGGGGGTTTCTGCCGACCGCGCCCCGCGCGCTCGCCGACGAAGTGCGCCGGCGGCGCCTGGCGCTCGTCGGCGCGTTCGTCCCCGTCGCGTTCGCGTCGTCCGCCGCGCTCGACGAGGGCATCGCCCGCGCGACGCGCACCGCGCGGCTCCTCGCAGACGCCGGCGCGCCAGGCGCGTTCATCGTGCTCTCGGACGACAACGCCGCCGTCGCGCACCGAACCGCACGGGCCGGCCGCATCACCCCCGACGATGGATTGTCCGGGCGCGAATGGGACGGCTTCGCGGAGCGCGTCAGCGCCGTGGCCGCCGCCGTTCGCGACGCGGCCGGCATGCGCGCCGTCTTTCATCATCACTGCGCCGGCTACGTCGAGACGCCGCAGGAGATCGACGCGCTGATGGCGCGCACCGACCCGTCGCTCCTCGGCCTGTGCCTCGACACGGGGCATCTGATGTACGGCGGCGGCGATCCGCTCGTCGCGATCGCCAAGTACGCCGGCCGCATCTGGCACGTGCACTTCAAGGACTGCGCGCTCGACACGGCAGAGCGCGCGCGGCGCGACGGCTGGGACTACCACACGGCCGTGCGCAACGGCATCTTCTGCGAGCTCGGACGCGGCATGGTCCCGTTCGCCGAGGTCCGCGACGCGCTGCAGCTCCTCCAGTACTCGGGATGGATCGTCGTCGAGCAGGACGTGCTCCCGGGTCTCGGGACGCCGGCGGAGAGCGCGGGTCGCAATCGGGCGTTCCTGCGCCAGATCGGCCTCTGACGCGCATGCTGCATCGCGACCGCGTCTACATGCTCGCCGCCGATCATCGATGGCAGTGGGAGGAGTGGTGCGACGCGCACGCCATCGCCCGCGCGCGCATCGGCGACGCCAAGCGCCTCGCGTTCGACGCGTTCATGCTCGCGCGCGACGTGTCACCCGAGATCCGCGAGCACGGCGCGCTGCTCGTCGACGCGCAATATGCCTCGTCGATCGTCGCCGAGGCGGTGCGCGCCGGCGTCGCCGTCGGCACGCCCGCGGAGAAGGCGGGCGCCTTTCCGCTCGAGTGGGCTGCCGAGCCGTTCGACCGCGCGCTCACAGGCGCGTTCGTCAAGGTCCTCGTGCGCTACCGATCGGACGACGATCCGTCGCTTCACGACGAGCAGATCCGCAAGCTGCTCGCGCTCCACGCCTGGTGCCGCGCGGCGGCCAGGCCGCTCGTCGTCGAGGTGCTCGTCGCTCGACGCGGCGAGCCCGAGGACGAGTTCGAATCGACAGGGCGGCCGGCGATGCTTGATCGCTTCGTGCGGCAGGCATACGATCGAGACCTCGTCCCCGAGTTCTGGAAGATCGAGGGGACACTCTCGGCGCACGGCGCTCGCGTCATCGACGATGCGATCGGAGCGCGGGCGGGAGGGCGGCAGATCATCCTCGGCAAGGCCGCCGATCTGGCGACGATTGACAAGTGGTTCGCGGTGGCCGCCAGGATGGCGACCGCCGCCGGTTTCGCAATCGGCCGATCGGTCTTCTGGGAACCCTCTGTCGCATACCTCTCGGGTGCTGCCACTTCCGCGGCCGCCCGCGATCGAATCGCCGACAACTACCTGCGGCTGGTCGGCGCCTGGCGGACGCACGCGTCCGCCCCACCGACACGAAGTTCTAACGAAATCGGTCGCGGGCCAACCGGCTGACCACAGTGGACAACCCATTGGCCAGCAGCAATTTGCAGCCGATGGCATACTTGCCGCGAGACGTCACTGTGGCCGATCGTGCGACCCTCGAAGAAACCATCGCCCTGCTCGAAGCGACGCTCGACGCGACGCACGATGCCATCCTGGTCGTCGATCTCGACGGCCGTGTCATCCGCTGCAACCGCCGCTGTTTCGAGATGCTCGGGTTCAGCCCCGACGATCTGGCGCGATCCGGCCTCGAGCTCGTCTTCGATCGGTTGAACCGGCTCCGCGACGATACGCAGACAAAGCGGTCGACGCGGGAGCTGATGTCGGGCGACCCGGCGCTCGAGCATCTCGACGTCATGCACTTCACGGACGGCCGCATCCTCGAGCGGTACATCGCGCCGCACCGCGTCAACGGAGAGATCGTGGGCCGCGTCGTGAGCTTTCGCGACATCGGCGAATCGGTGCGCGCCGCGGAGGCGCTGGATCAGCACCGCACCTTTCTCGAGCAGGCGCAGGAGGTCGCGCACGTCGGCAGCTGGGTCGCCGAGCTCGACGGGAGCGGACACGCGGGATTGTCCGCCGAGGCGCACCGGATCTTCGGCCTGCCGCAGGGCGAGTTCAATGGGAAGGCCGTGGCGCTCTTCGAGTACGTGCACCCGGACGACCGCGACGCCGTGCGGGCGGCGGGCCGTGCTGCGGTCGCGCAGGGACCGCCGTTCGACATCGAGCACCGCATCGTCTGGCCCGACGGCTCCATCCGCTGGGTGCACGAGCGTGGAACCACCGTGCGCGACGCGCAGGGAAGGCCCGTCCGCATGATCGGCACGATCCAGGACATCACCGAGCGTCGGCTGCTCGAGGATCAGCTGCGGCAGTCGCAGAAGATGGAAGCGATCGGCCGGCTCGCCGGCGGCATCGCGCACGATCTGAACAACGCGCTCACCGCGATTGCCGGCTACGCGGAGCTCGCACTCGGCGAGCTGAAGGCGGAGACGATCGCGCGGGCGGACGTGGAGGAGATCCGCCGCGCGGCGGAGCGCGCCGGATCGGTAACGCGGCAGCTGCTCGCCTTCAGCCGCAAGCAGCTGATCGAGGCGCGCGTCTTCGACTTGAACGAGACCG
>Ga0075424_100004450_pt1 | contig 13222 bp, 14 predicted proteins | sample SoiMethybrSBSTD3_FD_75301 | JGI IMG/M metagenome (GOLD analysis project Ga0075424, IMG submission 75301) | Bulk soil microbial communities from a Populus tree surrounding site in Tennessee, USA - Soil MetaG P. TD hybrid SBSTD3 | ecosystem: Environmental > Terrestrial > Soil > Tree plantation... | reverse complement strand
GACGCTGGCCGATTCGATCGTCAGGAAGTACCAGCGCGGCCGATCGCCGACGTCAGCCGTTCCCTCGCCGACGCCGCGCGCGTCGACCGCGTCGATGATGTCGCGTCCGCTGTCGCCGCTGTGAAATACCACCTTCAGGCGGCCGCCGCCGGGCGCCGTCTCGTTGCGCGTCTGCCATCGCACGCGAAATCCGCCGCTGTCGCTCGTGAACGATTCGGTCTGCATGTTGCCGCGCCCCGACCACGATCCGACGCGCTTCCACGTCACGCCATCCGGTTTCGGTTCGCTGGTTGCGCGAGACCCGCACGCAGCGCACCAAATCGCGAGCACTACAACCAATCTAGAAATCGTCCCAATCCCCAATCCCCAATCAATCCACAATCCTCAATCAATCCCCAATCTTCAATCAATCCGCACTCCGCAATCCTCAATCCGCAATCACGCGCTTTCCCCCGACCGTCCACTCGAAAGCCTCGCGAACGATTGGCGCCGACACCGTGTGGCGTCCTTCGTACTCGTGGTACGTGACGTCGTAGCCGAGCGCCTTCAGGCGCGGGACGAATTTGCGGCTCGTGTCGTCGATGGGCATCACGCCGTCGCTGATGCCGTGCGAGATGAAGATCTTCGGCGTCCCCCGCCGTGCCATCGGCTGCATCACGCCGGGCGACATCGCAATGATCCGCGTGAACTGGTCACCGAAGCTGATGCCGAACCCGAGCGCGTACGAGGCGCCGTCGGAGAAGCCGGCAACCGACATGCGTGTGCGATCGACGTTGCAGATGCCGGCGACGCGGCCGACGGACGCGGCGATGAACTCGACGTCCGGTCCCCAGTTGAGAAGCACGCCGTCCCACGTCCGATCGTCGCGCGAGTCGGGCGCGAGGATGATGACGCCGAACTCGTCGGCGAGCGGGAACGTGTACGCGGCCGACTGCGATGAGCCGCCGGCGCCGTGTAGCACCACCCACAGCGGCGCTGCCGCATCGGCTTTGTATCCGCGCGGCACGTAATACAGGCCGTCGCGCGCCGGCTCGCCGACCTTGAGCGCGTGCTGGCCGGGTGCTGCATCGTCTGCCGCCTGGAGACGCGTGCGCGCCAGACAGGCGGCGATCGCGCCGGCGCCCGTGGTCAGAAATGCCCGTCGATGCATACGAGATCATGATACTGGAGTGACGCAGGCCTCCGCTCCAGCCGATACACAGCGCACAGGAGTCTTATGCGCCAGACGATTCAGACCGCGGCGGTCGCTGTTCCGCTCGCAGCGTTCCTCGCAGCCGCTGTGCCTGCGACCGCTCAGAGTGAGGATGCGCTGCGGTCGTACTTCGAGGGCAAGCGCGTCATGCTGAAGATCGACATGCCGGGCACGTCCGACGGCGTCGACCTGCGCGCCGACGCGAACCGCGCACTCGACTATCGCGAGTACGGCGAGCGCCTGAAGCGCTACGGCACCGCGATCCATTCGGGCGAGTCGACGATGGTCACGCTGGTGAAGATGAAGCGGGATCTCATCGAGTTTCAGGTTGGCGGCGGCGGATTCGGCACGTTCGCGGACGACACGAACACGTCGGTCTACATCCCGCTCGCGGAGAAGAGCAGCCGCGAGCGCGACCTCGAGAAGCTCGTCAAGGACGAAGACGACTCCTATCGCCGACGGGAATTGCAGCGGGAGCTCGACGATCTGCGGCGCCGCCGCGAGCGCGAGAACCGGCGCGTCGAGGCGGAGCGCGAGCGTCAGTCGGAGATCAAGAAGGAGCGGATCGCGGAGCAGCGTCTGCGAAGCGGATCGCGTTTCAACATCCGTTACAACGGCTCGGTGCCGGCCGGCATCCGTCCCGAAGACGTGATGGCCGCGCTTGCGGATTACGTTGACTTTACGGGGGCGCAGCCGGCCGTGCGATCGGCGAACGACGCGCCGTTGTGGAAGGGCATGAGCCGCGCCGACGCGGAAGACGTGCTCGGCCGCGCGTGGGAATCGTCCGAGCGCCACGAAGGGAACCTCGTGGTCACGACGCTCGTGTTCGTCGCCGGCGACGAGCGCATCACGGCTGACTTCGTCGAGGACGTGCTCGTCCGGTATTCGATCATGTCGCGATAAACCGGGCGCACGATCCCCTTATCCGAGTAACCCGCCGCTTCGCGTATGATCGCGAGAACGATGCGCACGCTCGTTCCGCTGCTGATCGTCGCGTCGGCGATCGCCGCCGCCGCGGTCGCGCAGGATTTCGGGTTTGGCGGCTTCGGTCCTCGCGGTCACTTCACGATCTATCCCAACACGCCGTACGACGGGCGATTCACGTTCGTTCGCGTCAACTACGAGACCGCGCCCGGCGGCTACTGGTATCGGGGCTGGCCGGCATGGGCGCACGGGTATCCGCTCGCCGAACAGAACCTGATGCGGATCATGAACGAGGTGAGCTACCTCGCGCCGCACACCGAGGAGATCAACACCGTCGCGCTCGACGATCCCGAGCTGTTCAGGTATCCGGTCGCGTACATCATCGAAGTCGGCTGGTGGCAGATGACCGATCGCGAAGGCGCCGCGCTTCGCGCCTACCTGCAGAAAGGCGGCTTTGTCATCGTCGACGACTTCAAGATCCGCGGGTGGGGCGGCGGAATGGGTGGCGGCGGCTGGGACGTGTTCGAGGCGAACATGCGGCGCGCGCTGCCCGACGTGCGCTTCTTCGACATGGACGCGTCACATCAGATCTTTCACTGCTTCTTCGAGATCGATGATCTCGCGATCGTGCCGCAGGCGTACAACTCGGGGCGGCCGATCTTCAAAGGCGTCTACGAAGACAACGATCCGGCCAAGCGCTTGATCATGATCATCAACTACAACACCGACATCTCGCAGTTCTGGGAATGGTCGGGCACGGGACTGCGGCCGGTCGATCAGACCAACGAGGCGTACAAGCTCGGCGTGAACTACATCATCTACGGCCTGACGCACTGACCCCGGCGATCACCGCGAACGCCCCCTTCCGCCAGACGACTTCGGATTTCAACCCCGCCCGCTCGAGCAGCTCGCGCTCGTCGTCGAGCGATACATACACATCTTCTTTGCCCCACGCGGCGAGCAGGTTCTCCGCTTCGCGGCTGCCGTAGGCGCGGCGAAGATGCGCGCTCCACGCGTGGCGCTGATCGCGTGCGAGCGCGCGGTCCGACGCCGGGTTGCAGTCGACGCTGATGAACGTCCCGCGCCGCGTCAGCGCTTTTCGAATGCGGCGATAGAGCGACGCTTTCGCGGCACGCGTGCGCACGTGATGCAGCGCGAACGACGCGACGACCGAGTCGCACGGCGGGAGCGGCACTCGCAGAAACGATCCGACGAGGAACGACGCTCGGCCGCGGAGCCGCCGCCTCGCCGCTTCGAGAATGTCGGCGTCCTCGTCGATGGCGACGATGCGTGCGCGCGGGACGCGGGTGAGGCAGCGTGCGGCGAGTGCGCCGGTGCCGGTGCCGAGATCGACGATCGTTCGGACCGTCCGCGGGAGCGTCGCCGCGGCCTCGTCGAGCATCACGTCGTAATCGGGGATGAACGTGCGGATGCGTGCGTCGTAGTCGGCGAGATCGATTCCGAGGTGTGCGGCGACGCCCATCGAATCCTTCCGGCGTCAGCGCGTGTGCGCGAAGCGCGGCCCGAGAAGCCCGACCATCATCAGCGCGGATTGTAGCGACGAACGCCGCTACGTGGCGATTTCCGCCGCATTGAACGCGAAGGACTGCGCGATAATGCGTCCGGTGGCGACCGCGAGCGACGCAGCGAGCCGGCTCAGCGATAGGAGGATCCGTCCCCTAACCCGCGCGAGCGTCAAACTGAGGTACCGCCGTCCTGAGCTTGTCGAAGGACGAGCGTCGGATTCGTTCGCGGGCGCGGGCGTTGCACGGAGGTGAGGTATGGTTACCGCAACTGAAAAGCACGAAATCGCTTGGTCTCACGACTTCGACCGCGAGCTCGAACGCGCGCGGGAGCTGCACAAACCGATACTGCTCGATTTCACCGCCGCGCCGATGTGAAGCGGCTGTGCTCGGCTGGAGGCCGAGGTGTACTCGAACCCCGACGTCGCCGATTTCATCACCAACAACTTCCTTCCGGTGCGCGTCCACGTCCGCGAGCAGAAGGATCAATTTCAGCGGCTCGGCCAGCGCTTCAGCGCTCAGTGGACGCCGACGATCCTGATCGTTGACGAGACCGGCGCCGAGCGGCATCGCATCGAAGGCTTCCTGCCCGTCGAGGACTTCATGAGTCAGCTCGTGCTCGGTCTCGGGCACGCCGCCTTCGCGGCCGACGATTTTGCAGCGGCCGAACCGTATTTCCGCGAAGTCGTCGAGAGATACCCGAACACGGAAGCCGCGCCAGAGGCGCTGTACTGGGCCGGCGTATCGCGTTACAAGGCGACGAACGACGCGAAGGCGCTCGGCGACACCGCGAAAGCCTTCGACCAGCGCTATCAGGGCAGCAGCTGGGCGAAGAAGGCCTCGGTGTGGAAGAATCACTGACGTGCTCAGACGATTCATCGACGTGATACGCGATATCGTGCGCGGCCTCATGATGCCGACCACCAGCACCTGAGGCCTCGATCCGGTGGCCTGGGAGCAGGCCGCGCGCGCGCGTCGATCCCGATGATCCGTTTTCTGGCCGCGTTGATCTTCGCGTCGGCCGCGCAGTTCGCCGTCGCACAGGACGGGCATCCCTCGGTCGGCATGGTGGACACGCCCACCGTGAAGGTCCTCAAGGGACTCACCGTGCCGGAATTCGAGGCCGAGATGCAGCAGATGAACCTGGCGCTCGGCGTCGCGTGCGGTCACTGCCACGTGCGCGGCAACTTCGCGAGCGACGACAACCCGAAAAAGCTCGTGGCGCGACGGATGCTCGAGATGACGCGCGCGATCAACCAGCAGTTCTTTCCGGATTTCAAACCGACCGCCGCAGTCGGCGAAGAATCACGCCTCGGCCGCGTGACGTGCTTCACCTGTCATCAGGGAAACGAGCGCCCGAAGTCGAGCGCGGGCCTGTAGAACGTCAGCGCGAACGCCCGTCGGGCCACGCCGGCGATCCTGGCCGCGTCGGTCGCGCTCCCACGCCGCACGCGTACAACACCGATTCGGACACGCCATCGATACCAAGATCCTGTTCGATGAGCGAATCGGCCAGCGCCATCGAGCAGAACGGCGCCAGGCCGAGCCATGTCGCCGTGAGACAGAAGTTCTGGCACAGATGGCCCGATTCCGCGAGCACGACGCGGTACGCACGTGCGAACTTGTAGCGCCACTGAACGCGCGCGAACACCGCGGTCATGAACACCGCCGCCGCTGCGTCGTCGAACCAGACCTGCGTCGGCAGATAGCGGCTCACGCGCCGAGGCCGTCGATCGCGATGCAACAGCTCCAGCTGATGACGATCGGCGACGTAGTGGTAGATGCCTGGCGCGACGCCTTCGACCGCTTTCACCAGCACGTAGGCTTCGATCGGATGACGAGCGCCGCCTGAGGGCGCGGTTTTCAGCGGCGCGCGCCGGCCGCCTCCGAGCTTCAGCCAGTCCTGCACGCCAAACGTCAGCTTCAGCAGCGAGCTCAATTGCTCCGACGAAATCTTCCGCCGCGAGAAGCGGCGCCACGTGCGCCGCGCGCGCAGGACGTCTACGTATTCGCCGGCTGCAGCGATCGGCGGGAGCCGATGAACCCGCGCGCTCGGATACCGTTTGACGATCGCCGGCATCGGGCGCGGCGTGGTGCGGCTGGCACCGATGATGTCCGCCGCCGATCGTTCGTCGACGTACGGAACGTCCTTCGTCGAGAGATGAAAGAATCCCGCGGCCGGATTCCAGCCGTCGCGCTGCCACGACGCGAGCGCCGACGAGTGGCCGTTGTCCTTTGCACTCTTGCGAACGAGCAGCGCGTGCCGCTCGAGCGCGGCGACGGTCTTGTGCACGGACGCCGGCGTGAAATCCGACAGGTGCCGAGCGGCGTCTTTCGCGCTGCGCCAGCGATCGAAGAAATGCAGGACGGTCGACGCAACCGGATCGGCGCTGATCCGGCGTCCGGTCGCGTAATTGTCGAAGATAAGCCGACCATCATCGTCCCAGTACGAAACGACGTAGGGCGCACGCCGCAGCAGCGATGATGGCTGGTTCACTGAACGCGCGTACAGTCCGACGCGCGAGCCGTTAGCGACCGCGACCTTTGGCGCGACCGCGTGTGCGCGGAATGATCGGCGGTATGAAGCATTGCTGCGCCAGACGCTTCATTTCGACGATGACTTCTATTTTTGAATCGAGGTCCCCTCGCTGCGCGGGCGGCAACTTCTTGCGATAGGCACGCACCGCCTTGTGAACGCGGTTGAGTTCCCGTTTCACGTTCTTCAGGTGGAGTCCGCGCGTGCTGGCTCTCGCGCGAGCGCGTCGTGATCCCGCAGCTTTCTTCGCCGCCATCGTCGCCTCTTTTCGGTTAGGAGGTGTTGTGGGTGGAAGACCCGCGACAGTCTAGCTGCGGCAATTCCGCGAGTCAATCACGCACCGATCACGATTCGCCGTTACGGCGCCAACTTCAACGTCCGAAGCAGGTCGGTAAACCGCGGATCCGCGCGGACTGAATCGAAGACCGGATCGACCTTCGCCCAGATCAACGCAGGCGCTCGCGTCAGCTCGGCCCGCGTCAGCAGATCGAATGCGCGATCGCGATCACCGAGCACGATGAACGTCCATGACACGACGTCGGCGAAGGAGTCGATGTCGTGTCCGCGGGCGGCGAGCGCGCCGGCTTCGGCCGCAGCGGTTGTGCGATCGCCAGCCTTGGCGAGCAGAATCGCGTCGAGAGCGTTTTGAACGAGCGACGGGCTGACACGCGCCTTCCACTGATCGAGGACCGCCCTCGCTTCGTGGGGCAGGTTCTTGTCCGCGAGCGCCAGCGCGAGATGAACGTAGCCGGAGGTCTCGAAGTCGTTTCCGGCCATGATCGCTCGATATTCGGTGATGGCCTCGTCGAAGCGGCGCGCGTGATAGTACGAATCCGCAAGCGAGGTGTGAATCGTCGCCGAGAGCGGGTCGAGACTTCTGGCGGCATTCAACTGTGCGACCGCCTCGTCGAAGCGCCCCATCGTGGTGAGAAAATCGCCGTACCACTGATGCGCGGTCGCGTAGCCCGGATTCGCCTCGATCGCCCGTTTGAACTCGGCTTCGGCGTTCGCCCAGTCGCGGTCGTACACGAACGCCGCGAACGCCAACGACGTATGCGCTTCTCCAAGCGACGGATCGATCTGAATCGCACGGTTCGCCGCATCCTTCGCGAGCGGATACGCGATCGACGGAGCCATTCGGTTGGGCAGCAGGTTGTAGACATCCGCCTGCCCCGCATAAGCACGAGCGAACGATGGCTCGATGGCCGCCGCCTGACGGAAGTAATCGAGCGCCTGCTGGTATCCCTCGTCCGTTCGCTTGTTCCAGAAATAGCGCCCCTTCAGATACGCGTCCTCAGCGGCGGGATTGACGGCCTGCATGGCACCAAATCCGGCCTGCGCGATCGGTGTGACCTGCAGTTGCACGCCGCGCGCGATGGCGCGGGCGACCTCGCTCTGCAGCGCGAGGATGTCGCTGATGTCCCGATCGTAGCTGTTCACCCAGACGTGTTTGTCGGTGGCCGCATGCACCAGGTCCGCCGAAACTCTCACGCGGTTGCCCGACTTCACGACCGATCCTTCGAGAATCGCGTCGACGTTCAGCGTCTTGGCGATGTCACGCAACGATTGACGCGTGCCCTTGAACTGCATGATCGATGTGCGCGAGATGACGCGGAGCTGTCCTAGCTTTGCGAGGCTGTCAATCAACGCCTCGGTCATGCCGTCCGCGAAATAATCCTGACTCTGATCGCCGGACATGTTGACGAGCGGCAGGACGGCGATCGAGCGAATCGTGCTCGGATCCACGCCGGCGATCCAGTTCCACGGCAGCCATCTCGACGGCAGCACGGCAAGAACAAAGGCGATCGCCGCTGCCAACGCGATCGCCCTTCCCCGAGTAAAGAACCTCGGCGGACGTTGTGTGCCGTCGATCGCTGAAGCGCCGCGCGACACCGGCGGCACGTTGTCGCGGCCGCGGATCAAATCGGCTTCGAGCTCGCCCGCGCTCCGGTAGCGCTCGTCGGGATTCGGCGAAATCGCGCGATCGATGATGTGCACGAACGCGGACGGCAGATCCGGCCGCGCATCGCGCAGCAGCCTGACCGCCGTGTGTGTGGCGTGAGCTACCTGCAGCGCTTCGACCGACGCGGCGCGGACGGGGAAGCCGCTCGTGACGAGGTGATAGAGAAGGACGCCGAGGCTGTAAAGGTCCGTGCGCTCGCTCGCCGCGGCGCCTTCGAAGATTTCAGGCGCGAGATACAGCGGCGTGCCGGCGAGATCCGGAAGCTCGTCGGCGCGATCGATCGCGCGTCCCGTGCCGAGATCCATCAGCACGATCCGGCCGCCGTTCTCGCGGATGACGTTCTGCGTCTTGATGTCGCGGTGAATGAGTCCCGCCTTGTGAATGGCGGCAATCGCCCGGCACAGATCGATGCCGACCAGCGAGGCTTCGCCGGCGCTCATCGGACCGTGCGTCTGCAGCACGTGCTCGAGCGTCGAGCCTTCGACGAGCTCCATCCACAATCCGACGCGCTGCTCGTGCACCGCGACGCCGTGCACGGTGACGACGTTCGGATGGTGAACGCGCGCGAGCAGCCGCGCTTCCGCCGTGATCCGCGAGGTCGTCGGATCTTCGCTGCCGGCGTCCGCGCGCAGCAGCTTGAGCGCCACTTCGCATTCGAGCTGGCGATCCCACGCTCGATACACCTCGCCGTAGCTGCCGCCGCCGAGCCGCTCGATGAGATCGAGGTGCGCCCAGCTGCCAATCGCGGGCGAGGCTGCGGTCCGGCGGGGGCCGAGCGGATCCGATCGACGATCCATCTCGGTGCGCAGCGTGCGGTGAAGTGTTGCAAGGTCCGCGAGGACGCGAAGCTCGCGGATGATGGCGCGATCGTCGGCGGTGGCCGCGGCTTCTGCGGCCTGCCAGTCGATTGGCGATCCGTCTGCGATCGATTCAGCCAGCGGCAACAGCGCCGCGGCGTCACGCGTGGCCACGTTTCATCTCCTCAGCCAGCTTGAGCAGCGCGCGGCTGACAGCCATGCGCGCGGCGTCAGCCGACGGCTTTCCAAGCGATACTGCGATTTCTTGATAACTGCGTTCCATCTCGACGCGGGCGACGATCGCTTCGCGCTCTTCCGGGCGCAGGCGTGCGAGCGCCGCCTCGTACCGCTCCACGGCTTCCCGACCGATGGCGAGTTCGAGCGGCGAGGCGCCCCGGTCGCTTTGGTTGTCAAGCAGTTCAACGGCTTCCGGCGCGCGTTGATGCCGCCGGATCTCGTCTTTGATCCGATTGCCGATGGCCTCGCGGAGATACGCCTGCAGCGCGCCTTCGTGGCGCGATTCGAAGCTGGGCATGCGCTTGACGGCGCGGATGACGGTTTCCTGGACGAGGTCGTCCGTGTCCGTCATGTCGCGCGTCCACCGGGGCAGCCGGCCGCTGGCCCACCGGCGGAGCGACGGGAGATATCGCGCGAACAGGATGTTCAGCGCCTCCTCATCACCGCGTTTTGCGCGCTCGACGAGGTCCACCGTTTTGTCGACGGCAATGGGTTCCATGGGTTGTGACGCTGGATACGCCCGCGGAGTGTGCCGGATATGATAAACGTACCGCGGCACGAACTCCAATCCAGTCACGGCGATAGCCGTAACCGACGGCCTTTCGGCCGTTTCCCCGAACGTAGTCACCCCCATCCCCCGAAGATCTGTAACGTCTTGGCACATGCAACCGAACACGGACAGAGGGACAGAGGGACAGAGAGGCAGAGGGCCAGAGGGGCACAGCAGAGCTGTTCGATTTCTGCTCGAGGTTCGTTCACTCAAATATGGCGAGCATTTCGACCGGATCGGACGTGGGGCCGTACCACGTTGACAACCTGATCGCACGGGGCGGCATGGGGGAGGTCTATCGCGCCGTCGATACGCGTCTGAAGCGGACCGTCGCCCTGAAGGTGCTCGCGCCCCGCTACAGCACCGATTCGGACCGTCTCGCGCGGTTCGCGCAGGAAGCGCGCACGACCGCGCTCGTCAACCATCCGAACATCGTCGCGGTGTACGACGTCGGGTCGCACCACGGCGTGCCGTTCGTCGTATCGGAACTGCTCGACGGCCAGACGCTGCGCGATCGGCTGCGCGACGGCGCGCTTCCGGTCACCACCGCCATTGGCTACGGCCTCGAGATCACGCGCGGCCTCGTCGCCGCGCACGATCTCGGGATCGTCCATCGCGATCTGAAGCCGGAGAACATCTTCATTACGAAAGACGATCGCGTGAAGATTCTCGACTTCGGACTCGCCAAGAGCCGCGAGCCGCGCGCATCGGGGTCGGACGATTCGCCATCGACGACCCGGCGCAACGCCGTCGTCGGAACGCTCGGCTACACCTCGCCCGAGCAGGTGCGGGGCACGTCCGTGGATCATCGCTCCGATATCTTCAGCCTCGGCATCGTGCTGTACGAGATGGCGGCCGGCGTCTCGCCGTTTCGTCGCGACAGCGACGTCGAGACGCTGCACGCGATCCTCAAGGAGGAGCCGTTGTCGCTGCGCAAGCGCGACGCGCGCATCCCGGTGCTCTTCGATCAGATCGCGCGGCATTGCCTCGAGAAGACTCGCGACGCGCGCTTCCAGTCGGCGCGCGATCTCGTGTTCAGCCTGCAGCTGGTGCAGCGCGTGTTGTCGGAAGACGACCGCCTGACCCCACGGCACCGGCTCGGCCGTTTCGCACCCCTCGCGTCACTCCTCCGATTGTTCTGAGCCGACCGGCCATCCTCCGCCGCGTGTCCCTTTAGTTCCGCACATTAAGGAGGATTTCGATGAAGTACCGATTCGCATTGGCGTGCCTTGCCGTAATCACCACCTGCGGGTGGGCGGCGACGGCGAACGCGCAGAACGCCACCTCAGAGCAGACCGAGCAGACGACGACCGCGGCGCCCGCGCCGCCGGCTCCGAGCCGCATGGAGCGCACCATCGCGTGGGCCGAACGCGAGATCAGCGGCGGCGGCTCGCCGCGCGACGGGTTCTATCCGGAGTTCGACGGCCTCATCTCGGGATCGGGCCTCACGATTGGTCCGGGCTACCGTCACCACATCTTCGGTGACCGCGCTGTGTTCGACGCGTCGGCCGCGCTGTCGTGGAAGCGTTACTCGATGATGCAGTCGACGATTCAGTGGCCGCGCTTGCTCGACGATCATCTGACGCTCGGCGGCCAGGTGAAGTTCTCCGACTTCACGCAGGTCAATTACTTCGGCACTGGAAACGACACCGCGAAGAGCGATCAAACCAATTACCGCATCAAGTACGCCGATGTCGCCGGTTTTGCCGCCGTGCGTCCGACGTCGTGGCTGACGGTCAGCGGCCGCGTCGGTGAAATGCGGCGCGCCGACATTTCGAGCGGCTTGAGCAGCGTGCATCCGTCGATCGAACAGCGCTTCGACGATGCGAGCGCGCCTGGATTGATCGTGCAGCCGAACTACCTGTACGCGGACCTCGGCATCCAGGCCGACACGCGCGACAAGCCCGGCTATCCGTCGAGCGGCGGCCGGTATCGTGCGTCGTTTGCCGCGTTCCACGACGGCGAGGTCGACACCTACAGCTTCCGCCGCCTCGAGGCCGATGCGGTGCAGTACGTGCCGGTCAATGACTGGTCGGTGTTCGCGGTGCGCGGGAGACTCGACGCCGCGCAGAGCGCTGACGATCAGCAGATTCCGTTCTACATGCTTCCGGCGCTTGGCAACTCGCAGAGCCTCCGCGGCTTCTCCGACTTCCGGTTCCGCGATCGCAATGCGGCGTTCGTCACCGCCGAGTATCGCTGGCGGCTCGCGCGAATGCTCGACGGCGCGGTGTTCACCGACGCCGGCACCGTCGCGCCGACTGCCGGATCGCTCTTCCACCGCAGCGTTCATGGCGACTACGGCCTCGGGCTTCGCGTCCACACGAGCGCGCACCTGATCGCACGTCTCGACGTCGCGCGCAGCCGCGAAGGACTGAACGCGATCATCTCGTTCACGCCGTCGCTCGGATCGTCGAAGCGCGTGGCCGCTCCGTACGTGCCGTAAGGCCGCAATGTCGTTCCGCCGCTGACAAGGGAGAGACCAGCATCATGTGGAAACGCATTCCGTTCTGCATCGCGCCCGCGCTGTTCGCGGTGTACATGCCGATGTGCACGCCGAACGTGCACCCGACGGCGAATCCGTGGGACGCGCACATGGCCGAACTGTGGCAGAAACCGGTCGACATAACGGAGGGGGATCTGTTCTACGGTCCGTGGGGCCGCGAGCACGCGCCGGCTTCGGACGCCGTCTACACGTTCGTCGCCAAGAAAAACCACGGCACGAACCCCGGCGTCGTCGTCACGGATCCTGAAGGGCGGGAGTGGCACGTGAAGCAGCCGCCCTCGAACAATCAGGGCGCCGAAGGTCCGGTGGAAGTCGTGCTGTCGCGCGTGCTCTCGGCTCTCGGCTATCACCAGCCGCCGGTGTACTTCCTGCCGTCGTTCACGATGCAGGACGACACCGGCACGCACACGGTGCCCGGCGGACGGTTCCGGCTGAAGCTGTCGCGACTCGACAAGAAGGGCGACTGGCTGTGGCAACAGAATCCGTTCGTCGGCACGAAGCCGCATCAGGGACTCCTCGTCATCCTGCTGATGTTCAACAGCTCGGATTTGAAGAACGTCAACAACTCGCTCTACGAGTTCAAGACGTCGCGCGATCAGCTCGAGACGTGGTACGTCGTCCGCGATCTCGGCACCGCGCTCGGAGAGACGGGCCGGCTGCACCCGAAGCGCAGCAACATCGACATCTTCGAGAACGAGCCGTTCATCACCGGCGTGAAGGACGGCTACGTCGAGTTCGCGTACCACGGCTGGCACAAGGAGATCATTCGCAATCGCATCACGCCGGACGACGTGCGGTGGGCGAGCGACATGATGGCGAGCATCAGCCACGACCAGTGGATGGACGCGTTTCGCGCGGGCGGTTACGAGCCTGCGATCGCGGAACGCTTCGTCAAGCGGCTGATGTGGCGCGTCAGTCAGGGAGAGCGCGTCGGACTCAGCGACGGCCGTCTGACGATGTTCATGCGGCCGGCGATGCGCCACTGAAGGCGAGCGTC
>Ga0075424_100004447_pt1 | contig 13223 bp, 17 predicted proteins | sample SoiMethybrSBSTD3_FD_75301 | JGI IMG/M metagenome (GOLD analysis project Ga0075424, IMG submission 75301) | Bulk soil microbial communities from a Populus tree surrounding site in Tennessee, USA - Soil MetaG P. TD hybrid SBSTD3 | ecosystem: Environmental > Terrestrial > Soil > Tree plantation... | reverse complement strand
CCGAGGTCGTAGCGGTCGAGGTACACGATCTCGTCCCCCTCGAGCCGCGCGTTCAGCTCGGGCACTTCCTGGAGCGCCTCGGCCACCGCCTTCAGCGTCAGCGGGACGAGCCGCTTCAGGTCGACGGCGCCGAAATCGCATTCGTCGACCCACGTGACCGGCGGCACCTCGGCATGGGCGCGGGTCATGTGCTCCGCGATCAGCTTCCGCACCCCCCGCAGGGGCTCGCGGCGGCCCTCCGGGGCGTGTCCCGGTGCCAGGCTTGGAGACGCGGCCGCGGAGCGCACGTCCTCCTCGGTGACGCGGCCCTGGGGCCCGCTGCCGTCCAGGGCTTCGAGCTCGACGCCGAGCTCCTGTGCCAGGCGCCGGACAAGCGGCGTCGCTCGAACGCGCTGTCCGGCCGGGGCGTGTCCTGGTGCCTGGCGAGGGGAAGTAACCGTTGGCTCTGCCGCCCGCGGTTGCTCCTCAGCCGATCCGGCGCCATCTTCGCCGATGACAACGAGCACGGTCCCGACGGCGACCGTCTCGCCCTCGGCGACGAGAATTCGGGCGACCTTGCCGGCGGCCGGCGAGGGGATCTCGACCGTCGTCTTGTCGGTCTGGATCTCGACGAGCGGGTCGTCCTCGCCGATCTCCTGCCCCTCGGTCACGAGCCAGCGGGCGATCTCGCCCTCCGTCAGCCCCTCACCGAGGTCCGGAAGCTTGAACTCATACGCCACGGGCCCGGAATCTACCGCCGAGGCATCCCTTGCGATGCCGGTTTCAAACCGGTCCGCCCCTATAGGCGCGGTCTACCCACCCAGGCGTCCGCAGGGACGATCAGCACGCGCAGGCCGCCTTCGACGCGCCAGAGCGAGACGGCCTGCTCGTCGCCGGCGAGCTCGGCCGCTGTCTCCCGGGGCACGTAGCCCGCCTGGAGCGACCGCTCCTCGTTCCAGATCGCGACGGCGTTTCGATCGTGCTCGTTCTCGGGCTCGCGGATGAGTGCCAGCCGGCGGCCAGGGTCGAACGAAGCGTCCTCGACGTTGCCGGGCCTGAAGCTTACGCCGGCCACCGGCACGACCCGAAGGCGCGGGTCCTCCCAGCGAACGGGCTCGCCGGTGGCGGCATCCCGCAGGTGGTAACCGGACACGCCGCGTTCGAGCCAGAGCCGCAGACGCTCAGAACTCAAGCGTCTTGCGAACCGCGGCAGCGACCCGCTCGACGGAAGGCATGTACGCGTCCTCGATCTGCCAGTACGGGTACGGGACGTCGAAACCGGTCACCCGGATCACCGGCGCGCGAAGGTCGAGCATCGCCTTCTCTGCGAGAATCGCCGCGAGCTCGGCCCCGTAGCCGGCGGTGCGGGGCGCCTCCTGGACAATCACGACGCGGCCGGTTTTGGCCGCGGATGCGAGCAGCGCGTCCTCGTCGAGGGGCTTCAGCGTGCGGATGTCCAGCACCTCGATCGACGCGTCCTCAGCCAGCGCGTCGGCCGCCGCCTCGGCGACAGGAACCATCGACCCGTAACCGACGATCGTCACGTCGTCGCCCTCCCGCGCCAAGCGGGCCTCTCCGAGTGGCACGACATGCTCGCCGGCCGGGACCTCGCCGCGCATCGTCCGGTAGTGGAGCTTCGGCTCGAGCACGATCACGGGGTCGGGATCGCGGATCGCCGCCGCGAGCAGGCCCTTCGCGTCGGCGGGCGTCGACGGAATCGCCACCTTCACGCCGGGCGTGTGGGCGTAGTACGCCTCGGGCGAGTCGTCGTGCAGCTCCGGCGCTCGGACGCCGCCGCCGTACGGCATCCGCACGACCAGCGGAAACTCCATCCCGCCATGCGTCCGCCAGCGGTAGCGGCCGACGTGCGTGATCAGCTGGTCGAGGCAGGGGTACGAGAACGCGTCGTACTGCATCTCGCAGACGGGCCGCCAGCCGGCCATGCAGAGACCCACCGCCGTCCCGAGGATCCCGGCTTCGGCGAGCGGCGTGTCCACGCACCGGTCGGCGCCGAACTTGTCCCGCAGCCCCGCGGTCGCGCGAAAGACTCCGCCGGCACGGCCGACGTCCTCCCCCATCACGAGCACGGAGTCGTCGCGCCCGAGCTCGGTGTGGAAGGCGTCGTTGATCGCCTCGACGAGCGTCAGCTCAGCCATCGAGCAGTTCCCTCAGCTCCGCGAGCTCCGACGCGAACGAGGCCGGCGGCTTCGCATAGGCGTGCTCGAACAGCAGCCCGATGTCGGCCGGCGGCTCGGCCTCCGCCGCCGCGATCCCCGACCGCAGCGCCTCTGTCGCCTCCGCGCGCGTCGACTCCGCGAGCTCGTCGCTCAGAACGCCGGCACGTCGCAGGTAGGCCTCGTAGCGCCCCAGGCATTCGCGCCCCTTCTCCTTCTCGACCCGCTCGAGATCGATGTAGGCCCGAGGGTCGTCGGCCGTCGCATGGGGCGCTGCCCGGTACGAGACCGCTTCGATGAACGTCGGCCCCTCGCCCGAGCGCGCCCGCGCGACGGCGTCCCTTGTCGCCTCGAACACGGCGAGCACATCGGTCCCGTCGACCCGCACACCGGGAATTCCGTAACCGACGGCCTTGTCCGCCAGAGTGTCGGCCGCAGTCTGAGCCGAGAGAGGCGTCGAGATCGCCCACTGGTTGTTGTTGCAAAAGAGGATCAGCGGCGCGCGCATCACGCCCGCGAAGTTGGCGCCCTCGTGGAACGAGCCCTCCGAGGTGGCGCCGTCGCCGAAATAGGTGATCGCGCACGCCGTCTCGCCACGCAGCTTCTTGCCCCACGCGAGCCCGGCGGCGTGCGGCACATGCGTCCCGATCGGGACGCAGATCGACGCCACATTGTAGTCCAGAGGGTTCCACCAGCCGGCGGGATGGCCGCGCCACCAGGAGAGCACCGTCGAGACCGGCATCCCCCGCAACAACCCGATCGCCGACTCGCGGTAGCTGGGGAAGATCCAATCCTCGCGCTCGAGGGCGTAGGCCGATCCGGCTTGCATCGCCTCGTGGTTCCAGAAGATCGCGTAGGTCCCGATCCGGCCTTGGCGGTGGAAGACGACCGAGCGCTCGTCGTACGTTCGCAGCAGGACCATCGAGCGGTAAAGCTCCAGCAGGTCCCGCTCCTCGAGGCCTTCCACCTGTCCATCCGGGACCGCCTCGCCGTCTCCAATCACACGTCGTAGGTCGTCTGATCCTAGGACGCGTAGCGTTGGTGCGGCCATGGGCCGGGAAATCTACCGCTCCGCTTGCTCGTGGCCCGCCCGCGCCAGGAGGAAGACGAGCGCAACGAGCCCGACCACGGCAGCAGCGCCGACGGCCTCCAGCAGGAGGCCCCCGCCCGCGTTCAGGCCGAGCGCGGCCAGCGCGAACGAAACGAGGGCAAGTGCGCCAACGGCCCGCAGAGCGAGCCCGGCCGCCCGCCTGGCGAAGAGCTCCGGCTCGTCTGGGACGGACACCTGCTCGAGTGACCAGAAGGAGAGCTCCGCCGCGACGAAGATGCCGGTGGCGACGAGAATCGTCCCACCCGGCGCTCCGGAGCCCCTCGTCCACGCGGAGAGCGACCACGATGCGGCAATGCCAACAAGCGCGCCGACCAGGGCCGGCGGACTCGCGGCCGCGAGCCCGTAGACGAGGAGCAGACCCGCCCCTGCGCCCAGGGCGATCACGGCAAAGCCGAGACGGTCAGCGGTGATCGCCCCGTAGACGGCGACTCCCCCAACGGCCACGACCGCCGCAGCAGCCAGGGCTAGGCGCGTGCGCGTGCGTGCCGGCGAGATGCGCTCACCCCCTCGAGGATCGCGGTCAGCGGCATGCCTTCATGCCATTCGACGACAGCCGCCCCCGCCCGCTCGTACTCGGCGCGACGGCCCTCGCGCACGAGCTTCCAAAGGCGGAACGCGAGCTTGCCGGTCTCCCCCGGGTCCGGCTCGGCGAACGGAAGCGGCGAAACCTCGATCACGACGAGGTCGAACCCTCGGGCGCGGAGATCGAGCAGCGCGCTGACGGCGCGGTCGTCCAGCAACGGCGTCAGTGCGAGAACGAGCGCCTTCGCGGGCAGCGTCCCGCGGGGAAGGAAGTCGATCTCCTTCCAGGCGTAGCTCAGCGTGATCTCTGTGTTCAGCAGCGCCTCGACGATCTGGTAGCGCTGGATCAACCCGGTTCCGGGACGAAGCCAGTTCAGGATGCCGCCGAAGTTGATCAACCCGACCCGGTCCTTTTCGATCAGGTAGCGCTCGCTCAGCGAGGCGGCCGCCCGGATCGCCTCGTCGAGCGTCCCCGTGCCGCCAAGGCGCGCGTCGGCGAAGCTGTCGAGAAAGATGATCACGTCCGAGTTCCGCTCGGCGTGGAACTCGTTCACCCACAGTTCGCCGCGGCGCGCGCTGGCGCGCCAGTTGATCCGCCTGATCCGATCGCCGTGGGCGAACGGCCGCAGGTCTGCGAACTCGAGCCCCTCACCCTTCTGCCGCGAGACACGGTTGCCCGTGAAGAGCTGCGTCTCGCGCGGTGCGACGAGCTCGCGCAGCTGCTCCGGTCTCGGGTAGACACGTAGGGTCTCGGCCCGGTCGAGCGTCTTTTCCCACGCGAACAGGCCGGCCGCGTCCCGGGCTCGGAGATGGACGTCCCCGAGCCGGTACGCGCCCCAGCGGGCGCAGCGAAACCGAAACTCGAGCAGCCGCTCCTCGCCGAACTCCAGCCGGATCGCCACCGGATTTCGACCGCTGACGAGCTCGAGCCCCCGCGGGACCTCGAGCAGAACCTCGAGCCGCGACACGGAGTCGCGCGCGTCGAGCTCCAGCTCGAACGTGATCTCGTCGTCTTCGAGCACGCGGTCGCGGTCGAGCTCGAGGTGGACACGGACGTCCGGCCGCCGCGCGTGGGCGAGCCCGATCGCGAGCAGGACGCCGAAGGGCGCCGCAATCAGCGCCAGCTCCGGCCTTTGAAAGATCAGCGAGGCGAGCAGCCCCAACGCGGTCAAGACGACGTACCCGCCCAGCTTCGGCGTGGAATATCTAGTCACTCAGGGAGCTGTAGAGCTTCTTCGGCCGACGGGGTCGGCACCTGCTCGAGCACCTCGCGGACGATGTCGTCGCCGCCGATCCGCTGGACCCAAAGCTCAGGCTTGAGCATCAGGCGGTGTCCGAGACCCGGCACGGCGACCGACTTGACGTCGTCCGGCGTCGCGAAGTCGCGCCCGCGCAGGGCCGCGCGGCAGCGGGCGAGCTTTAGCAGCGCCAATGATCCGCGCGGGCTCGCTCCGACCTGCAGCCGCGGGCTCGTCCTGGTTGCGCCGACGATCTCGACGATATAGCGACCGAGGCTGTCGGCGACATGGACGTCCTCGACGGCGCCCTGCATCGCCAGCAGCGTCTCCCGGTCGATCACCGGGTTGAGCTCCACCTCATCCTCGCCGCGTTCGAGCCGCCGCTCGAGGATCGTCCACTCGTCGTCCGGGGCGGGATAGCCGATCTGCAGGCGCAGCAAGAAACGGTCGAGCTGCGCCTCCGGGAGCGGGTACGTCCCTTCGTACTCGACCGGGTTCTGGGTCGCGAGCACGAGGAAGGGCCGCTCCAGCACGTGCGTCTTCCCCTCGATCGTCACCTGCTGCTCCTGCATTCCCTCGAGCAGCGCCGCTTGTGTCTTCGGCGGCGCCCGGTTGATCTCGTCTGCGAGCAGCAGGTTGGTGAAAATCGGCCCAGGCCGGAACTCGAAATCCGACGTGCGCTGGTCGAAGATCGACGAGCCGGTGACGTCGCCCGGCATCAGGTCGGGCGTGAACTGGACGCGCGTGAAGCGCATCGAGGTCACCTGGGCGAACGAGCGCGCGATCAGCGTCTTCGCCAGGCCGGGGAAGTCCTCGAAGAGGACGTGCCCGTCGGCGAGGATGCCGAGCAGGACGAGCTCGAGGGCCTCCCGCTTGCCGACGATCGCGCGTTCGAGCTCGACGAGGATCTCCTCGGACTTCGCGGCGAGCTGCTCGATCGTCACAGCTGCTCCAACCGGGCAACGTGCCCGGCCAGCTCGGCAGGCGGCAGCCCCGGCCACGAACGGCGGCCAACCTGACGGTCCGGCCTGACGATCTCCCAGAGCTCTTCGCCGAGCAGCGGCCTCGCGCGCTCCGGATCCGTGTCGAGATCGATGCCGTAGAGGTCGTAGAGCCGTTCGGCCGCAATCTGCCGGAGCAAAGGCCTGAGCCGGTAATGGAGGTCGAACTCGTTGGCCCCCCCGAGGACGACCAGCCGGTCGATGCGGTCGAGCTCGGCGATCGGTTGCGGCTCTTCGGGCTTCTCGGGCTCGCGCTCGAACGGCGATCGCACCCCTAGCTGCGGCTCGAAGGTCCGAAAGGAGCCTACGAGGGCGCTGAGTGCGATCGCTGCCAGGACGAGCTCGTAGATGCCGACGAACAGCGACCGCCTGCTCGGGACGAGGACGACGAGGACGAGCAGGATCGTCGTCAGGAACGCAACACTGAGGCCGATCCGCACCAACCTTCCGGTCACGCAACCACCGCGGCTCTCGCTCTGGCTTCTTCTTCAGCTTCCGTCGCCGCAAGGTCCGCCTGCAGGCTCTCGATCGCATCGATTGCCTCGGCTTTCATCCCCGCGTCGATCTCGTGCGGACTGAAGCGGGCGCGCTCGAACAGCGCCGTCAGCCGGGCGGCGGCCAGGCGGCCCCCGCTCAGCTCACCGAGCACCCGGCCGAGATACTCGTGCGGCGCCTCGAACCGGCGTCTCGGGATGCCGTGGGCGGCGAGCGAGCGCTCCATGCGCGCATAGGCGGCGATCACCGCACGCCGCGGATCGCTCTCCGCGCGCAGATCGTCCAGCGTCTGCTCGAGAACGTCGGACAGCACTTCTGCGACCTTCCAGTCCCGCGGAAGGCGCCGCCTGCGCCGGCGCTCGGCGATCAGGAAGGCGGCCAAGGCGATCCCGCCTGCCCCGAGGATCGCAAGCAACGGCGCGAGACGGAGCTGGGGCTGATGGGAGGCGTTCTTCGCGGCCGTCTTCTTGTCAGCGCTGCGCTTACCGCTCGGGAGGGTCTGGTTTTGCTGCTGCGGTAGACGCGGGTGGGCTCGGAAGTGATACCTCTCGGCGGCGATGGTCGCTATCACCACGGCGCCCAGCAGGACGGCGGCCGTCCTCAGGGTCCGCTGGCGCTTCGTCTGCTGGCGCGGGAAGCGGCGCTGCTGGAGCCCGCCCCAGAACATCGCGATGACGACGCCGGCCGCGAGGACGATGTAGAGGGCGATCACGATCGTCAGGATCGTGTCGACCGCGTAGGGGTTTGCCCGCGAGGAGCTCGACCCTCCGAACGGATGTCCCGCCGCCGCCAGAGCGACGAGCGCGACCAGCACAGTGGATGCCGCCGCGAGCAGCAGCCCACGCGTGTGGCGCGTCCGCGGGTCGGTCACGCTGTGAGCGTACCGGCGGCCGGCGCGAGAATCGACACGGCCTCCCGCTCGGCCTCGAAGACGGCTTCGTCGACATCGCCAAGGTCCTCGCCGTCGGCCTGGAGCGGCAGCGGACGCTCCGAGCGGACGTCGATCCGGTCAAGGTCGTGGCCGTAGAGCACGTCGTCCGCCCGGTCGGCGCCGCCGCGAAAGGCGTAGCCCGCGTAACGCGGGATCGAGCGCGGCGCGAGCCGCCGCGGCGCAACGAGGTCGAGCCCGAGCTCGAAGCGGGCCTCGGGTGCGACCTTCACGGGTCTTCCGACGGCATAGGAATAGGGGTAGGCGTTCGCGACCAGCGCGAACGCGGCCCGGCCGTACCCCTCGATCTCGAGCAGCGACTCGCGGCGGCCATGCCAGCCGGTCAGCAGCTTGGCCGTCTCCCAGGCAAAGACAAGATCGCCCGGCCGGCGCCCGTCGCTGCGGCGCCCGTGGCGGTCAACGCGGCGAACGAGCTCGGCGTCGAAGCCGAGGCCGGCGGCGAACGCGAACCGCCTCCCGTTGACGCGGCCGAGCGAGATGCGCCGCGCCGGCGCGGAGGCGAGCGCCCGAGCCGCCGCGGCGGGATCGAGCGGGATGCCGAGCGCCCGGGCAACGACGTTCGTCCGGCCGCCGGGAAGCACCCCGACGACGGCGTGCCCACCGAGCCCGTTCAGCACCTCGTTGAGGAGCCCGTCTCCGCCGAAGACGTAGATACGGTCGCCGGAGTCGACAGCGGCGGCCAACTCGATCGCGTGCTTGGGCCGCTTGGTCATGGTTACCGTCAGCTCGACCGTCCGGCGCAGCTCGCGCTCGACGGCCGCGAGCTGCTCCTCCGTGACGCCGCTGGCAAACGGGTTGACGATGAGAGTTGCGCGGTTCACCGTGGCGAGCATGCCACGGCGCGGCCGGGCCGCCCTCGAAACAAACGATCTAGTTCAAGATTGAAATGTTGGAGAAACGACTCGGAAACGTTTCGCCGGGTGCACACGAGCGGCTGTCGTCGGGGCCGTCGTCCTCGTTGCGGTGGTAGCCGTCGCCATACCCTGATCAACTTGAAATGCAAACCTCTACATTTCGGGTGATATCACCTCCGATTCTCAAGGTGATATCACTGCTGTTTCGCGCGAATTGACTGACAAATCAGTCAGGAATGCTTTGTGTAGAAAAACCTACACAAAGCTCACTGGGGCGTCGCGTACCCGCGCATTCCATCGATCAGCAACCCGTAGAAGCGGTCGGCGAGCTCGTCCGTGTCACGGCCTGGCTTGAGCCACGTGTATGCCCAGTTGGCCGCCGAGAGGACGAGCAGCGCCGCGGTGGCGTCGTCCAGATCCGTGCGCAGCTCGCCGAGGTCTCGCCCCTCCCGGAAGTAGGCGCGGATCCGCTCCTCGTAGCGGCGGCGCTCGGCGACGATCTCGTCCCGGCGCTCGCCCTCGAGATAGCGCCACTCCTGAACGAAGACGGTCGCGACGTCGAGCTGGTCCGCGACCACGCGCAGGTGCGAACGCAGGGCGAGCCGGATCTTTTCTGTCGCGGGCGCCTCGTCGGGGATCGCATCGAGCCCGGCGTGAAACGCGCGCGCGCCTTCCGCCATCGTCTCGTAAAGCAGATCCTGCTTGGACTTGATGTGGGCGTAGAGCGAGCCCTTCTGGACGCCCATCGCCTGCGCCAGGTCGCCGATCGAGGTGCCGTGATAGCCCTTCTCGGCGAAGAGCCGCGCCGCCTGCCGGGTCAGCTCGGACCGCCGAGCGCTCATTGCGCCCGGGAACCGACCGACGTCCGGAACACCTCCGCGGCGGCACGGTGGAAGCCGTCCGGGAGCCCAGCCGCGTCGAAGGACGCTGCGATCTCCTCCATCTCGCCGACCCAGCGCCAACCCTTGGCCTGCGCCGAGCGCGCCGCGCGCTGGGACCGCTCTGGTAGCTCCGGCAGCGACAGGCGCCACTCCTCGTGCAGAGCGGTCTCGACACCCTCGGCCCTGGCAAGCTCCCCGACCGCCAGCAGCAGCGCGGCCGTTCCCTTCGTCCAGGCGGCGTAGGCCATCTTCAGCGCGGACGCCATCCCGACCCCGCCGGCCAGGACGCGGGCGTCGACGGCGGAGCCCGCGAACAGGCCGCCGATCGACTCGGCTTCGGCGCCGGAGAGGTAGAGCCGCGTCGTCCCGTCAGCGTGCGGAGGCGGGCCGACGATCCCACCGTCGACGGACTCCCCGCCGCCGGCTGCGATCACGGCGGCCACCTCGCGCGCCGTGGCCGGGGCGATCGCGTTCGCGTCGACGAAGACCCCACGGAATCCCGCGACCGCGCCGGCAACCTCGAGCGCCGCGTGGGGCGGGCAAATCGAGAAAATCACGTCGCTCTCTCGAATGAGCTCCTCGACCGAGCCGGCGTCCTCGAGCCCCGCCTCCACGGCGCGGCTGCGGGTCTCGGCGCTGCGCCCGGCGGACGCCCAGAGGACGCGTTCTCTCCGTCCAAGCAGCGCGGCTCCGACCGCGGCTCCCATCTCGCCGGGATGGATGAGGCCGATCGTCGCTGCAGCCATTACACTGGCACCCTAACGATCGTTTGGTTGGGAGGCTGATGATGCCCCGAGAACAGGAATTCCTCGAGTACGTGCAGTCGGGCGGCCAGGTCGAGACGGACGACTGGATGCCGGACGACTACCGGGCGAAGCTGATCAAGTTCATCGAGATGCACGGCAACTCGGAGCTGATGGGCGTCCTGCCCGAACGCGAATGGATCCTGCGCGCCCCGACGCTGCAGCGCAAGCTTGCGCTGACGGCGAAGGTCCAGGACGAGGTCGGCCACTCGCAGTTGATCTACCGCGTGGTCGAGGATCTCGGCAAACCCCGCGAGCAGTGCCTCGACGACCTGATCTCCGGCAAGTCGAAGTTCCACAACGTCTTCCATTACCCGACCAAGACGTGGGGCGACGTCGGCGTGATCGCCTGGCTGGTCGACGCCGCCGCGATCATCAGCCAGAAGGCGCTGCTCAAGTGTTCCTACGCGCCGTATGCGCGGATCATGAAGAAGATCTGCTGGGAGGAGTCGTTCCACATCCTCCACGGGCGCGATGTGATCCTGACGATGATGCTCGGTACCGACGAGCAGCGTGAGCTCGTGCAAGAGGCGCTCGACCGCTGGTGGGGGCCCCTCATGCAGTTCCACGGCAACCCGATCCCGCGCGAGGACGATCCGATGTACATCTGGCGGATCAAGTCGCAGGGGAACGGGGAGGCGCGCCAGCAGTTCCTCGACGGCTACGTCCCGCAGATTTGGGAGCTCGGACTGACGGTTCCGGACCCGAAGCTGCGCAAGCGGGACGACGGCGTCTGGGAGTTCGCCGAGCCCGACTGGGACGAGCTGAAGCATGTCGTCACCGGCCACGGACCGAAGACCGCCGAGCGGCTGGAGCTGCGGCGAACGACCCGCGAGGAGAACGCCTGGGTGCGACGGACGGTGCTCGCGGAGGCGGCGTGATAACGCCGCTGTGGAGGGGGAAGGGGGGAACCGGTTGGTTCCCCCGGCTGGAGTCCTCGGCGAAGCCGAGGGCTACGCAGAAGAAGAAGGAGGCTCGTGGGGGAAACATGGTTTCCCCCACGGGAGCGAGCGAAGCGAGCGACGCGGCGTGATCTACGAGGTCTTCCGGCAGGAGCGGAAGGGGCAGGCCTTCGCGCATGCCGGCTCGGTCGAGGCTCCGAACGAGGAGTTCGCCGAGGCCTACTCGCGCGAGCAATACGGGCGGCGCGGCGAGTCGACCGCGCTCTGGGTCGTCCCGCGCGAGGCCGTGCACGAGATCGACGACTTTGCTGACGAGCTGCAGAAGAACTACCACCGCGTCGACGGGTATCCGTTGAAGGAAAAGCTGGGACTGGCACGTGAGCGCGCAGGAACTGCTCGAGCTAGCTGACGACGAGCTGATCCTTGGTTGGCGCAACTCGGAGTGGACCGGGATCGCGCCGCTGCTCGAGGAGGACGTCGCCTTCTCCTCGATCGCGCAGAACGAGATCGGGCACGCCCGAGCCTGGTACGAGCTTGCGGCCCGCGAGCTCGGCACGACCGCAGACGAGCTCGCCTTCGATCGCCGGCCCGACGAGTACCGGTGCTCACGGCTCGTGCAGCTGCGGCTGGTGCCGGATTGGGCGGCGACGATCGCGCGCCACTACCTCTACGAGACGGTCGACGCGGAACGAATCGCGGCCCTGAAGGAATCCGATGACCCCGAGATCGCCGGCCTGGCGGCGAAGATCGACCGGGAGGAGGCCTACCACCGCATGCACGCGCAGATGTGGTTCGAGCGGCTCCAGGACGAGCCGCGTTTCAAGGCGGCGGTGGACGAGCTGCGGCCGCTGCTCGAGGTTCGTGACGAGCACACGCCGGAGCTGGCGGAGCTTTGGGAGGAGATGACGATGGTGCGGCGCTCGGTCGCGGGGGCGACTTGGTAACCGAGGCGCAGGTCTGGGACGCGCTCGCCGAGATTCCCGATCCCGAGATACCGGTCATCTCGCTCGTCGATCTCGGCGTGATCCGGTCCGTGAACGTGTCCCGGGACCAGGTCCGTGTGGAATTCACGCCGACGTTTCTCGGCTGCCCCGCGCTCGAGATGATGCGCGATGCGATTGCGGCTCGGATCAGCGAGCTCGGAGCTGATGTACAGATCGACGTCATCTCCGACGACTCGTGGTCGACCGACCGGATCACCTCGCAAGGACGCGAGAAGCTGCGCGCCAGCGGCTTCGCGCCGCCCGCGCCCCGAGAAGTCGGCGGCCCGCAGCTCGTCCAGCTGCAGTCGAACGCCTTCCGCTGCCCCTACTGCGGCTCCCAGGACACGACGCTCGAGAACATCTTTGGGCCGACGCCGTGCCGCTCAGTCCGCTACTGCCGGAGCTGCAAGCAGCCGTTCGAGCAGTTCAAGACGATCTAGGAGGGTTTGGCGAACAGAGTCTGTGCCGTTCCGCCAAACCCTCCTAGGCAGCTTTCGAGCGCCGGCTACGGCGCGGCGAAAGAATCGCGTCCACCACGATGTTCACGACCCAGACGATGACCGTCGCCAACACGTAGGTCCCGAAACCGTGGATCGAGAACTTGGGGACGATCAGGTCGGTCAGCCAGAGCATCAGCAAGGAGACGAAGAACCAGACGAGGCCAAGGGTGATGACGGCGAACGGCAGCGTCAGCAGCTTCAGAATCGGCTTCAGGAACGTGTTGAGCACCCCGAAGACGGCCGCGGACGCGAACAGCGCCCCGACCGAGTGATGGAATGTCACGCCACTCAGGATCAGCCCGGTGATACCGAGAGTTACGGCGTTTGCGACCCACGAGACGAGGAGCCATCTGCTCATCAGGGCCGAACCTAGTCGTTGACGGAGACGTTGAAGCTCGGATACTGACCGGTCAGCAACAAGGCATAGCCGCCGGTCTGCTGCTCGTACCGGACGCAGAAGGCGGCGAAGTTGCGCAGCCCTTCCGGCACGCGGCCCATGAGCACCGCGAGCACCCAGCTGAAGATTCCGAGCGCCCGGTTCAGGTAGCCCAGGATTCCCGAGATGATGAACGCCGGAATCGCGAGGATCAGGCGGAAACCGACCGTCCAGCGGTTCTGCGGCTGTGGCTGGTCGATCTCGATGTCGACCGGGTAGCCGGGCTTGCCCCCAAAGCCCGGGAACGGATCAGCAATCAGAAGCAAGTAGGCGTAGACGTGGGTCTGGTAGCGGAGGAACGTGGCGAGAAAGCTGTGTAGCCCCTCCGGCGACTTCCCGTTGACGAGGGTGGCGAACCAGTTGGCAATCGCCGCCAGGAGGGCGACGATCGACCA
>Ga0075424_100004443_pt1 | contig 13229 bp, 10 predicted proteins | sample SoiMethybrSBSTD3_FD_75301 | JGI IMG/M metagenome (GOLD analysis project Ga0075424, IMG submission 75301) | Bulk soil microbial communities from a Populus tree surrounding site in Tennessee, USA - Soil MetaG P. TD hybrid SBSTD3 | ecosystem: Environmental > Terrestrial > Soil > Tree plantation... | reverse complement strand
AACCCACCCGTGCAGTCGTCCAGCTTCCTGACGCTGGGGACGCCCGACGCCAACGGCGCCGGCGCGAACTCCGTCGGGTCGATCCTGCTGCGGGTCAAGGCGAGCTCTCCGGAGGACGTCTTGATCAACTCCAGCATCTCGGACGTGCGCTGCCAGCCCGCCACCTCGGCGAGCGTCTGCAACAGCGCGAACGGCACGGACGGGCCGGACTACTCCGGTCAGGTGCAGGGCAACGCAACGATCCGGATTAGCGACCACTACAACGGCCCCGGCCTGAACGAGGCCGCGACCGTTGTCGACATTCCGTTCCCGGTGAACGGCACGTGCGCGAACACCGTTTCGACGACAGTCGGCGGTACCTGCACGACCGCCACCACCGCGAACGCCGTGGTGCCGGGTTCCGTGAAGGACACCCAGCGTGCAGTCGTCGAGGTCGGCCAGCTGCAGATCTTCGACGGTGGCGCCAGCGGCGTCGCGGGAGCGGCAGACGCAACGCTCTTCGAGGTCCAGGGAATCTTCATTCCGTAAGGGCTCTCAGAGCTGCTGCGCGAAAGCGCAACGAACGAAGCAACAAACGAAGGAACGACCGAAGGCCGGGGTGGGAAACCGCTCCGGCCTTCGTCTTTCACCGCCGTAGAGCGGCACTAAAGCGCGGCGTCGAGGGACAGCTGTGCGGGCCTGGCTCCCCGACGGGCGGTTGGGGCGCGCAGCGACCTGAATTCGTCCAGCTTCGCGACCGCGAAACGCTCACAGCTGATCTCACTGCACGTGAGGCCGTTCTTGAACTGCTCGATGTGCATCACCTCGTGTGCCGCGAGCTTCACCAGCCACTCCTCCCAGTCGTGGCAGACGAAGAACGGAAACCGGTTGCGCGGGCCGGTCTCGTCGGGCCGCTTGAAGTGGTAGTTGACGGGCCCGAGCGGCCACCGCTCGCGTCCGTTTCCGAGGCGGAGCGTAACCAGGTAGTCCGCGGCACGCGGGGCGTTGCTGATCTCGGGCACGCCGTTGTAGGCACCGCCCCCCAGGGCCCCGTTCTTGACGTTGACGCAGACGCGATCCATGTCGACGCCGTCGGCCGCGAAGTGGACCAGACGGCGTACGCGCGTGTCTGGGTAACGACTCGTGTTGCGGATCCAGAACCGGCGCCTCACGGCGCAGAAGTTTGGCTTATGGCCCGGCGGGTTCGGCCGCAGTCGACGGTGTGACCGCTGTTTGCGTCCCGGATCGGGCTTCAGACATATGTCCGTCCTGACTGAGGTTGCTGATGCGGTCCCGTTAGGACGGTAGATATACACGTAGGTTGTCATGCGGGCGAGGTCTACGGAGCCTTCCCGCGCCCTCGGTCAAAGCAAGGAAGCGATGCCCCTCACAGCGACTCCCCCTCAGGAGACGGCGGCGCCAACCCGCAGGCCACACCATGGCACCCTCTCCACCTGCACGCTCCGGCACGCAAGCGACGACGGGCTGGTTGCGCTCACTCGCGCCGGCTCGGAGCGCGCGTTTGCGGAGATCATGCGGCGCTACCAGCGTCCGCTCCAGTTCTACTGCCTGCACCTCGTGGGCGCGCCGCGTGCCGAGGATGCCGTGCAGCAGGCATTCATGCAGGCATTCGTCTCTCTCAGGGACGGCGCCCGGCGAGAGATTGCGCTGCGCCCCTGGCTGTACCGCATCGCGCGCAATTGTGCAATCGACATGCTCCGCAAGCAGCCGTTCGACCACGACGAGCTCGATCCGGACCTCGACGGCGTGCCGCAGACGCCGGGCGTGTTCGAGCAGAAGGAAGAACTCGCTCGGATCGTCGCCGCGATCCAGGCGTTGCCCGAGGGGCAGCGCCGCGCGCTGACTTTGCGCGAGCTGGAAGGCCGCAGCTACGGCGAGATCTCAGCCGAGCTCGGGCACACCGACTCGGGCGTGCGCCAGCTGATCTTCCGCGCGCGGACGGCGCTGCGGAACCTCGGCGCCCTGATCATGCCGGTCGGGTCGCTTCGCTGGCGACTGGCCGAATCGTCGTCCTCGTCCGCGGTCGCCGATCCGCACCAGGTCGCGGTTGCCGCCACGGTCTCCTCGACCGGCGGTGGAAGCGCGTTGCAGGCGGCCGCTTCGGCTGTCGCAGCGACCGTCACCCTGCTGGCGACGGGCGCGCCCCACGAACGCCACGGCATGCACGCCGCCACCGGATCGAGCTCGACCGGCGCGATCGTGCGGCAGCTGGCGAGCTCGCCCGCGCCGCTCACCGGCACGCCGGTGCTCGTGCCCGCGCGCGCCGGCGAACGAAAGCGAAGCAGGCACGAACTTGACGTGGGGGGACCCGCACCGGCACCGAGCAGCGACCTCGTCGCGGCGCCCGTCGCACCGGCGGCGCCCGTGACTCCCGCCGCTCCGCCGGTTGCGAGCCTGCCCGTCGATCCGCCGAGCGTGCTGACCCTGACCGACGCTCCTGCCGCGCAGGGGCCGGTCACGGCCGGTGCGCTCGGTGGGTCGGGGGTAAGCCCGGCCTCCCCGGTCGCGGCAGAGTCGTCGCTCACGCTCGCCTCCACGACGGCCAGCAGCAACTCGACGCTCACGCCCAAGCCGCCGGCGGTCGTGTCTCCGAAACTCGTCACGCCCGTGATCACCGATCCTTCGAGCAAGGTGGTCGTGCCGGCGCCCGTGAAGCCGGCCGCGCCGAAGGCCGCCGCGCCCAAGGCCACTGCGCCGAAGGCGCAGGTCGCACCGAAGACGCCCGCCGCGCCCGCCAAGCCCGCGACGCCGAAGAAGCCGGTCTTGCCAAAGGCCCAGCCGGCGCCGATCCTCCAGTCCAAGCCCGCGGCATGAGGTTCCGGACCGCCGTCCTCATCGGTGGGGCCGCGGCGGTCCTGATCGCATTCCCGGCGAGCGCGCCGGCGGCGAGCTGCAAGAAGCCGGTCGGCCTGCGCTTCGACCGCAAGGCCGGCAGGGCAGTGGGCAAGTTGTCCTGGACGAAGCCCCGGCACGGGCGGTACCGCGTGTATCGCAACCACCGTGTCGTCGGCCAGACGCTCGGCCGCTCGATCAATATCGCGGTCAAGCCCGGCCGGAAGTACGTGTTCGAGGTGCGCGCGATGGCACGAAACGGCGGACTCGCCGGATGCGCGGCCCGATTGAGGCAACGGATGCGGTTCTATCCGCCCTTCCGCCCGCGGGGCCTGGCGGTCCGGAACGTCACCCAGCGGTCGGCGGTGTTGGAGTGGGGGCGGGCGCGCCCCGGCGACGGAGTCCTGCAGGGCTATCGCATCTATCGCAGCGGCAAGGTCTACAAGCAGGTGAAGCGGCTGTCCGCGCACGTGCGGCTGGGCGGAGCGACCACCTACAGCTTTGCCGTGGCGGCTGCCGACACGCGCGGCCACGTCGGGGCACGCACACGAACGCTCTATGTAGTGAGGGGTCACCGGCCGCCCGGTCGTCCCGGCAATCTCGGCGTGGGACGCGTGACCGACTCCGAGGTCGACCTGAGCTGGACCGCCGCGCGCGCCGGAAGCTCGCGGGTGATCGGCTACCGGATCTACCGCAACGGCGAGCTGCTTGGCCAGCCGCGAGGGCTCTCGGGTACCGCCACGAACCTCGCGCCCGCCACGCCCTATGGCTTCACGGTCGCCGCGATCGATTCTGCCGGGTATCTCAGCCCGCCGATCGGCCCCGCGGACGTGCAGACCGCGATGCCCGCGCCCACGGAGGGGAAGGCGCACGTCTTCCTGCTCGCGACCACCGACGAGAGCTTCCGTGACCTGCGGCGCCACTACCGGCAGATCGGGACGGTCTACCCGACGTACTTCGCCTGCGGGAGCGACGGCAGCGTGAAAGGCAACGACGACGCGCTCGTCACGCGGTGGTCGCAGCTGCGGAAGATCGAGGTGATGCCTCGGTTCGACTGCCAGCGACCGGACGTCCTGCATCTCATTTTGACTGACGGGAGGACCCGGTCCGCCGTGATCAGCAGGCTGGTGGCGGTCGTTCGCGACCAGGGCTATCAGGGCATCAACCTCGACTTCGAGGCCGGATATTCGACGGACCGCGACGCGTTCACGCACTTCGTCGGCGAGCTCGCCCGGCGCCTGCACAAGATCGGCGCAAAGCTCGCTCTCGAGGTCTCGGCCAAGTATCCGGGCTTCGAGACGAGTCGTTCGGCCTTCTACGACTACCCCAACCTGGGCGTGTTCGCGGACTATGTCTTCGTCATGAACTGGGGCTGGCATTGGATCACCTCGTCGCCGGGTGCCCCGGACGACCTGTACCGGTTCACGAAGGTCGCCGACTACGCGGCGTCGATGCCGAACAGGAGCAAATACATCCTCGGCATGCCGATGTTCGGGATCGATTGGCCGAACGGAGGCGGCGCCGCGAATCGAGGAACCCCGCTCGAGTTCTCGGACGTGGTCGGGCAGCTCGCGGCCCTCGGCGTGACGCCGGCATACGATCCCACCCAGGGCGGCAACCACTACGGGTACCGAGAGGCCAACGGCACCTACCACGACGTCTGGTACACGAACGCCGCCACGGTCGGGCTGCGCATGCAGATGGCAAAGGCGCGGGGCCTCGGCATCGGCCTCTGGCGCCTGGGTCGCGAGGACCCCCAGATCTGGGACAACCCGCTGATCGCCCCGGGCGCGCCGTAGCTTCGTAACACCCAGCGCGCCACGCGTAACGGGTTGCCCGCCATTCTGAGGGGGTGGGCGATCTGACTCGCGGATATAGCGATCAAGATGGCCCACCCCCGAGCAGGTGGCTGTCTGCGCTGGCGACAAGGCAACACGGAGTGGTCTCGGTCGGCCAGATCCGGGCCCTCCGCCTCGACAAGGACTGGGTGCGGCGTCAGGTCGAGGGCGGCCGGCTCCACCGGCTTCATCGCGGCGTCTATGCGGTGGGTCACACGTCGACCACTAAGCATGGCCGCTACATGGGGGCCGTGCTCGCTTGTGGTCGCGGTGCGGTGCTCAGCCACCGCTCGGCAGCCGACCTTTGGGGCATCAGGCGTTGCGACACCTCGATCGCGGCAACGGTTCCTCGCGGGAGGGCAGGAGCCGCCGGTCTGGAGGTCCATCGCTGCCGGCGCTTGACCGAAGAAGACATCCGCGTACAGGATGGAATTCCCCTGACCAGCGTTCCGAGGACCCTGCTCGACATGGCGCCCGTGCTCACTCCCGTCCAGCTCGGTCGCGCCGTGGACCGGGCCGAACGTTTGGACCTGCTCGACGCGACGGCCATCGAGGCTCTCTACGTACGAGCCTCGGGTCACCGCGGCATCGGCCTGTTGCAGCGCACCCTGGATGCCTGGCAGCCGCGAGAGACTCGCAGCGAGCTGGAGGACCGGTTTCAAGATCTGGTCAACGCTGCTGGTATTCCGAGCCCGCGCTTCAACGTCCTCGTCGATGGCGAGCGCGACCTCCACGAGGTCGACGCGGTCTGGCCCGGGCGCCGCCTCGTCGCCCAGCTCGACGGCTTTGCCTACCACCGCACCCGGCGGGATCGCGAGCGAGACGCCGCGACCGACGCCGACCTCGAGCTCGCCGGCTACCGCGTCGTGCGCCTGACGTGGGACGACGTGGCGTTGCATCGAGGGCGCACCTCTCGACGGCTGCGCAGGCTCCTATCGGACACGTGATTAGTCGCGCGCCGGTTGCGTGAGCTTCCGCGCGGGCCTCCGTTAACTCCAACGACGCGCGCCATGGGAAGCGGACCGCACGGGCGAGCTGGCCTGCGTCAGAGAGGTTCACGAGCGGATGGTTGACACGCCTACAACGATCGAGCCGGGTGCCCGCATGTTCGACGCCCCCGGCGCAGGGGCCGCGATTCCGGCGGCGCAGGCGGCCGCCGACCGCGTGCCCACGGCGATCAAGACCGTCGCGGTGGTGGGCCTCGGATACGTCGGGCTGCCGACGGGCATCGCGCTCGCGGGCGCGGGTCTCGACGTCGTCGGCATCGACGTCAGCGAGCGGCGGCTCGCCGACATCCGTGAGGGCAGTGCCGACCTGCTCGAGGACGACCAGGAGCGTCTGGCGGACGTGCTCGCGGCAGAGCAGCTCACGCTCAGCTGCGCGCCGGACCTCCTGGCGGATGCCGACGCGATTCTGGTCTGCGTGCCGACCCCGGTGGACGAGGACCGCAGTCCTGACCTGCGGTTCCTCGCGTCGGCTTGCGAGACCGTCGTCGAGCAGGCACGGCGAGGACAGCTCATCGTGCTGACGAGCACCAGCTACGTCGGCACGACCAGAGACCTGCTCGCCGTGCCGCTCGCAAAGAGGGGGCTCCAGCCTGGGATCGACGTGCACGTGGCGTTCTCGCCCGAGCGCATCGATCCCGGGAACACGAGTTGGCGCCAAGACGCGGTGCCACGGGTAGTGGGAGGAGTAACACCGGCCTGCACGCACGCGGCTGGGGGGCTGATCGAGAAGATCGCAGCGTGCGTGCATCCGGTGTCGTCCGCGGAGGCGGCCGAGCTGACGAAGCTCTACGAGAACTCGTTCCGCGCGGTCAACATCGCCTTCGCCAACGAGATGGCCGGAATCGGCCGGCGCTTCGGGCTCGAGCCGCTCGAAGTGATCGAGGCCGCCGGCACGAAGCCATACGGGTTCATGAAGTTCTATCCGGGCCCTGGGGTGGGCGGGCATTGCATCCCGTGCGACCCGTACTACCTGCTTTGGGGCCTGCGCGACGCGCAGGCGACGGCGCCGGTGCTCGAGCGTGCGATGAGAGGGATCGCTGCACGGCCGCGTGAGGTGGTGGCACGCGCGACCGAGCTGCTCGATCGCCGGCAGATCGACGTCGCCTGCGCACGCGTCCTGCTGGTCGGCATGGCGTACAAGCCGGGCATCCAGGACACGCGTGAGTCGCCGTCGCTCGAGATCCTCGGCGGCCTGTGGGAGCTGGGGACGTCGGTCGCCTACCACGATCCGCTCGTGCAGACGCTGCCGCTCGGAGACAGCGGCGCGATGTTGTCGGTTGCGGAGCCGCAGCCGGACGACTTCGACCTCGCGATCGTGCTGACGGTCCACCCGGACTTCGACTACACGTGGTTGGAGCGGTTCGAGACGCTCGACTGCACCTACCGCACGGTGGCCGGTCCGCAAAGGGCGATCGTCTAGTCATGACCACCGCGACCGCGCGGTTCTCCGCGCGACCCACGCCATCGTTCTTCAACTACGCGCTGCGCGGCGTGTGCGCGCTCTACCTGTCGGCGGTGGTCGCGGGGGTGATCCTCTACAAGGCCGCCTTCCTGGAGGCGATGTTCAGCGTGCCGTGGTTCGGCGCGTACAGCATCGTCGTGTGCGTTTTCATCCTCAGCAGGTTCGGCTTCAGCCTCTTCCATCGTTCGGCGGCCGCCCACTCGAAGATGGAGCTCGAGCCCACGGTTGCGGTCGTGATGCCGGCCTTCAACGAGGAAGGCGCGGTGGGGAACTCGGTGCGGGCGCTGCTTGCAGTCGACTACCCCGACGAGAAGCTGCAGGTCGTGGTCGTCAACGACGGCTCAACCGATGCCACGCTCCGCGAGATCCTGATGGTCGCCGACGGCGAGCCGCGCGTGCAGGTGATCGATTTCCCCGAGAACCGGGGCAAGCGGGCCGCGATGGCCGCCGGCATCAGGGCCACTGACGCGGAGGTGATCGCGTTCGTTGACTCGGACAGCGTGCTCGAGCGCGACGCGCTGCGCCTGATCGTTCAGGGCTTCGGCGAGAAGCGCGTGGGCGCGATCGCCGGCCACGCGGAGGTCCTGAACGCGCGCGAGTCGTGGATCACGCGCATGCAGGCGGTCCGGTACTTCGTCGCTTTTCGCGTGTGCAAGGCCGCGGAGTCGATTTTCGGAGCGGTGACGTGCTGTTCCGGATGCTTCTCGGCCTACCGGCGCGCGGCGATCATCCCCGCGCTCGAGGCCTGGGAGCACCAGACCTTCCTCGGCCATCCGGCCACCTACGGCGACGATCGCTCGCTCACGAACTACGTCTTGCGTAACTGGAAGGTGCGCTACGAGTCGCGGGCACTGTCGCACACGATCGTGCCCGCGCACTTCCGCCTCTTCCTTCGCCAGCAGCTTCGCTGGAAGCGGAGCTGGACGCGCGAATCGCTGATCGCCGCCCGGTTCATCTGGCGGAAGCACCCGCTCGCCGCTATCTGGGCATACCTCGGGATCGTGCTCCCGCTGATCGCGCCGGTGGTGGCGTGCCGCGCGCTCCTGTGGCTGCCCGTCGTTGGTGGGGTCGGCACACCGGTCATATACATGGTGGGCATCTACGCGATGGCGATGATCTACGGCCTCTACTACGGGCTTCAGCACGGCCGTTACGACACGCTGTGGGTGTTCGGCGTGCTGTTCGTGTTCTTTTACCTCGCGTTCCTGATCTGGCAGACCTACTACGCGGTGCTCACGTCGCGCAATCCCAGCTGGGGCACGCGACCGTCGCAGGCCGCCGCCCACGCCCGCCCGTGAACGCCCGCAAAGCGCTGAACGGCGCAGCCGCCTTCCTGCTGCTGCCGGTGTCACTCGTGCCGCTCTACTTCGCGGTGCCGAAGTTGCGGTCCGGAGCGGAGCCCCCGCCGCAGGAGCGGCGCCCGCTCGACGTCCCCAAGATCCATCTCTCGAACGTGGAGCTGAACTCGTTTCGGACGGTGCTCGCGTACAAGGACGCGGTGCCCGTGCTCTGCTACCACGGCATCAAGGACGGGACGGACCACTACTCGGTTTCGCAGGTCGTCTTCACGAAGCAGATGGAGATGCTGCGTCGCGCCGGCTTTCACACGATCAGCATCGCGCAGTACGGTCGCTTTCTGGCGGGAGACACGACCGGCCTGCCGGACCGGCCGATCTTGATCACCTTCGACGACAGCCGGCTGGACTCGTACCGCGGGGCCGACCGGGTGCTTGCCGCCTACGGGTTCCGGGCCACGATGTTCACGATCGTGGGATCCGTCGAGCAGGGCACCCGCTTCTATCTCAACTGGAACGAGCTGCGCACGATGGCCCAGAGCGGCCGCTGGGACATCCAAGAGCATGCCGGCGTGCAGCACGTGGACGTTCGCTACGACAAGGCCGGCGACAAGGGCCCCGCGTATTCCTACCGCCGCATGCTCGACAGCGGCCGCATGGAGAGCTTCGCTGCCTACAAAGAGCGCGTGACGGGTGACGTCATGTGGGCGAAGCAGACGCTGAGCGAGCAGATTCCCGGCTACACGCCGTGGGCGTTCGCGGTGCCGTTCGGTGACACGACCAAGGCGAACGACCCCCGCATCCCCGCCTTCCTGAGCGGGTTCCTGGGCGGCCAGTTCCGCGCGGTGTTCCTCACCTGGCCGTCGAACTACAGCACTACGGACTCCGACCATGCGCGCCTGCCGCGCATCGAGGTTCACCGCGACACGAAGACCACTCAGCTCTACCGCTGGCTCCGGGACCGGATCCCGTACTCGAACCGGACGCAGTCGAAGACCAGCTAGCTGTAGCTATCCGTTCCGCCGTGCCGCGTCCAGCCTGCGGGTGATCAGGTCGAGCTCGGACCGCAGCGTCGGATAGGAGGCGGGCACCGGCCGGAAGGCCTCTGCCGTCAGGGCCCGGGCGGAGCGCTCGTCCAGGCCGAGGTCGAACACCAGCCGCCATACGATCGCGTCGTAACCATCGCCGCGTGCGACAAGCCGGCGCGCGGTCGTCAGCGCCTCCCACCGGTCAGGCATCCGTGCCCGTCTTGGCATGGAAGAACGATCGGCCCGGAGGGCCGTCCGCTTGATACTCAGTTGGGCGCTTGCGAGCGCTTCGTCAGCCGCTCTGCGCGGTGGGGCGGACCAGCACCTCGTTCACGTCCACGTGGGGCGGCTGGGCGATCGCGAACATGACGACCCGCGCGATGTCGTCGGGCTCGAGGGCGTCGCTCGGCCGGTTGTCGAAGAAGGGGGTGTCGGTCATGCCGGGCTCGATCAGCGACACCCGCACCCCGGTTCCGTCGAGCTCCAGGCGGGCGGCCTCGCCCATCGCGGTGACGGCCCATTTGGTGGCCGAGTAGAGCGAGCCCGGCAGGGCCCGCCGGCCCGCGACGGAGCCGGTCAGCAGCAGGTGCCCTCGCGACTCCTCGAGGGCCGGCAGCGTCGCGCGGATCGTGAGCGCTGCGCCGTACACGTTCGTCAGCACCATGTCCCGCCAGTGCTCGACCGTCGAATCGAGAAAGCCGCGCGGCGCGCCGAAGCCGGCGTTCGCCCATGCGACGTCGATCCCGCCGAACGAATCGAGCGCGGCCGCGGCCAGCGCCTGCTGGTCGTCCCACTCGCGGACATCGCATCGCACCGCGATCGCCCGTTCCGGGCCGCCGAGCTCCTTGGCGAGCGCCGCCAGCTTGTCCTCGGAGCGCGCGCTCAGCACGAGGCGGTATCCGGCCTCGGCCGCGCGCCGCGCGGTGGCCTCGCCGATTCCGCTCGAGGCGCCCGTGATGAGGAAGACGGGGTCAGCCAACGGTCGCGGAATCCTACTCCGGCCCGTTCAGCGGTTCTCCTTGCGGATCACGAGCCGCAGGCCCGACCAGGTGCCGTCGATCGCGCACACCTTGTTGTCGACGAGGCCCTTGGGCAGGGCGACGTCGCGCACCGTGTTCTCGGTCAGGTCGGTCTTCACACCGGAGCTCTTCTTCGGCCACGCGACCCACAGCGCCCCGGCGGGGTCGAGGGCGGCCGCGAGGCGGTCGAAGCGCCGCCGCAGCTCCGCGGCGGAGGTCGTGAAGAACACGATCACATCCATCTGCGCGCGGGCGCTGCGCTTCACCTGGACATCCTCCGGAAGCTCGCCCAGAGTTGTGCCAAAACCCTCGGGCGCACTCACCAACGCCAGCCGCGCCCCGGCCTTTATTCCGAGCTTCTTCGGCAGGGGTGTACTCGAGTAACCAGCCAAGCCGCCGCTACTTGATCCCGAGGATCTGAGCGGAGCCGCCGCCGAGCACGGTGGAAAGTGCAATGGTCTTGATGCGACTGCTCACCAACGGTCTCCTTCGGTGGTTGGCGCGCTCAGCCTAACGCCGCGCGGCACCCAGCAGGGATCGGGCTGGCATTCTTTGCCGCCATGGTGGAGGGCCGGAGAGAGCCGTGATCGCGGCCTGGATCGTGTTCCCGGTGGTGCTGCTCGTGCTCGTGCTCGGCTGCGGTCTGCTGCTCGAGGCCGCCGCCGGTACGCGCTTGCCCGGCACTCTCCTGGTGGCGGCCGGCCTGGCGGTCGTGATGGTGGCCGCCCAGTTCCCCACGACCTGGGATGCGACCGCCAAGCTCGCGACGCCGCTCGTCGTGGTGCTGGCGATCGCTGGGTTCGTGCTTGCGCGCTCGCGCCGGCCGCGGCTCGACGGCTGGGCGGTGGCGGCCGGACTCGGCGCGTTCGCCGTGTATGCGGCACCGATCGTGCTCTCAGGCGACAACACCATCGCCGGCTACCTGAAGATCGAGGACACGGCCACCTGGGCCACGATCACGGACCAGGTGATGCACCACGGCCGCAACCTCGCCGACCTGCCGCCCTCCTCTTACGAGACGATCCTGCGCGGCACGCTCGGGCTGGACTATCCGCTGGGGTCATTCCTGCCGTGGGGGGTGGGACAGCAGCTCGTCGGCCAGGACCTCGCCTGGCTGCTGCAGCCCTACATCGCGTTTCTGGGGGCGGCGCTTGCGCTCGCGCTCTACGAGTTGGGTGCGCCGCTCGTGGGGTCACGCCCGCTTCGTGCCGCGATCTCCTTCATCGCGGCCCAGCCCGCGCTGCTCTTCGGCTTCGCGCTCTGGGGAGCAATCAAGGAGCCCGCCACGGCGGCGCTGCTCGCCTTCGTCGCAGCACTCGTGCCGAGCGTGCTCAGGCAGGACCTCACCGCCAGGCGCCTATTGCCGATCGCTGTGGGAAGTGCCGCGGTGATCACCAGCCTGAGCATCGGCGGCGGCGTATGGCTGGCACCGCTGCTGATACCGGCCCTCTGGCTGATCGTGCAGGAACGCGGGCGCGCGGTCGCGGTACGCGGCGCCGTCACGTTCCTGATTCTGGGCGCCGTGCTCGCGGCACCGACGATCGGCCTGCTGAACTTCCTCAGCTCCGGCAAGGACTCGTTCACGGGCGCCGGCGAGCTCGGCAACCTGATCGAGCCGCTCAATCTGTTGCAGATCTTCGGCATCTGGCCGAGCGGCGATTTCCGGACCACACCAGGCAGCATGCTGGTGCCGGGAATCCTGATCCTGCTGGTGGGCGGCTTCGCGATCGCGGGCGTCGCGCTCGCGTGGCAACGGCGTGTCTACGGCGTGTTCTCGTTCGTCCTGGCGGCCGCCGTCGGCTGCCTGCTGATCGCGGTCGAGGGGTCCCCCTGGGTCGTGTCCAAGGCACTCGCCGAGGCCTCACCGGCGCTCGTGTTCGCGGCGCTGATCGGTGCCGTCGGCGTGCTGACGGATCCGGCCCTTTCGGAGCGCGTGCGCGTGCCGGTGGCCGCGCTCGCGATTGCGGCAATCGGCGCCGGCGTCCTGTGGTCGAACGCACTTGCGTACCGGGAAGTCGACCTGGCGCCGCACGCGCGTTTTGCGGAGCTGGAGACGATCGGCAAGCGCATCAAGGGCGAGGGTCCGACGCTCACCACCGAGTACGAGTTCTGGGGCGTGCGCCACTTCCTGCGCGATGCGCAGCCGAACGGCGCTTCGTTGCTGAGCGGGAAGGTGGTCCTGCTCCGCCCCAACGTGCTGTTCGAGCGCTCCCCGGCTCAGGACACGTCACCCGGCATTTCCCTCGCCGGAGGACCGCCGCCCGAGGGGCTCTTCTTCGACATCGACGATTTTCAGACCCCCAGCGTGCTCGCGTTCCGGACGCTGGTGCTGCGCCGCTCACCGCTCGCGAGCCGTCCTCCGTCTCCGTACAGGCTGACCTGGAGTGGTCACTACTACGAGGTGTGGCAGCGGCCGGCCGGACCGGCTCCGAACGTGCCGCACCTGCCGCTGGGCAAGGGCGCGTCGCCGGTCGGACCGGGCCCATGCAAGCTCGCCCTCGGCGGCGTCACTCGCCTCGCGACCGTGTTCAGGCAGCCTCCGCTCGTCGTGCCGCTCGGCCCGGGGGTGGCAGCCTCCAAGGAGTGGGAGCGCGGTCCCGATCCGGCGATGCTCTACCCGAATGGCTCGGGGTCGCTGACGGCGATCATCGTGGTGCCGCGGGCCGGCACTTACGGGGTGTGGCTCGGGGGGTCCTTCCGGGGAAAGATGACCGCGTACGTCGACGGCCGGCGAACCGGCTCCGCGCG
>Ga0075424_100004441_pt1 | contig 13230 bp, 8 predicted proteins | sample SoiMethybrSBSTD3_FD_75301 | JGI IMG/M metagenome (GOLD analysis project Ga0075424, IMG submission 75301) | Bulk soil microbial communities from a Populus tree surrounding site in Tennessee, USA - Soil MetaG P. TD hybrid SBSTD3 | ecosystem: Environmental > Terrestrial > Soil > Tree plantation... | reverse complement strand
ACGAAAGTCCTCGCGCGCCGCGAGGGCATGACGTCGGCAGCGCTCCGGCTCCGCATCGGGCTCCACGTCCGGCGCGTGCGCATGTTTCGCTCGACCACCGCGCTCGTCATCGACGCCGACGACAAGCGCGAGGTGTCCCCGGTTCTCGATCGCCTCGTGCACGCGTTCGGAGCGTCGGGGGTCTGCATCAGTGACGCCGCCGTGCCGTTCCTGGAACGTCGTTTCGCGATCGACTCGCTCTCGCGAACCGACGATTCCGGGTCTCGCCACTTCCGACTCGTTGGACTCGAGCAGACCGGTTTCGGTCTCGGCGGACGCTCTCTCAGCCCCTTCGTCGGGCGTGGGCGCGAACTCGACACGCTCCGCGAGTTCCTGCGAGATATCGAGGCTGGCACAGGGCATGCTGTCGCCCTCGTCGGCGACGCCGGGATCGGCAAGTCCCGGCTGCTCTACGAGTTCCAGCAGAGCCTCGCTGGGGGACCGATCAGATATTTCTCGGGACGCTGTGTGCCTCACGGGAGCGCCGTCCCGTATCTGCCTCTGCTCGAGGTCCTGCGTCAGGCGTGCGGCATCCACGACACCGACGCGCCTGCGCTCGTCAAGGAACGCGTCTCCGAGACCCTTCACGCCGCGCGTCTGGATCCGACGCAATCGGCGCCATACCTCCTTCACGCGCTCGGAATGGCGGGCGGCAGCGAGTCGCTCGCGACGTCCATGCCGGAGACCATCAGGGGCCGCACCTTCGACGTGTTCCGCGAGCTGCTGTTTCGTTTGGCCCGACGGCATCCGGTCGTCCTCGCCGTCGAAGATCTTCACTGGATGGACAAGACGTCGGAAGAGTTTCTCGCGACGCTCGTCGAGAACCTCGCCGGTGTTCCCGTGCTGGTCTTGGCGACGTATCGGCGCGGCCATCACCCGACGTGGCTGGCGGCGTCGTACGCGACTCAGCTCGTTCTTCGGCCGCTCGGCGCCGAGGACAGCGCCGCGATCGTGGCGTCGGTGCTCGGAGCATCGGCCGCCGATCATCTCTGCCGAGTCATTCTCGACAGAGCCGATGGCAATCCGTTCTTTCTGGAAGAGCTGGCATGGGCGACCGCGAATGCGGGAGATGACGCCGAGGCCGGCACGATGCCACCGACCTTGCACGAGACACTGCTCACGCGCATCGGCCGATTGCCGGAAGAGCTCAGACGGTTGCTACAGGCCGCGTCGGTGCTCGGCCGGGATGCGTCCGTCGAGCTGCTGCAGGCGGTCTGGGACGGTGCGGAACCCGTGAGCGCACAGCTTCGCGAGCTACAGCGGCGGGAGTTCATCCACCTTCGCGCCGGTTTCGAACAACCCGCGTACGCGTTCAAGCACGCGCTCACCCAGGACGTGGCGTACGAGAGCATCGCAGTCGAACGAAGACGCGCGATGCACGCGCGCTCGGTGACAGCGCTCGAAGACCTGTACGGGGATCGCCTCGGCGAGCACGTCGAGGAGCTGGCCCATCACGCCGTGCGAGGCGAGATCCTCGACAAGGCGGTGCTCTATCTCCGTCAGGCCGGGCAGAAGGCGGCTGGGCGATCCGCGCTCGAGGACGCTCGCGTCTGGTTCGAGCAGGCGCTGACACTCGTCGACACGCTTCCCGAGACCCCCGCCGTGCTGGAGCAGGCCTTCGAGATTCGCGTGGAGCTTCGGCCGGTGCTGAACCAGCTCGGTGAGGCCCGGCGGACGCTGGAGCGCCTGCGCGAAGCCGAGAGTCTGGCCGAGCGATTGAACGACGACCGTCGGCATGCGCGCGTCTGCGCGCTCATGACGAACATCCACTCACACCTCGGAGAGCTCGACGAAGCGCTCGTGTCCGGCACGCGGGCGCGGCAGATCGCACGGGAGTCGGGAGACCTGGAGCTTCGCATCCTCTCCACGAGCTATCTCGAGCAGGTGCATTATGCCCGGGGAGAGTACGAGCAGGTGATCGCTCTGGCCAGCGAGAACCTTGCCGCCTTACCTGCCGACTGGGTCTATGAGTATTTCGGAAACGTCTCGCCGACTTCGGTGTGGGATCGCGTCTGGCTCCTCATGACCCTTGCCCATCTCGGCCGCTTCTCCGAAGCGTCCGAACTCGAAGCCGCGACGATCCGAATCGCCGAACCGACGCAGCACGCGCACACGATCGGCTGGGCCCATCTTGCCTCTGGCACATTGCAGCTCGTCGAGGGTGACTGGTCGAGCGCCCGCTCACCGATCGAGCGCGCGATCACGGTCTTCCGGAGCGGGAACGTTGTCAACCAGCTGACCAATGCCGTCACCTCCTCCGCATGGGTGATGGCACAGCTCGGCGAGGCGAGCGAAGCGCTGAATCGCCTTCGAGAAGGGGAGCAGCTCCTCGAGCGTCAGGCGGCGAGAGGATACGTCGGCCACAGTGGCTGGGCCTATTGCTCGCTGGGTCGTGCCAGTGTCCTGCTCGGCCGACTCGATGCGGCACGGCGACTGGCGGACCGCGCGGTCGAGTCCTCTCCGCGTAACCCTGGGTTCAAGCCGTATGCGCTGCACCTGCTTGGCGACATCGCGACCCATCCCGACCGGTTCGATGCCGAGAACGCCGAGGCGCATTACCGCGCGTCCCTGGCCCTCGCCGAGCCGCGCGGGATGCGTCCGCTCGTCGCGCATTGCCACTTCGGTCTTGGCAAGCTCTATCGACGCACGCAGAAGCGACAACAAGCCGCCGAGCATTTCAACGTCGCCACAGCGATGTATCGCGAGATGGAGATGACGTACTGGCTGGAACAGGCCGACACTCACACGTCTGCCTGACCTGCGGGCCCGGCAGGTCCTCCAGCACGACGCCTACGAGGAAGGCACATATCCGGTGCGGTCGGTGATCGGCGCGCTCCGGCGACTCGGCGCGCCGCCGACCCTCGTGCTGGTGATCGTGGGCGTGGCGCTCGGGGGATTGTTGATCGGCTACGAGCCGATCGGCGGCGATCCCGATCGTCTCTACCGTCCGCTCAAGAGCGAGCTTTCGCGTGCACTCCGCGACGCTCGCTTGCCTTTCTGGAGCGATCGCTTCGGCCTCGGCGTGCCGCTCATCGCCGAGAGCCACGTCGCGGCGTTCTATCCGCCGAACTGGCTTCTGTATCGCGTGCTCGACGTGGCCCCGGCCTATCGCCTGTCGATGTGGCTGCACTACCTCGCGCTGGCGGGGACGATGTACGTCTACGCGCGCGGGCTCGGCCTGTTCGCATGGGGCGCGGCGCTCGCGGCCCTCGTGTTCACGCTGTGCGGCGCGCAGGCGATCCACTCCAGTCACGAACCGTTCTACACAGCGCTGCCGTTTCTCCCGATCGCGTTGCACGTCAGCGAACGTTACCTGGCCACGGGCCGGGTCACCGCGCTCGGTCTACTGGCTCTCATCTGGGCCGCGCAGCTGACCGTCGGGCATTTCCAGATTCAGCTCTGGACGGCGGCGCTCGTGCTGGCCACCGCGCTCTGCCGGCTCGTCCAGAGAAAGTCTTCGCCGTGGAGAGCGGCCGCGACTGCGGGCGCGTTGATCTGCGGCGCGGGAATTGCCGCCGTGCAACTCGTCCTGAGCTGGGATCTGGCGCAGCTGGTCGGCTCGACGCGTCGGCCGCCGCAGGAATTGTTCTTTTTCTGGTATCCAGCCGCGCACTGGCCAGAGCCCGCGATTCCGCGGCTGTTCCAGGGGTTGCAGGGAGGCCCGGAGGATCCCTATTGGTTCAAGCAAGGCACGACGGGGTACGAAGCGTGCTTGTACGTCGGCACGGTCGCACTCATCCTGGCATTCGTCGGGTTGATCGATCGGCGCCATCGTGCGCTCGATCTGTGGCGCGTCGTAATGCCAACGAGCTTCGCGATCGCCACGATGCCGAGCTGGTGGCCGGCGGCGTATTTTGCGTTCCTCCAGTTACCCGGTGCGGGAGCCTTTCGCGCGCCCGGCCGCTACACGATCCTCACCAGCCTGGGTCTGGCGCTCCTGGCGGGCTGCGGGTTCGATCGTGCGATCGCCCGGCGTCGGTATTGGAGCGGCATGGCCCTGGCCGCCACGTTCGGCGCCCTCGCCGTCGGGTGGGCGTTGCATTGGACGCAGCGCCCGGACTACCAGGCCGCCGCAAGCGGTGACGACGTGCGGCGATTCATCAGCCTGGCGGCGCTGTCGTGGGCCGCGAGCTTCGCCGTGTTGGCGGCGTGGCGCGCCGGGAAGATTGGACCGGTGGGACCCTTTCTGATGGTCGCCTGCGAGCTGAGCCTTCTCTACTATCACAGCACGACGGTCTGGGGCTGGTCCGTGAGCTTACCGGATCAGAGCGCGGTGTTGCGCCGTCTCGCTCAGGAGACGACTGTGGGCACGGTGGCCGGCTACGTGGACGATCTGCCCGTGCGCGCCGGCCGTTCGCCTGCGTATCCGTATCTCGGTATGCGTCTGCCGCCACCGAACAGCCTGCTCGAATTCGCCCGCGATCGGCGTCTCGCGGCGGATCCACGAGCGATTCGAATACTGCAGTACTTCGGCGTGACCCATGGCGTCTGGGATCGAGCGATTGAAGGGACGGAGATTCTGTACGCCGGCGCGGATGACGCGCTCGATCGGTTGACGTACAAACCGTTCGGAGCACCAGCGCATCCGACCTGGTACCTCGTCCGTTACGGCGCGCCGGCGCCGGCCGTGCATGTCGCGCTCCGGACCGTCGAAATCGCTGACCTGCGAACGTTATTCGCACAGCTCGCGCACTCCGACGCCGCCGATGTCGCTTGGTTCCTGCCCGGCGATCGGCCTGTGGATGTTCCCGGGCCGCGCGCGCGCTCGGCGCAGATTCGCCGCTGGGACGGTCGACAAGGCGACGTCGACCACGACGGCACCTGCGACCTCGTGATCCGTCGCACCTACATGCCGGGGTGGACCGCGCGCGTCAACGGCGGCCCCGAGATTCCCGTCCGGCCGGTCGATGGCGGTCTGCAAAGTATTCGCCTGCACGGCGCCGGTTCCTCCCACGTCTCTCTGCAGTACCGATCGCCTCGGTGGAGTGCCGCGTGCGCGATTTCGGTCGCGTCGTTCGCCATCATGGTGTGGTTACTCGCGGGCGCCCCATCGCGCAGGTTATGGCGGTGATCCACAAGATGGTGTTTCGCATCGCCGATGTCATCGAGCATCACTGGCTCTCACTCGTGCTGGCGCTCACGCTCACCGAGGGGGTCATGCTCGTCGTGCAGGCGCGTGCGAAACCGTTCTGGCACGACGAGGTGTACACGATTCTGGCGTCCGGCCTGCCGATCGTCACACTGTGGCGAGCCAGCGTCGATGGGCTCGACCTGGCGCCGCCGCTGAACACGGTCTTGACCACAGTGGCGCACGCCATGTTCTCCGCCGGCCCGGTCAGTACCCGGCTGCCGCCGATGCTCGGGTTCGGGCTGGCGAGTGTCCTCGTCTTCGTGATGGTCCGGGTCCGCTCGAATGCGCTCATCGCCATCGCCGCCGCGCTCATTCCCTGCTTCTCCGGCGCCTTTTCGTACGCCTACGAGGCCCGCGGCTACGCCGTCGTGCTCGGACTCTTCGCACTGGCGATGTTCGGATGGTCGGAGTCGGCGGCCGGACGCCACCGGGCTCGACACCTCTCGATCATGGCGATCGCGCTGACCGCGGGTGTTTGGACGCACTACTACGCGGCCCTCGCGTTCTTGCCGATCGTCGTCGGCGAACTCGTGCGCCAGATCGGTCGCAGACACTTCGATCGTTTCGTATGGCTCGCCATGTCCGCCGCAGCCATCGGAACGCTTCCTCTGGTCCCACTTGTCACCGCCGCGGCGCCGCAGGCGCCGACCTTCTGGACGAGGCTCGAACCCAGCAGTCTCGCCTCGACGTACGAGTCCCTCCTGGGAGCGCTCGGCAGCCGGCGCTTCGCACTCGGCGGCGGTATTGTCGCGATCCTCGTGATTGGAGACCTGACTCGCCGACGGCGCGGAGGCGACCGACCTCCACGGCCCCTGAACGCGCACGAAGCGGCGGCCGGGCTCACCACGCTCGCGATTCCGGCGGTGGCGATGGCGCTCGGACATGTCGCAGGCTGTCCCTTCGTTCCGCGGTACGTCCTATTCGCGGTCGTCGGGTTCGCGGTCGTCATCCCTCTCGCGGTGTGGCGCTTCACATCGGAGCACAGTGTCGCCGCGCTCGCCCTGTGTCTGACGCTTTTGCTGCCCTTCGCCACGGATGCAGCCGGCTCGTTGCACAGCGCCCGATTCCGGTCTCCGAATCCGCTCGAGAGCCGGCCGCTCCTCGCGCAGCAGCTCGCGTCCGGCTCACTCGTTCTCTCGACCGGCTTGGCGTACCTTCAGCTCTGGTACTACACGCCGCCGGCGCAACGGCATCGCGCGGTCTACGTGGCCGATCCGCGAAGCGAGCTACGCACGAGCGGAACAGACACGATCGATCAGGGGTATCTCGCCCTCGCGCGGTGGACGCCGGTTCCCGTGGTCGACTACGACGCCTTCGTGCGCGAGCACCGCGCATTTCAGGTCTACGTCTGTGGGCCCAGTTGGCTGGGCACACGGCTCCGCGATGACCGCGCGTCGATCGATAGCCTCGGCTACGAGCTCGGATGCCGGCTTTACCGTGTTCGCCTTCCTGCCTAGGCCGCGCGCCGTCATGCCGGCATGCCTGTCGGCCTCAGCAAACGGCTGGATTTGAACCAGCGACCTTTGGGTTAGGAGCCCTTTTCAGATCAAGATTGGAACCGCCGAGCCACAAACGACGCATCGGGAGCAACTTCCTGGGTAATTCATGGGGGGAAGCGAGCCACAGCCAGCGCGGGCTCGACCTGTACCTTACCGCAGTTGGCCTCGAGACGCGAGCGGCGCACGAACGTTCGTCGTGTCATGCGATGTGGCTCTTCCTCGCCGCAAGGGCTTCCGTGGCCCGTCGGATGCCCGCGAGCATGCGGCCGAACACGACGTGGTGCATCGGCAGCACGGCGTACCAGTAGGCGAGGCCGAGCAGCCCGCGAGGCAGGAACCGCGCGGTCTGGACCAGGCGGCAGTGGTCGGGGCGCGCGGCGGCCGGCTCGATCGAGAACTCCAGGAGCGCTTCACCAGGCAGCCGCATCTCGGCACGCAGGGCGAGCCGTCGGCCCGGCTCGACACCCGTTACCCGCCAGAAGTCGATGGCATCGCCGAACGCGACGCGCGAGGCGTCGCGACGCCCGCCCCGCAGTCCAGGCCCACCGGCGAGATGGTCGAGAGCGCCTCGGACTCTCCATACCCATCCCACGCCGTACCAGCCGGTCTCGCCGCCGATCCTCGACACGGTGGCGAACACTTCGTACCGGCTCGCGGCCACCTCGACTTCGCGGCGGTCGGTGAAAACCGTGCCGCCCGCCCAGTCGGGATCACCGGGAATCCGCCCGGCATCGAACCAGCCGGTCTCGACCTCATGGTGCGCGACCTGATCGAGCGCCACGCGAATCGCCTCCCGCACGCCGAGCAGACGCTGCGGCATCAGCCGCGCCGCCTCGTCGTCGCGGCAGACGACGGGGTTGCGCAACCCCTCGGCGAGCGGCCGGGCGATCCGGTGGCCGACTGGCGTGACGAGGTGGATCCACAAGGAGCTCAGACGCGGTGTGAGGACCGGAACGGGAATGACGACGCGCCGGCGGAGGCCACGCTCCTCGGCCATGATCCGCATGAGATCCAGATAGGTGACGATGTCGGGGCCGCCGATGTCGAAGGTCCGGCCGACGGCCGAAGTCCCGGAGAGGCAGGCGACGAGGTAGGTCAACACGTTGCCGATCGCGATGGGTTGCGACAGCGTCTTCACCCAGCGCGGTGTCACCATCACCGGCAGCCGCTCGACCAGGTAGCGCAAGATCTCGAACGACGCCGATCCGGATCCGATGATCATCGCCGCCCGGAGCACGGTGACGGGCACGGGCCCCGCAGCCAGGATCGCCTCGACCTCGCGCCGGGATGCCAGATGCTCGCTCAGGCCCTGGCCTCGTTCGCCAAGTCCGCCGAGATAGATGATGCGCTCGACGCCGGCGCGCCCGGCCGCCGTCGCGAAACGGTCAGCGAGCTGCCGATCGGCCTCGGCGTATCGCGTCCCTGTCGAGACCATCGAGTGCACGAGGAAGTAGGCGGCCCAGCAGCCGGACATCGCGGCCGCCACCGCGTCGGTGTCGTTCAGATCCGCCTCGACGATCTCCACGCGTGGGTGGGCCGACCAGGGACGAGCGGCGAGCTTGGGCGCCGAGCGCGCGAGGCACCGCACCCGGTAGCCGGCGTCGAGTAGCCGCGGCACCAGCCGGCCACCGACGTAGCCGGTAGCGCCCGTGACCAGCACGCACGAGTCGTTCCCCCTCATCTGCGATCAACGCAGTGCCCTTGCTTCAACCCGATCGACTCGCCTTCCTTAACGATGAGAAACGGCTGTTGAACGAAGTCGGTGTAGGCCTGGCTGATAAGAGAAATCTTCCGAAATTCGCGCTTTTCACGCGAGTGACTTTGGGGCTCTTTGGCTCTCGGTGGGAGCAACTTCCCGGGGAATTCCTGGGTGAACTCCACTAGACGCCCTCGGCGAGCATCCCGAGCAGCCAGCGCAGCACGCTGCCGAGCTCGGTCACCGCGGCGGGGCCGAGCTCCATGATCCTGCCATAGCTCGCCGCGTGGTAGAGCGGCGCCAGCCGCTGCGCGAGGGTGAACGCCTCGCGCAGGACGGGCACCAAGCCCGCGCCCGCCGCGCTCCACTCCGCCAGGTAGGCGTCCACCAGCGCGCCGTGGTGCGCGGTCATGCACCTGGCACGCCCCCGCAGGAAGACGAGGAGATCGAAGAACGGATGCGCGCAAGCGCCGTCCGTCCAGTCGAGGAGCACCGGGACGCCGCTGCCAGCCGCGACGATGACGTTGCCCGGCACGAAGTCGCCGTGGATCAGCGTGACGGGCAGCCTGTAGCCAGCCAGCCGCTCGGCGTCGGCTTCGAGCGCGTCGCGCCGCGCCCCGATCGCGCGCACCAGCGCGTCCGGCACCCCGTGCTCCGTGCCCATGCACCGGGGCACCGCGCGCTTCAGCACCGCGTCAAGCTCACCGGGGAGCGAGGCGAGAGACCGCACCGGACAGCCGCGCACGGTCATCACGCCCATGTGCCCGACGCTGTCGATCTGGATGCGCGCCAGCGCGCGCACGGTGGACGTCCACGTCTCAGGCGTGTCGACGTCGGACAGCACGATGCCCTCGACGGCGCGCGTGAGCATCCAGCGCTGCGCGCGGTCGACGGCCAGGACCGGCGCGATGTACGCCGGCCAGCGGCCGCCGAGCCACTCCGTCAGCGGCGGCTCCGGTGCGAACAATTTCGGCACGGCCTTGAAGAACACGTCGCCGGCGCTGGTCGCCTGCCGCCAGACCACTGAGATCGCGCCCTGCTTGACGACCCGCCACTCGCCGAGGGCGACGATGCCCAGCGCGCCGAGCCGGGCCACTGCCCAGACGCGCGCGAGCGCCAGCTCCTCGGGCGTCGTCCACGCCGGGCACGCGGGGTCTTGGGTCACCTCACGGGCTCGGCCGCGCGGCAACGGCGGCGGCCGTTCGTCGCAGCAGGGAGTCTTTGAGTCACGCGAGGGAGATTACCGCGCGAGGGCGTGTCGCCGTCAAGGGCGGCCCCAATGCTCAGCCACACGCCTAGCACGCACTGGGCGACCCCGCGTTCCTCCTGCGGCGACGTCGAGTATGACTCTTGATCAGGGGGTCCTGTGGGTTCGAGTCCCAGACGGCTCACCGCGCTCTTGGCCCTCGCCGCTCCCACCTGGGATGAGTTGACCCTCGTCAACATCCGACCTATCGTCCCGGTGTGAACCGTCGCCGCTTCGTGCTGACCTCGCTGGCTGCGGCACTCGCCGCGCCGCTTGCCGCGGAGGCGCAGTCGATATCGGCCGTGCGCCGAATTGGCGTGGTGGAATCTCAGGCCACGCTTCTCGTCGAGGCGCGGAAGGAAGGGCTCCATCGACTTGGTTGGGTCGAGGGTGAAAACATCATCGTCGAGCAGTTGCGTCTCGGCGACAGAGGTCAAGCATCCCGTCAGAAGCTCGCTCAGGATATCGTGTGACTCAAGCTCGAATTGCTGATCGCCTCCACCAACCTGCACATCGCTGCCGCCAAAGAAGCAACGAGGACTGTTCCGATTGTCATGGTGTATGCCGCGGACCCGGTGGACCAGGGTTTCATTACGAGTCTGGCGCGCCCGGGCGGCAACATCACGGGGCCGACCTCCGACCCCGGCTCAGAGATCCGGGGCAAGCTCGTTGAGTGGCTGGCAGAATGCCGGCCCGGACTCTCGCGCCTTGGTGGCCCCGTGGACGGCAACTATCCGGGCTCACGAGCCTCCTCGCTCGCGGTTGAAAGCGCTGCTCGACTTCGAGGTATGACATTCCGGGCTGTGGAGGTTCGGGGGGCCGGCGGGGTTCCGGGAGCCATTGCCACGCTGGTCGAACACCGGACCGAGGCCATCATCGTCGGAGACGGTCCATTCCTGTGGACGCAGCGACAGCGAATCGCCGAGCTGGCAGCCCGTCACAGGCTCCCTACCGCCTACCCCTATCGAGACGGGCCGGAAGCAGGCGGGCTTCTTTCTTACGGCGTCAGCATTCCCGCCGCATGGCATCGTGCCGCCGTCTACATCGACAAGATTCTCCGAGGCGCAAAGCCCGGCGACCTGCCTGTGGAACAACCAACCACCTTCGAACTCGTCATAAACCTCAAGACCGCCAAAGCCCTCGGGCTCACGGTCCCGCCGTCGCTGCTGGCGCGGGCGGATCAGGCGATCGAGTGAGCGCCCGCCGCTCCGACGTCGCCGGCGCCAACCACGTCAGAGGACAACCATGAAGGTGGATCAAATGGACCCTGGCCAGGCGCAGCCCAGCCACCGCACTCGAATCGTCACTGGGCTACGCGCGACCTTTGAGAGTCTCGGCTGGATTGCGATGGAAGTTGGTATCTTCACACGGCTGGGCCTCGAGTGCACATTTCCCAGGCTCGAGACGGGTGGGCCGGAAGCCGTCGCCGGAATCGTTCGGGGCGATTGGGAGTTCGCGGAAACCGGCAGTGCACCGTATGCGCAGGCTGCACTTGATGGCCGGGATACCGTCGTTCTTCTTGCGGCGTTTGCGCCACTCTCGACCGGAATGCCTATCCTGACGCGCCCCGCGATATCCAATCCGCATCAGCTAAACGGCAAGCGCCTTGGTGTCCTGACGGACACTGGTCAGGTCGCCATCGCCATGCGCTTAACCCTGCAAACGTGGGGAGTCAACGCGACCCTCGTTCCTCTTGGGACGTTCGGGGCAATCTATGCGGCGCTCGGGTCCGGAGAGATCGACGCCGGCGCGCTCTCCCAGGACTATCGCTTCGTGGGACCGAGAGAGCGCGGCTTGCGAGTCCTTGACACACCGAGCCCCGGGTACGTGCCCGTCGTCGTCGGATGCTCACGTCGGCTCATCGCAGCAGACCGCCGTCTCGTCGCCCGCGTGGTGCAGGGCTACGTTGAGGCGATCCATTTCTTCAAGACGAAGCGTGCGGAGGCCATTCCCCTACTCCAGCAGTTCCTCATGTTCAAGGATCGGACTGCGGTCGAAGAAGCATATGCGTTCTATGCGCCCCTCCTTCAGCGGTTGCCGCGCCCATCGGCGCAAGGTCTCCAGACTCTTCTTCAAGACCTACGGCGGAATCGGCCGTCCGCCCTTCCCCTCTCGCCGACAGACGTGGTCGATTCGTCGTTCCTTGACGAGCTCGAGCACGCCGGATTCATCGAGGCCCTCTACGGCAAATGATTGCGATCGGTGACTCTTCATAGGATGGACCGAGCAGGGGGTGCCGGGCCCCATCGTAGTCGGCCGCCTGCACACGCCGCTCTGGCCTCGGTTGGCTGAGGCGGTGATGAGACTGGCCGTCGTTGCGTATCCGACCCTCGCCGAGAACGACCGCCAGTGGATCGCAGATGTTCGCGGCCCAACATGATCCCTTGGCTGGCCGAATCGCCGCGCACTTTACCCTTGTCTTCCCAACCGAGACGGCCGAGCGGTCGCGGCTCGATCACGTGGTACCGCCACCAAGATTTCAGCGTCCATCGTCTAGGTAGGCGGTCACCGGCTCGCTGCCGCCGGACTTCAAGTTAATCTCCGCCACTGTTCGAACCATCGATTCACCTACTTCGAAGGCCTGCTACAGCTACGACACGCCCGGGTGGTGTTGGACCAAGGCCAGGTCCAAATCGCCCGCACAGATCACGACCTCGGTGTGCGCCTTCTGCTCGGAGCGGCGCTACCAGGCCCGGCTGTTCACGCGGGTGAGCGGCGTGCCCTTCGTGAGCGAGTACATGTTCCATCGCAAGGGGCAGCCCATCGAGGACTTCCGGGGCTCGTGGGAACGCGCGTGCGAAGCAGCCGGGGTGCCGGGCCTGCTCTTCCACGATCTCCGACGCTCCGCGGTGCGCAACATGGACCGGGCTGGGGTCTCGCGGCACGTTGCGATGGCGATCAGCGGCCACCAGACGGAGTCGATGTACCAGCGCTACAACATCGTGAGCGAGGCCGACCTGCGCGCGGCTGCGGAGAAGACGCAGCTGTACCTGGACACGCTGCCGGTAGAACGGACTGTCTGTCTTGAACCTAATAGGAAGCCGTAACCGGGTCATCATAGACAAAGTCGTGCTCTTGAGGATTGATGTCGTTGGTATCAAAGTCCGTGAGAACAGTCTTTAGAGATAGGCTATCTGAGCTCTTCGACTTGATGAACCACGATCCACCCTCAATGCTGCCGACGAGATGCCGCTGGGGGCTGACGATATCGAGACTGAGGAGGGGCGCCTTGAGGATGTGCTCGTTAAAATAGGCCATCACCCTTTTGTGGATCAGCTCGACGTAGTTCTTTCCGGAATGGTCAGCCCCAAAGTACTCCCCGTGCGACAGTCGATGCCTCAACCCAGCGCTTGAATTCTTCTTGGTGCCGTAAAGATCCTCCGTTAGCTCTTTACCTAATACTCGTTCAACCCTTTTCCAGTCCTTCTTCCCGTGTCCGGTTCTCGTCAGGCACTCTATGGCGCCACACATGAGAAGGATCTTGGGCGTATAGCCGACTGCGTTCACCACATCGTTCCAGTAGTAGTAAAACTCCTCTGGGATCGACGTCTCGGTTAGGAGCCGACCAAGCGCCTCTCGATGGTCCTCAACGAACATCAGGCCGACTTTGTCCTTCTTC
>Ga0075424_100004440_pt1 | contig 13232 bp, 11 predicted proteins | sample SoiMethybrSBSTD3_FD_75301 | JGI IMG/M metagenome (GOLD analysis project Ga0075424, IMG submission 75301) | Bulk soil microbial communities from a Populus tree surrounding site in Tennessee, USA - Soil MetaG P. TD hybrid SBSTD3 | ecosystem: Environmental > Terrestrial > Soil > Tree plantation... | reverse complement strand
TCTCCGAGCTCAAGCGCGCCTTCGAGATCGGCTTCCTGCTGTTTCTGCCCTTCCTGATCATCGACCTCGTGGTCGCTTCCGTGCTGATGTCGATGGGCATGATGATGCTGCCGCCGGTCGTGGTGTCGCTGCCGTTCAAGCTGATTTTCTTCGTGCTGGTGGACGGCTGGAGCCTGGTCGCCGGAAGCCTGGTGCAGAGCTACGGCACGTGACACGAGACGGCGCCGGTCTCGGCAAGTCCGAGCTCATGGCGCTTGGCGCAATGACAATGCCGATCAGCGCGCAGCCGCGCGGGACCGCCCGAGCGATCCGGTCGTGTCCGGCTGCGCCGCCGGCGCGCGCGACTGCTGGCCCGGGCCGAAGGCGGCGTCGACGGGCGTGAAGGATCCGGTCTCGGGATAACGGGCCCGCATGTCGCGCAGGAAGGCCTCGAGCGTATCCACGGCGGCGATGGAACGCGTGACGGCGCGAAACTCCGCACTGTCCCCGGCCAAGGGCGACATCAGAATGTCGAACACCCGTCGGTCCGGTCCTTCGGACATCTTCGCGGCGTATTTTTCCTTGAAACGACCGAGGCCGAGCTTGTCCTCGGCCAGGGCGTAACCCATGGCCGCGCGCAGGATATCCCCACGTTCGGCATCATTGAGCGGTTGCCAGTCGCGCCAGCGGTCGCCGTAGAGCAGCTCGATCTGCTCGGCCGCCTCGCGCCACCGCTTGGCCGCCCAGTGGATGTCTGAGCGCAGCCGTACCGCCTCGCGCCCGTCGACATTGGCGATCACCTCGAGCGCGACATCGTGCCGACCGATGTCCGACAGAGCACGCGCTTCCAGCAACAGACGTTGGCTACGGAGCTCGTTGGACAGTTCCGCGCTGCGCGTTGCGTTGAGCGTGGCAAGCGCGCGATCGGGCTTGCGATTCATGAGGTAGACAACGGCGAGTCTCGTCGCGACCTGCGCTCGCGCGGCGCCCTGCAGGCGGTGGTCGACCTGATGCTGCAGCAGCTCGGCAGCCTGATCCAGCAGATCGACCGAGACGAGGCGATCGGTCAGCCGGCGGATCATCTCATCGCCGCGTCGGCCGATCGGCGTCAATTCGCGAAAGTCATAGAACAGACTCAAGGCGTCGATCGCCGGCATGGCGTCGCCCTTGCCCGCCAGAAAGAGCGAATCGAAGGTCGCCGCCGCCTCCTCCTGGATGCGGCGCGTCATTTCGGAATTTGGATGGGCGCGGAGTGCGGTGCGCATCACGTGAAAGGCATCGCGATAGCGCGCAGCCTCCGTATAGAGATGCGCGAGGAGCTGCAAGGCCTCGATCTCGGTCTCGTCTCCGCGCCAGATCGTGGTCAGGTTCTCCAGTTCCGACATGACCTCTTCGCGCTTGAGATCGCCAAGCTGATAGCGCAGCACGGTCTCGCGCAAGCGGCCTTGCGCCGCGGCCGGGCGATTGGTCGAGTCGGCGGCGGCACGGTAAGCCACAAGCGCATCGTCGTTGCGGCCGAGCGCCTCGGCCAGCCGCCCGTGGAGCACCGCGAGGACCGGCTCGAGATCCTGCGGTATGCCGAGCGTCTCGAATTGGTTGAACTCATTGGCGGCAGCGTCGAAATCGCGCGCCTCGATCGAGGCGCGCAGCGCTTCCTTGAGCACAAGGCGCTGCAGCTCGATCGGCAGCGTGCCGATCGCGCCCTCGATGCCTCGGAATGCCTCCCGGGCCTCGGCCCATTTTCCCTGCTTGGTATAGGCGACGGCGCGCCAAAGCTGGGCCTCATGCTGATTGCCCACGATCGGATTGGCGAGGTCCTTGAGCGCCTCGTCGGTGCGCGACAGCATGATGCTGGCGACCGCGCGCATCACCAACCCGGTCGTGTCTTCCTGCGTGGGCCGTTCGTCGCTGAGCGCAACGTCGAGTACGGCCTTGGCTTCCGCATACATGTCGCGCGCAAGGTAAAAACGCGCCAGCTCCATGCGAGGCTCCGAGCGTTTCGCTTCCGCCGCCATGGCGGCGGCATTGATGAGCTTGAACTGACGCTCGGAGAATGCGGCTTCGCGATCGAAGCCCCACAACTGAGAATCGAAGACGAGCGGGCGATAGTTGCTGGTCCGCCGCCCGGGGATACCGCTCGCCGACAATGCGAGGCCGCTAGGGCGCCCAAGCACGACCTTGTCGGCGGTAAGCTCCGCCGTGAGATCGTCGGCGAGCGGCTGGATGGCGACGCCGTGGGTGGTGGCGAGCGCGCGGAATTCCACGAAATCCTGCGGCTTGAGAAAACCTCGCGCCGGACCGAGCCCGGTCACGACCAGCAAGGTGTCGCCGACATCAGGATCGGTGATCCGGTGGATCGCATGCGGTTTCTCGAACGGGATAATCGCGGTCGCGCGCGGCGAGCCTGCCACGTTGCGCGTGATCCCGAGCGGCCGGGTGGGCTCAAGGGCAAGGTCGCCGATCGTGACTGTCCAGAACGACCCGTCTTCGGCGAGGCTCGCGAGACGAGGACGCTCCAGCGTGATGCGCACGATCTGGCCGTCGCGCGACGGCGTGACGACCGCGTTGCGAATGGTTCGCGTGCCGTCATTCTTGAGTGCCGCCAGATCGATCTTGGTGGCGGTATCGAATACCAGCCAAAGCGTGTCGGCGCGGCGAAAGACCGCCGCGGCCGTCGGCACCTCGAAAGGGAACGTGAGTTTCAGGTTTTCAGCCTGGCGGCGCATCTCGACCGCGATGGGCGCATCCGGATCGCGCGGCCGGACTGCATCGCCGCGTCGAACCTCCGACACGATCGGAGCAGCAGGCGCCGGAGGCTCGGCCGAGGGGCCGATGGCAGCCTTGGGAGCGGCGCTCGGGGCCGCCTGCGCGACAGCCTTGTCAGGGACAGTGGCCTCGGCGGCGGGCGGCCGCGGAGCGGCAGGCGGATTGGGCGGAGGGACCTGCGCCGGCATGTTCGCAGGCGCTTCGAGAGGCGCGATCGGCGGGAACTGCGGGACGCGCGGTTCGGTGTCGGCGGCTACGGGAGCCGGTCCGGCGGGCGCCACGACCGCCTGGTTCTGCTTGCCGTCGATGATCACGATGTCGACGACGAAATTGTTGTCCTCGCGGAAGCTGCGGACGTCCACTTTTCCGATGAAGGTAAACGCCACAGATGTGATTTGCCCATCGGATGCCGACTCGATCGATTCGATCATCGGCGGCAACGGCGACTTCGCGGACGCAAGGTCGAACTTCAACGATGCGTCGAATACGACCTTCAGACTGTCCTTGGCGCGCTCGGTCGAAACCGACATGAGCTCCGGCAGTTCGAAGACGTAGCGTGAAAACGTCGGTTGATGCGCGACGCGGACGCCCGCCAGAGGAACAGCACGCTGCCGCGCAAGCAGGCGCTGCTGGCGCTCCTTCCTCTCGGCGTCGCGCGCGCGTCTTGCGAGCTCCTCGACCACCTCGTGCGGCAGTGCGGGCGGCGGGCCAGTCCATGTGTCGGGCAACAGATCGACGAACAGCCGCTCGCCGGCCATCATCGAATTAAGCCGCACCTTGCGTGAGAGGGCGAGCCGCACGCCCATGCCGTCGGGATCGCTACGTGCGCCGCCCACATATCCCGGGGCGTTGGACCAAAGCCGATCGATCGCGACGCTCACCGGCGTCTTGAAGCCGATCACCAGCACGTTATCGGCCATGCGCACTTCGGCATCGACCTCGTCGCTGAAAAGGAAGACGATGCGGGCATAGCCGCCACTCATGTCGACCGTGACATCGGCCTTGACCGGCTCGGCTCGGGCGGGTGTCTGCGACAGGCCGAGCAAGAGCAGGCTCTGCAGCAGGAAGGCAGCCGCCAGAGCGCGCCAGGCGCGCCGCGGCGCCCCGCGTTTACGGCTGTCGGTCCGCTTCACCATCCTGGTGTGCGATCGATCGGTCATGAGGCGGGTCCGCGCCGGTCTCCTTGCGGGGGCGCAGTTCGTGACGCGCCTACTCGCCTCATCCTAGGCCTGCGCGTTTAATGAGCCGTTAATCCAATTCAAAATAACCGACGCCATTTCAAATACTTACGGCGCCGAGCCCCTCACCCTGTGACTTGTATTGTGGCCACGCCTGTCGCTACGGACGCGGGCGTCCCTCGATCTTCGGCAGCACGGCCTGCGTCTGCGGCTTCTCTGCGCTGCTTGTCCGGCCGGAAAGCTCGACCGTGAGACGCTCGGCCGCTTCCGGCTGCATCTGTGCGAGGATGTCCGACATGCGCCGCGGGTTGATCTGCGACACCACCTCGACCAGGATACGCATGTCCAGCCGATCGAAGATCTTGGCGGCATCCTTCGCCCGCATGTTTTCATACATCACGACCAGGCTCTTGAGGCGTTGCGCCGTGGCCTCATCCTTTTTTTGCGCCGATCCGTTGGCCTGCTGCTCCATTGCCTTGAGCTCGTTCACGCGGCTGTCGAGCTGCTTTTCCGCGGACTTCAGCAGGTTTTCGCGGATTTCCAGTTCGCGCGCCCGCGCGTCGAGTTCCTGGCGTCGTTCCCCCAACCGTTCGAGAATCGCACGTTCGGCCGGAGATACCGGCCGATTGGATTCGAGCTCGATCACGGTGCCGCCGCCGGCGGGTGTGTTCTGCGCGGTTTTCGCCGGCGCGGCAGCGCCTGCATCGCCATCTTTCTCGGCGGCCTTCTCCGGCTTCTTGTCGGCGGTGATCGAGCTGGTGGTGTCGGGAAAGCTGAACATCTGCTGTGCCCAGGACGGCTTGGCGCGCGGCGTGGCGGTCTCCGCCGGTGAGGCCCGGCGCGGACCACTGCTGAAGTCGAAATCGGACAGGGTGTAGCCGCCGTCGAGAAGGAGACCGACGACTTTCAAGCCCAGCAGACAGACGGTCGCGAACAGCACGACCGGTATCAAACGGAATTCGCGCAGAAAGCGCGTCATGCGGCGCGGCCACCCACCCGCGAGCGGGCGCGGTCGGCAAAGGCCTGCGCGGCGGCGACCATGGCGCGCGGATCGGGCGCGGGCGCTTCCGGACGCGTCGCGGCCACGATCCTGGCCAAGCGGTCCAGGATCTCCTCGCCGGCCTCCAGCTGCCGTTCCATGTCGGCCGAGAAGCGCTCCGCCGTGCGCAGTCGCTCGCCGAGATTCTGGTCGCACTCGCGCACGGTCGTCTTCAGACCGGCGATGGCCCGCTCGGCGATTTCGGTTGCAGTGATCAGCTCCGAGATTGTCGCCTTGAGCGCCTGCTCATCCGCGCGCAGCCGCTGCAGCCGCTTATTGAGAATGATGCAGTACGCGATCGTGAGCAGGAGCAGGACCGCGACCAGGCTTTCGATGATCAATCCGAAGGCGTGATTCACGATGCCTCCATTCGGTTCGAGGTTTCACCCGCCGTTTCAAACATGGCGAAGGTCGTGCGCGGCTTGCGCAAGGGCTTCGCGACACGCACGGCAACACGCTCTCCGACGCGGCCCATGCGCCCTTCCGTCAGGGTGACGTCGCCGCACCGGACCGAAACGAGGGCATCGGGGTTGAGATCGAGCGTGAGCGTATCGCCGACGTCGAGTCTCATCAGCTGCTTGAGCGGAAGCTGCGCCTCGTAGAGCACCGCATCCACGGCAATTTCGGCCTGGCCGATCTCGGTGGCGAGGTGACCCTCCCAGATCGGATCGCGGCCGAATTTCTCGCCCATGAACATCTGCAACAGCACGTCGCGGATGGGCTCGATGGTGGCATAGGGCAGCAGCAACTCGATCGAGCCGCCGCGATCCTCCATGTCGATACGCAGCCGCACCAGGATCGCGGCGTTGGCGGGGCGCGAGATCGCCGCGAAACGCGGATTGGTCTCGAGCCGGTCGATGTTGAATTTGACCGGCGACAGCGGCTTGAAGGCGAGCTCGGCGTCGGCCAGCACCACCTCGATCATCCGCTTGACCAGGTTGGTCTCGATCGTCGTGTAGGGACGCCCCTCGATGCGGATCGCCGTCGTGCCGCGCCGGCCGCCGAGAAGCACGTCGATCATCGAATAGATCAGCGCCGAATCGACGGTGAACAGGCCGAAATTGTCCCATTCTTCCGCTTTGAACACCGCGAGGACCGCCGGCAGCGGAATGGAATTGAGGTAGTCGCCGAAGCGGACCGAGGTGATGCGGTCGAGCGTGACTTCGACGTTGTCCGAAGTGAAATTGCGCAGCGACGTCGTCATCAACCGGACCAGCCGGTCGAACACGATCTCGAGCATCGGCAGACGCTCGTAGGAGACCATCGCGGAATCGATGATCGCCCGGATGCCTGAATTCTCGTTGATCGAGATGTCGGTCGGGCTGAATCCGAGGAGGGTATCGATCTCCTCCTGGTTCAGGATGCGCTCGGTGCCGCCCTTGGCCGGCGATACGAATTGATTGCCCTCATCGATCATCGCGGCCCATTGGGCCGCCATGTCTTCGCTGACGGTCTCAGCCGGAGCCGCCTTCGCGGCCTCTTCCGGCTCGGCTTCGAGCGCTTGGCCCCATTCGGCAGCCAATGCGTCCTGATCGACCTGATTCTGCGCCATGATTCAAACCGTCACTGGACGATGATTTCCTTGAACAGCACTGCGTTGACCTTGTTGGGAGCGATCGCCACGTTGACGCGGCGGGTCAGTTCCTCCTTCAGGCGGTAGAGGCCGGCGGAGCCGTCGAGATCGGTCGGCCGCAGTTCGCGCAAATAGGTCTGAAAGGTATCCATGAGACGCGGCATCACCGGCTGAATCTGTTGCATCAAGAGCTGATCCGGCAGCTCGAGCACGACCTTGATCTTGAGATACTGCGTGCGGTCGCTGCCGGTGTTGGACAGATTGACCAGCACCTCGGGCAGATCGACGAACACGGCAGGCTTGGCGATCGCGACCCCCGCCTTGGAGTCCTTGCCGGAGCCAAGCATCAGCAAAGCCGTCGTTCCGCCACCGCCGACGAGCACGACACCCGCGACCATGAGCGCGATCATCTTCCGGGTCAGCAGCCGCTTCCAACCCTTTGGTTGCGGTGCCTCGCCCGCGCCCTCTGCGGCGGCCGCGGGTTCCGGTTCGGTTTGCTTTTCGGGTTCTTTCGCTTTCGCTGCCATGTCGAGCCCCGAGTCGCGCTTCGGATAGACGGGCCGCGAGCTGCCGGGCACGAGAAACAAAGCCGCGGGCGCGACCCACGCGCCCCCGCCTGAAAGCTACGGCGATAATGGTTAACGGGACCTTTCCTCGGCGTCAGGGGACGGGAAAATATTGCCGAGCAGGCATGGCATCAGCGGCGCTTTGTGCCGGCCGCCAAGCGGCGCTCTTTTCGATATCCCATTGATTATTCACATTTTTCCGCCCTGGCACAGCACGTGCTTATGGTTAACGCGCCGCATCGCTTGGGAGAGCATGCGGCCGTAACCGACCGGGATCCATTTGGGAGAATGGATCGCGGTCCATGGGGAGAACGCCGATGGAGAATACGCTTCTCGTCGGACTATCGCGGCAGATGGTGCTCGCCCGCGGACTCGACGTCGTCGCCAACAATATCGCGAACCTGAACACGACCGGGTTCAAGGCGGACAATTCGATGTTCGAGCAATTCATGATGCCGGTGGCGCGCGAGAACCGATTCAACACGCCCGACCGACAGCTGCGCTTCGTCAACGATCGCGGCACTTGGCATGACCTGGCACAGGGCTCCGTCCAGCAGACCGGCAATCCGCTCGACCTCGCCATCGATGGCAACGCCTTCTTCGCGGTGCAGACGCCGGCGGGCGAACGCTATACCCGCAACGGCGCGTTTCAGATCAATGCGCAGGGCCAGCTCGTCACCAACGATGGCTCTCAGGTGCTCGGCGAGAACGGACCGATCCAGTTCCAGCCGCTCGACCGCGAGATCGCAGTCACTCCTGATGGACGAATCACCGTCGTTGAGGGCGCCAACAGCCGGACCGAGTCGCAGCGCGGCCGGCTCAGACTGGTCAGCTTCGCCCAACCCAATCGCCTTCAGAAGGATGGCGCCAACAACTTCGTCGCGACGGCGGGCATCGCCCCGACGCCCGACACCAAGGCGCGCGTCGTTCAGGGGTCGGTCGAGAAATCCAACGTGAACGGGGTCGTCGAAATGACCCGGCTGATCGAGATCACGCGCGCCTATACGCAGACGGCGCAGCTTGTGCAGCAGCAAAGCGATTTACGCAAGAACGCCATCCAGCAGCTCGCCGAAGTTCCGGCCTGAGGCGAGTAAGGATCGAGGGACCCTACCATGCGAGCACTCAATACCGCGGCCACCGGGATGAAGGCCCAGGAACTCAATGTCCAGGTCATCTCGAACAACATCGCCAACATGCGAACGACGGGATACAAGCGCCAGCGCGCCGAATTCCAGGACATGCTGTACGAGCACGTCCGCCGCATTGGCACTCAGACCTCCGATCAGGGCAACATCCTGCCGGTGGGCGTCGATCTCGGCTCCGGCGTGAAGACGGTCGGCACGCCGCGCATCATGACGCAGGGAACGTTGTCGCAAACGGGCGGCGATCTCGATGTCGCGATCAGGGGCGAAGGATTTTTCAAGATCCTGCTGCCCGACGGCACCTTCGCCTACACGCGCGACGGCTCTTTCCAGATGGACAACCAGGGACGCATCGTCACGGTGCAAGGCAACTTGGTTCAGCCGGGCATCACAATTCCGCAGAACTCCACCGCGCTCACCATCAACAGTCAGGGCCAAGTCTCGGTGGTGCCGAACGGCAGCGCGACGCCGACCGTGCTTGGGCAATTGACCCTCACACGCTTCATCAACAAGGCCGGCCTACTGCCGATCGGCGACAACATGTTCACCGAGACGCCGGCGTCAGGCGCACCGCAGGACGGCGTGGCCAGTGTCGATGGCATGGGCGATCTGCAGCAAGGGAACCTCGAGCAGGCCAACGTCGAAGCGGTCACGGAAATCTCCGATCTCATCGCGTCGCAGCGCGCCTACGAGATGAACGCCAAGGTGATCACCGCAACGGACCAGATGCTGCAGTCCGTATCCAATCTGTATCGCTGAGGGGATGGCAGCCGTGATCCGCACATTGGCCCTTGCCCTTCTTCTCGGGGCCGCCACGCCGGCGGCCGCGCAGTCCATCACCACGCGGCTGTCCGACGTAGCAACGCTCAAAAGCGCCGTCACGGTCTCCGGCGACGTCGTTCGCATCAAGGATGTTGTCGAAAATGCCGGCGCCGTCGGCGAGACGCCGATCTTCCGTTCGCCCGATGTCGGCACGACTGGGTCGGTCTCCGTCGAAACTGTGCTGACCGCGCTGCGCGCTCATCATCTCTACCTGATCGACACCGGCACCGTAAGCGCGGTGGAGGTCACGCGCGACGGACGTCGCATCGATCTCAAGGACTTCGAGGGACGCATCGCGCGCGCCTTCGCCGGTAAATACGGCCTCGGCGACGTCAGGAACCTTGTGGTCAATCTCGATCCCGCGTCGCGTCCGATCACGATCGAGGCGTCCGCCAGCAGCGACCTGCAGGTGGAGCGCGCCGCGCTCGATGCACGCAGCGGCCGCTTCGACATCACCTTCGATGCGCCTGCCCGCGCTTACACACGGCAGCCGCCGCTCCGTTACACCGGCACGATCGTCGAGATGGCCGACGCCATATTGCTCACCCGCTCACTCGCGCGCGGCGACATGCTCAAGGCATCCGATGTCATAGTCGAGCGGCGGCCGAAGGCGGAGGTCACCGGCGATGTGGTCGTCTCCATGGACGAGGCCGTCGGAATGGCCGTCCGTCAGCCGCTGCGGGCCGGGCAGCCGATACGGCGCGCCGACCTCATGAAACCCGAAATGATCCGGCGCGATGAGACCGTGACGCTGATTTACGAGGTACCGGGTATCCTGCTCACCACGCGCGGCAAGGCGGTCGAATCCGGCGCCGAAGGCGACGTCATCAACGTGCTCAATGTTCAATCCAAACGGACGGTACAGGGCGTGATCAGCGCTCCCGGCCGCGTCACCATCGCGGCCACGCAGCAACGTCCGCAGATCGCCGCAGCTCCGCCGACCCCGGCTTCCGGCCCGACCTCCGAGTGAGGATACATATGTCAATCCGTACTTCGTTGCGCCTGCGCCCGCTTCCGCTCGTCGGCGCAGCCGCGTTGTCCTCCCTGCTCGGCGGCTGCGCGGCGCTCGACCGGCTCGCACACATCGGCGAGGCGCCGACCCTCTCGGCAATCGACAATCCGACCGCGGCGCCCGGATACAAACCGGTGCAGATGCCGATGCCGCAGCCGCAGCCGGTGAGCTACAATCCGAACTCGCTGTGGCGCAACGGCTCGCGGGCCTTCTTCAAGGACCAGCGGGCGCGGCAGATCGGCGATATCCTGACCGTCACCGTCAACATCACCGACAAGGCGGTGATCGCGAACGAGACGCAGCGCAGCCGCACCAGCACCGACGACTCGGGCATCACGAATTTCTTCGGAAAGAAAGTCTTTCCGAACTCGACCCCTCCCGGCCGTCTTCTGACCGACGACTCGACCACCAGCCTCGATGGCAAGGGCTCGGTCAATCGCCAAGAGGCGTTGCAGACGAACGTCGCGGCGGTCGTGACCCAGATCCTGCCCAACGGAAATCTGGTGGTCGAGGGCAAGCAGCAAATTCGGGTGAACTTCGAGATGCGCGAACTGATCGTCGCCGGCATCGTGCGGCCGGAAGACATCCAAAGCGACAATACGATCGATTCGAGCAAGATCGCTGAGGCCCGCATTGCCTATGGCGGCCGCGGCCAGATCACCGATGTCCAGCAGCAGCGTTACGGGTCGCAATTCTTCGATATCGTGCTGCCCTTCTAAGGCCAGGGATCAGAAATCAGCCATCAGCGTCGGAATCCGCGTTTCTTACTGATCCCTGATCTCTGATCACCGATACGGGCTCCCCGCCGTTCCACGTGTCCCGGGACGGAACGGCGCCAAGACGCGGCCTCCGGCGTCTCCCCGCCGGAGGCCGTGCTCGTTTTTCACCGGCAGCATTGCGACTCAGGAAGCGCCGCGGTTACTCATGGCCGACATGTATCGCGCGGCGGCATGATGACATCGAAGCTCACCTCTGCAGCCCTGCGGTCCGACACCGGGCCGGAGATCTCTCGCCTGTTTAACAAAGCTGTTGCCGCACATCAGAATGGCGGGTTTGTCGAGGCGGAGCGGCTCTACAAAACCGTGCTCGCGCACGATGCTGACCATTTCGACGCGTTGCATCTGCTGGGCTTCCTCAACTATCAGCGCGGGCGGCTCGACGAGGCGGTCAAATTCCTGAAGTCCGCGGTGACGCGCGACGGAACGTCCGCCGAAGCGCTGTGGAATCTAGGCCTCGCGCTCCATGGGCTGCAGCACTGGGAGGACGCGCTTGCGAGCTATACGGCGGCTCTCGCACTCGACCCGGAAAATCCGGATCTGCTCAACGTGCGGGCCGTCGCGCTTCTCGACCTCGAGCGGCCGCAGGAGGCGCTCGCGCAGATCGACCGTGCCCTCACCATCAGTCCCGGGCATGTCGAAGCGCTCGGCAATCGCGGCAACGCATTCATCAAGCTCAACCGGCCCGACGAGGCGATCGTAGCCTACGATGCGGCGCTTCGGACGACCGGCGCCGACGCACAGCTTCTCACCAATCGGGCGCATACGCTCCGCCGCCTTGATCGTGTTGACGAAGCTCAGGCGGAGTTGCGTAAGGCGATTGCATTGCGACCGGATTTTGCCGAGGCGCATTTCGAGCTTGGCATGACGCAGCTCGCGCTCGGCGATTTCGAAAACGGCTGGAACGCCTACGAGCGGCGATGGGCGACCGCCGCGTTTGCGGCCCGCCGCCGGTCGTTCAAATCGCCGCTGTGGACCGGCGAGCAATCCCTGCGAGGCAAGACCGTGCTGCTCCACGCCGAGCAGGGCTTCGGCGACACCATCCAGTTCGTCCGCTACGCGCCCATGATCGCCGCCTTGGGCGCGACCGTCATTCTCGAGGTTCAGCCGGAGCTGGTCTCGCTGCTGTCCGGCACGGCCGGCTCTGCGCAGGTCATCGCCCGCGGCCAGAAATTTCCGCGCTTCGACCTGCACTGCCCGCTGATGAGCCTGCCGCGCGCCTTCAAGACGCGCCTCGCAACGATCCCCGCGCAAGTCCCCTACATCAGGGCGTCCGATACGCGGGCGCAAAATTGGGCGCGACGCCTGCCCGCGCGCCGTCCGCTGATCGGCATCGCCTGGGCGGGCCACCGTTCGCACCGCAACGATCTCAATCGCTCGTTACACCTCGCCCGCCTCGCGCCGATCTTTCGCGCCGCAGACGCGCAGTTCATCGGCTTGCAACGCGAGTTGCGTCCCGGCGATGCGGCAAGCCTGCGCGACCATCGCGATGTGCTCAATTGGGGGCCGGACTTGCACGATTTTGTAGACACGGCCGCGCTGATCTCGCAACTCGACGCCGTCATCTCGGTGGACACCGCGGTCGCCCATCTTGCCGGCGCGATGGGCAAGCGGCTGTTCCTCCTCTTGCCTTATGCGGCCGATTTTCGATGGTTGCGCGCGTGCAGTGAGAGCCCGTGGTATCCGACGGCACGGCTGCTTCGACAGCCGAAATTCGCCGACTGGGAGAGCGTTATTGAAACGCTGGCTGCGCAGCTCGCAGCGTTCGCGTCATCCTCCCGCGCGTCGCGATAGACTCGCTCGCGCCGCCGGATCAATTCCTTGAGCGGCGCTCCGCAGACGCTTCAATCGTCGCGATAGACTCGCTCGCGCCGCTCGTGCCGTTCCTGGGCCTCGATCGAGAGTGTCGCGATCGGCCGCGCTTCCAGCCGCTTGAGCGAGATCGGGTCGCCGGTCTCCTCGCAGTAGCCGTAGGTTCCGTCTTCGATCCGCTGCAGGGCCGCATCGATCTTCGCGATCAGCTTGCGCTGGCGATCGCGCGCCCGCAGCTCGATCGCGCGGTCGGTCTCCGATGATGCGCGATCGGCGAGATCGGGATGATTCTGGTTTTCATCCTGAAGATGCTGGAGCGTCTCCTTCGCCTCCTTCAGGATGTCCTCCTTCCAGGCGAGCAGCTTGTCGCGGAAATACTCCCGCTGGCGCTCGTTCATGAAAGGCTCTTTGTCCGACGGCCGGTAGTTTTTTTCTTTGTCCGGGCGCATGGACTTTACTCCGTGCATCTGAACTCCCTACGCGAGCATCCCTCGCGCGGGCCGCCTTATACAGTTCGCGCCGCCCGCCGACAATGGCCGGTGATCGTTTTAAGGGGCGCGCCTTGAT
>Ga0075424_100004439_pt1 | contig 13233 bp, 12 predicted proteins | sample SoiMethybrSBSTD3_FD_75301 | JGI IMG/M metagenome (GOLD analysis project Ga0075424, IMG submission 75301) | Bulk soil microbial communities from a Populus tree surrounding site in Tennessee, USA - Soil MetaG P. TD hybrid SBSTD3 | ecosystem: Environmental > Terrestrial > Soil > Tree plantation... | reverse complement strand
GTCATCGTGGCCGATCTCGAGGAGCGCGCGACGCCGCGACACGTGGTCGAGCGCACGCTCGCTGCCTTCGGCCGGCTCGACGTGGTCGTCAACAACGCGGCGGTCATTCGCAACGGGCCCTTCGCCGAGTTCACGCTCGACGAGTTCGACCGGCACGTCGCCGTCAATTTGCGGGCGCCGTTCTTCGTGACCCAGGCTGCCCTGCCGGCGCTGCGCGAGGCGGATGCGCCGGCGGTGGTCAACATCAGCTCTTCGGTCGGGAGCATGGTCAAGCCGGGCACGACGCTCTATTCGGTCACGAAGGCGGGTCTCGAGTACCTCACTCGGGCCAATGCGTACGAGCTCGCCCAGTGGGGGATCCGGGTCAACTGCATCGCCCCGGGCCCGGTCGACACGCCGATCCACGCGACCTATCTCGACGACCTCGAAGAGGGTTACCGCGATCTGTCGCGCCGCATCCCGCTCGGGCGGATGGGGCACGTCGACGACGTCGCCCGCTGGGTTCTTTGGCTTTCCGCGCCGGACACCGAGTGGACGACCGGCAACGTCGTGCACGTCGACGGCGGGCAGGTCCTGGGCATCCCGGAGGCAGCCGGTGGCTGACGCGACGCAGCTCGGCGTCGCCGCGGCGGGCGAGGTGGCCGCGGTGCTCGAGCGCATACCCGCCGAGACGGTCGAGCGCATGTGCGACGAGCTGGAGCGCGCGAACAGGATCGCGCTCTACGGCGTCGGTCGCGAAGGCCTGATGATGCGCGCACTCGCAATGCGGCTGTACCACGTCGGGCTCGACGCGCACGTGGTCGGCGACATGACGACGCCTCCAGTCGGGAGCGGCGACCTCTTCCTCGCCTCGGCCGGCCCCGGCGCGTTCTCAACGGTGCTGGCCCTGCTCGACGTCGCGGCCGCCGCCGGGGCGCGAACGATGATCGTCACCGCGCAGCCGGAGGGCGAGGCGCCGCGTCGGGCGGACGTCGTCGTCGACATTCCCGCGCAGACGATGGCCGACGACCGCGGTCCGACGACGAGCGTGCTCCCGATGGGGTCGTTGTACGAGGCGGTGCAGCTGCTCTTCTTCGACGTCGTCTCGATCCGCCTCCGCGAACGCCTCGGGCAGAGACCCGAGGAGATGCGCGGCCGGCACACGAATCTCGAGTGACGATCGACTTCGGCATCAACCTCGGCTTCGCGATCAAGCGTTGGCCGCAGCCGCGCGAGTGGGCCGCGGTCGTGCACGACGAGCTCGGGCTCGACCTGGTGCAGTTCTCGTTCGATCTGCTCGACCCGTGGTGGCCCGAGCGCCGCCGCCTCGCCGAGCGGACGCGCGCCGCCGCCGACGAACGCGGCATCTCCATCCACAGCGCGCAGATCGGCCTTGCCAAGTACACGTACAACGGGCTCCTCCACCCAGATCCGGATGCTCGCGCGGCGTCGGTCGAGTGGTGGCGGCGGGCGATCGACGTCGCCGGCGAGCTCGGCTGCGTGGCCATGGGCGGGCCGGTCGGCGCCATCACGGTTCCCGAGAGCGCGCAGCCTGGAGTGCGCGAGCGGCGCTACGCCGAGCTGGTCGAGACATTGGCCGAGCTGTCAGAGCACGCGCGAGCGACCGGCCTCGAGTTGCTGCTCGTCGAGCCGACACCGCTCGCGCGCGAGATTCCGAGTAGCGTCGGCGAGTCGGAACAGCTGGCGCGCGACCTGGAGTCAAGATGCGCAGTGCCGGTCCGCTACGTGCTGGACGTTGGTCACGCGCTCTACCAGCCCCTGTACGGCGACTCGAGCGGCCTCACCGACTGGCTGCGCCCGCTCGCCCCGTACATCGGCGTCCTGCACCTGCAGAACACCGACTTCCAGAGCGATTCGCACTGGGGGTGGCCCGACGAGCGCGGTCTCTTCGACGTCGAGGCCTTCGCCGCGGACGTTCGCGCCGCCGGGATTCAGGACGTCCCGGTCTTCCTGGAGCTGTTCGACGCCTTCGAGGCCGACGACGCGCGTGTCCTCCGGCAAACCGCGACGTCCGTCGAGCACTGCCGGCGCGCGCTCGCCTGACGCGCGGCGGTGCGCGACAATACTCGCATGATCACGCCGGAGGCCCTGCCGGAGACGGGGCACGAGCGCAGGCGCCACCTGCTCGCACGCGCGCGCACCGACGGGCACGTCGGGGTGACCGACGCGGCCGCTGAGCTTCAGGTCTCGGTGGAGACGGTGCGCCGCGACCTCAAGCTACTCGAGGCCCACGGCCTCGTGCGGCGCGAGTACGGGGTCGCCTACCCGGTCGAGAGCGCCGGGTTCGAGAGCGATCTCGCGTCGCGTGAATCCAAGGGAGCAGGCGGGTTGCTGCCGGAGAAACAGCGGATCGCCGCCGAGGCAGTCCAGCACATCGACGACGCCGAGACGATCTTCATCGACGAGGGCTACCTCCCCCAGCTCCTCGTCCGTAACCTGTCGACAGACCGACCGCTCACGGTCGTCACGTCGTCGCTGCCGGTCGCCTCGATGCTGGCGGTGCGCCCGTCCTGCTCGGTGTTCGTGCTCGGCGGTCGCGTGCGCGGACGCACGCTCGCGACGGTCGACCACTGGGCGACGTCGATGCTCTCGGAGTTCGTGATCGACCTCGCGTTCCTCGGCTCGAACGGGATCTCGCGCACGCACGGGCTGACGACGCCCGACCCGGCCGTCGCGGCGGTCAAGTCGGCGGTCGTGCGGGCGTCGCGGCGCCGCATCTTCATCGGCGCGCACGTCAAGTTCTCGGCTGTCAGCTTTGCGCGCTTCGCCGAGGTGCCGGACTTCGAAGCGCTGATCACCGACACGGGCCTCGTGCCGTCCGAGGCGCACCGCTACGCGGAGCTGGGCCCGACGGTGATCCGCGTCTGATCCGGAGCGCCCGCGAAGATCGACTGCCCGGTGTCCGGGTCGAAGAAGTGCAAGCGCTTCGTGTTCACGACCAGCCGTAGCGGCTCGCCGTCGCGCGCCCGCGTCTCCGGATCGACGCGGGCGACGAAGATCGAGCTCTCGTCGCCGAGGGACTCGATGAAGTCGCTCGCGCCGGGCGCCGAGTCCGGCCTCGTCGCGACCGAGAAGTGCACCAGCACCTCCGACCCGAGCGCCTCGCGCAATCCGGTGACCGTCTCCAGCGTGCGCTCCGCGGGAGCGCCGGGAGAGAACTCGGCGTCCTCGAAGTCCTCCGGACGGATCCCGAGCACGACCTTCCGCCCTTCGTAGGCCGGCAGGGCCGGGCGGTCGGCGACGACGGCGGGGTCGACGGCGAGCCGGAACGGCCCGAAGGCCGCGACCAGGCTCCCGTTCTCGCGGCTCAGGCGCGCCTCGGTCATGTTCATCGCCGGCGAGCCGATGAAGCCGGCGACGAACTGGTTCGCAGGCTTCGCGTAGAGGCGCTCGGGATTGTCGACCTGCTGCAGGTGGCCGCTGAGCATGACGGCGACGCGGTCGCCCATCGTCATCGCCTCGGTCTGGTCGTGGGTGACGTAGATCGTCGTCACGCCGAGCTCGCGTTGCAGCTTGTGGATCTCCGCGCGCATCTGCACGCGCAGCTTGGCGTCGAGATTCGAGAGCGGCTCGTCCATCAGGTAGGCCTGCGGCTCGCGGACGATCGCGCGCCCCATCGCGACCCGCTGCCGCTGCCCGCCCGACAGCGCGCGCGGCTTGCGGCCGAGGAACTCATCCAGGCCCAGCGTGGCGGCCGCCGAATGGACCCGGCGCCCGATCTCGGGCTTCGTCAGCTTGCGGAGCTTCAGCCCGAACGCGAGGTTCTCCTCCACCGTCATGTGCGGGTAGAGCGCGTAGGTCTGGAAGACCATCGCGATGTCGCGGTCCTTGGGCGAGACGTTGTTCACGACGCGGTCGCCGATGAAGATCGCGCCCTCGCTGATCTCCTCGAGGCCCGCGACCATCCGCAGCGCCGTCGTCTTCCCGCAGCCAGACGGCCCGACGAACACCATGAACTCGCCGTCCGGGATCTGCAGGTCGAGCCCGTCGACCGCGCGGGTGCCGTCGGGATAGATCTTGGCGACGTCCTGAAACTCGATCTCAGCCACGGGGACTCCCTTCGGCGGATGTGTCGCCGTTCGGATGGATCTGCACCTTGAACGCCTCGCCCGAGGCCGCCAGCGCGAGCGCCTCGGGGAAGCGCTCGATCGGGAAGCGGTCGGAGAGCAGCGGCCGCACGTCGATCGCGCCGCTCTCGAGCAGGGCGAGGGCATCGTGGAACGTGTAGCGCAGCGCGAACGAGCCGAGGATCTCGAGATCCTTCTGGTAGATGTCGAACGGGCTGATCGAGATGCGCGCCTCCGGGGCGGTGACGCCGAAGAACAGCAGCTTCCCGTTCCTCCGCACGTGCGTGAACATGTGCTCGACGACCGACGGCACCCCGGTGCAGTCGACGACGACGTCGAAGCCGAGCGGCGAGATCGACCGGAGCGCGTCGTCGGCGCCCGGGCCGCCGGCGACCACGTCGTTCGCGCCGAGCGACTGCGCGACCTTGAGCTTCTCCTCGTTGAGGTCGACAACGGCGACCGAGCTCGCGCCGCCGCGCGCGACGAGCTGCAGCATCAGCAGCCCGATCGGGCCTGCGCCGTAGATCAGCGCGTTCGCCCCGAGCGGCATGCGCAGACGCTGCAGGCCGTAGACGACGCAGGAGATCGGCTCGATGAACGCCGCGATCTCGTACGGCATGTCGCCGACCGGGTACACGTTCGCGACGGGCGCGACGACGTACTCGGCAAAGCCGCCGTCGCGCGTCACACCGATCGCGTTCCAGTGCAGGCAGTGGTTGCCCTGGCCGCGCTGGCAGAAGAAGCACGAGCCGCAGAAGAGCGACGGGTCGACGGCGACGCGGTCTCCTTCGCGGACGACCGTCTCGACCGACTGCGGACCCAGGGCGACGACGTCACCGGCCAGCTCGTGCCCGCCGATCAGCGGGTACGAGGGGAAGAACTCGCCCTCGTAGATGTGCTGGTCGGTCCCGCAGATCCCGCAGGCCGCGACGCGGACGAGCACCTCGTCCTGTCCCGGCTCCGGATCGGGGGCCTCGCGCACGTCGAGCTCGCGGCGCGCCTGGTAGTAGGCGGCCTTCACTTGACGGCTCCGAACGTGAGCCCGCGGACGAGCGACCGCTGCGCGAGCCAGCCCGCGAGGATGACCGGTGCGATCGCCATCGTCGACGCGGCCGACATCTTCGCGAAGAACAGGCCCTCGCTCGTCTGGAAGCCCGAGATGAACACGGGGAGCGTGCCCGATTTCGCCGCGGTCAGGTTGACGGCCAGCAGGAACTCGTTCCAGCTGAAGATGACTGAGAGGAGCGCCGTCGCCGCGAGCCCCGGCGTCGTCAGCGGCATCACGATCCGCGTCAACACCCGGAGGAAGCCGGCGCCGTCGACGGTGGCCGCCTCGAGGATCTCCCTCGGGAGGTCCGCGAAGAACGAGCGCATCATCCAGATCACGAGCGGCAGGTTGAGCGCGGTGTAGAGGAGGATCATCCCCACCCGCGTGTCGTAGAGGCCGACGCGCTTGTAGATGACGATGAACGGGATCAGCGCGCCGACGACCGGCAGCATCTTCGTCGACAGCACCCACGACAGGACCTGCGGCGTGTGGCGCGAGGGATGGTAGGCGAGGCTGTAGGCCGCCGGGAGCCCAAGGACGAGCGCGAGCACCGTGGACCCGCCGGCGAGGATGACGGTGTTCTCGAAGTACCTCACGTAGTCGGCGTCGAAGACGGCGCTGAAGTTCACGAGCGTCGGCTTGAACAGGAAGACCGGCGGCGTGGCGGCCGCGTCGGCCTCCTTCTTGAACGCCGTGAGCACGGTCCACAGGACCGGGAAGAAGACGAGCAGCGCGAGGACGTACGTGAGCAGGGTCAGGGCGAGCGAACCGGGCCGCAACCGTGGGCGCCTCGGCACGGCCGCCGTGCGCGTCGCGACGGCGCTCATGAGGTCAGCCCTTTGCGGAAGCTGCGTGTCAGCACCCGCAGGAGGAGCGCGGCGACGATCGAGACGAGGATCACCGCGACGACGCCCTGCGCCGACGACGTGCCCACGTCGTTCGCCTGCGAGATCGTCTGGTAGATGTAGTACGGGATGGTCGTCGTCTGCGTGCCGGGACCGCCCTGGGTGGCGACGTAGATCTCGCCGAAGAGCTGGAGGATGTAGATCATCCCGAGGAGCACCGCCAGCTCGATGTACGGCCCGAGCAGCGGCAACGTGATGCGGCGGAACTCGACGACCGGGCCGGCGCCGTCGATGCGCGCCGCTTCCCGCACCTCGTCGGAGATGCCCTGCAGGCCCGCGAGGAGGATGAGCATCATGAACGGCGCCCATTGCCACGTCGCCATCGCGATGATCGAGAACTTCGGATGGACGGCGAGCCAGTCGATGCGGTGGAACCCGAGTGACGTCCACACCCAGTTGACGAGGCCGAAGATCGGGTTCAGGAAGAGGTTCTTCTGGACGACCGCGTTCACCGTCGGCATGACGAAGAACGGCGCGATCATCAGCGCGCGGGCGATCCCGCGCAACGGGAACGTCCGGTTCAGGAGGAGGGCGAACGCCAGCCCGAGGACGAGCGACCCGATGACGATCGACGCCGTGATCACGAGTGTGTTCACGACCGCAGTGCGGAAGATCGGATCCTCCGTGAGCGTGTACCGGTAGTTGTCGAGCCCGACCCAGATGTGCGAGAGATCGGGCGACGTGAGGATCCAGCGGTGGAAGCTGTACCAGAGCGTCAGCACGAACGGCGCCTGGGTCATCAGCACGAGGTACGCGAGCGCCGGCAGCAGGAGCACGATGCCGCCCGCCCGCTCCGAGCGCAGGAATGCGAGGCGGCCGCGAGCGGCCTCCGCCGCGGGCCGTGTCATGGATGCCGTGGGTGCGGTCATCGTCCGTGAGGTCGGGAGCCGGCGCCGGGGGGCAGGAGGAACCCCCCGGCTTGTCCTTCCCCGGCTACTTCAGGTAGCCCGCCTGCTTCATGATCCGGGTCACCTGTTGCTGCGACAGCGACAGCGCGGAGTCGACGCTCGTGCTACCCGCCACGGCCGCGGCGAGGTTCTGCGTCACAAGCGTTCCGATGTTCTGGAACTCCGGGATGCCGACGAACTGCACGCCGACGTACGGCGCCTTGTGCAACGTGGAGTGCGTCGGGTCGGCCGTCAGCATCGAGTTGAGGACGATGTTGGCGAACGCGCCCGCCGCCTTCTTGTAATTGGCGTTCTTGTAGGTCGAGACGCGCGTGCCCGGCGGCACGGCGGCCCAGCCGTTCTTGTCGGCCACGAGCTTGAGGTAGTCCCTGCTGGTCGCCCACGTCAGGAACTTGAACGCCGCGTCCTTGTTCTTGCTCGACGCTTCGATCCCGAGCGACCACGCCCATAGCCAGTGCGAGCCGAGCGGCGTCACCTCGGTGGGCGCATACGCGAAGCCGATGTCCTTCGCGACCTGCGACTTCGACGGATCGGTGAGCTGGCCGGCGGCGACGGTGGCGTCGACCCACATCGCGGTCTTGCCCTGCGCCATCGCCGTCTCGCACTCGGTGAACCCGCTGCTCGTCGCACCCGGCTCGCCGTACTTCCGGATGAGGTTCACATAGAAGTTCGTCGCCTTCTCGAACGCGGGTGACGTGAGCTGCGGCTCCCACTTCGTGTTGAACCACTGTCCGCCGAACGTGTTCACGACGGTCGTGAGCGGAGCGCCGAACTCGCCCCAGCCGGGCAGCGCGCGGAGGCAGATGCCGTACTGGTTGCTCGACGACTTGTTCAGCTTCGCAGCGAACTTCTGGATCTGGTCCCATGTCGGGTGAAGCGGCATCTTCAGCCCGGCGGCCGCGAAGAGCTTCTTGTTGTAGTAGGTCATCGAGCTCTCGCCGTAGAACGGCACGGCATAGAGCGCGTTGTTGTAGGACAGGCCGAGACGCACCTTCTGGATGACGTCGTTCAGGTCGTACGTCTTCGCTGCGGCGGGGCTCAGCTTCGCGAACATCGGCTGCAGGCTGACGAGCCATTTGTTCTTCGCCCAGATCGGCACGTCGTACGTCCCGACGGTTGCGATGTCGAACTGCCCACCGCCGGTCGCCACGTCCGAGGTGACCTTCTGCCGGAGCGTGTTCTCCGGCAACGTCACGTACTTCACCTTGATGCCGTACTTGCTCGTGAACTTGGAGCTCAGCGCCTGCATCACGATCATGTCCGGGTTGTTCACGGTCGCGATCGTGAGAGTCGGCTGGCCCTTCGTGTGCGCGGCGCCGACGCCGACGAGCACGGCAAGGCTCACGACGATCACCCCGCACAGGCCGACCGCAAAACGGGACACACGCATGCTCGCTCCCTTCGTCGGGTTGTGACGTGACTCCAATCGTCGGGCGCGCCCGCCGCGTCGTGGAATCGCCGCGCGGCTCGTGCTGATGGTTACACCCGCTCCGGGGCGCGGGCAAGAGGCGGCGATTGCGGATCGACGACCGGTTGTGCCCGGTTCGTGTTCCGAATTCGCAGCGACTGGGAAGGGGCGTTGCCCGCTTGGGCGTTCTCTCCTGCCGTATTGCTGCCCGGTATGCGATCTTCTATTCGCGCCGGCAACGCGCGCAGAGGCCGAACAGTGTGATCTCGTTGGCGGTGAGGGTGAAGCCCGTGCTCTTGCGCAGACGCGTTCGGAGGTCGCCCAACGCGTCGTCGTGCACGTGCCGGACCGAGCCGCACCGTTCGCACACGAGGTGGTGGTGGGCATGCTCGTGCGCGGGCTCGTAGTAGGCCCGGTCGCCGCCGAGATCCGTCCGAAGGACGAGCCCCTCCTCGACGAGGAGGTCGAGCGTTCGGTACACGGTCGACGGGCTGACCTGCGGCGCGGCGCCGCGGACGCCCGCGACGACGTCCTCCGCGCTCAGGTGCCGCTCGGGGTCCGCGGTCAGCGCCCTCCAGATCAGCTCTCGCTGCCGCGTCACGCGCCGCCCCTTCGCGCGCAGCTCGCTCGGCCCGGCGCTCGGCGTGTGGAAGTGATCTGCCACCTCCCCATCATGCCGCGGCGACCCGCTGTGTCCGGCACCCGTCTCGCGCCTGGCAAGCGCCATGGGCCGCGGAGACGTGCCAGGCACCTTTGGGGGGACTGCGCGCGCCGGCCATTCCGCGACCACGGCCGCTGAGATCACACTCGAACCGGATCGGCACGCCGGGCGAATGAGGGCGACACGAAGAGCGCTTGTTGCAAGCGAGTTGCGATAAGCTCGATGAACGGAGCGGAGGTAGAACCAATGGGCCGTTGGACGAACGTGTTGACCCGTAAGGAGTGGACCCGGCTCTCCGGCTTCGGCGCCGCAGTCTTGGCGCTCCACCTCGTCGGGTGGGGGCTCTTCCTCTACTACGCCCGGAAGAACCCGGCGCTCGCCGGCCTCGGCTCGCTCGCCTACACGTTCGGTCTTCGCCACGCGTTCGACGCGGATCACATCGCGGCGATCGACAACACCACCCGGAAGTTCCTGCAGGACGGGAAGCGCTCGCTCGGCGTCGGGTTCTTCTTCTCGCTCGGCCACTCGACGATCGTCTTCTCGCTGGCCACCGGACTCGCAATCGCCGCCAAGACCGTGAACTCGAGGATCCCGACGTTCCAGAGCTACGGCGGCTACATCGGCGCGTCCGTCTCCGGGACGTTCCTGCTGTTGATCGGGCTGCTGAACCTCGTCGTCCTGCTGGACATCCTGGGCGTCTTCCGCCAGATGAAGCGCGGCGCCTTCGACGAGCAGAAGCTCGAGGACGCGCTCCAGAACCAGGGCCTGATGAGCCGCTTCTTCCTGCGTCGAGTCGGCGACCGGATCGACACGAGCTGGAAGATGTACCCGCTCGGCGTGCTCTTCGGCCTCGGCTTCGACACCGCGACGGAGATCGGGCTGCTCGCGATCGCAGCGGGCGTCGCGACCCACAACGTCCCGTTCCTGGCGATCATCTCGCTGCCGATCATCTTCGCGGCCGGGATGAGCCTGATGGACACCGCCGACGGCGCCTTCATGAGCCAGGCGTACGGCTGGGCGTTCTCCAACCCGATCCGCAAGGTCTACTACAACCTCACCGTCACGAGCCTCTCGGTCGCGGTCGCCCTCGTGATCGGGACGATCGAGCTGCTCCAGGTGACGGCGGCCAAGCTGTCGCTCGACGGCGGCTTTTGGAGCTTCCTCGACAACCTCGACTTCGGCCACATCGGCTACGTGGTCGTGGCGATGTTCATCGCCACGTGGGCGTTCTCCGTCATCCTCTGGAAGGCGCGGCGGATCGAAGCGCGCTGGGGCGGGATGATCGACGACGCGTAACCGGAGCCGGACGCGGTTCGTTGAGAAGATAGACCCGTGAGGATTCTTCCGCGTCACCGGCAGAGCGAAGGCACCGACTACTACGACTTGCGGCCGCTGCCGGACGAGGCCCCTGCTCCGCAACCGGAACACAGCGAGCCGCGCCTCGACGAGCCGACTCCGGCGGACCTCTCGAAGGGCGACTACGGCGCGATCGTGAAGCGCGCAGTGAAGAAATTCAACCGCGACCACATGACGAGCATGGCGGCCGCGCTCGCGTACTACGCGTTCCTCGCGATCCCCTCCGCGCTCCTGCTCGCGGTCGGCATCTTCAGCGTCGTCGCCAGCCCCCACGCGATCACCACGCTGATCGACAAGCTGCACGGGATCATGCCGGGTCAGGCGACATCGCTGCTCGAGGGCAGCCTGAGGAACATGATGCAGCACAAGGGAACGGGCCTCAGCGTCATCGTCGTCGGCGGGGCCCTCGCCGTCTGGTCGCTCACCGGCGCGATGCAGAACGTGATGTGGGCTGTCAACGCCGCGTACGACCGGGAGGAGTCGCGTGGATTCGTGCGCAGGCGGATCGTCGCGGTCTTCATGGTCGTCTTCGCGTTGCTCGGCTCGCTGCTTGCATTCGGCGTGCTCGTGCTCGGCCCGCAACTCTCGACGTGGCTCGGGAAGTCCCTCGGCGCCGAGTCGGAGGTGAAGATCGGCTGGTGGGTGGCCGAATGGCCGCTCCTTCTCGCCGGCTTCCTCGTCGCGTTCGCGGGCCTGATGTTCCTCGCCCCCGACGTCCAGCATCCCCGCTGGCAGTTCCTCAGCCCCGGGGCCGTGACGGCGATCGTGATCTGGCTCGTCGCCTCCGGTGCGTTCGCGTTCTACGTCGGGAGGTTCGGCTCGTACAACAAGACCTGGGGCTCGCTCGCGGCGGTCGTGATCATGCTGACGTGGCTGTGGCTGAGCAGCTCTGCGCTGCTCCTGGGCGCGGAGATCAACGCCGAGGCCGAGCGGTCGCGCGAGTTGCGTCGGGGTGAGCCGGCCGAGGTCGAGCTGCAGGCGGCCGCGAAAACCTGAGCGCGCACGTCCGCGCAGCTGTACGTTCGGAAGAGCCGTGCGCACCGACCGCTCCCCGCTCGAGCTGCTGCGCGAGCTCGTCGAGCTCGAGTCTCCGACCGGCGACACGGCCGAGCTCCGCGAGTGCCTGACCGGCGAGCTCGAAGCGCTCGGCGGGAAGCCGACACGCGAGCGCGAGCACCTGCGCGTGGACTTCGCCGGAGAGGGCGCGCCGCTCGTCCTCCTCGGCCACCTCGACACCGTCTGGCCGCGCGGGACGCTCGCGACGATGCCGTGGCGGGTCGAGGGCGAGCGCGCATACGGCCCGGGCAGCTACGACATGAAAGGCGGGCTCGTCGTCATGCTCGAGGCGATCCGGATCGCGCGCGCGGAGCGCCCGCTGCGCGTCGTCCTGACCGCCGACGAGGAGGTCGGCAGCCCGAGCGCCCACGAGACGCTCGAGCGGGCCGCGGCCGGAGCCGCTGCCGCGCTCGTCTGCGAGCCGCCGACCGCGCGCGGCGACCTGAAGACGGCACGCAAGGGCATCGGCCGCTTCAAGCTCCGGGTGACGGGACGCGCGGCGCACTCGGCCCAGCCGAAGCGCGGGATCAGCGCGATCGAGGAGCTCGCCCGGCTGACGCTGCGGCTGCACGCCCTCAACGACGGCGCGTCGGGCGTCACCGTGAACGTCGGCGTCGTCTCGGGCGGGACGCGCGAGAACGTCGTCGCCGCCGAGGCCACCGGCCTCATGGACGTCCGCGTGCCGACGCTCGCCGAGCAGGAGCGCATCGACCGCAGCCTGCGCGAGCTCGAAGCGGAGGCCGAAGGCGCGAGCATCGAGCTCGGCGGCGGCTGGACTCGCCCGCCGCTCGAGCGCTCGCCGGGCGCGGCCGTCCTCTTCGAGCGGGCGCGGGAGCACGGCCGCGCGCTCGGCCTCGAGCTCCGCGAGGCGTCCGTCGCGGGCGGCTCGGACGGCAACCTCGTCGGCGCGCTCGGCGTGCCGGTGCTCGACGGCCTCGGCGCCCAGGGCGGTGGCGCGCACGCAGTCCGCGAGCACGTCCTCGTGCCGTCGCTCGATGTGCGCGCACAGCTCCTGGCAAGGATCTTGCGCGATCCCGGCGTATAGCCCTATCGTGACAGCCGTCACGTTCCCAAGGGGGTAATGCGCATGGCCGCTCAGGCAGACGAGCGCACGATGATCTCCGAACGGGTCGCACCGGGCATGCTGCCCCGGGTCCTGGGCTCGTTCGACATGACGATCATCTTCGTGGCGATCGTCCTGTTCATCGTCAACGCCTCGGCGATCCAGCAGGCTCACCAGGCCGCCTACACCTACTGGATCCTCGGGTTCCTGCTCTTCCTCGTCCCGGGGGCCCTGGTCACCGCCCAGCTCGGCCAGATGTTCCCGCAGGAGGGCTCGCTGTATGTCTGGACACAGAAGGCCCTCGGACCGTTCTGGGGATTCTTCGCCGGCTTCTGCGCCTGGTGGCCCGGCATCCTCGTCATGGTGGCGACCGGTGACGCCGTCGTCACGCTCTGGCAGTTCGTCGACAACGGCGGCCTGCCGAAGGCCTGGCAGCAAGGGCTCGTGATCCTCGCCGTGCTCTGGTTCTCGGCGTTCATGTCGATGCTGCGGCTGCGCATGACGCAGACGTACGCGAACTGGGCCGTCGTGTTCTACGGCGCGGCGATCTTCGTCATCGGCCTCGCCGGCGTGCTCTACCTCGTCGGCTCCGGGCACTCGGCGACCGGCGGCTGGGGCACGGCCTCGAACTGGAGCATCCACTCGGGCCAGTGGACGTGGTTCGGCTTCGTGATCCTCGCGCTGCTCGGGATCGAAGTGCCCCTGAACATGGGCGTCGAGATCGTGCACATGCGGTCGATCAAGAAGTACCTCTTCTGGGG
>Ga0075424_100004437_pt1 | contig 13238 bp, 5 predicted proteins | sample SoiMethybrSBSTD3_FD_75301 | JGI IMG/M metagenome (GOLD analysis project Ga0075424, IMG submission 75301) | Bulk soil microbial communities from a Populus tree surrounding site in Tennessee, USA - Soil MetaG P. TD hybrid SBSTD3 | ecosystem: Environmental > Terrestrial > Soil > Tree plantation... | reverse complement strand
TTAGAGTTCTGCGGGCCGGAGCGGCGGGCTACCTCACCAAAGAAAGTGCTCCGGCGAAACTAGTCCAAGCCATTCGTAAAGTTGTCCGGGGGGGAAAATACGTCAGTCCGACTCTAGCTGAAAAGCTCGTATTCGACCTGGACTCCGATGCGACAAAAGCTCCGCACCAAATTCTCTCCGACCGCGAATATCAGGTTCTTTGTATGATCGCCTCGGGCAAGACCGTCACTCAGATTGCCGATGAACTCACCCTGAGCGTGAAAACGATCAGCACTTACCGAGTCCGCATCCTGGAAAAGCTGAGCATGAAAAATAATGCCGAGCTGACCCGGTATGCCATCAAAGAAGGCCTCGTCGAATAGATTTTTCCTCTTTTTTCGTGGACCTATTGTGTCCCGAACCCACAGTATCTTGCGTAGCCTATCCAAAAAAGCACAATATAGGGAGGGAGCACACGAATGAAAGAGGAAGTCCTGGACGTCAAAGCCGCTGAAACCCATAAATCAGCACTGCCAAAAAAAGGTCTCGAATTTCGCCGCTACTTTACCCGCGAAGGGATCTCGCCGTACGACACGGTCGAGTGGGAGTACCGGACCGCGGCGATCACTAGTGAATCCGGAGACGTCATTTTCGAGCAGAAGGATGTCGAAGTCCCAAAGGCCTGGTCGATGACGGCGACGAATATTGTTGCCTCGAAATACTTCCATGGAAAAAGAGGTAGCCCCGAGCGTGAGACCAGCGTGCGCCAACTCGTCGGGCGAGTGGCAACGACAATTACCGGGTGGGGCCGGCAAGGTGGGTACTTTGCAAGCGAGCAAGATGCGGCGGTCTTTCATGATGAACTTGTGCACTTATTGCTGAATCAGATGATGGCTTTCAACTCGCCGGTGTGGTTTAACTGCGGCGTCGAAGTAAAACCCCAGTGTTCGGCGTGTTTCATCAACTCGGTCGAAGATACGATGAGCTCAATTCTGGACTTGGCCAAGACCGAAGGAATGTTATTCAAGTGGGGGTCTGGTACAGGAAGCAATCTTTCTCCCATCCGTTCGTCCAGGGAACAGCTCTCGGGGGGCGGAATCGCTTCGGGGCCCGTGTCCTTCATGAAGGGCTTCGACGCGTTTGCCGGTGTGATCAAATCAGGAGGCAAAACCCGCCGGGCTGCCAAGATGGTGATCCTTAACGCCGGCCATCCCGATATCGTGGAATTCATCAATAGCAAAGCGAATGAAGAGAAGAAGGCGTGGGTGCTTCTGGACAACGGGTACGCCGGTGGCGTCGACGGCGAAGCGTATTCCTCCATCTTTTTTCAAAATGCGAATCACAGCGTGCGCGTAACGGACGAGTTCATGCACTCTGTTATCAATGACGGCGACTGGCAAACGAAAGCCATCGTGACTGGCGAGCCGCTGGACACGTATAAGGCTCGGGATCTGATGCGCATGATCGCAGAGTCCGCATATATCTGCGGCGACCCTGGCATGCAATACGATACGACTGTCAATCGCTGGCATACATCAAAGAACACGGCACCTATTACGGCATCGAATCCTTGTTCGGAATACATGTTCCTGGATGACTCCGCCTGTAATCTGGCCTCTCTCAACTTGATGAAGTTTGCAGATAAGGATGGCCGGTTCGAAATTCAATCCTTCCGCAATGCGGTGGCTATAACCATAACGGCGCAGGAGATCATTGTTGGGTTTGCTTCGTATCCGACGAAGAAGATCGAGCTCAATTCGTTCGACTATCGTCCGCTTGGCTTAGGTTACGCGAATCTTGGAGCGCTGTTGATGTCTCAAGGTATCGCATACGATAGTGAGTACGGCCGTGATTATGCGGCTGCGATCACGGCGATGATGACGGGTGAAGCGTACCTGCAATCGGCGAAAATCGCTGGCGAGTTGGGGCCGTGTGCCGGCTTCGAGGTGAATCGGAAACCGTTCCTCGACGTTATGCGGATGCATCGCGATTCTGTGAAGCGGATCAATCGCAACAATGTTCCAACAGACATGTACGACGCTGCGCTGGATATTTGGTCGGCGGCTGTCGATCTTGGTGTTCTGCACGGCTACCGTAATTCCCAGGCCTCGGTGTTGGCTCCTACTGGGACCATCGGCTTCATGATGGATTGCGACACCACCGGAATCGAGCCGGACCTCGCGCTCGTGAAATATAAGAAGCTTGTCGGCGGCGGGACGATCAAAATCGTCAACAACACCGTTCCGCTCGCTTTACGAAAGCTTGGCTACGACGATCCATCCGTAAAGGCAATCGTTGAATATGTGAACGATAAGGGAACGATCGAAGGCGCTCCTGGACTCAAGCAGGATCATCTTCCAGTATTTGATTGCGCGTTTAAACCGACGAACGGCCTGCGTTCCATTCACTACATGGGACATTTGAAAATGATGGGCGCCGTTCAGCCGTTCATCTCCGGCGCGATCTCGAAGACAGTCAATCTGCCCTCGGCGGCCACCGTCGAGGAAATCGAACAGGCTTATATCGAGGGCTGGCGCCTGGGACTGAAAGCGGTCGCCGTCTATCGTGATGGGTCGAAGAGGACACAGCCGCTCAGCACCAGCTCGTCGGAAAAGAAAGCAGCGCCGGTGGTTGAGAGCCGGCCGGTACGACGGCACCTGCCCGTGGAGCGTCATTCCATAACTCACAAGTTTTCGGTCGCAGGGCATGAAGGATATCTCACGATCGGCATGTATGAAGATGGCACGCCTGGTGAAATCTTCATCGTGATGGCGAAAGAGGGCTCGACGCTGTCGGGTGTTATGGACAGCTTTGCAACAACGTGTTCCATGGCGCTGCAGTATGGCGTGCCGTTGAAAGTCTTGGTCGATAAATTCAGCCACACCCGGTTCGAGCCGTCCGGATTCACATCCAATCCACAGGTGCCATACGCCAAATCAATCATGGACTATATCTTTCGATATCTCGCCTCAAAGTTCCTGCCGTCCGACGAGGCGAGGGCCCTCGGCGTCCAGGTAGACGAGCCGTCGCTCACACCCTTGACGGTGCACACACGACCGGCTGTAGCCCCGTCGATCAGCAGTTCGAGCAGCCCTGCGAAGAAAGGTTCGCTCGTTGACATTGAAGACCGTGATGCCCCCGTTTGCTTCGAATGCGGCTCCCTCATGGTGCGAAACGGAGCCTGTTACAAATGCCTGAACTGCGGCTCGACTAGCGGCTGCTCGTAAGGGGTAATCCAAGACGAAAACACTGTAGGCGCGGTCGATGAAGCCGTGAATGAATTGGTTGGGATAGGCGATATTCCCCTCCTCACCGAGGAGGGGGTGGTCGCTCACAAGCCACGTTGCGGGAATACATTCCGAAACTTGCCTTGTGAGCGACCACCCCGTCTGCGCCGCTTCGGTAGCTTCGCGATATTTTCTTACTGGCGCAGCCACCCCTCCTCTGTGAGGCCTCCGTGAGAAGGGGATTATTCGCCTGATTCAAACACTGCATCAATATTACTTTTGCTTCTCAATAGTCGGCTGCAGCTCGTCTGGCGCAGGTGGCTGGAAGTCATAGATTTGAGCTTTCAGGCCAGCGAAGTACCACCTCATACCAATGTCGCGGGCTTCATCGTATGCCTTCTTCGCATCCCATCCCTGAAGAGCCATTCTGTAGAAAGCCGCCAATGTGCCGGTGCGATCTGCACCGCGACGGCAATGAAAGAAGATCGGATAGTTATCCGGGTTATTGATGAGCTCAAAGTATTTCGCGACAGCAGCCTGTGGAATCTTAGACCAGGGCATCACTTCGTCGATGGGAATCTGCACGTAATTCATTCCAAGCTTTTCGACAACTTTCGCTTCGGAATTATTCTCTTTGCGTAAATTAATGATCGTTTTGATTCCCTTATCCTTCAAAAACTGAAATCCCTTAGTTGTCGGTTGGCCGCCCCGATAGAGGCCATCTGTAAGGACGCCGAATCGGGGAATGTCTCCACCGTTAGGTTGATCCGCCGCGCCGGCGGCCATTGCAATTGTGGGGAAAAGAACCAGGAAACCGATTAAACAACGCATTGGTATTTAGTGTGCACCTTTGATGCTGGATTGGGAGCTAGAAGTGTCTTCGACGGAAGCTCGTTCAAAAGGAAAGAACATAGTGGAGCGCGCCTTATCTGTTTTTGCGCCCGTGCATCGGGGAGAAGCAACGACGGCCTTACTCATGATGGTGAACGTGTTCGTTCTCCTGACGGCCTATTATCTCATCAAACCTGTTCGAGAGGCGCTCATTTTGGGAGGAGCGGGCGCTGAAATGAAGAGCTATGCCGGTGCGGGACAGGCGATGTTGTTTCTGCTCCTGGTGCCGCTATATAGCGCCTTCGCCAGCCGAACGAATCGAGTTCGGTTGATCAACGGTGTTACGGCATTTTTCATTTCCAATCTCATTATTTTTTATTTTCTCGGCCGCATGGGATTTCAACTGGGGATTCCGTTCTGCCGGAAATACATCCGATGTTTCAGCCCAGCACGCGCACCTACGGAGTGTTCTTGTCTTGGAACCAGTAATTTAATCCTTCGAAATTCTCGATTTTAAATTCTTACGCCGCCGGTTTAGGCTACCAACGAATGGTAGTTGTTAAATTTGGCGGAACCTCCGTCGGCGCAACCCCTCAGATTGATCAAGCGGCGCGCATTGTCTATTCAATGCGCGAGTCGAAGCCCATCGTTGTCGTGTCGGCCATGGGGGGCGTGACCGATGCCCTTTTGCATGCCGGCGAAGCGGCCGTTGCCGGTCAGGCCCAAAATCGCGAGGATAAACTTTGGGAAATTCGCAGCCGGCACGACCAGGCGATCAACGGATTATTCAAAGATCGAAGCGTGGCGGTTGGACTTCAGGATACGGAACGCACGATCTGGGAAGAGATTCAAAAAGTCTTCACCGGGGTCTCGCTCTTGCGGGAGATGAGCGCGCGCTCGCGCGATCTGATCAGCTCGGTTGGCGAGCGCTTGATCGTCCCGATATTTGCCCAATACCTCATCACTCTCGGCCAGAACGCCGAACCCGTCGACGCGCGCGAAATCATCATCACGAGTGAAGAGTCGGACTTTTTGCTGGTGGACTTCGATGAGACGCGGAAGCGCTGCCAAAAACTCGTGGAGTTGGCTGCATCGGGAACTGTGCCCGTCGTAACAGGTTTTATCTGCTCCACGCCGGATGGTGTGACGACCACGCTTGGGCGTGGGGGATCGGATTACTCGGCCTCAATCATCGGCAGCTGTGTCAAAGCTGACGAAATCCAAATCTGGACGGATGTGAACGGTGTCATGACGGCCGACCCACGTATCGTCCCCGACGCGCGAGTGTTGGAACGTGTGTCTTACAAGGAAGCAGCCGAGATGTCTTATTTTGGAGCGAAAGTGCTGCATCCGCAGACGATCATGCCGGCCGTCGACGAAAATATTCCGATTCGCATCAAGAACACATTTGCACCGGAAATGCCCGGCACGCTTATTGCCGCTGAGGCCCCCGTTCAATTCAGCGTTAAGAATGTGACATCGATTACGGGCATGACTTTGGTTTCTGTTGAAGGCCGGGGAATGATGGGCGTACCCGGAGTCGCAGGCCGTGTGTTCACGACCACCGCACAGCATCGAATTAATGTACTGATGTTTTCGCAAGGATCATCCGAGCAGCATATCTCGCTGGTCGTCAATCGTCAGGACGGGGAGCAAACTGTAAAAGCCCTTCGGCGTGAGTTCGAGGGGGAAATCGGGAAGCGTCGCATCGATCGAGTATCGTCCGTTTCTGATATTTCGATCATCGCGTTGGTGGGAGAGGGCATCAAGGGAGTGCCCGGTGTCGCTGCCCGCGCATTTGGAACTTTGGGGACAGCAGGCATCAACATACTGATGATCGCCCAAGGCTCGTCCGAACTGAACCTTTCGATCGTTGTACGCCAGAAGGACGCTGCTCGTGCCGTCCAGCTGCTTCATCAGGCGTTTGAACTGGGGAAATGAGCGGCAAAGTGCTAAGGGTGTGGACGAATTGGTTGGGATAGGCGCAGACGGGGTGGTCGCTCATAACGAAACGTTGCTTGTGAGCGACCACCCCGTCCGCTCCAAATAAAGTGGCTTCGCACCATTTTTTTTGATGTCGCGCCCACCCCTCCTCCGTGAGGAGGGGAATATACGCCTGATCCACACACTTCGCGCCTACAGTCGAAAAGACGGTCACGCAGACGTCAGCCACACGCCCGCGTAGGATCAAACCTGACACGCAAGTTGTCGGCCTGGGTTAAGCAGGGTACACAGCGGCAGACGGCCTTTGTGGTAAAGTGCTCGCGCTGTCTATAGCAATTCTTTTTTTGGTTCCGGAGGCGTGTCCACGTGGAAGTAATCGATGAGACGGTCAAGATTTTGCTGGTGGACGATGAGCCGCGCAATCTTGACGCGCTGGAGAGCATTCTCGAATCCAGCGGCTGTGTGTTAGTACGGGCCCAGACAGCTGATGAAGCTCTTCTAGCCGTCTTGCAAAACGACTTTGCTGCGATTGTCCTCGACATCAAGATGCCCGGAACGGATGGTCTGGAACTGGCACAGCTCATCAAGCGTCGTAAGCGCAGCCAGCACGTTCCAATACTGTTCCTCACCGCACACAGACTGGATGAAAGGGACGTACTTCAAGCGTACGGCGTCGGCGGTGTTGATTTTCTGAACAAACCGATTAACCCGGACATTCTTCGCTCCAAGGTCTCTGTTTTTGTGAATCTTTTTCGGACAACCGGGGCGTTGGCCTCGGCCGTCGAAGCATTGAATGCCGAGGTAGCCGAGCGTCAACGTGCGCAAGAAGAACTCCGGATAGCCAAGGATGAACTTGAGAGCCGCGTCTTGGAGCGCACCGCGGAGTTGGCACGCGCAAACCGTGAGGTACGTGACAATGAAGAACGCTTGCGTTTGGCTTTGGCAGTTGCTCAGGTCGCGACCTGGGAATGGGATCTCGCGACAGGGAAGATGCGATGGTCTGCGGATCCGGAGGTCGTATTTGGTTTTCCATCGGGCTCTTTTGGCCCAAATCACCGGATTTCTCACGCAGTCCATCCCGACGATGTCGTCACATTAGAAACGGCGTTGCATCGAGCCATGAAGACGGGCGATTTCGAAGCGGAGTATCGAGCAGTTCGTCCGGATGGAACCGTCGTATGGATTGCCGATCGCGGCCGAGTTGTCCAGGATTCCAATAGCCAACCAACACGAATCCTGGGAGTAAGTGTCGACCTTACCCGACGCAAGCGTCTGGAAGAAGCGCTGCTCGAATCGGATCGTCGAAAGGATGAGTTTCTCGCAACGCTCGCTCACGAATTAAGGAACCCGCTTGCTCCTGTGCGATACGCGGCAAATGTTTTGGGGTTAAAGGGGCCGCAAACCCAGGAGCTTCGTTGGGCGATTGAGGTGATCGAGCGTCAGACGCAGCACATGGCACGTCTTATTGACGATCTGTTGGATGTTAATCGGATCAGCCGCAATACGCTCGAATTGAGGAAGGCTTCTGTCGAATTATCCGCAGTCATTAGTGCTGCAGTCGAAGCCAGCAAGCCATTGATGGAAGCAAATCATCAGCAACTCAAAATCAATATTCCGTCCGAGCCGGTTTACTTGCACGCGGACGCCGTGCGCCTTGCCCAAGTTTTCTCGAACCTGCTGAACAATGCCTCGAAGTACAGCAAACGTCCCGAGGGTGGAGGGACTATTTCGCTAACCGCCGACCACGATGCCACCGAAGTTACCGTTGCCGTAACCGACTCCGGGATCGGAATCGCCGACGGGATGATTCCGAAAGTCTTCGATATGTTCACGCAGGTGGGTCGCTCCATCGGACAATCGGAAGGCGGCTTAGGTATAGGTCTCGCCTTAGCTAAGAGGCTCGTCGAAATGCACGGCGGCAGCATCGAAGCTCGGAGCGACGGATTGGGCAAGGGTAGTGCTTTCTTCGTTCGGCTTCCGGTTCACCAACCTTCGGGTCAAAAGGCGAGTACGTCCAGTACGTCCGTTCCCGTCGATCAAGCCGCACGGAAGCGGCGCATCTTGATCGCCGACGATAATTTGGACGTCGTCGAAACATTCGAAATCATGCTTCAAACGCTCGGGCACGAAGTGCATACGGCCACGGACGGTATCCAGGTACTGGAAAGAGCGGAGCAGTTCAAGCCAGAAGTGATCATGCTTGATATTGGAATGCCGAAGCTGGATGGTTTCGAGACGGCGCGCCGACTGCGTCAGCAGGCTTGGGCCCGGGACACTCTGCTGATTGCTGTAACCGGCTGGGGGCACGAGACGGACAAAAGGATGTCGGCCGAGGCTGGTTTCAATGCTCATTTAGTAAAGCCGATTGAGATGCCTGCGATTCTAAAACTTCTCGACAAAGTGGATGAATTCAAAGCACGCAGCGCGGGTTAACTGACCCGTCCACAAAGCTCGTTCCCTGTGGAAGAACAAAGTAGGAGCTATGCATGAGTCATAAGAGTCCGAGAGCCTCAAACCAAGGTTCATCTGCAGTTGTGGCTGTATCGCGCGCCGGGACGAACGGCGATCGCACGGGTGCCTTTTCCGACAATCTGTTGATGGCGATGTTGTCGTTTCGGGACGGCGACTTTTCCGTCCGCATGCCCAGCAATCTGACGGGTGTGGAAGGCAAAATTGCGGACGCATTCAACGAAATCGTCGCGTTCAGTGATCGCCGGGCGAAGGAAACGGTCCGCGTTTCGACTCTGGTCGGTAAAGAGGGAAAACTCAAGCAACGCATGAACGTTCAGGAGGGCCTCGGTGTCTGGGCAGAGGAGGTCTCCGCAATCAATATCTTGATTGACGATCTCGTTTGGCCCACGACCGAAGTGACTCGTGCTATCGGAGCTGTAGCAAAAGGAGATCTTGGGCAGTCCATGGCCCTCGAAGTCGATGGACGTCCGCTCGAAGGTGAATTCCTCCGATCAGCGAAGCTCGTCAATAAAATGATCGACCAATTGTCGGTCTTCACATCCGAGGTCACCCGAGTTGCTCGTGAGGTCGGAACGGAAGGCAAACTCGGCGGCCAAGCCCAGGTCAAAGGCGTGTCTGGTGTATGGAAAGACCTGACCGAATCCGTGAATCAGATGGCCGGCAACCTTACGGCGCAGGTCCGCAACATCGCCGATGTAACGATTGCCGTCGCAAATGGCGACTTGTCCAAGAAAATCACCGTGGACGTAAGAGGTGAAATTCTCCAGCTGAAGGAAGCCATCAACACAATGGTGGATCAGCTCCGCTCGTTCGCGGCCGAAGTAACACGAGTCGCGCGTGAGGTGGGAACAGACGGCAAACTCGGAGGCCAGGCTGTCGTGCCTGGCGTCGCCGGTACCTGGAAAGATCTCACGGATTCCGTGAACGCGATGGCCAGCAACCTTACGGCACAGGTTCGCAATATCGCCGGTGTAACGACTGCCGTGGCGCGCGGCGATCTTTCCCGGAAAATCACGGTCGACGTGAAAGGAGAAATCCTGGAGCTCAAGAACACGATTAATACGATGGTGGACCAGCTGAATGCTTTTGCGTCGGAAGTCAGCCGTGTTGCTCGTGAAGTCGGAACGGAAGGCAAACTCGGAGGCCGCGCGGAGGTTCCGGACGTTGCTGGAACCTGGAAGGACCTGACGGACTCCGTCAACGCCATGGGAGCCAATCTTACGGCGCAGGTCCGCAATATCGCCGAGGTCACAACGGCCGTTGCGAAGGGCGACTTGTCGCGCAAGATCACCGTCGACGTGAAGGGCGAGATTCTGGAATTGAAAAATACGATCAACACAATGGTCGATCAACTTAACGCATTCGCGTCCGAAGTAAGCCGCGTCGCCAGAGAGGTCGGAACCGAAGGAAGACTTGGCGGTCAGGCCGTCGTGCCTGGTGTGGCTGGAACATGGAAGAACCTCACCGACAACGTGAATTCGATGGCTCAGAATCTGACCGACCAGGTCCGAAATATCGCTCAGGTGACGACTGCCGTCGCTCGCGGTGACCTCTCACGCAAGATCACAGTAGACGTGAAGGGTGAGATTCTGGAATTGAAGAACACGATCAACACCATGGTCGACCAGCTTAATGCATTTGCCTCCGAGGTCAGCCGCGTTGCTCGCGAAGTAGGAACTGAAGGGAAGCTTGGAGGCCAGGCCGTCGTGCCTGACGTGGCCGGTACGTGGAAAGACTTAACGGATAACGTGAACTCCATGGCTTCGAACCTGACCGGCCAGGTCCGAAACATTGCAGATGTCGCGACAGCCATTGCGCGAGGCGATTTGTCGAGAAAGATCACAGTGGATGTGAAGGGGGAGATTCTCGGATTAAAAAACACGATCAATACCATGGTGGACCAGCTCAATTCGTTCGCGTCCGAGGTGAGCCGCGTGGCGCGCGAAGTCGGAACGGAAGGAAAGTTGGGCGGTCAAGCGCTTGTGCCTGATGTTGGGGGTACGTGGAAGGATTTAACGGACAACGTGAACTCCATGGCTTCGAACCTGACGGGCCAGGTGCGTAACATCGCGGACGTCGCCACTGCAATTGCTAACGGCGACCTGTCGCGCAAAATCACGGTCGATGTGAGAGGTGAAATTCAGGAGCTGAAGAACACGATCAATACCATGGTGGATCAGCTCAACGGTTTTGCTTCCGAAGTCACACGCGTGGCACGCGAGGTCGGAACGGAAGGAAAGCTCGGAGGGCAGGCGGTGGTGCCTGGCGTTGCGGGCACGTGGAAAGATCTCACCGACAATGTCAACTCGATGGCATCCAACCTCACCGGTCAGGTTCGAAACATTGCCGATGTGGCGACCGCGATTGCAAAAGGCGATCTTTCCCGAAAAATTACTGTCGACGTGAAGGGTGAAATTCTGGAGCTGAAAAACACTATCAACACAATGGTGGACCAGCTCAATTCGTTCGCGTCCGAAGTCAGCCGCGTCGCGCGTGAGGTAGGTACGGAGGGCAAGCTGGGTGGTCAGGCTGTTGTTCCAGACGTTGCGGGCACGTGGAAAGATCTAACCGACAACGTGAACTCCATGGCACAGAACCTGACGGGCCAGGTGCGGAATATCGCCGAAGTGACGATCGCCGTGGCGAATGGTGACCTCTCGCGCAAAATCACCGTAGACGTTCGCGGCGAGATTCTGCAGCTCAAGGAAGCTATCAATACGATGGTGGAACAGCTGCGTTCATTCGCGTCGGAAGTTACACGCGTCGCTCGCGAAGTCGGTACGGAAGGGCGCCTTGGAGTGCAGGCCGTGGTTCCCGGTGTGACGGGAGCATGGAAGGACTTGACCGACTCGGTCAACGCCATGGGAGCAAACCTCACAGACCAGGTTCGCAACATCGCGGAGGTCACAACGGCCGTGGCTCGCGGTGATTTGTCGCGCAAGATCACAGTAGACGTGAAGGGTGAAATTCTGGAGTTGAAAAACACGATCAACACGATGGTGGATCAACTCCGGTCATTCGCCTCGGAAGTCACACGCGTGGCGCGCGAGGTCGGAACGGACGGCAAACTCGGAGGTCAGGCCGACGTGCCCGGTATCGCTGGTACTTGGAAGGATCTGACAGATTCGGTCAACTTCATGGCTGCGAATCTTACGGATCAGGTTCGTGGCATTGTGAAGGTCGTTACGGCAGTTGCTAACGGCAACCTGCGTCAGAAGTTGACCGTCGAAGCGAAAGGTGAGGTGGCAGCGTTAGCCGAAACCATCAACAACATGACGGATACGCTAGCGACCTTTGCGGAGCAGGTCACAAATGTCGCCCGCGAAGTCGGCGTGGATGGGCGGTTGGGCGGTCAGGCCAACGTGCCCGGAGCAGCGGGCACATGGAAGGATCTGACCGGAAACGTCAATTTACTCGCCGCCAATCTTACAAACCAGGTGCGCGCAATCGCCGAAGTTGCTACGGCCGTCACGAAGGGGGATTTGACGAGATCGATCCAAGTGGAAGCTCGCGGAGAAGTCGCAGAACTAAAGGACAACATCAATACGATGATCGATAACCTTCGCGCTACGACGGAACGCAACCAGGAGCAGGATTGGTTAAAGACAAACCTCGCGAAGTTTACCCGGATGCTGCAAGGCCAACGGGATCTGGTCACAGTCGGCAAGATGCTGCTTTCGGAGTTGGCGCCGCTGGTCCAGGCTCAACAAGGGACCGTGTATCAAATGGAGCATGCGGAAACGAGTGAGACCACCGACATCAACCCGGCACTGGTTTTGCTGGCTCCGTATGCGCAACGTCCCGATCAGCCAAGGCGTATCGAGATGGGGCACGGTCTGGTAGGGCAGTGCGCAGTCGAAAAGAAAAGCATTCTGCTCACAGACGTTCCTGAAAACTACACCACTGTTCATTCGAGTTTGGGCGCCGCATCACCCACCAACATTGTAGTGTTCCCCGTGTTGTTCGAAGGTCAAACCAAAGCCGTTATTGAATTGGCGGCGCTGGCTCCATTCACGCCGACGCATCTAAGCTTCCTGGAGCAGCTGACGCAATCCCTCGGAGTGGTACTCAACACGATCGAAGCCACAATGAGAACGGAAAACCTGCTGCAACAATCACAGCAGCTCACCATCGAACTGCAGACTCGCCAAACCGAACTTCAGCAAACCAATGAGGAGCTGGCCTCCAAGGCGAAACAGCTGGCAGAACAGAATGTGGAAGTGGAACGGAAAAACAAGGAGGTCGAGCAGGCGAGGCGAGCACTCGAGGAAAAGGCAGCAGAGCTTGCGCTCACGTCGAAATACAAATCGGAATTCCTGGCGAACATGTCGCACGAGCTCCGGACGCCACTCAATTCAATCCTTATCCTTGGTCAGCAACTCGGGGAGAATCCCGGCGGTAACCTGACGCTGAAACAAGTCGATTATGCCAAGAACATCCACTCAGCAGGTACGGACCTGCTTACACTGATCAACGATATTCTCGATCTATCAAAGATCGAGTCCGGAACAGTGACGGTGGAGCCCGAAGAGATCACGTTCCTCTCGCTGCGGGAAAGCGTCGAGCGGACGTTCCACCATGTGGCAGAATCGAAAAATCTGGCGTTTCGTGTGGATATCGACTCCGTACTGCCGCCGACGTTCACTACGGATTCCAAGCGGTTACAGCAGATTTTGAAGAACCTCTTATCCAATGCCTTCAAATTCACGGCGCAGGGTCATGTTGCTATGACCGTGCGACGCGTACAAGAAGGTTGGTCGGGGGACCATCCCGTCCTACGTTTTG
>Ga0075424_100004436_pt1 | contig 13243 bp, 11 predicted proteins | sample SoiMethybrSBSTD3_FD_75301 | JGI IMG/M metagenome (GOLD analysis project Ga0075424, IMG submission 75301) | Bulk soil microbial communities from a Populus tree surrounding site in Tennessee, USA - Soil MetaG P. TD hybrid SBSTD3 | ecosystem: Environmental > Terrestrial > Soil > Tree plantation... | reverse complement strand
GGTCTCACGAACGAGACGCGTCAGTTGCTGGGCGCCAACGACGCTCTCTTTGTTGAATTCCAGAATGATGTCGCCCTCCTTGAGTCCAGCCTTCTCCGCAGGGCTATTGGGCTGCACGCGACTGATGATCGCGCCGTTCTCTTTCTGATCCTCGATGGAGATGCCTATCCAGCCGGTGTCTTGGGCAAGAGCAGGAAGGGCCATGAAAAGCATGGCAGAAATATACGAGACCACTCTCAACATTGCTTGGTTCCTCCTCTAAACACTCCATATAGACGCGGGCGGAAAATCGCCGGTTGGCAGGACGCTTTTTTCAAGTATCAAACACGGGCTCAAGCTACTTACTTGGCCATCGCGATTTTGGAGCTTGTAACACATTCGAAAACAAGGGGCAACGAACGGACTCCGAGTTGCCCAAAAACCCGCGAGAGGAGGATCAATGAAAGACCGTTTTTGCAGCTTAATCATTCTTGGTCCCGGAGCCCCGCGCGCGTTCAAGCTCCATCTTTCACGTGGCGCGATCGCCATCCTGATACTTGCATTCGTGCTCGCGTTTCTGGCCGCTGTCGCAGTCGGATATACCTACCCTCAAGCTATCAACGATAGTAAGCGCGCAGAGTTGGAAGCAGAAAACAGGGCACTCCGGTTGGAAGCTTCGAATGCCGCCATCGGCATCCAAAGACTCAATCTGAAACTAGAAACCCTCGAAGAGACCTCAAGAAGAATCGACCAACTGGCAAAGAGTCAGTAAACGCTACCCTGTAAAATGGTATTCCTGCAAAGAGCGCACAGCCAGACTTTCGCGGCGAATCGCACGAATACCATTTACAGCGGCGGCAGCCCCCGCGATTGTAGTGATACACGGAATGTGGTGATTGATCGCGGCGCGGCGAATTGACTTTTCGTCAAAGAACGACTCACGTCCGAGCGGTGTGTTGATAATGAGGTCGACCTTGCCGCTCTTCATGTAGTCGACAATATGCGGCCTGCCTTCGTTGACCTTATACACGGTTTCAACTTCGATTCCCGAATTCCGAAGGATTCGCGCTGTACCGCGCGTGGCAATAATCTTGAAGCCGTTTTCGACCAGGTCGGACGCGATCCTGGAAATGAAGTTTTTATCGTGTTGGTTCACGCTGATGAATGCCACTCCTGTTTTCGGTAGAGTCGTGCCCGCGCTGATTTGCGCCTTGACGTAGGCTTTACCGAAAGTATCGTCGACACCCATGACCTCCCCCGTCGATTTCATTTCAGGGCCGAGGATTGTATCGACGCCAAGAAAACGGGCGAACGGGAAGACCGGAGATTTGACATAAAACTGATTCACTTTCAGCTCGCTGGCCAGTCCGAATTCCCGCAGTTTCCTTCCGGCCATCAACTTCGCGGCAATCTTTGCGAGCGGAACGCCGGTGGCCTTGCTGACAAACGGAACTGTCCGTGACGCACGCGGGTTCACTTCCAACACATAAACCTTGCCCTCACGTATTGCGAATTGAATATTCATCAAGCCAACAACGTTCAAGGCGCGTCCGAGTTTCACCGTGTACTGGCGGATAGTCTCGCGCAGGTCTTCGCTCAACTGGTACGTCGGGAGAACGCAGGAACTGTCGCCCGAGTGAATACCCGCCTCTTCGATATGCTCCATGATGCCGCCGATCACGACCTGCTCCTCATCGCAGAGCGCATCAACGTCGACTTCATAAGCATCTTCTAGAAACTTGTCGATCAGGATCGGCCGCTCGCGCGAGACCTGGACGGCCGCGTTCATATAACCTTCGAGGGTGGATTCGTCGTACGCGATAACCATGGCGCGTCCACCCAGAACATAGGATGGCCGAACAAGTATTGGGTACCCGATCTGTCGAGCCACGGCACGAGCTTCGTCCAGTGTGACCGCGGTTCCGTTTTGCGGTTGAGGTATGTCCAGCCTACGCAGCAATTCGCCAAATCGTTTGCGGTCTTCGGCCAGATCGATGGAATCGGGTGATGTCCCGATGATCGGCACGCCGGCATGTTGCAGGTCGAGGGCGAGATTCAGTGGCGTCTGTCCGCCGAATTGGACGATAACGCCGGTCGGCTTTTCTTCACGAACAATATGGAGAACGTCCTCTAGAGTGAGTGGCTCGAAGTAAAGGCGGTCCGATGTGTCGTAATCGGTGGAGACGGTTTCAGGATTGCAATTCACCATGATCGTCTCATAGCCCTCTTCCTTCAATGCGAACGATGCGTGGCAGCAGCAGTAATCGAACTCAATTCCCTGCCCGATACGATTAGGGCCGCTCCCCAGAATAATGATCTTCTTGCGACGGCTCGGGTCGGCCTCGTCCTCGTCTTCGTGCGTGGAATAAAAGTAAGGCGTGTAAGACTCAAATTCGGCGGCGCATGTATCTACTCGCTTATATACCGGCAGCAATCCGTCGTCTGCGCACTTAGCTGCCACATCGCGCGCCTTTGCCCCGATCAATTGGCCGATCCGCGCATCAGAGAACCCGGATCTTTTGCTCTCACGCAACAACTCTGCCGGGAGCGTGTCGATGCGGTGTCGGGCCAGATCCTTTTCCAGATCGGTGATTTCTTTCATTTCATTCAGAAACCACGGATCTATGTGCGTTAACTCGGAGAGGTCGGCAATACTGAAACCGTTGCCGATCGCATAAAGAAGATAAGGAATCCGGTCTGGCGTCGGAGTTACGAGGTTATGTTGAATGAGGTCCTTATCAATGTTTTCCGTACCGGGTTCTCTGCCGCTCTCCAGCGATCGCACGCCCTTCAGAAAGGCTTCTTTGAACGTCCGGCCAATGGCCATCACTTCGCCTACCGACTTCATTTGCGTACCGAGCGTCGGATCGGACCCCGGAAATTTCTCGAACGCCCACTTCGGAATCTTCACGACGACGTAGTCCAACATCGGCTCGAAAGAAGCGGGTGTTTTCTTCGTGATGTCGTTCGGAATTTCGTTCAGTGTGTAGCCAACGGCAAGCTTCGCAGCAATCTTGGCAATCGGGAATCCCGTGGCCTTTGATGCCAGGGCGGAACTTCGCGAAACACGGGGATTCATCTCGATGACGACAAGGCGTCCGTCTTTAGGATTAACCGCGAATTGAATGTTGGACCCGCCTGTCTCGACGCCGATCTGGCGAATCACGGCGACTGCCGCGTCACGCATCCTCTGATACTCACGATCGGTGAGCGTCTGCGCAGGCGCGACCGTTACAGAGTCGCCCGTATGGACCCCCATCGGATCGAAGTTCTCGATCGAACAGATGATCACCACGTTGTCCTGCATATCGCGCATGACCTCAAGCTCGAATTCTTTCCATCCAATCACGGATTCTTCGATGAGGACGGTGTGCATCGGACTGAGATCGAGCCCGCGTTGAACAATGGTCTCGAATTCCTCACTGTTGAATGCAATGCCTCCGCCGGTTCCTCCTAACGTAAACGACGGGCGGATCACAATGGGAAAGCCGAGGCTTTGAACGAATCGCTGGGTGTCACGAATGTTGCCAATGACCTCGCTTCGCGGTGTTTCCAAACCGATTTCCGCCATGGCCTGCTTGAAGAGGAGCCTGTCCTCGGCCATCTTCACTGCCTTCGCCTTGGCTCCGATCATTTCCACATTGAATTCTTTGAGAATCCCGCTCTCGTCGAGATCTACCGCAATATTCAGAGCTGTTTGCCCACCAACAGTCGGCAACAGCGCATCCGGTTTCTCACGTCTAATGATCGATGCCACAAACTCCGTTGTGAGCGGTTCGATGTAGGTACGATCGGCGAGCTCCGGATCTGTCATGATCGTCGCCGGATTCGAATTCACGAGAACAACTTGATATCCCTCTTCACGAAGCGCCTTGCAGGCTTGTGTTCCCGAGTAATCGAATTCGCACGCCTGTCCGATCACAATCGGACCGGACCCGATGATCAGGATTTTGTGGATGTCGGTGCGTTTCGGCATTACGTTACTGACTTACGTCTTCCACCCCTTCATCATTTCGAAAAACTTTTTGAACAGGTAGTACGAGTCGTGCGGGCCAGGCGAAGCCTCGGGATGGTATTGAACACTGAACGCGGGCACCGAGCGATGCTCGAATCCCTCAACTGTGTTGTCGTTCAAGTTGACATGCGTAATTCTGACATCGTTCAAATTCAGGCTGTCAGGATCCACCGCGAAACCATGGTTCTGCGCAGTAATTTCAACCTGCTTCCGCTCCACGTTCAGAACAGGGTGATTTCCTCCGTGGTGGCCGAACTTCAACTTGAATGTACGCCCGCCGAGGGCGTGACCCATGATCTGATGTCCCAGACAAATTCCGAATACGGGCTTCCGGCCGATGAGGTCGCGAACGTTCTTGATGGCGTACTCGAGAGCGGCGGGATCGCCCGGACCGTTTGAAAGAAAGACGCCATCCGGCTTCATTCCGATAATGTCTTGGGCAGGCGTCGTCGATGGCACAACGGTTACTTTGGCGCCGCAACGCGTAAAATTACGCAAGATGTGAGATTTGATTCCGAAGTCGTATGCAACAACATGGAACGAACACGGCTCGAAAGAAGATAGCTCCGAGAACTCGATAAAATTCACCTTCTTGTCGCCGTTTTCGTAGGGCTTATCGATAGTCACCGCGCTGGCGAGATCCCAACCGACCATCTCCGGCGCCTTTTTTACTTTCTTAATGAGAGAAGTCTCGTCATGGTCGATCAGCGAAACGATGCCCCGCATTGAACCTTGAAGCCGGATGTGCCGCACCAGAGCCCGAGTATCGATGTCGGCGATCACTGGAATGCGGTTCTTTATGAGGTATTCATCCAGACTCTCGGTCGTGCGCCAATTGCTGGGCAGGGGCGACAAACGCTTGACGATAAATGCTTCGAGGAAAGGCTTCCGGGACTCGACATCTTCAGGATTGATACCCGTATTTCCAATCAACGGATACGTCATCGTGACGATTTGGCCGGCGTAAGACGGGTCGGTCAGGATTTCCTGGTAGCCCGTCATTGAAGTATTGAAAACAACCTCGCCTACGGCTTCGCCTTCAAAGCCATGCCCGTTGCCGCGAAAAACACGCCCGTCTTCGAGCAGCAACGTTGCGCGTTTTTTCAATCCAGACTACCCATTTTGTTCATCGGCCAGTATCTGAAGACGGCTTTGCCGTAGATGTATTTCTCCGGGACCAGGCCCCACATTCGGCTGTCGTTCGATTGGTTTCTGTGATCACCCAAGACGTAATAATGTCCGGGCTCGACGTATACGGGCGGGTACGTACGATGGTCCAGGAACTCAGGCAGGATGTAATTCTCTTCGAGAGGCTTATCGTTGACATAGACGATGCCGCGACGTACATCGACGACATCACCCGGCATGCCAATGACCCGTTTGATATACGACTTCGTTGGATCCAGCGGGTACCAGAAAACCACGATGTCCTTCCGGTGGATTTTCTCAATCCGGTATACAAACTTGTTGACGAAGATCCTTTCCTGGTCAACCAGCTCCGGCAGCATACTCGTGCCCTCGACCTTCACAGGCTGGTAGAGGAAAACCACGATCAGAATGGCAGTGCCGATCGCAAAAAAAACGTCGCGTGCCCAGCCGCGAATCTCCCCCACGACGGATCCGGCGGGGGATCTTGCGGGTGTAATCGTGCCTGGCAGTGTGGTGGCATCGGTCGCGTTTAACGAGACCTTTTCGAATTCGGGGTCTGTTGTCATACGAGCGCTACTGGTAGGATCCTTTGCGAAAAATGGAAGTGCTATTCTAGCCGAATCCAGACGTCATTTCCAGAGCCGGAATTCTTTTGTGAGACCGACAACCACCCCGCTGCGCGCGTCAAACCGCGTGAGGCCTGCTGTACCCGCGACATCCCATCGGATTCCACCCGTTCGGACCTGCATCCCGAGCCGCACTTCTGCTCTGGACTCCGTGCCTGGGCTGGGATTGCTGCGTGGATTCTTCCTGCCATTCCACTCCGACACGACGCTGATCCGTGAGTTCACCGGAAGTACGCCGGCCAGGCCGTAAGTGAACACGTCCTGCTGCGCCCGGACTTGAACCGGATCCGTCAGAATGCCAATGCCGATGTTGCCAAAGACAAACCCGGGCCCGGCGCTCTTGCCTGCCAGGACACTGCCGAACACCTGCATCGAATTGAGGCCGATTCCTTCCGAATCGTTAGTGTTTGGCAGCACGATCGTTGGACGGAAACTGATTGCCGGTAAGGAGGCCGTCTCAGGGAGTAGCCGGATTTTCGTGGAAAAAGACCAGTCGCCCACGTCGTTGCGCCAATCGTCCTCAACTTTTACGAAGTTCTGAACTACACCGTTGATTTGAAACTCGGCTCGGGGGCCAAGACTGAAGTTGAAACCGTTTGCAAGGACCGAGAACTGGTCACCCTCCAATCCGGAGAGAGGAAATCGGGCAAGGTGAGCGTATGCAAACCCGGACTCGACGACAAAAGCGCCGTTAGCAACCAGGCGCGGATCTTCGGTTAGAAGGGGCCGTTGTTGTGCGTACGCCTGGGGAACCAGCCACAAAAAGCACAGGAGGCACAAAAAACTTTTGTGCCTCCTGTGCTTTTTGCGGCTACCTTCCCAGTTCATGTCTAATGAGGGCCGCGCCAACGACGGCTGCTGTTTCCGCTTTCAGGATGGCTGCTCCCAATGAAACTGGATGAAATCCGCTGTCTCGTGCCAGCGATAGTTCGCGGTCGGCCCAACCGCCTTCCGGCCCGATGAGATACAACACGGGCGAGCCGGCGAGTGCAGACTCTAGCCGACCCCCGTCTCTTTCGGCAAACACAATCTTGGACGCAGCGGGTATTGAAAGTACTTGTTCGAAAGATATGGCGGCATCCAGCACGGGAATGTAGTAGTGCTTCGATTGTTTCGCGGCTTCTACGAGAATCCGAAGCCACCGATCCTGCCGGTTCCCTGCAACTGCATTGCACCGGCTCGCCACGAACGGAACAATCCTTGTCACGCCAACCTCAGCCGACTTCTCGAGAGCCAGCTCGAACGCCCCCGTTCGAATTAGAGCAAGTGCAAGAATCAGTTCCACATTGTCACGTTGCACGATTCGTGAATTCCGGATCCGCGCCAACGTCCCGCGTTTTCCGACAGATTCGACCTCGGCAGTCCATACATGTCCTGCTCCGTCGAAGATCTCGATGAGTTCACCTGGAGTTGTACGCGAGACTAACAAATGACGGTTCTCTTCACCACCGATATGAATATGCTCATTTTCAATGGAGGCTTCAGGAAGGTAAACGGACCTAAGCGACATGCTTGTCGACTATCAACACCAGCCATTCACCTTGCGTGATCTCTTCAAAAATGATGAAACCATTGCTGGTGATAAACTTGCGCAGTTCCTCGCTTTGTTCCCGGAGAATGCCGGAAAGAATGGCGATACCGTGGCGGGTCAGCACGCGCCGGAATTCTTGAAGCAGGCCGGTGATGAGATCTGCGGTCAGATTGGCCAGAAGCAAGCGGATTGAATCAGTCTTGACTGCATCCAGTGAGCCACAAAACACGAAGATATCCTGTTCCGCATTACGCTCTACATTCGCTCGCGCGACTTGCACGGCGACGGGATCAATATCGCAGGCAAAAACATCCTTTGCGCCGAGGAGGCGCGCAGATATTGCGAGGATTCCCGAACCGGTGCCCAGGTCCAGAACCGTCTGATCGGGCTCAACCCAGCGCCCGAGCGCTTCCATCGTGAGCTGAGTGGTTTCATGAGTCCCGGTTCCGAAGGCCTGTCCCGGATCGATGCGGATGGGAAGCCGATCGTCCGGACACTTGCAATCCTCCCAGCTCGGCATCACGAAGAAGTCATCACCGATTGGAAAGCTGGTGTAGGACTTCTTCCATTCGCCAGTCCAATCCAGATCTTCGACGATACTGCGCGAAATCGGTGGATTGGACCGATCGGCGCGCTGGAATATAGTCCGGACCGAGTCTTCGACTGTATCGAGGTTGGATCGGATATTGAAGTAAATGACGAGCCGTGTCACCCCAGGCTCAGGTACATGACTTTCCCACACGCCTGCCACACCGTCGCCCGATACTTCTCCGACGACAGCGTCGATCAGATCGTCTGGGACATCGAGTGTCAGCTGGTGCCACGACATCGGTGCTCTCTAGCCGCGGCTAGGAAAAGATTTCTTTTACACGCTCGAGAATCTTTTTCTGTATCGGCTTGTTTTCAGTCTCAATCGTGGAAGCGAGTTTCGTCAACAACTCCTTCTGCTCTCTCGAAAGTTTCGTCGGAACCACGACAGTCACCATAACGTAAAGGTCACCGCGCGCGGACCCGCCCCGCTTCGAAATGCCTCGGCCTTTGATGCGAAACATCGAACCGCCCTGTGTTCCTGCGGGTACGGACAACTTCTCTTCTTCGCCTTCGAGAGTCGGCACCGCGATTTGCGCACCAAGCGCAGCCTGGGGAAACGTGATGGGAATATGACAGTACAGATCGTGATCCCGCCGTTCAAAGAATTCGTGCTCTTGTACGTTAAGCACGACGTAGAGATCCCCGGAAGGGCCGCCTTTGCCTCCTGCATCGCCTTCTCCCGAAACCCGCAACTTCGATCCGATGTCCACGCCAGGGGGCACCTTGAGTTCAAGAGTTTTCTCTCGAACGACACGGCCGTCACCGTGGCACACCGTACAGCGGTTCTTGATGATCTGTCCGGTACCATGGCACTGGCTGCAGGTTCTCGTAATGCTGAAGAATCCCTGCTGAAAACGAACTTGACCGTAGCCATTACAGGTCGGGCACGTTATAGGCGCAGCGCCTTTTTGGCCGCCGGATCCACCGCATTCCGAACATGTTTCGTGGCGCGGCACCTTGATCTTGGTTGTTGTTCCGAAAGCAGCTTCTTCGAAGGTAAGGTCGAGATCATAGCGAAGATCAGCACCTCGCTGGACGCGCGTACCACCGCGCCGGCCGCTGCCGAACATATCGCCAAAACCAAAGATGTCGCCGAGAATATCGCTGAAGTCAGCGAAGACACTCGGATCGAAGCCGCCGAAACCACCACCGGCAGCACCGCTTACACCCGCATGGCCGAAGCGGTCATAATTGGCGCGCTTTTGGCCATCGCTTAGAACAGCGTATGCCTCGGCTGCCTCTTTAAACTTTTCTTCGGCTTCCTTGTTTCCGGGGTTGCGATCCGGGTGGAATTGGAGCGCAAGCTTGCGGTATGCACTCTTGATCTCCTGATCTGTCGCATTCCTGGAAACGCCAAGAATTTCGTAGTAATCCCGTTTTCCGTTCAACGATTAGCCCTTCACTGAAACGCTCACCATCGCGGGCCGTAGCAGCCGCCCATGTAGCGTATAACCTTTGCGCAATTCGTCAATGACAGTATTCTCTTCAACATTGTCAGCGGCTAGTGTGGACACAGCCTGATGGAAATTGGGATCAAACTTCTTCCCTTTCGCCTCGATTGGCTTCAGGCCAAAGCGTGCCAGCGTATCCTGGATTTGTTTATAAATCAGTTGAAATCCTTTCAGCGTGCTGGCGCCATCCTTACTTTCCGATGCGGCGTTTCGTATGGCCAGATCAAATGAGTCCAGGACGTTTAGCAATTCTTTCATCAATTCCGATGAAGCGAATTGCACAAACTCCGACCGCTCGCGTTCAATACGCTTTTTATAGTTGTCAAACTCCGCCTGCTTACGCAGCAAGCGGTCATAAAGACTGTCCCTATCCTTTTTAAGGTTTTCGAAGTCCTGATCAAACGAACCGGACTGTTCAGGCGAAGTTACCTGCCCAGGCGGACTAACCTGGTCCGCGGCAACACCTTCGAACTTGTTATTATCTTCCATAAAACCAATTATACGGGGAAGGACAACGATTTCACCCGGCGGGTTATGCGTTGATCATCGCGCCCATGAGCCGACCAAGATAGCCGACGATGGAGATACCGCGTTCGTACTCCATGCGGGTCGGACCGATAATTCCAAGGCGACCGCTTGTATGATCGCTTGAGGCGTACGATGACGTAATCAGAGTAAAGTCACGCATGTTCGGCACACCCAATTCCGAACCAATTGCGATCGTCACGCCATCCGGACCGCCCAGGATGCATTCATTTAAGATTTTCACCAATCGCCCTTTTTCTTCGAACATCTGGAACAGCATCCGCATCCGCTCGACGTCCGCGAATTCGGGCTGATTGATAATATTGACCGCTCCCTGAACGTACACGCCATCCGGCGTGGTGAATTCCTCGAGCGTTTCGCCCCACGTTTGAAGCAGAGACAACATGCGGCTGTAGAGGGTACGCTCCGCCTGCATCATTCGGAGCAACTCATTGCGGATTTCGGTAAGAGTCTTACCGGAAAACTTTTCAACGAGATAGCGACCGGCTTTATCCAACTCCTCCTGGGTGTAGCCCTCCGCCACTCGAATCAGTTTGCGTTGCAGTAAGCCGGATGTTGAAACAAAGATCACCAAGATCTTGCCGTCGGAAAGGTCCAAGAACTCAATGTGCTTGAGGACAGTGGCTGCCATTGGCGGAGCGATGACGATTCCAACATTTTTCGAAATCGTTGAGAGCACGATGGACGCTCGGGACATGATGTCTTCCGGGTTCTCACTCTCGGACAACATGCGGCTGATATATCGCTCATCCGACCTGCTGACCCTTCCGGAATCGACGAAGTTATCGACGTAAAAACGATATCCCTTTTCAGAAGGAACTCGACCGGCGGAGGTGTGGGGCTGAGCTAGATACCCCTCCTCCTCGAGGTCCGCCATAATATTGCGGATCGTCGCCGGACTAAGTTTCCACTCCATTGATTTTGCAAGCGTCCTCGACCCCACCGGCTCCCCGGACAGAACATACGATCGAATGATCAGCTTGAGAATTTCACGCGGTCTTTCCTCGAGCGGCCGCGCATCCTCTTTCGTGGCCATAGCGTTTTTTATAGCATGAATTCGATCGAAAAATAGTCCTGAAAAGCGCGAATAAATGCGTTGCGAAGACGCTCAGGTGACGGTGGGGCGGGCAGGAACTCGGCAACTCCTGCCATTTCCTGTTCAAGTGCTGCCACATCAGGAAGACGCGTGGCGCGGGCGAGCACTTCGCGATTGCAGGTTATCGGCATAGAACCGTGTTGGAGGAAACTGCTGCGGATGCGGCGTTGCGCGCTACCGACAATTTTGCGCCCGTCAACCATCAACTCATACCTCGACGGAGACAAAAAACAGGGCGGATCGCAGTCCAGCCTGAGTAAATCCGTCTTCTTCGTATCCGGCGCAAGGACAGCGGGAACCCCGAGCGCCGTGTATCCAAGGCAGAGCGCTTCGGAAACCCTTTTGTAATTGCCGTAAATCGTGTCGCCAAAGGTGTCCCTATCGTTTGAAATCACTGCATAGGTGAGTTCATCATCATGGAGCACCGCACGGCCCCCTGTCGGCCGATGAACGACGTCGATCCGGTGCCTGGCGCAATACTCCTGGTCAACCGCCTTCTCGATCTTTTGGTTTCGTCCCAAAGAGATCGTGGGCGTCTGCCAACCATAGAATCGGACGATGGTACGTGGACTATCCGACCGTTCGACTTCATCCAGTAGCGCAGCGTCGATTGCCATGTTCGTGGTTCCATCGATTGCGCCATCGATGATGAGTTTCCATTTCATACCAAGAAACACCGGAACACAAAAAGCACAAGAGGCACAAAAGAGTTCATCTTTCTTTTGTGCCTCTTGTGCTTTTTGTGTTCCGTCTCTTTTACGGGATAGTTAGCGGCACAAATGCAGACCGATATTGCCCGCCACGCTGTGCCTGCAACACCATGAAGGCCACGGCTTGACCGGACTTCAGGTTGCGTTCAGCGCGCGTAAAGTCCTCTACATTCTTGATATCCATCCGCTGGTTGCCGGCAATGATTCGTGTGACGATCGTACCCCGCGTTAATCCCGCGTCGTCCGCGACGCTGTCCGGCTCAACCGATGCGATGAAGACGCCCTCCTGCGATGGCAATCGTAATTGCCGAACCATGTCCGGAGTGATGTCCTGAATCCGGATACCGAGCCGTGCCGGAGTAGTTTCCCCTTGATCGTTTCGGTCCGGAGCATCGCCATTCCCCGTAGCGTTGTTGGCCTGGAGAACCTCGGAACGATCTGCGATCGTGACCGGAATCGTCATTTCTTTTCCGTCGCGTAGAACTTTAATTCGCACAGTGCTGCCCACCGGTGCGCTGGCAATGGCATCCAAGAGCACGGCCTGGCTTGTTATCTTCACGCCATCAATTTCCGTAATTACATCGCTCTCATGAAGACCGGCCTTCGCGGCAGGCAAGTTAGGCGTAACGGAGTCCACGACAACACCACAATCCGACTTCAGGCCCATCGCTCGGCAAAGGCCAGGATTCTTGTCTCCAGGCAGGCCGATACCGATTCCGCCCCGCGTTACCTTGCCACTCTGGACGAGTTGATTGTACACCTTCACCGCGGAGTTGGAAGGCATGGCAAAACCTAAGCCTGCGGACTGCCGAGTATCGGAGATGATGGCAGTATTGATACCGATGACCTCGCCGGCCATGCTCACCAGTGGACCGCCACTGTTTCCGGGGTTGATCGGCGCATCCGTCTGCAGAAAGCTCTGAAAGGCATTGCCGCCGCCGCCCGGAAGGCTGTCACGGCCTTTCGCGCTGATGATTCCATGCGTGACGGTGTGGTCCAGAGTAAAAGGACTGCCGATCGCGAGTACATAATCGCCGACCTTTACTGCATCGGAATTCCCCATTTTTGCCACAGGCAAGTCGCGGCCCGCTTCGATCTTCACGACAGCGAGATCGGTTTCCTCGTCACTACCGATGATCTTCGCCTGATATTCCGATTTATCTTCCAACCGCACGGTTATCTTCGTGGCTTTATCCACAACGTGACGATTAGTGAGAATGAACCCGGCCTTATCGACAATGAACCCGGTACCGAGACTCCGTGTCTTCTCATTGCGGTCGGGCGCATCGGGCGCTCCGAAAAAGTTAAAGAAGTCGAACGGGTCGATCGATCTGGGGTCCTGATTGCGATTGTTGCGATCATTGCGGTTCCGAGTAGGATTCGTATTCTCGGGAGCGGCCTCAGTGCTGATGTTTACAACGGCCGGCGCGAGATTCGCGGCAATCTGCGAGAACGCGTTGGAAATCTGAACTGGATCGGGGATGACGAGTGGCTGCGCCTTCTGCTCTCCCGCTTTGACCCCACCCGAGACGACGGTACCAATTACAAC
>Ga0075424_100004435_pt1 | contig 13244 bp, 9 predicted proteins | sample SoiMethybrSBSTD3_FD_75301 | JGI IMG/M metagenome (GOLD analysis project Ga0075424, IMG submission 75301) | Bulk soil microbial communities from a Populus tree surrounding site in Tennessee, USA - Soil MetaG P. TD hybrid SBSTD3 | ecosystem: Environmental > Terrestrial > Soil > Tree plantation... | reverse complement strand
GAGCCGAATTCGGCACGTGGCGACAATGAACCGCCCCAGGGTTGCCCGCAAGGCGCGAGCGGGAGACCCTCACCGCTCCTGCAATGCCGGCAGCCCCTTGCGCGCACGCATGAGGTTGACGAACCGCGTGAAAAGGTAGTGGCTATCCTCCGGCCCCGGGGACGCTTCAGGATGGTACTGCACGGAGAAAACCGGCTTGTTCTTGAGGCGCAGACCGCAGTTGGAGCCGTCGAACAGTGAACGGTGCGTCTCCTCAGCCTCCGGCGGCAGCGTGTCGCGATCGACGGTGAAGCCGTGGTTCATGGACGTGATCTCGACCTTGCCGGTTGTAAAGTCCATCACCGGATGATTGGCGCCGTGGTGGCCTTGGTGCATCTTGCGGGTTTGGGCACCGATGGCAAGGCCCAGCATTTGGTGACCCAAGCAGATGCCGAACAAGGGTTTGCTGGAGGTGATGAGCTTCTTGATCTCGGGAACCGCGTAGGCACCGGTCGCCGCGGGATCGCCGGGGCCATTGGAGAGAAACACTCCGTCGGGCTTGCGCTCGAGGATCTCCTCGGCGCTGGCGGTGGCCGGCACAACCGTGATCTTGCATCCAGACGCGGCAAGGCAGCGCAAGATGTTGCGCTTGAGACCGTAATCCATGGCCACGACGCTGAGAACGGCCTCGTCCTGCCGGCCATAGCCTTTGCCCCAGGCCCAACGCGATTCGTCCCAGGTGTAGCTTTGTCCGGCGGTGACCTCAGGCACCAGGTCGAGGCCCAGCAGTCCGGGCCACGCTTTGGCTTCACGCTTGAGTTGGTCGATGTCAAAGTGGCCCGAGGGTTCGTGCGCAATGACACCGTTGGGCATGCCATGCTCGCGGATGCGTGCGGCGAGGGCGCGGGTATCGACGCCTGCGAGGGCAATGATCCCCCGCCTCTGGAGCCAGGCATCTAGGTTCTCAGCTGCCCGGTAGTTGGAGGCTCGCGGCACCTCAGCGCGCAGCACGCAGCCGCGTACGCCTGAGCGCATGGCCAGGTTGGAGGTCTCGGTGTCCTCCCGGTTGGTGCCGACGTTGCCGATGTGGGGAAAGGTAAAGGTGATGATCTGGCCAGCATAGGAGGGATCGGTGAGGATCTCTTGATAGCCGGTCATGGCGGTGTTGAAGCACACCTCGCCCACGGCGAAACCCGTGGCGCCGAGGCCGTGGCCGGCAATCACCGTGCCGTCCGCGAGCACGAGCCGGCCGCTCAACGGGGCCTCGTCCCAGGGCTTGGGAGCATCCGCGATCATGACAACCTCGGCCAGGGGACATCCAGGCACCCCGTCCCGCGCGATCGTGCGACTGCCGATCAGGGTAGTAGGGGCCGGGCCGCCCCCGATGTCGATGCGGGTAGTAGGCCAAGCGCACCATGGGGTCAACCGAGCTTGTGGTTGGATGCGGGTCGGCATAGATCCATTCAAGAGCGGAGGAAGCAATGCGCGAACGCTTGATGGCTGAGATGAAGGCTGCCCTCAAGGGGCAGGACAAACCACGCCTCTCTACGTTGCGGCTCATCAGCGCCGCCCTGCAGCAGGCCGATATCGCTGCCAAGGCGCCGATCCCGGACGGCGAGATTCCGGCCGTGCTGCAGCGGATGATCAAGCAGCGGCGTGAGTCGGTCGCCATTTACCGGCAGGCCGGCCGGACGGCGCAGGCCGACCAGGAAGCGGCCGAGATCACCGTGATCGAGGCGTTCCTGCCCAAGCAGATGAGCGAGGCTGAGGCGCAGGCGGCGGTCGCGGCCGCCATCAAGGAAGTCGGGGCCGCCAACCTCCGCGAGTTGGGCAAGGTGATGAGCACTCTCAAAGAGCGCTACGCCGGCCGCATGGACTTCGCCAAGGCGAGCGGCTGGGCCAAGGATTTGCTCAAACAGCGCGAATAGCGCGGGCCCCGTGGCATCTCCGTGCTGGAACCGGCTGCAGGCCCCGGGGTTGGGGGTTGCTCACCGCCGATCGATCTAACCGGGCAGGGCCGCGGTTGTGGGGCCGGCGGGGCACCCAACCGACGTGGCACCGAAACGGCGGGGGCACCCAAACGACTGTGGAAATCGGTGGGTGGCCGGCAAAGCTTTGGGACGGCCAAGGGAAACCGCCGCGAATCGCATATGGAGTGCGGTGCTGCACCCTTGGTGATGCAAGAGCTCCATGCGCTTTCCGCCCTCGCTGCTTGACGAGATCCGCGCCCGCCTGCCCGTCAGCCAGGTGGTGGCACGCAAGGTCGCGCTCAAGCGTGCAGGGCGCGAGCTCAAGGGCCTTTCTCCCTTCAAGCAGGAGCGCACACCGTCGTTTTTCGTCAACGATCAGAAGGGTTCGTGGTTCGACTTCGCATCCGGCCAGAACGGCGACGTGTTCAAGTTCGTCATGCTCAGCGAGGGCCTCAGCTTTCCAGAAGCGGTCGAACGTTTGGCGCAGGAGGCTGGCCTGCCCCTGCCCACGGTCGATCGCATGGCGGGCGCGCGGGAGGACGAACGCACGCGGCTATACGCACTGATGGACGCCGCAGTCGGCTTCTTTGAGGGGCAACTGGCGCAAAATGGGCAAGCGCGCCGATACCTCGACCGGCGCGGCCTTAGCGTGGACAGCATCGAGCGCTTTCGCTTGGGCTATGCACCCAATGCCCGCTTCGCGTTGAAGGAACATCTGGCCGCGGCCGGCTTCTCGGCCGCCGAAATGGTGGCCTCGGGCATGCTCGTCGCCGGCGATGACATCCCGGTCGCCTACGACCGGTTCCGTCACCGCATCATGTTTCCGATCAGGGATCTCAAGGGACGCATCATTGCCTTCGGCGGACGCGCGCTCGACCCCGACGCACCCGCCAAGTACCTCAACTCGCCGGAGACGCCGCTCTTCCATAAGGGCGCCATCCTCTACAACGCCCACGCCGCACGCGCCGCGGCTCACGATAAGGGGCGCATCATCGTGGTCGAGGGGTACGTGGACGTCATTGCGCTGGCCCAGGCGGGTTTTGCGGAGACCGTGGCCCCGCTTGGCACGGCCCTGACCGAGGATCAGTTGCAGCTGCTATGGCGGATGGCGCCCGAGCCGGCGCTGTGTTTCGACGGCGACGCAGCCGGACGGCGGGCCGCCTTTCGTGCCGTTGAAACTGTGCTGCCGCACCTCAAGCCCGGTCTTAGTGTGCAGTTTGCTTTCCTTCCCGAGGGGCTCGACCCCGATGATCTGATCCGCCAGCACGGTGCGGCAGCCTTCCAAGACATCCTGGCGACCAAGACGGCGCCGCTTTTCGACGTGCTGATCGAGCGGGAGGAACGGCACGGTGAGGGTGACCTGACACCCGAGCAACGCGCTTCGCTCCAAGCCCGCCTGGAGGCGCTCGTTGCCCGCATCGGCGATCGCAGTGTGCGCGCGCACTACGAGCGCGAACTGCGCGAGACGTTGTGGGCCAAGCACCGGAAGCTGGTGCGCCAGATCGCCGGCACCACGGGCCGGCGCGATGCGCGCATTGCCGGCAGGCGCCGCGACAACACCGCGCTCGATTGGCGCGTTGCAGCCAGAGCCACCGAGCGATCGCGGCTGGGCAATGTACCGCGCGCGGCCACGCTCGCGACGGCTCCGGCGCGCAGCAACGAGCTTGCCGGTCGCGCGCTGCCTTTGCCAGCTCGCGAGGCGCTGCTGATCCGCACGCTCCTCAACCATCCATGGCTGCTCGAGGCCCACTGCGAGGACGTGGCCGAGCTGGCGCTGAGCGCTCCACCCCTTGCACGCCTGCGCGACGCTCTGCTCGAACTCCTTGCCCGGAATATCTCCCTTGAAAGGGAGGAAGTGCGCACCCAACTCAGCAGCTGCGGGCTCGACAAGGTGGTGGCGTTGGCGGAACGGGCGGCCACCCACAGGAGCGACAAGTTCGCCGAGCCGGAGGCGGAGGCGTCCATGGTCGAGGAGGGCTGGCGGCACGCGTTCGCCCTACACCAGGCGCAAGTTGGCTCGAAGGAGGCGCTCGCTTTGGCGGAGCGTGATTGGCAGGCAGAGCCGACCGAGGCCGCCTGGCGCAGAATTGTTGCAATTCACCAGCGGCTCGCCGGGGAGGCAACGCTTGAGGGTGAGGCTTGAGCCTGGCCAAACTGTACCTCGTTCAGCAGGGCCCGGCGCAGCTTCCGCGCCCAGGGGAGCGGGGGAGCAGCGGGCAGCTTCAGCTGGACAATTGAACCGGAATAAATGTGCAGGTCTGCCCGTTGATGCAAAAAAGAGGGCTGGAAAAGCGCGTCTAGGTTATGTATCCCTGCTGAGGCTCCCATCTGAAGGACACGCGAGCTTGAGGCTCGGCCTTCGCGCTAACGCACAGGGGGCTTTCCGGACCAAGCCAGCGTGGCGGCCCACCGCCGCACGCGGTCGCTTTGCATGCCGCGGTGTGACCGGCGGCAAAGGTCGATCGCGGACCCCTATGGATTTTTCCTCCGCGTGCTGCGCCGCAGCCGCGTGCCCGGGAGTTATGGAATGGCAATGACAGCGAAGACCGAGGACCAGGCCAGCGCTCCATCCGAGGCACCGGAGAAGGACAGCCCCCTTCTCGATCTGTCGGATGCGGCGGTAAAAAGATTCATAAAGACTGCCAAGGCCCGCGGGTTCGTCACCCTTGACGCCCTCAATGCCGTGCTGCCTTCCGAGGAGGTCTCCCCCGATCAGATCGAGGACACCATGTCGATGCTGTCCGACATGGGTATCACCGTGGTGGAGAGCGAGGATCCGGAGGAAGCGGCGGCCTCGCCCGATGGCGAGGATACGAGCGAAGATGATGAGCCGAGCCGTGCCGTGGTGGTGTCATCTGCCAGCGTGCCAGCGGCCGTGCAGGCCCGGGCGGAGCCGGCCGAGCGCACCGATGATCCCGTGCGCATGTATTTGCGCGACATGGGTTCGGTGGAACTGCTCTCGCGCGAGGGCGAGATTGCCATTGCCAAACGTATCGAGGCCGGCCGCGAGGCGATGATCGCAGGCTTGTGCGAGAGCCCCCTGACCTTCCAGGCCGTCATCATCTGGCGCGACGAGCTCCGGGACGCCAAGATCCTGCTGCGCGACATTATCGACCTGGAAGCCACCTACGAAGGCCCCGAGGCCAAGGCGGCTCCGCCGCCCGTATCGGCCCCGCCCGTTCCTGAGATCGCCCCCGCGGCGCCCTCGGGCACCGGTGATGGTGCCGAGGGGGGCGACGGCGAGGCCCGCGCTGAAGGTGAACTTGAGGACGATGAGGATTTTGAGAACGCGCTCTCGCTCGCCGCCATGGAGGCCGAGCTCAAGCCCAAGGTGCTCGAGACCTTCGATAACATCGCCGCCACATACAAGAAGCTGCGCAAGCTGCAGGACAAAAAGGTCGAGATGCAGGTTGCGAGCGAACAGTTCACGCGCCAGCAGCAGCGCGGCTATGACAAGCTGCGTGATGAGATCATCGGTTACGTCAAGAGCCTCTCGCTCAACAACGCGCGCATCGAAAGCTTGGTGGAACAGCTCTACTCCATCAACAAGCGCCTCGTGGCATTGGAGAGCCGGCTGATGCGACTTGCCGACAGCTACGGTGTGCCGCGCCAGAACTTCATCGACGAGTATTTCGGCAATGAGCTCGACCAGGGCTGGATCGAGCGCATGGGCAGCGGTGGAAATCGCAAGTGGACGCAGTTCATCAAACACGAAAAGCCGCATATCGACGGCATTCGCGACGAGATCCGGACCCTCGCGTCGGAGACCGGCCTGGAGATCACGGAGTTCCGCCGCATCGTCAAGGCGGTGCAGAAGGGTGAGCGCGAAGCGCGCCAGGCGAAGAAAGAAATGGTGGAGGCCAACCTGCGCCTGGTGATCTCCATCGCCAAGAAGTACACCAACCGCGGCTTGCAGTTCCTTGATCTGATCCAGGAAGGCAACATCGGCCTGATGAAGGCGGTCGACAAATTTGAATACCGCCGCGGCTACAAGTTCTCCACTTACGCTACGTGGTGGATCCGGCAAGCCATTACCCGCTCCATCGCCGATCAGGCGCGCACCATCCGCATCCCCGTGCACATGATCGAGACGATCAACAAGATCGTGCGCACGTCGCGCCAGATGCTGCACGAGATCGGCCGCGAGCCGACACCGGAGGAGCTTTCCGAGAAGCTCGCCATGCCGTTGGAGAAGGTGCGCAAGGTCCTGAAGATCGCCAAGGAGCCGATCTCACTGGAGACGCCCATTGGCGATGAGGAGGACTCCCACCTGGGTGATTTTATCGAAGATCGCAATGCGGTATTGCCCATAGACGCTGCCATCCAGTCCAACCTGCGAGAGACGACCACGCGCGTGCTGGCTTCGCTCACCCCGCGCGAGGAGCGCGTGTTGCGCATGCGCTTTGGCATCGGCATGAACACCGATCACACGCTCGAGGAGGTTGGCCAGCAGTTCAGCGTGACGCGTGAGCGCATACGCCAGATCGAGGCCAAGGCCTTGCGCAAGCTGAAGCACCCGAGCCGGAGCCGGAAGCTGCGAAGCTTCTTGGACAACTAGGGTTGGCTCGGAAGCGAGCTCTCAGGCATTCCTTATCGGGAGCGGAGCGGAACCCGCCGTCACGCGAAGCCATCGGACTGGCCGTCGGCCAAGGGTCTATGACCGGCGGCGCAGCTGACGGCCTGTGGGCCCGCGTGCCGATGCGTGCTCGGGCGTCATTCCACGGCGCCTTCATCTTTCGGTTTTTTCAGGTCTTGGTTTGTCGGGTCTTGGTTTGTCAGCTCTTGGTTTGTCAGGTCTTGGCTTTTCTGGGTCATGGTTTTTGAGCTTCGATCGCCTGGGCCACCGCTATTTCCCAGCCATCGCCTTCGCCTTCCACAGCTCCCAGGGGCGCATCACCACTTGCTGCTGAATGATGTCGGCCTTGGCGCCCTCCTCCGGCTCGAGGTACGTCACCGCTCCGCCGAGTGCTAGCGCTTGGGTTTGCAGGCGCGCGTTGATCTCGGTGTAGACGGCCCGAAAGACCGCCGTCTGTACGCTGGGTCCCACCACCACGTTGCCGTGACCGCGCATGAGCACGACGGGCTTGTCGCCCAGGGTCTCCGCCAATGCCTTGCCCAGCGCGGCGTTCGCGATCAGCATGTTGGTCATCCCAGCGGCTTTGCGGATTTCAAACACCGGCACGCCAGCCGCCAGGAAGCCTGCCACGTGATACATCGGCCGCAACGGTACCGTGCTCGCGGCAAAGGGGACGACGCCCGGGGAATGCGTATGGACCACGCACTTCACATCCGGGCGCGCCTTGTAGACCTCGCAGTGGATGAAACGCTCAAGAAAGCTCGCCCGCCCGCGGTCATCGACGGCATTGCAATCAGGGCCGTATTCGAGGATGTCGGCCGCTGTCGTCAGTGCCGGCGCCAGCGAACGCGACATCAGCAAGTGCGCGGGGTTGGCGGGATGGCGAATGCTGACGTGGCCGAAGCCATCGAGCACACCTTGATCGGCGAGAATTCGGTTGGCCGCGACCAGGTCCTCGATCACCGCCGGGTCGACTGTCGCGCCCGAGCCCGACTGCGCCTGAGCCAGGATTGGCGAGATCAGCCACACCGGCCAAAGAACAGCAACGAGGATGCGCGTGATCAGCACTTGCGATGAGCCCGTCCGCTTGGTGTCCTGCATGGCAAGTCCTCCCGTGGGTCATGGTCGCAAAACATTGCAACACCAGCTGGCGCCTGCGCAATGCAACGACGCTGGAGCGCACTTTGCCAAAGCCAAGTCGGTGCCACGACCATCCGCTGTCCGATCGTGTCGTGACCGATGCCCTGATCGCAATGTGCCAGGCCCGCCCACCCGAAGGGGCCCATTGACCGCGCAACGCTTGCAAGCCCAATGCGCGTGGCTTGTGGGCTCGGAAGGAAGCTTGCCCGTCCCTGTAGCTCCCGATCCCTCGAGCGCTGCCAACAAGGCGAAGCCCGCAGCGCGAGACGTTAACTCCTCCCCATACCTGGTGAAAGCTGCGGCAAAGAGACCGAGCCGCGCGCGGATCGCCCGTCGTTCAGCGCCAGCGATCGTGGCGGTGGCATACCTTGCGCACCCGGCGGGTACCCGTCTGGGTGAAGAAGTTATCTGCGAAGGGGGCTTGTGCGGCATTGTCGCAGGGCACGGCACATCTTGCTGGAAACAGGCAAACGGGGTCAGCTGGGCAACCCTTGGGTGAGGACGTGCCGGGCATCACGGGTTGAGGGCGGTCGCCAATTCTTCTAGAGGTTGGCCGAATCTTCTAAAGGATGGCCGAACATCACCCCTGGCTGGCTTGAGCGCAGTGGATGGGGTCGTGCGCAGCAGCCGGTCATACCAGCGCGGCAGGTGGATCTGGCCGGGACCGACGGAGGGCGCATGAGCGTTCCGGGGTGTCGATCGCAGGTGAGTGTGGAAGGCGCCGAGGGCGCCGCAGCCGCCGGTGCGTCGACGCGGGGCGACCCTCCCCCCTCGCACGATGCGATGTCATCCTCGCGGCTTGCCGGCAAGCTTATCATCAAGAGCTTTGATGCGATCGCCTCGATCCCGCGAGCGGCGTGGGAACGCACGCTGCCGGGCGAGCCAGAAAGTTGGGAGTTTTACGCTGCAGTGGAGGGCGTGCCACCACCCGGTTTCAAGCTCGGCGCCATGGCCGCCTTCGCGGACGATGCCATCGTTGCCGTTGCGCCGCTCTTTCGCACTGCCTATCGGATCGATACGCCTTTGCAGGGACGTCTGCGCCAGATCGGCGATTGGGTGCATGCGCGCTGGCCGCGACTTGTGAGCTTCCCCGTTCTCGGCATCGGCTCACCCATGTCGGACAATTGCGCACTCGGATTTGCGCCTGGGCTATCCGATGCCGATTGCGCCTACGTCTGCGACGGTCTCCTGGGGCATCTGGCGCAGCTCGCCAAAGCCGACAAAAGTGCCCTGCTTGCCGTCAAGAGCCTTGACCGCTCTGCAGAGGTGCTCGATGGCACGCTGCGCCGACACGGCTACAAGTGCGTGACGAGCGTTCCGCTCGCCATGCTCGATCTGCCCTACCGCTCCCTCGATCAGTATCTGGCTTCCCTGCCCCAGAAGACCGGTGCCTACTTCCGCCGCAAGATGCGCAGCGCCAACAAGGTGCGCATCGAATTCCGCTCCTCTGTCGCGGGCCTCGAGCAACAGATTGCCGAACTCTTCGACAACACACGCAAGCAGAGCAAGGTTGACTACGGCGACTTCGAAAGGCTCGATCCTCAGTACTTCCCCAAAGTCGTGCATGGCATGGGCGATAAGGCCCAGTTCATGTTGTGCTGGCAGGGGGACGAGCTCTTGAGCTTTCAGTTGTTCCTCGTAGGGCGCGACCGCGTGCTCGCCAAGCAGATCGGCATGCAGTACCCGCAGGGACGCGAGCTCAATCTCTACTTCGTGAACTGGCTCAAGCTCATCGAGTTCGCCATCCAACACCGCATCCCCAGCGTCGAGATGGGTGCCACAACCTACGCCACCAAATTGCTGTTCGGCGGCTATTTGGAGCGCCGGTGGCTGCACTTCCGTTTCCGTTCTGGTTTGTGGAACCGCGTGTTGGATCCGGTGGCCCCGCTGTTCGACTTTGAGAAGAACGATCCCGAACTCAAGAAGCTCGACGCCGAGGTCAAAGCCTACATGGGACCGCGCCTCTCGCGACTGGCCCAGCACGGCGCCGGGGATGGTCACACCGGCACCGCAAGCACCAGGGAAGTCGAACCTGGATAAGCCGCCCAATTGGGGCCCACTGGCCAGCCCACAAGGACAGCCGGACGAGCAAGGGCCGGCAGCGAGCTGGCGTGCTGCCGCCTTGTGGGAGCTGGGGCATGTTCTTTTACCTTGCAAAGGCCTTTTGGTTCTTCGCCCAGCCGTCCGGGCTCTTGCTCCTCCTGTTGCTCGGGGGCGCTGGTCTGCTGAAGGCCGGCCGCGACAGGACGGGTCGCCGTCTGGTCGCGGCCAGCGCCGGGTTGCTGTTGTTTGGCGGGTGGTTGCCGGTCAGCAACTGGCTGATGCTGCCGCTGGAACAGCGTTTCCCGCGCGCCGATCTGGCGGGTGAGGTCGACGGCATCGTCGTGCTCGGTGGCGCGGAGGAGGCCCGCATCTGGGCGGAGCGCGCTGGGCATGCCCTCAACGAGGCGGGGGAGCGCTTCACCGAGGCGGTTGCCTTGGCGCGCCGCTATCCCAAGGCAAAGGTTGCCTTTACCGGTGGCGCCAGCGAGCTTCTCACCGCCCCCAAGGTCGGCGCGGACGCGGCGCGGGCGATTTTCGCCGATTTGGGCCTCGCTGAGGCGCGGCTTTTGCTTGAGAGAAAGGCGCGCGATACCTGGGAGAACGCCGTTTTGGTGAAGGCGCTGGCGCAGCCCAAGTCCGGGGAGCGCTGGTTATTGGTCACGTCGGCCTGGCACATGCCGCGGGCGATCGGCGTCTTCCGCCAGGCCGGCTTCCCCGTTGAGCCATGGCCCGTCGACTATCGCACCGCCGGCCTCTGGGATGCGCTGCGTCCCTTCGAGGCTCCCGCCGATGGGCTCAAACGCTTCGATACGGCGCTTCGCGAATGGATCGGGCTTGCGGTCTATCGCGCAAGCGGCCGCACCAGCGCGCTATTTCCCGGGCCATCGTGACTGCTCTATCAACTGACACGGGCGCTCTGGTCGCTGGAACAATGTTCCGAGCGAAACAGCCAGGCTTGAGCGACAGGCCTAGAAGAGGGCCATGCGTTGCTGGTTGCCCGCACCCTTCAAGGAGGTCATCCGATGCTGCGGTTGAACGTTCGGCTGGCCGTGGGCGGCCTCGCCGCCATGGCGGCCGGGCTCTTGGGCGGGTGGGCCCTCTGCGTCGCGCTTCCCCTGCGGGCCCCGGCGCTCGCCGCGGCCTTGAGTGCCGAGCCGGTCCCTGCCGCTCAGAGCCCGGCCGCCCGGGCAATGCCCAGCCCGGCTCCTGCCGCAGCGCCCACCCCCGCGGTCGAGGCGCCATCTCCTGCGCCGTCGGCGGCAGCGGCCAATGAGGCCGCCGGCAAGCCGCACCTCCACCTCGACGGCGAACGCAGCGCGTTGAGCTATGAGGGTGAGTCGGGCAGCCTTTACATCAACAAGGATCGGTTGAGCATGCGCACGCCCTTCGGCAAGTTCGACATCGACTGGTAGATCTGCCTGGCGATGTCATGGGCTAGCTCGAGGCGAGGGGTTGCCGTGCGGCCGGGCGGATCGATCTTGCCGATCCAGGTGCGCCGCCCGCGTCAGGATCCTCCCTGCTGCGTGCGCAGCTTCACCCAGTGCTCGAGCCGCTTCTTGATTTCGGCCTCGAGACCGCGCCCGTCCGGAACATAGAACTGGGCCCGCGCCATGCCGTCCGGGAAATAGTTCTGACCGGAGAAAGCTTCGGGGGTGGCGTGGTCGTACGCGTAATCGGCGCCGTAGCCCTCCTGCTGCATGAGGCGCGTTGGCGCGTTGAGGATGTGTTTTGGCGGCGGCAGACTGCCCCGCTCCTTAGCCAAGCGCATGGCCGCACCAAATGCCAGGTAGGCGGCATTGGACTTGGGTGCCGTGGCCAGATAGATCACTGCCTGTGCGAGCCCGAGCTCACCTTCCGGGCTGCCCAGAAAGTCGAAGGTGTCCTTGGCCGCCAGCGCCTGCATCAGCGCTTGCGGATCGGCAAGGCCGATGTCCTCAATCGCCATCCGCACCAGGCGCCGCGCGATATAAAGGCGATCTTCGCCGCCGTCGAGCATGCGCGCCAACCAATAGAGCGCCGCATCCGGGTCCGAGCCGCGCACGGCTTTGTGCAGCGCGCTGATAAGGTTGTAGTGACCATCACGCGACTTGTCGTAGAGCGGAGCGCGGCGTTGCACCAGCGCGGCGAGTTGGGCACGGTCGAGCGGCGCGGCGTCGGCTGGCAGCGAGGTAAACAGTTCCTCCGCCATGTTGAGGAGGGTGCGCCCATCACCGTCGGCCATGGCCTTAAGTGCGATGCGCCCTTCCGCGCCGAGCGGTAGCGGTCGCCCTTCCACCTTCTCCGCGCGCGCGAGGAGCTCCTCCAGCGCCGCCTCGTCGAGGCGGTGGAAGACGACCACCAGTGCACGGGAGAGCAGCGCGCCGTTGAGTTCGAAGGAGGGGTTTTCGGTCGTGGCGCCAACCAGCGTGATGGTGCCGTCCTCCATGTGGGGAAGGAAGCTGTCTTGCTGCGAGCGGTTGAACCGGTGGATCTCGTCGATGAAGAGCAGCGTGCCCTGGCCGGTCTCGCGACGGCTCTTGGCGCGATCGAAGGCTTTGCGCAGGTCCTGGACACCCGTGAAAATCGCCGACAACTGCTCGAAGGCAAGATTGGTCTCGTGGGCGAGCAGCCGGGCTGCCGTGGTCTTGCCGGTGCCTGGGGGGCCCCAGAGAATCATGCTCTGCAGCCTGCCACCCTTCAGGGCGCGCGTGAGCGTGCCCGCGGGGCCAACCAGGTGATCTTGCCCCACGACGTGGGCGAGCGCGTTGGGCCGCAGCCGGTCGGCAAGCGGACGAGGGGCCTCGCTGTCAAGGCCCGCCGCTTGAAAGAGGTTGGTCATGGCGCGATCCATGGCTCCCGGATGCGGGACATTCATCCCGCAAGCTGCAACCGCACGCTCTGGTTGCCACGCTTGAGTTGTACTAGCCACACTTGCTGGCGCTCCCTGAGCACGGCTTCCAGTTCGCCCACCGTCTCGATTTTCTTGCGGCCCACCTGCTCTATGATGTCGCCCGGCTGGAAGCCGATACGGGCCGCCTTCGAATCGGGGCGTACCTGCAGGATCACCACACCATCCTGGTCCTCAAGCCCCAGTTCGTCGGCGATGGCGGGCAGGATGTTGCTGACACGGGCGCCGTCGAAGGGATGCGCGCCCGACAAGTTGCGCACGTCGTCCTTGCCGGCCTGTGGGGCTGGGCGCAGGGCGACCTCAAGCGAAAGTTGCTGGCCCTTGCGCACGAGGTCCAGGCGGCAGCGGTTGCCCACACCGCGCGTGGTCAGCCGGTAGAGGATGGCGCGCGCATCGGCCACCTCATGACCGTCGACGGCAACGATGACATCGCCCGCCTGCAGCCCGGCTTGGGCAGCGGGACCGATGTCGTACACCCGTGTGACGATGGCGCCGGCCACGCGTGCGATCCCCATGGCTTCGGCCATCTCGCGCGTCATCGTGTCGAGTTTGGCTCCGAGCCACGGCCGCTCCAGCTTGCGGCCGGCAATGGCGCTGTCGACCACCAGCCGGACCATGTTGGAGGGAACGGCAAAGCCTACACCATGCG
>Ga0075424_100004432_pt1 | contig 13249 bp, 14 predicted proteins | sample SoiMethybrSBSTD3_FD_75301 | JGI IMG/M metagenome (GOLD analysis project Ga0075424, IMG submission 75301) | Bulk soil microbial communities from a Populus tree surrounding site in Tennessee, USA - Soil MetaG P. TD hybrid SBSTD3 | ecosystem: Environmental > Terrestrial > Soil > Tree plantation... | reverse complement strand
TGCGGTCCGTTCCGGCATCAACCTCCTTGATACCGCTATCAACTACCGCCACCAGCGTTCCGAGCGCAACGTTGGAGCGGCCCTTGCGCAATTGATTGCGGCCGGAGATCTACAGAGAGACGAAGTACTGGTCTGCACCAAGGCGGGCTATCTCTCCTTCGACGGAAATCTCCCGGCTGATCCGCGCGCTTACTTTGTGCGCGAGTACGTCGAAAGTGGTGTTCTCAACCCGAAGGAACTCGCCGGCGGCATGCACTGCATGGCACCCCGCTATCTCGAGAACCAGATTGAACGCTCTCGGCGCAATCTCGGCCTGGAAACCATTGATGTGTTCTATTTGCACAACCCTGAATCGCAGCTGGCCGATGTCTCACCCGAAGTGTTTCGCGACCGTTTGAAGCACGCCTTCGCCGTACTCGAGAGCTCTGTCAAAGCCCGCAAACTGCGTTATTACGGGATGGCAACTTGGAACGCGTTTCGTGTGCTCGCCGGCGCGCGCGACCATATCAGTTTGTCCTCGGCAGTGGAGTTGGCACAGGAGGTAGGCGGCTCGTCGCACCACTTCCGTTTTATCCAGCTGCCCTTCAATCTGGGCATGCCGGAAGCGCACACGTTGGCCAATCAAACGCTCCACAACAAGAACGTCTCAGTTCTGACCGCGGCCGCACAGCTAGGCGTTGCCGTGATTGGAAGTGCAACGCTTTACCAGGGACGACTGACTCACGGCTTGCCCGCCCCGATTCAACAGGCGATGGGAATGAAAAGTGACAGCGAAAACGCCATTCAGTTCGCACGCTCCACACCCGGCTTAACCGCCGCACTGATCGGGATGGGTCACAGGGAACACGTCACCGCAAACCTCAAACCCGCTCTCGTGCCGCCCGTGCGACCAGAAGAGTGGGCACGACTATTCACCGAGCGAGAGCCCTGACCCGTGGAGAGGCAGGCGAGACGCCGTCCCTCCATGGACTAATTCGTCCTTTTCGCGCCGGACCGACTCCCCAAAACCGCCGCCAGGGCCTCGGAGAAATCGCGGCCCTGCTTGACCTCTTCGTAGATCGGCTCAAACTTCAGACGCACGCCCGCGAGAATTTCCTGATCGGAGAGTAGACGTTCCAGCAGCTTCTTCCAGTTGGGAACCGAACGATGCTCCAACACCAACTTCAACGCAATGTTCTCCAGAAACAGGTACTCAGCGGCCTGCACTACTGCTGCCAGGCGCATCTTTTCTTCTTTGGTCACGGCAACTCCTCAGAAAAGTAACAAAGCCCAACCAAATGGTTGGGCTCTATGAACATCGCGAAAAACTTAACTCACTTCAAGCTCTGCAACTTCGCTTGCGCGATCTGTTCCGCCTCGGTCTTTGGATTCTCTCTCACGATCTGTTCGTAGATCCGCTTGGCCTCCGCCGGCTGCTGCGAAGACTCGTACAGGTTCGCCAGCTGCAGCTGTGCCATCACCTTGCTGACGGTCCGGGATGGCTTGTCGATAAGTTGCTTGTAGAGATCGAGAGCTTCCTTTGTGCGGTTCGTATTGCCGTATAGAGATGCCAACGCCAGTTTGGCGAGTCCCGACAGGTCCTTGTTATACCCGGAAGCCACGTCCTTCAATGTGCGCTCGGCGGTGGCGTTGTCCCCAAGTTCCACGGCCGTAGTGCCCAAAAGGTAGCGCGCCACATCGCCTGTATGCGTGTGCGGATACTTGTCGACGACCGCCTGCAATTGTTTTTTGGCGGCCTCAGCACGGCCTTGCGCAGAAGCAAAAGTGGGGACGTTGGGCGTCTCGGGTGCCCCAGCCGGCCGAATCGGAGTGCTCAACGTGCGCACGGCTTGCGACAGTTCCAGGTTGGCTTTGTCGTCCTGCTTGCCAAGGTAGTACCAGGCACCGGCGACTGCGGCCGCAACCACAACAGCAATCACGACGCCGGTTATGATCTTCGACTTGTGTTCGACGCTCCAATGAGCGGTCGCTTCCGCAACGCCAATCGTAGTGCGGGTGAACTTATCGGTTTTCAGTTGATGGCGGGTTTCTGCGCGCACGTACTCCTCTTCAAGTCACACTGTGGGCTGGCAAACTCCCAGTTTACAAGCGAAAAACAGCAGCGTCAAAGCAACGAATCGTGATGTCCCAAGGACGTTAATCAGCGGCGTCCGCCGTATTGAGATTGGTCTCGATGTATTTCTTACTGTCGAACTTCCTTCCCGTGCTTGCGCCTGACATGTAACGGATCTGGCCAAAGATAGGGCGCTGAAACCAGGGCCGATCGAACTTCCCCACGATGCACCAGGCAATTCCAGCATAGCCATTGGGGTCGCGCCCATCGAGTTCGTATTTGTCGTTCAGACGTACAGCGATCTGGTACGCGGCCGAAGAAGACCGGCTCCACTCCAGTATTTTCTTGCCCCAGTACATGCGAACGTAGTTATGCATCCAGCCAGTGTTGACCATTTGCATTTGGGCGGCGTTCCAAAGCGGATCGTGCGTCTCGGCATTTTCCAACTGCTTTTCTGTGTACAGAACGGGGCGCAGATCCCGAGCGTGCTTGGCCAGGCTGCGATGTGCCCACGGTTCGGCGGACTCGAAGTTGTCGTAGTCGGCATTGAAGCGGACAAAGTTCACCGCCAGTTCGCGCCAGGTAATGAGTTGATCCAGAAAGGCCTGTTTGTCAGCCATGGGCGCATCCGCTTTCTGTATCGCCAGCGCCACTGTGAGAGGGCTGATGTGGCCGAAGTGGAGATACGGAGAAAGCCGCGAAGTGCCTTCGACTTCGGGGCGATTGCGGTTGTGCGCATACCTTGAGAGGCGGTGTCGCAAGAATGCTCTCAGGGCCCGCAAAGCCTCAGTGCTCCCTCCTTTCCAGTCCGATACAGGCTGGACCGAGCGATCGAGATCCCAACCTTCCGTGATGTCGAGGGCGCTCGGCAGGGAATACAATGAACGCGGTCTCTGCCAACGGACTTTTGCTCGTGGATTGCCAGGTGCAACCAGAAAACGTGGTAGGTGCTCTTGCAATCTGCGGCGCAGGATGAACGCCGCATATTGCTCTTTCGCGAGAAGCTTCGAGGGTACGATGACGTCAGCATCGACCGTCCAGAATGGAACCTTCAGCCTCTTCGCCACGATTTGCCGCCAGCCTTCGGCTTCCCGAATAGGATTCTCGTCGCCGATAACCAGCGATGGCCTTGCCTCGTCGCAAAACCGCAGCAGGCTATGTTCCGGGAATTGGCGAAGCACGAGGCCGACGTTGCGCTTTGCCAGGGCCTCGGCAATATCTGGAATTCCCCGCGCCAGAAACGCGTAATGCCTGAGATTGGCGGCTCCGAACGGACGTGGCGCAAAGAACACCACCACGGGCTTGTGTAGCACGTTGGCTGCTTCCACCGCCACATTCAGAGCGGAGTTGTCGATCCCGCGCTGCGATCTTTGCATCCAGTAAAGGACACAGGTTCCTTCGGGATCAGGTGGACCACTACGCCGCACAGTAACTCGCGGATCGCTGGAAAGTGACTCAAGAGTGCGCATGATTGGCGGGAATGGGATTCTCCGCAGGGAATCTCGGTTGGATGTTCATGCCACCACGTCAGCCACGCGGGCTGCATCCCGGCAGGCCCTCACCTCATGCGTGCGGATGATGTGCACTCCCTTGAGAATCGCGACCGTCTCGGTGGCCACACTCCCATAGGTGCGCTCACCAAGCGCCGCATCTTTTCCACTCCTGGCAATCATTCGGCCGACAAATGATTTGCGTGAAACTCCCGCCAGCAGCGGATAACGCAACTGATGGAATTCCTCGAGACGGCGCAGCATCGGGTGGTTCTCCTCGAAGTTCTTGCCGAAACCAAAGCCAGGGTCGACCACAATGCGTTCCCGCTTGACGCCCGCGTTCGAGGCGGCATCGGCCCATTCGCGCAGTTCGCGCTTCACCAGAACGACGATATCGGCCACAGATGCCTGCGTACGCCATTCCTCGGGACGTCCGCGGGAATGCATGAGAACGGTTCCGCAATTTAGCGCGGCCACTGTCTTGGCCATCTTGGGGTCCCAGCGAAAGGCACTCACATCGTTTACGATCTCGGCTCCCGCCTCAATCGCCGCGCGGGCAACGTTTGCCTTGTAAGTGTCGACCGAAACTATGCAACCCGGCCGCTTCTGCTTCAGTTCCTTGATGACTGGTATGACTCGCTCCAGTTCTTCCTTCTCCGGGACTGCTCGGACCGGCTCACCTTTTTTCCCTCCCGGGGCATTCACCTTGGCGCCCGGCCGGGTGGACTCGCCGCCCACGTCAATGATGTCGGCTCCGTCGTCGAGAAGTTGCAGGCCATGTGCGACTGCCTTTTCGCGATCGAAGAACTGGCCGCCATCCGAAAAGGAATCCGGCGTAACGTTCACCACTCCCATGATGAGTGTCGTTTTGCCGAGTTTGAGAACGCGGGTGCCGATATTCCATTCGAAGACGGGACGCATCGCATCGATTCTAAATCAGCGTAGCTGCAAGATATTCGCGACTTAGGTGCTGGCTGTATCACCTTCATTCCGGCAAATTCGCCTGCAACCCTTTGGCTGGGGCCGAAATCCTAGATCAAGCGGCGACCGGGGACTAGAATGGCTAGGCTGGTTGCAAGAGCGCCTTTTTGTACGGAATAAAATACGAAAGCCAAGGATGACTTTATGAGGATAGGAAGATACGAATCCGCCGAGAAGAGCAGCGTAGGCACTGCTATTACATTCTTAATGATCGGCATCGGCGCCGGCGCGCTGGTGGCCCTGCTCCTTGCTCCAAAGACTGGCAAGCAACTGCGCAAGGATCTGCGCCGCGGCTATGACGATGCCCGCGAAACCTTGCACGACTGGTCCGAGGATGCGCGCGATACCGTTCACGACGCCGTCGAACGCACCAGCGAGTGGGCCGAAGAGTTGCGCGAAGCGGCACGCTCCAAGGCCGCTCCTATTGGGAAGGCGTTGCGTAGAGACTGAAGCAGTTGTGAGTTCTAGCGCCTGACCTTACTGCTCACTGGGCAGCCTCCACCCGAGGCTGCCTCCTTTACTGACTTGAAGTTTGTGCGCCACTATTCGTCGTCATCTTCGATCGGCTCGCCCACGATATTGTAGTAAACCTGTTTGGGCTTCTTCGGTTTCGGTGGTGGTTCGGGCTTCTTTACGGACAGTGCTGGTGCGGATTCCACCGGTTTGGGAACCGATGGCGTTTCTGCCGGTAACGGCTCGCTCCGATGCACTTCCGTCGCCGCAGGTGCAGCGATAGAAAGTGACGCGATGGACGGTGGCGCGCTCGGGCGTTGTTCGGTCGTTGCCGCCCGTACTGCTACCGGTCGCGGTCGCCGCGCCTTTTGCGGCCAGGAGTTCACCAGGACCGCGACGATACCCGCAAGGCATGCCTGAAGTAGGGAGATCAGCAGGCCGGGAATGTTGATGTCCCCTTTTCCCAGGTAAAGAGGTGACTGCGGGTCTCCACCCATCACGCGCGCCAACGCAGGGACCGCCAGATTGTTGATGACGGAGACGAGCAGACTCCAGATCGCCTCTCCCAGAATCACCGCAACGACAAGCCGGCGCACCGAAAGTCTCAAGTCCCATCCGGCCGACGCCGAGGCGGACGTCTGCACAACCTCATCCATAGCTAGCCTGCCTGATGTGATTGTGACACAGTTGGAGGGAACGGTGGGATCGGCCCGGCCTACCGGAAGATCGACGAGAACATTCCCTTCATCTTCCCGAAGAACCCGCGGTGTGCTGCTTTCTTCTTCGGTTGCTCAGGCGCAGCAGAGGGCGTAGGCGGAGGCACCTCAGTCGGCAGAGGAGCAGTCGGATCCAGTTTCCCCGTGGTCGTGGTGGCAGGGTTTGGCGGTGTCACCGTTCGCGGCTGGGTCTGCCCCTGCGCTGGATCAGGCCGGCGGAAGACGAAGGGCGCTTCCACCTGCACGTGAATGTCTTCCGGCTTCGAAGATGGCAAACGCGCACTCGACGGATTGGCCGACGCCAGTGCTACTTCCGAACTCGAGTGAACCGGATGATTCGGCAGCGGCGGCAACATCGGGTCCATCGTCGCGCGCATGGCCGGAGCCGGCATCGGCGGCAGCATTGGATCGAGTGCTGCTCGGGTCACAGGCGAAGTTTGCAGATGCACGTTCGGCGGGATGTTCGCATCCGAAACCCTGGTCGGCGGAGGCGCACTGGAAGCCCGCATCAGCGGCAAAGGCGGCGCGGCACAACCGCAGTCAACAGGAAGATCGTTGCTGACGCGATCCACGCGGCCATCCTGAAATACCACCTGCTCCGTGGGCTTGACCTGATAGGTCCGGTCTCCCATCAATTCCGAAACCAGGACAGACGCCGTATTTCCCAGCAACGCGCGGACGCATGTGTCGCCATGCGAATTGGTCGCGATGGCGTAATCGAAGTCTCCAGGTCCAGTCAGCAGAATGCGGAAATCCGGCGTCAGAATCGCATCTGCGGCCGCTTCGAGATGGTAGTGTGTCTCGAGCGCCCCCGAACTCATCCCCAGCATCAGTTCCTGTCCGCTTTTCGAGGCGGTCACCGACACCGTCGTCCGCGGGCACACATGCACTTCGCCACCGCGCGCGATATGCAGCACCGCGGTTTCTTCACTCGCTGTTACCGTCGAACCTGAACCGATTCGGCTGCCCGCGAGCACCATCGATCCCGACGGCCGCGGCGTGACCGGAGCAATTGGCGGTTGCGCGCCCACACCAAAAGTTGAGATGGTCGTGGGCTGTGCTGGAGGAGCTGGAGGCGCATGAGGCTTGGCTTCCTCAGTTGGTTTCGACCGGATCGTGAGCCGGTTGCCCGCCGCATCCCAGGTGTACTGACGCGGCGACGTCAGTCCGACCACCACGCGGGCTACCGGAGGCGTGACCTGATATTGGTCCACGCGGATGTCCGTGAACTGCTCTTCCTTCGCCGTCAGATGCTTCTGCTTGACCGCCACATTGGCGTTTGGCAGATCGATTACCAGCCGCGGCGGATTGGCCAATGTCTGCAGCGCCGGCGGCGTTGGCCGGCTCATCAAAATTTCAATTGCTGCCCCGCCCTTGTCGTGCACAATCTGCACGCTCTTGACGGCTGCCGGCGGCTGCTTTGGAGTCGCGACGGCCATGGCTTTCGGCGTGGAATTGAGCTGGGCGGGTTGGGTTGTGGGCGCTTTGCCGGAAACCTGTGGCGTGGCTTGCGGCAAACCAGGCGTCCGCCCCGCTCCTACTGAGGGTGTTGTCGGACCTGCGGTCGCGCCTTCGCCCGGCGTTGCGCCCTGTGCCGGGGAGCCCGCCTGCATTCTTCCCAGGCGCCTCTTCTCTTGCGCCTGCCACATCCATTCCCGGATCGCCGCCGCCCGTTCCTGCGGAGTTAAGGCGGGTTGTGTTGCAGGTTGTGTCGGAGTATTCGGGGTCGCCTGTTTCCCGGTTTGAGTCGACTGTCCCGAGGAGCCCTGTGTCGCAGATTGTCCAGTCTGCTGCGCAGACGCAGTCGTCACCGATAGCGCAGAAGCCGCAATCAGTGGCAGCGCAAGCACCCAAGTTGGCCCAATTCGTGACAAGAACTTCACTCAGAAATACAGACGAACCACTATGCAGGAACAATACCACTCACGGTTGAAATCGAGAAAAGCGCGGGGGATGTGCTTCTCAAAAGATCAGGCTTCCGACAGGAACTCATACTCGTCGATGACGGCCGCCACTGCCATTTTACCGTTTGTGGTGGCTTCATCCAAGCGCACAACTTTTCCCTTGCAATGCACCCGGATACTCTCCGTCAGCGTAATCTCCGCCGGTAGGGTCAAGGTGAACTCAATCGGTGACCCGGCCGCAATGGGCGCGTCCACATAAAACGAGATGCCTCGCGCGCTTACATCGCGGGTTTGGGCTGATTTTTCCTGGGTTCCGTTATCGGCATAAGTCACAGCTACTGGCAGCCGCAATGCAAAACGTCGTGTTGCCCGTTTTTCCTGCTGGGCCTCAGCCATGAATTGCCCTCCAAAAGCTTTGTTAGCATCGCTTGGGCAGACCTGCCTGTCAAGACCACCAATAGGGGATGGAGATACCCCTTACCGAACGGAACTGTAGCAGAATGAGACACTTCGGGAGAACCGTCGTCAGTCCTCGGTCGTCGGCAAATAAGGAGCGTCGGGCGGGTGGTTTCGGGGAATCCCTTGTCGCTAGTCGCTGCCAAATGCGGTCGGCGAATTTTGGATCCTCTGCCGGAATCCGCAAAGCCCACAACAGAAGACACAATGATGAAACCGATGCCGATCATTTCTGTGCAGTCTTCGCCGATCTGTGCAGCCTTCGCCGACGACCGACGACTCCACCTCACGACCGACGACCCTCTCCCCGTCATATACTTGAAGCACCAAGGCACCCCATGGTCTTCGTCCTCGACAACTACGACTCGTTCACCTACAACCTGGTGCAATACTTGGGAGAACTGGGCGCGCAGATCGAGGTCCGCCGCAACGACCAGGTCACCATCGACGAAGTCGAAACCCTGAAGCCCGATCACATTGTGATCTCCCCCGGCCCCTGCACCCCGCACGAAGCGGGCATCAGCATCGACCTGATCCGCCACTTTGCCGGAAAAGTCCCCGTCTTTGGCGTCTGCCTCGGACATCAGGCTATGGGCGAAGCCTTCGGAGGGAAGGTCGTGCGCGCCAGGAACCTGATGCACGGCAAGACCAGCCGAGTCGAGCACGACGGCAAAACCATCTTCCGCGGTGTCGACTCTCCCATGACCGCGACCCGCTACCACTCACTGATCGTCGATGAAAAAAGCTTGCCAACCGATCTCGAAGTCAGCGCGCACACCGTAGAACGCGACGGCACCCGCGTGATCATGGGTCTCCGCCACAAGAAATTCCCCATCGAAGGCGTGCAGTTCCACCCCGAGAGCGTGCTGACGGACGATGGGAAGAAGCTAGTAGAGAACTTCCTGAGGTTGTAGAAAAGCAGTGCTAGCTTCTGGCTCGCCGCTAGCTCCTTGCTCCCCGCCACAAGCTTCTGCTAGATGACACTCGCCCCGGTGCCGTCTGCGAAGCGTCCGCCCTTCTCCACACTGTCATCCTGGGCGAAGGCGGAGCGCCAGCGACGCCGAGTCGAAGGACCCCGTGTTCGCATGCGGTGCCCGTGAAACCGTTGATTTCAACTCTTATGCCCTAAAATGCGATTCCTGGGAACTGCCTCCCGAGGGAACAATGAAATCATTACGGCGTTGGCTCGGATTGTGGTGGATCAGCTGGTTTGGAATCATTGGTGGTTTCCTGATGGTCGGCATCGGCGAGTTTAGACACGAATCCCCTACTGCGTCTCACTGCTCAATCGTCTTGATGGCCGTTACTTTTCTTTTGTGGACTGTGTTCTTCATCGCTGAATACAGGGCAAGAAAGAGAATCGAGGGCGAAGCAAACGTGACAGTTGTCGTGGACCTACTCACAATGACAGGTACGTTCCTCGCAGTCTTTACGGTGCTGGGCATTGGCTTCTTCGTTGTTGTCGCACCACGCATACCCTGAATCTCAACGTGTTGTTTGCTGCCTTTTGTTAACAAATCATCATTATTTACCGCCTGAAATGGTAAGGATCACCGCATCTCTGCCTATGGAGTACAATCCTCACCCATCTATGCCAGCCATTGCCATCAAACCCTTCCGCTCTGCATTTAACGGCCAAATTTTCGAGCCTGCGGATGCCGGCTACGACCAGGCTCGCCAGATCTGGAATGCCAGCGTCTCAAAACATCCCAGAGTAATCGCACGGTGCTCCGGCCTGGCCGACGTAGTCGCCGCCGTTAATTTCGGGCGCGCGAACAACCTGTTGACCGCAGTTCGCGGTGGCGGGCACAACGTAGGCGGACGCGCGCTCTGTGACGACGGCCTGGTGATTGATCTGTCAGCAATGAGATCTGTTTTCGTAGATGCTGCGGCCCGAAGAGTTCAAGTGCAAGGCGGAGCCACACTCGCTGACATCGACAGAGAAACCCATGTCTTCGGACTCGCAGTCCCCAGCGGCATCGTAGCTAGGACTGGTATTGGTGGCCTGACCCTCGGCGGCGGAGTTGGCTGGCTGCTCCGCAAATACGGGATGTCCATCGACAACTTGCTGTCTGCGCAAGTAGTCACCGCCGATGGAAGAGTTCTTACCGCCAGCGCTTCCGAAAATGACGACCTGTTCTGGGCCCTGCGCGGCGGAGGCGGAAATTTCGGCGTGGTCACAAATTTCGAGTTCCAGGCCCACGCCCTTACGACGATCTTGGGCGGTCTTCTCCTCTACCCTCGGGGCGTGGCCTTTGACGTGATCCGCCACTTCCGCGACTTCATGGCGTCTGCTCCCGACGAACTCACCGCATACGTTGCTCTGCTTCGTGGTCCCGACGGCTCTCCGCTGGTGGGAGTGATCCCGTGCTATTGCGGCAACGTTGCCGATGGGGAACGGGTCCTGCAACCCCTGCGCAAGTTCGGCAGCCCAGTTGTTGATGGTATCCAGCCCATGCCCTTTCCCGCCATGCAGTCGCTGCTCGGCCCATCGTTCCCGGATGGCAATCACAATTATTGGAAGTCCACGCTGCAACGCGAGTTGCCCGACGCAGCGATCTCCGCGATCGTCGAGCATGCCAACAGTCTGCATTCCCCGCTTTCCTTTATTGTTCTCGAATATTACGGCGGCGCCGCAGGACGGGTCGCGACCGACGCTACCGCATTCCCACACCGCAATCTTCCCTGGGACATCTTGTTTATCGCGCAATGGACCGACCCCGCGCAGACCAACACACATCGCGACTGGGCCCGATCCGGTGAGGAAAAGCTGCGGCCTTTCTCGCAAAACGCACACCTGTTATCCGCGCTCGACGTCGAAACAGCAGATGTCATCAAAACCGCATTCGGTGCCAACCTCCCACGCCTGGCCGCTATCAAGAAGAAATACGACCCCACAAATTTCTTCCGTGTGAATCAAAATATAAGCCCAGCCGCTCAGGCAGGTGCGGCATGAGAGTGGCAATTTTGGTCAGCCGACTGTCTGGAATGGTGATCTAGCAGCTTGTGGCGAAGGTGCCAATTGCGGTCAAGCGTTCGGCTCGCTTCAGACTTTCCGTTCCCGCACGTCGTAATGAAGTTGAACAACCCCGTCCGGAAATCGTTTCACTGATCGCAGCCTCAGCGGCACCTCACGATGCCTCGCTGCCATGAGGGGAATGCCTTCCCCAATGAAAGTCGGCATGACGGTGATGATGAACTCATCAATCGCGCCCTCGTCCAGGAACGACCCGATGATCTCACCTCCACCCATCATCCAGATGTTCTTGCCAGCTTGCTTGCGAAGGCGTTCGGCAAAGGCCCTGATCGGCTCGGTGACGAATTGGACGCCGGCAGGCACCGACGCCGGGGGCGTCCGGCGAGAGAACACATAATGCACGTTCTCCGCGCTGAAGTTCGCTCCCATCTTTACGCTCATGTCGAAGGTCTTGCGACCGAGAATCTTGGCACCGATTGAGCGCGAGAATTTCGGCAGGCCGTAGAACCCCTTCGGAGCCGGCCGTCTCGTCAGCCAATCAAGATTGCCATCGAGTCGAGCGACGTATCCGTCTGCGCTCGTCGCAATATTAACGATGATTTTTCGCCTAGGCATGGATGACCATTACTATTTATCCAGAGTCTCAAGCCATCTTCTGATCACTGCTTGCAGCGAGGCCTTCTTCGACTTCACCTCTTCTATGTTGTGGAAGAGTGCCAGCCTTCTTCCGTCCTGATAATCACCCTCCAACAGTCCCGACTTGTCCTTCACGCGGGCTCCGCTCGGGAACACAAGACGAATGCAATCCTTCCGGTACAAGTTGAAGACTACGAGATACCGCTTGTACTCCTTGGGATCGAATGGCTTCATTTCTCCCGAGTAGAAGAAGGTCGGAGCGTTCCACTTAACTTCTTCGCCGATCTCCCGGTCTGTGCTCAAAATGATCTTTCGCAGGCCCTCGACAACATTGGCAAGTGGATGCTTTAACCCTTGCAGGTAAGCATCGACTTTTTCCGGCTCCGACGGTTTCGTTAACGCGGCAGGCTTGGCTTTCATCAACAGTCTCTCTTATGTCGCTATGCAGCGGTGGTCTCCGTATGCAACAGCAAGCTGAGTTTAGTAGGAAGACAGTGGCGACCGAGCACGGGCAAGAATGCTATGGCGGAAGTGCAAGCTAGTCAATGAAGGCCAGGGAGTTGGCTGAATCACGTAAGACGTGACTCCCCGTTTCGCCAACAATCCGAGTTACGGGTGTAAATCGGCGGATTACGCCAACTAGCGAGCGTAGACTCTTCTGCATGAAGCCCAGTGAATGAGGTGACTCATGAATGTGCTCACCGTTAACCTTCTCTTTAATATTCTGGTTTTTTGGATTGCCGCAAAGCTGTATGTCTTTCCGAGACTCAACGAGCTGCAGCCTCGAGTCGTACTCATGCCGATTTTGTTACTGCATTCGACGAGGCATCTGGGGCTTATGTTCCTTGCGCCCGGGGCCACGTATCCAGGCCTTTCCAGGGCGTTCACGTACCCGGCCGCGTTCGGTGATCTGCTGGCCGCGGTGCTCGCCTTGGTCGCTCTCGCGGCTGTGGTCAAAAATTGGAGCAGCGCACGTTTTCTGGTATGGGTTTTCGCCTTGGAAGGAACTATTGACCTCATTAACGCGATCGCGTTGGCTCAACTGCACGAAACTGCGGCTTTCATGGGACCCGCGTATTGGATACCGGCATTCTGGGTGCCGGCATTATTGGTCACGCACTATATAACGTTTGTGGTGCTGGTCAGGCACTGGAAAGACGCTGAAAAATAGACTCACGTGGGGGACGCCGCGATGGAGAAGGATTTTTTCAGGTACGACGGAACCGGTGGCCGATTCCGCTGAGGACTGTTGCTGCGGTGAGCACGATCAACGGCAGGGAGGCGCCTTCCGGCATCTGAACTGGGGGAGTGGCCTTGGTTCCGAACTGAAGAATTACGTTACTGAATTGGGAATTGCTCATGACGCCTGCGACCGATAGAGTGAATGTAACCGGTCCAGCGAGAAACGGATTGTGCGGGGCATTGTTGTTGATTGAACCATTCGCGTTCGCATACGACCCCGACCCGGTACCTCCAATAACGGTAAGTTCAGGCCCGGCCTCCGGATTGCCTCCCGGACAAATCACACACACGTACAAATATCCGCCTGTACTCCCGGATGTCCAGCCAGTGGGGTTTACAGT
>Ga0075424_100004430_pt1 | contig 13251 bp, 9 predicted proteins | sample SoiMethybrSBSTD3_FD_75301 | JGI IMG/M metagenome (GOLD analysis project Ga0075424, IMG submission 75301) | Bulk soil microbial communities from a Populus tree surrounding site in Tennessee, USA - Soil MetaG P. TD hybrid SBSTD3 | ecosystem: Environmental > Terrestrial > Soil > Tree plantation... | reverse complement strand
CAGCGGGTGAAGCTCGCGCAGGCGATCGTCCACGATCCAGCGCTGCTCATCCTCGACGAGCCGCTCGCCGGCATGGACCCGCTCGCGCGGCGCCGGACGATCCGCCTCATTCGCGACTGGGCGCGCGCAGGAAAGAGCGTGCTCGTCTCGAGCCACATCCTGCACGAGATCGAGTCGATGACCGGCAACATCCTGCTGATCAACAACGGCCGGATCCTCGCCGAAGGGGACGTGCACCACATCCGCGACCTGATCGACGAGCATCCGCATACCGTCTACGTCCGCGCGGAGAACCCGCGGCAGCTCGCGCGCGAATTTCTCGAGCAGGTGGACGTGCGCAGCATGAAGTTCGACGACGGGGCCGTCACCGTGGAGACTGGAAAGCCGGACGCGTTCTACGCGCGGCTCACCGAGCTCGCGGCGAGCGGGCAGTACGGCGCGATCGACGAGGTCACCTCGCCTGACGACAATCTTCAGGCCGTCTTCCAGTATCTGGTGAAGTAGCGAGCCGGCATGGACAACGATTCGACCAAGCCAATTCCCGCCGCGCCTGGCTTCTTTGCGTCCGGCCTGCGGATCTTCGACCTGTCGCTCAGCGAGATGCTGTGGTCGCGCCGGACGATCTTCATGATCCTCGTCGTCGGCGCGCCCGTCGTGATTGCGCTGTGTCTCCGACTGCTCGTCGCGCTTGGCGCGCCGATCTTCGAGGGACAGCGCGTCCATAACGGGACGACGGAAACGATTCGCATGGCGGGCCCCGCGATCTTCGGTCTGATGATCTGGGTCTTCTATCTGCGATTCACGGTCCCGGTGCTCGGCGTGTTCTACGGCACGGCGCTCATTGCCGACGAGGTCGAGGACAAGACCATCACGTATCTCTTCACTCGGCCGATCCGGCGCGGGGCGGTGCTCTTCGGGAAATATCTAGCCTACCTGGCCTGCACGGTTTTCGTCGTGCTCCCGTCCGTCGTGCTCGTCTACCTGCTCGTCGTGCCGCTCCGCGGGAGTCTGGGCGGATCGTTCCTCGATCTCGTCAAGGACCTCGGTCTGCTTGCGCTTGGTCTGGCCGTCTACGGCGCGGTGTTCGCGTTCATCGGGGCGAAGTTCAAGCGGCCCCTGCTCATCGGGCTGATCTTCGTGTTCGGCTGGGAGCAGGCGGCGATGGCGTTTCCGGGCTACCTGAAGCGGTTTACGGTGGCGTACTACGTCCAGGGCCTGGTGCCCCATGCCATGCCGAACGACTCGGCGATCAGCCTGATTCAGGGCATTTTCCGCGAGAGTCCGTCACTTCCGGCGAGCCTGGCGTGGCTGGCGGTGATCATGGTGGCGTTCATCACCTTGGGGGCCTGGGTCGTCGAACGCCGCGAATACGTCCTGGAGCAGTGAATGATGAGTGTTGAATGATGAAAAACGCGCCAAATATTCATCATTTGCGATCGTAAGTCGTCCGGATCCGGACGTTTACGGTCCTTTTCCACGGAACTTTTTACCCTCCCGACCTGTATAATCCTGCCAGAGGGCGACGCGCATGACCAAGAAGACCCGCTATTTCCTTGCCGGTTCAGCTGCGGTGCTGGCGGCAGGCCTCGGCACCGGGCTCGTGGCGTATTACACGGGCGGTTTCGAGACCGTTTCGGCGTCTCCGGTCGAGAACGAGCTCCGGTATGTTCCCGCTGACGCCACCCTCGTGGCCTACGCCGATGTTCGCCAGATCATGGACTCCGAGCTGCGCGCCCGCCTCAAGGAAACCCTCCCCATGCACGAGGAAGGGCAGCGCGAGTTCCAGGAGCACACCGGCATCGACGTCGAGCGCGATATCGATTACATCGTGGCGTCCCTCTCCAGCGTCGCCGGGCAGCACCCGGCTCCGCTCGTGGTCGCCCGTGGCCGCTTCAACGACACCCAGCTCGAAACCCTCGCGCGCGAACATGGCGGCGCGGTCGAGGACTACAAAGGCAAGCGGCTCGTCGTCTGCTCGAGCACCGAGAACGGCACGCCCGTTCCGACTCAGTCAGGGAGCGTCACCCTCGCGTTCCTCGAGCCTGGCCTGCTCGCGATTGGCGACACCAACGCCGTGAAGACGTCGATCGACGCGCAGCTCAGCGCCCACAGCATTACCAGCAACAACGAAATGATGGAGCTGGTTCAGGAGATCAGCGAGTACAACAACGCCTGGGCGGTCGGCCGGTTCGACCTGCTGGCGGCGCAGGCCAACCTCCCGGAGCAGGTGTCGTCGCGGCTGCCTCCGATCAAGTGGTTCGCCGCAGCCGGCCACGTCAACGGCGGACTGTCCGGCAGCCTGCGCGCCGAAGCGCGCGACGACCAGGCGGCCGACAATCTGCGCGACATCGTGCGCGGCTTCCTCGCGCTCGCCCGGATGCAGGCCGGCTCCGATCCGCGCGTGCAGGGGCTCGTCGAATCGCTCCAGCTGACCGGCTCGGGCAAGACCGTTGCGCTGTCGTTCACCGTGCCGTCGGAAGTGCTCCAGATGATTCCGAAAATGCACCAGCAGATACAGCCCCAGGTTCCCCAGCCCGATCAGAAGTAGGCCGGGGTCTTGACACCCCGCCCCACCGCGAAAAGGCCCGGCGAGAAATCGACGGGCCTTTTCACTGTACGGCGCCTTCATCATTCATCATTCATCATTCATCATTCGGTTTAGACTCAGCGCGTGAGCGAACGGGTCTTCTTCTACGGCACGTTGATGGCCGGGTTCGATCGCCGGCGCCGCGCGGAAATCGACGCCAAACTGACGTATGTGGGACGCGGCTCAATCAAGGCCGCGCTGTTCGACCTGGGGATCTATCCGGCGGCCGTCCCCGCGACCGAGGGACGCGTCTGGGGCGAGGTGTACGAGGTGCGCGACGCGCCGACGGTGCTCGCCGCTCTCGACGAAATCGAAGGCTATACTCCGGATGACCCCGATCGCAGCCTGTACATCCGGACGCGGGTCTCGGTCGCGCTCCCGGACGGCGCCGAATCGTCGGCCTGGGTCTATTTCTACAACGCCCCGCTTGGCCAGGCGCAGCGGATCCCCTCGGGAGACTATTTCGAGCACATCAGAGTCCGATAAGAGGAAGAGGACGGCGTGTTCTCTGGCCGTCCGCATCCGTTCGCCGCTCCGCCGTCCGTTGGCTGATGCCTGTCCGTTCGGGCGCCTGTCCGTTGAATGACACTTTCCGTTGGTCGCCGTTGTTCCGTCGACGAGCTGCTCGAGCGAAGCAAGCGAAACGGACAGCGACGTCGCGAACGGACTCCGAAGGACCCGACGAGCAGCGAAGTCGAAGAACGGACCGCGAAGGAACCGAAACGGACCGCGAAGGCGTTGTCTTATGCCCGACAACAAACGCGATTCAGAGCGCGTGCTCGTGCCCGGCGACGTGAAAGGGGAGGTCACCGTCTACGAGCCGATGACCATCCTCGACATGTCCGTCACGGGTGCGCAGATCGAGACGAAGTTCCCGCTTCAGCTCGACTCACTGCACGAGTTCCGCCTCTCGCTCGGCAGCCGCTCCGTCATCGTCAAGGGGCGCATCGTGCACAGCAAGATCGGCGAGCTGCACGACGGGGTCGTTCTCTACAGAACCGGCGTCGAGTTCATCGAGCCGTCGGAGCACGTCGTCGCGGCGATGCGATCGTTCGTCGAACGCCAGAAGGCCGGCGCGTCGGCGCCGCTGAAGATTCTGGACGGAGAGCTGGCGGACGAGGGGAACTGACGCAGACGCGATTCGCTTTTCGCGCGTAGCGATTCGATCGCTTCCAGAAGAAGCGAACTGCGAACTGCGAACTGCGAACCGCGAACTGCGAACCGCGAACCGCGAACTGCGAACTGCGAACTGCGAACCGCGAACCGCGAACCGCGAACCGCGACATAATCGCCTCATGTCCGTCACCACCTACAACAACTACATCGGCGGCCGTTGGGTCGCTTCCTCATCCGGCCACACGTTCGAGAACCGCAATCCCGCGAACACAGACGATCTGATCGGCGTTTTCCAGAAATCGAATCGCGCCGACGTCGAGGCGGCGATCGATGCGGCCGCGCGCGCGTACGAGATGTGGCGGCTCGTGCCGGCGCCGGTCCGCGCGGAGATGCTCTTCAAGGCCGCGCAGCTGATCGTCCAGCGCAAGGAGCCGTTCGCCCGCGACATGACGCGCGAGATGGGCAAGGTGCTCAGCGAGACGCGCGGCGACGTGCAGGAAGCGATCGACATGACGTTCTACATGGCCGGCGAAGGCCGCCGCATGTTCGGCCACACGGTGCCGTCGGAGCTGCGCAACAAGTTCGCGATGTCGGTGCGCCAGCCGCTCGGCGTGTGCTCGATCATCACGCCGTGGAATTTCCCGATGGCGATCCCGTCGTGGAAGATGATTCCCGCGCTCGTCTGCGGCAACACGCTCGTGTTCAAACCGGCGTCGCAGACGCCGCTGTCGGCGCTCAACTTCGTCAAGGCGCTGGAGGAAGCGGGAATTCCGGGCGGCGTCGTGAACATGGTGACGGGCGACGGCGACGAGGTCGGCACGCCGCTCACTACGCACGACACCGTCCGCGTCGTGTCGTTCACCGGTTCGACGCACGTGGGGCGCCTCGTCAACCAGGCGGCGGCGCCAGGCTTCAAAAAGGTCCATCTCGAGATGGGCGGCAAGAACGTCGTCATGATCATGGACGACGCGAATCTGGAGCTGGCCGTCGATGGATGCCTTTGGGGCGGGTTCGGGACGACGGGCCAGCGGTGCACGGCGGCGAGCCGGGTGGTCGTGCACGAGAAGGTCTACAAGCCGTTCGTTCACGAGTTCGTCCGCCGCGCACAGTCGCTGGTCGTCGGCGACGGCCTGCGCGACGAGACTCAAATGGGTCCGTCGATCAGCGCGTCGCAGCTCGAGACCGTCATGAAGTACGTGCGCATCGGCAGGGAGGAAGGGGCCACGCTCGCGTGCGGCGGCAACCGGCTCGATTCAGGTTCGTATGCGAAGGGGTTCTTCCACGAGCCGACGATTTTCACCGACGTCGCGCCCCGCATGCGTATCGCGCGCGAAGAGATCTTCGGTCCGGTCGTCTCCGTCATTCCCTGCACGTCGCTCGAGGAGGCGGTTCACATCGGCAACGACGTCGCGTACGGGTTGTCCGGATCGATCTACACGCAGGACATCAACCGCGCCTTCACGGCCATGCGCGACCTGTGCACCGGCATCTTCTATGTCAACGCCCCGACGATCGGGGCGGAAGTGCACCTGCCGTTTGGCGGCACCAAGGACACGGGGAACGGCCACCGCGAGGCGGGCGTCGCCGCGCTCGATGTGTTTTCAGAGTGGAAGTCGATCTACGTCGATTTCAGCGGCAAGCTGCAGCGGGCTCAGATCGACGTGGAACAGGTCTGACGCTGGGGCTTTCGGATCCGCGCTCCGAAACCGCACACCAGCAGCACACCCCTGGAAGGCGTCAACTCGTCACATCTTTGCCATCGTTCCGTGCTAAAGTTCACTGTCTCCCCTACTTAGCGCTGCGTGGCCTATCTGACGATTGGTATCGCGTACGTCGTCGTCTACGCCGTCATCGGCGGCCTGCTGCGCAACCACGCGTCGGCCATGGCGGTGTTCGCCACGGTCGGCCTGCTCATCCCCGCACTGGGAATTTGCGGCGCGATTCTCTGGCGACGGCGGCGCTGGATCGGCTGTCATCGTCTCTTCTGGGACGCGTTTGGAATCGGGCTCGCGCTCTGGTCGATCGGCCATCTGGGCTGGGCGTATGAAACATACGTGCACCAGCACCAGGTGTGGGTGCAGTGGCACACGCTCTTCAGCCTCTGCGGCGGCATCGGCCCGCTGATCGCGCTGTTTGCGCGCCCCCACCGCGGGGCGCGCCCCTACGCGGTCGCAAAAGTCAGTTTCCTGCTCGCGGCTTACGGCCTGGCGGCCGTGTTCATCTACGCCTACTTCGTCCTGATTCCGCCGCTCGTGCCTGGCGGCGGCAACGCCGAGAAAACGCTGCTCCAGCTCGTGCAGGTGAATCGCGCGCTGCTGTTCGTGAGCACGACCGCGGTCATGTTCGCGGCGCGGCGCACGCTGTGGTACGCGACCTATCGCTGGCTGGCGATTGGCACCGGCACGGGCTTCCTGCTGCGAATCTTCACCAGCCTGGCCATTGCGCGCGGGGCGTATCAGAGCGGCACCATCTACGACCTCGCATGGATCGTCCCGTTCCTCTGCTATCTGAATGCCGTGTTCGTGGCGCCTGACTCTCCCGCCGAGAGCGAGGCGGAGGCGCCCGTAACCCCTCTGCCTGTCTGGCTTTCGCTCGTGCCGGTTTTCATCGTACCGATCATCGGCTACGGCACGATCTTCATCTACCCCCTTGGTGGATCGGGTGACTCGCTGCGCGCGATGTTGACGGGGCTCGTGACGGTCGCGGGGCTGGGGCTGCTGACGCTCCGGCTGGCCACGCAGGGGACCGAGCTGCAGCGCGCGGACGCGCAGATGCGGCTGCTGGCGGCGGCCACGGAGCAGACCGCCGATCTGATCCTGATCACGCGCGTCGACGGCGCGATCGAGCACGCAAACGACGCCTTCGTCCGCGCGCTCGGCTTCTCGCGCACCGAGCTGCGGGGGATGAAATCGTCCGACCTGATGGAGCGCGGATTCGCGCAGGTGGGAACGCACATCGCCTCGGCCGTACGCGACCAGGCGATCTGGCGCGGTACGATCATGCGGCGGCGGCGCGAAGGATCGACGTTCCCCGCGTCGTGCACCGTCGCCGGCATCAAGGACGCGTCGGGCAACATCACGCACTACGTGGGGGTCGAGCGCGACATCACCGACGAAGTCCGCCTGCGCGATCAGCTGGTGCACAGCGAGCGTCTGTCGGCGATCGGCGAGCTCGTCGCCGGCGTCGCGCACGAGATCAACAACCCGCTGCAGACGATCATCGGCTCGGTCGAGCTGTTGATCGAGGAGCGGCCGTCCCCGGCCATCCTGCGCGATCTCGAGCTCGTGCGCCGCGAGGGCATGCGCGCGGGCCAGATCGTACGGAACCTGCTGTCGTTCGTGCGCCGCAGCGCGCCGGATCGCGCCCCGTCCGATCTGAACGAGATCGTCGCGACGACAGTGCAGCTGCGCGAGTTCCATCTGCAGCAGCACAACATCGGCATCACGACGTCGCTGCACAAATCGCCGCTGCACGTGCTCGCCAACCGCGAAGAGATTCAGCAGATCGTGCTCAATCTGCTGCTGAACGCCGAGCAGGCGATTCAGCTGTCAGGGCGCGGCACCCGCCTCACGGTTCGCACCTATACGTCGGGCCGCCAGCAGATCCTCGAAGTGGCCGACGACGGGCCGGGCGTCAGCGCGGACGTGCGGGGCCGCATCTTCGAACCCTTCTTCACGACAAAGGACGTCGGGCAGGGGACCGGTCTCGGTCTTTCGATCTCCCATGGCATTGCCGCCGCGCACGGGGGCGTGCTCGAGCTCTGCGACGTCGAGGCGGGCGCGTGCTTCCGCCTCGTGCTTCCCGGGCATGCCGAAGCGGTCTCGATGCCCGGTCCGGCGGCTCCAACCACGCGCGAGGCCGCCGCGCTTCGCGCGCTCATCGTCGACGACGAGGTGCCGGTCAGAAGGATGCTGGTGCGGCTGCTCGAGCGGCGCGGGTTCGAGGTCGTCGAAGCAGATTCTGGCGCCGCGGCGCTCGCCATCGCCGGCGGCGCGCAGCTCTCGCTCGTGCTGTGCGACGTGCGGATGCCCGGGATGACAGGGATCGATGTCTACCGTGAGCTGTCGAAAAAGGATCCGAAGCTCGGATGCACATTCGTGTTCATCACCGGAGACAAGTCGGCGCTCGAAATCGAGGAAGCGCTGCGGAACGTGCCGATCCTCGAGAAGCCGTTCACGGCCAAAGACCTGCAGGCCGTTCTTGCGCAGGTCGGGTTCGGCAGCGCGGTCGCGTAGGACTACTCGAGCAAATCTTTAAGCACGGCCTCCGCGGTTTCCCGCAGCTCGTGCAGTGTGTCGCGAACAATCAGGTTGGTCTCGATCATGTCGTCGACCTGAGCGATCAGCGCGCGCGCCGCTTTCTCGCGCTGCCTCGCATCCGAGCGGGTCACGCCGGCATCTATCTTCTGCATCTGCTCGCGAAATCGTTGGACGCGCCTGACCTTGGCTTCCACCTCCGCCTGCAACCCCGTCAGCAGGACGTTCAGCCGTTCCGTATCTAACGCAAGCTTCTCGTCGTCATGAACCATGGCGCGCCATTGTAGCCGAGGTGGAGTTCGGTGGAAGCTCATCCATCCGCGGTTTCTAGTCGGTTTTCTTCTTTGCCGTCGCGATCGCGTCTTTCAGCGCGGGGTTGACGCGGAAGCCGACCTTCTCTGCCGACTTGACCGACTTCTCGGCTTCGTCGATGCGACCCGTCTGGAGATATAACGCGGCGAGATTGCTGTGCGCTTCGCCGGCTTTCGGATCTGCGGCGATCGCCGCCTTGTATTCCCGCTCCGCATCGTCGAACCGCTCGGCACGGAAGTACGCGCTGCCAAGCGCCAGCGACAGGAACGGCGGCGTCGACACGTCGACGGTCATGTTCATGTTCCGTCGTTCGGTCTGCTCCGAGAGCTCGCGCCGGTATTCCTGCAGCTGTCTCAATCGCTCCGAATTCTGGGCGGTTTGCGCGCCCTGCTGCATCTGCCGGATGGTATCGTCGAGCTCGAGCAGTCGTTCGCGGCTGTTCCGGATGCGGTCCTGCTCATTCGAGAAGTGCCGTCCCGCTTGCGCTCGAATGATGTCGCGGCTCTTCTCGTACGCGGCAATCGCATCCACGAATTTCTTCAAGTTCATGTCGACGCGCCCGAGCTGGTAGTAGGCGAAATCAAACTCCGGATCGATCTCCGTCGCTTCCTGGAACGCCGCGGCCGCTTCGGGCCACGCTTCGGAGCGCATTAATTCGAGCCCGCGGTTGTACGCCGGCCGTGCACGTTCACGATTCAGTGCGGCCTGGGTCAGCTGCTGCTGCGCGGCGAGCGCGGGTCCGCTCACGGCGAGAACCATCAGTGCGACGATCCGCTTGCCCATTTTCCTGCCCTCCTCAGGAAAAAAAAGCCCCGCGGGCAGCGCCCGCGGGGCTCAATCATACCGAAGCCCCTCTGACTAGAAGAGGAACTTCACCGCGAACCGCGCGGTCAGGGGCGCCTGGAACCCGTTGTTCATCAGGAACCGCGGATCCTTTACGACGCCCTGCGCGGTGATCAGCTGCTCGAGCGTCTGTGAGCCGTTGTAGAACGGCGCCTCGTTGCCGTCCTGCGCAGTCAGCGTGGAGCCGGGCACCACGCCGTTGACCTTCTGGTACGTCGAGAACTTCGACACCGCCGTATCCTGGTTGAACAGGTTACTTACGTTGAAGCTCACCTGGAACGCGCGGTTTCCGACGAAGTGGAAGTTATGCGAGACCAGCAGGTCGGTCTGCGAGAACACCGGCGTCCGCCCGTCGCTGCCGCGGCCCAGGTACTGGACCGGCAGGTTGCTTGTCGGGTAGATACCGATTTCGCGGCTGACCGGCAGACCGCTCGCAATGTACTCATTCACACCGAAGCTCGTGCCGAACTTGAAGGTGTAAATGAGCTGCGTCTTGAACTGGTGCGGACGATCGGTAGCCAACGGACCAAACGCCGCCTTGCCGCCGTCTTGGAACATCATCAGCGGATAGTCGAACAGGCGGCCGACGTTCGGGCTCGTGCGGCCGTTCTCGTCGGACTGCGACAGGCCCGAGTAGTTGCCGAACAGGCGGCTCCACAGATAGCTGGTACGCATGTACCAGTTGTCGGCGTACCGCTTCTCGAACGCGAACTCGACGCTGTCGTAATCGCGCTTCGGCTTGGGCAGATTCACCTTCGGGTCGGTGTACGCCAGCGCGGTCAGGTTCTCGCCGGGGTTCGCGATGACGTAGATCTCGTTTCCCTGGGCGTCGAGCGAGCCGGTGTCCTCGATCGCGCGATCGATCTGCTTGTGGACGTACCGGATGCTGAGCGCGAGCTTGTCGCTGAGCTGATGCTCGACGCCACCGGTCGCTTCCTGCTGCCGCATTGGCTTCAGATCTGGATCGATGGTGTCCGAATCCAAAGAAACGTGACGGAAGTCGATCGGCCCGCGAATCAACGTGCCGTTGCACGCCGGCGGGCAGTTCGCGCCGTTCACGAGGTTCGGCCAGTCGAAGGTGTCGAGCGTGTAGTAGTACGACAGCCATTTGTCGCCGCCGAACGATCCGCGCGGCAGTTCGAGCTTGAAGATGTCGTAGAACACGCCCCACGACCCGAACGCCTTCCACTTGCCGTCTCCGTTGATGTCGTACGCGAAGCCGACTCGCGGCGCGAGCTTGTCCTTGAAGCCGAACTCGATCCCGAACTTCGGCACGTCCGCCTGCGTCGTGTAGGTCGGGACGCGTTCGCGCTCGGTTCGAAGGCCCGCATTCACGGTGAGCTTGTTGTTCAGCGTCCAGGCATCCTGCACGAAGAGGCCCAGCGTCGTCGAGTGGATGTTCCCCTCGGTAATGAAGCCTTTCTTCGGATCGACCGCATTGCTCCGCACTTCGTAGTAGCCGTAGGTACCACGTGTCACGGGGACGCCGGTCGAGAGCGCGATGTTCCAGCGGACCGTGACCAGGTTACGCGATTCACCCGTCAACACGTCGTTGCCGATGCGGTCGGCCTGCATACCGAATTTGATCTGGTGATCGCCGCCGCCCTTGGCGTAGTAAGTGCCGTCGGCCTGGAAGTACGCACGGTCCTGCTTGTCGCGAACCGTCTTCGTGTTGTCCGGGATATTCGAGAAGCTCGTGCCGTGCTGCAGCGCGGCCGGCACGTCGAGCAGGCCGATGTTGCTGGTTGTCGTCCACCGGATGCGCGGCTGCTCCGTGACGTTGGAGTCGTGCTGATCCTGGATGAAGTAGCCGCCGCGCACGCCGAAGAACAGCTTCTGGGACGCGACCCAATCCATGTTGCCCGAGACGGACCAGTTCGGGAATACAGAGGTCTTCCCGTAGTTCGTCCCGGCGGGGTCAAGGCCGCTCAACGCCGGCAGGAGTCCCCGTCGCTTCGACCAGCTGTTGTTGTACGCAAGGCGTCCGCGCAGGCTGTCGGTAAACTGTCCGGTCACGTTGCCGGTTACGTACTGAACCTGCTGCTTCTGAGTCGAAGAGGCGGTCGCCGCGCTCGGGTTCTGCGCCGTCGAGGGGCTCACGCTGCGGGTCGTCTTGGTGAGCGCTGGCTGATACGCGCCGAAGAACCACGCGTGGTTGCGCGCGAGCGGGCCGCCGAGCGACGCGCCGGGCTCAACACGATTGCTCTCGTCCTCCGGATACGTGACGTATTCCGCTGCATCCGAATTCGTGAGGACCTGGCGCAGGGTGGGCGTGTTCGACGCATTGAGCTTGTCGCCCGACCAGTTGAACAGCACGTTGCCGTGCCAATCGTTCGTGCCGCTCTTCGTGATGGCGTTGATCACGCCACCGGTCGCGCCGCCGAACTCCGCCGTGTACCCGCTCGACTTGACCTGCACTTCGTCGATGAAGTCGACGATGACGTTCTTGCCCTGCGTGCCGCTCTGCAGGTTGGTGGTCTCGATGCCGTCGATGATGAACCGGTTCTCGCCGGCGCTCGCGCCGTCAATCGAGAGGCCGCCCAGCTTCGATTCCTGATTCGCGCCGGGCGCCTGCGTCACGAGTGACGTGAAGTCGCGGCCGTGCGGCAGGAGCTCGACCTGTTCGGCGCGGATGTTGGTCTGCCGCGCGCTCTGCCGCACGTCGACGAGCGGCGATTCCGCGGTGACCTGCACCGACTCCGCCACGCCCTGCAGCCCGAGCGAGAGGTCGACTTTCTTCACCTGCCCGAGGGCGACGGTGACATCCCCCTGCTTCTTGGGCGCGAATCCGGACAGCGTGGCCGTGATCTCATACGTCCCGGGATTCACGGACGGGAAGCGGTAGACGCCCTCCGAATCCGTCGTGGCGGTCAGGACGACGCCGGTGTTCGTCTTCGCCTCGACTGTGACGCCGGGCAGCACCGCGCCGGAACTGTCCTTGATCACGCCTTCGATGGAGCCACGCTGTTCCTGCGCCGCGACCGGCCAGGCAAACAGCAGGACCGCCATCAGTGCGGCTAATGTACGTGCTCGCATTGCTGGTTCATCCTCCTAATGACTACAGAACGTGCCAGCGTCCGAAGGCTCGGGGGAACCGCGGTCGCGCTGACAAGGAATCGCCGGAACGGACTCCCGGCTCCAGACTCGTGAAGCACGCTCTATGCCTGGGACTATGGTGCCAATGGATCAATGGAATCAGCGATTTAGCGGCACCAGGTACGCATTTCGTCACTGAAATCCGGCATTTTGAATCCAAGGGGCTGGATCGTGGTGCGAGCGACAAGGGACAAGCGACAGGCGACAGGCAGGTGACAAGCGACGAGCGACAGGCGAATAGGCGACAGGTCCTGCTGACCTGCATTATCCGGGAATTACCCGATCGCCATGGCTCTCCAACCACCGGAACTCCCTTTCCTCCGTTCCTCCGCACTGCCGTTGATATATTGCCCGGATGACGGACGTCGTGATTGTTGGCGCTGCTCGAACGCCGATCGGGCGATATGGCGGCGCATTTCGGACTGTGCACCCTGCGGAGCTCGGCGCGGTGGCCGCGCGGGCGGCGCTGCAGCGCGCGACGCTCGAGGCGGACCTGGTGGACGAAGTCCTCATCGGACACGCGCGGCAGGCTGGTTCCGGGCCGAATCCGGCGCGGCAGGTCGGCGAGCGCGCGGGAATTCTCGACAGCGCGCCGGCGCAGACGATCAACAAGGCCTGCGCGTCCGGCATGCAGGCGATCGCCAGCGGCGCACAGGCGATCCTCCTCGGCGAATCGCAGATCGTCGTCGCGGGGGGCATCGAGTCCATGAGCCGCATGCCGTACCTCGTCGACGCCGAGGACGCGCGATGGGGCCACAAGATGGGCAACTTCACGCTCGTCGACGCGATGTATCGCGACGGGTTCACGTGCTCGGTCTGCGGCCTCGTCATGGGAGAAACGGCGGAACTGCTCGCGCGCGAATATCGGATTACGCGCGAGGCGTCCGATGAATACGCCGTCGAATCGCAGCGCCGCGCCGCGCATGCGATGGCGAAGGGTCGATTCCGCGCGGAGATCGCGCCGGTGACCGTCGAGGATGCCAGGGGGCGTCAGTCGGTCGTCGACACCGACGAGCATCCCCGCGAGACGTCGATCGAATC
>Ga0075424_100004428_pt1 | contig 13256 bp, 10 predicted proteins | sample SoiMethybrSBSTD3_FD_75301 | JGI IMG/M metagenome (GOLD analysis project Ga0075424, IMG submission 75301) | Bulk soil microbial communities from a Populus tree surrounding site in Tennessee, USA - Soil MetaG P. TD hybrid SBSTD3 | ecosystem: Environmental > Terrestrial > Soil > Tree plantation... | reverse complement strand
AGCGTTGTCAAATATGTGAGATATTTATCAAATGGGATGGACTGTGGTGTCCATGCTGTGGATATAGATTAAGAACAAAACCAAGAAATCTGAAATACAAGGCAAAGCTAAGATCAAGAAAGGCAGAACCCATCGAAGCGACAGCTATAATTCACTAAATTTTCAAGGCGATTTTGCACGCCTTGGTAATACAAGCGTACATCTTTTCCATTCGTTGTAGGTCACTGTCCAAATCCATGGAAATCTGGATTGGCTTTAGATATTTCTTACAAAATTCTTCGCTTTTGTTGACGAGTATACATCTACCAATCTTACAAACATAATAGTAACAATCTGACATCATTCCCCTTTTAAGTAAATATTTGATCTTAGAATAAGCTACCTCTCTATTATGTCCATTTGAATTCATCTGAGATATCCCTTCAAAAGATCTTAATATGACATATCTAGTAGCTCGCTTTACTCCTATGCACTCCAAAGCTGCCAAAACCGCATCTGCAATCTCTTGTCTGAAAATAGTTAGACGCCTAATTTGACATAACTCATGGATTGGCATTGGTTTCAATCCTGACAACGCTAATATTCCTTCAAGAAAATCATATGCCGATATTTTTATCCACAGTGATGACAAGAGTGGCTGAGTTCTAATCGTATTGTTAATTTTGTCACAATGAAAAAGACAGTTGATCATTGCTCTTCTACCAAATGCAGTCAACTTCATTTGGTAATCTGTAGGGGTAACACCATTAATAGCAGATGATAGTATAAATTTGCTGTCGTCTTGCAATAAAATCATGTCTTTGAGTATTAACGGATCCTTTAGATTGTGTAACGCTGATAGAGTGATTAATCGTATATTATATTTGCCCGTTTTTATAGTTCTTATAATGTTTCCATGTTCGTTAAAAATTGCTAGATCATATTCACAGCATTCAAAAGATATCCCAGGTTTTATACATCGACAGCCAACAAGACCCACAGGATAAGGTATATTATCATTAACATACTCTTTCACGATATCTGGTATTTCATTCAATCCTATCGAGCTGCCAAAAAATAGCTTAAGATAAGGGTTGTAATGAACAATTAACTAATAAGTTTACCCTCTTTAGAAGGCTTACTAATTTGATGTTTACGTAGTCAGACACAAGTTTTATATGAAGATCACAATTGAGTCAGCATCATCATGTGCTCCGGTGGTGTAGTCCGGCTAAGCATTTCGCCCTCTCAAGGCGACGATCCCGGGTTCAAATCCCGGCCGGAGCAATTAATATTGTACAGGATTCGGAAGTCCGGTAATTCTCTTCACATTTTTCTGGACTTTAGCCAGAATAATAGGGGGACTATCACAATCGTCATCATCCTGCATGAGTAGTCCAGCTAAGCAGGCGCTACAATAAAAATTTAATGAATATCAAATAATTAACGACATTGGCTAGTACGAACCATGAGTAATATTACATGAATATTTTATTCCTAAAAATTTAAATTGTTATTATCATTATTTTTGGCCACCAACTTTTTTTCTATAAAACGCGACTTCGCTAATTTGTAATAAATAACTCCACCTCTTCTTTCTACAACTGCTATAACTCCTTCTTTTCCCATTTTGCCTATTTGTTCGACGGCGGCTGAAAAGTCATTGGCTTTCATATTAATGCCCTCGTTTAGGCCAAATACAATATATTTTGAAGGCTTTTTTTCAAAATCGCCCCTCTCATATACCCTGAAATCTACTCCAAATCCAAATCCTTCTCTCGCTATATAGCCTCTGCTTCTCAGATCACGATAAATTAAGAATTTTGTCAGAATGTCTTTATCATCTTTTAATATGAGTTCTATAAGGGAGTCAAAATCAAGACTATTTCTCTTGCCTTTTAATATAAGACGCTTGGTATATACAAGGTATAAGGCCTCGTATGGCTTCAGAAGATATTTGGAATCTTCCTTTTCCCCAAATCCTTTATTTCTAAGCTGATCCTGAAATCTAGATTCCTCAACAATGATTTTTAATCCTCTGGCAACCATAAACGCTTCAATAAGATACGGAAAATCATTGTTATCAGGAGAAAAAGAAGGTACAGATGGAGATGACATAACAATTAAATCACAGCATATGACCTCATTTAAATATTCAAAATATAGTGAAATTCAATGAAGGGGGTTAATTATCGTGAGTGTCGTGGCATGCCGTATGTAAGACGACAATATATTTCAGGCAAACCACAAATAAAGATCGCAAGATTTTCATCCGGTCAGGCAAAAAGTAATTATGACTACAAAGTTGAATTGCTTGCCACTGCTAAAATTCAGATAAGGCATAATGCTCTAGAAGCCGCGAGGCTTGCCGCTAATAAAACAATGGCAAAGGCAGGGGAGACGACATTTTTCTCTACCCTTAAAGTATATCCGCATGTCATCCTAAGGGAGAACAAAATGATAGCTACTGCCGGTGCAGATCGTTTGCAGGAGGGTATGAGAAGAGCATTCGGCAAAGCTACAGGATTGGCAGCAAGAATTCAGCCAGGACAGGTAATCTTTGAAGCATATGTTACATCTGCTAACTTGAATCTGGCTAAAGATGGATTCAAAGTGGCTTCTAGCAAGCTCGGTTGTCCAGCTGTTATACGTATAACTCCACTAAAGAGGGAATTGCTAGAAGACGCCGAAGAGTGATCTATTCTAATCAGATTTATATCTCCACATGCCATTTTTACATATAGATATAATACTGATATTTTTATTCTATATTTGCTTTAAGACTAATAACAATACAACAACAAAAAATATTATGGCTACATTTCATTAATCTTTACATGATCGTAAAAATAAAGTTTATTGTGATACTACACAAACATAGGCATCCAGATCAAATATGCTCAAGGTTATTTCAGATTTAGACAGTCATCAGTTTAAGGGAAAGAAAGTATTGGTCAGAGTCGACTTTAACGTAAGCATTAGCAATGATTATGTGGGCGAAGACTATAGAATTCGAATGATTCTTCCGACCATAGAATATTTAACCAAACGTGGCTCCAAGGTGATCTTAGCATCACACCTAGGTAGACCAAAAGGACGCGAATCTCAATATTCACTAGCTCCTGTAGCCAAGAGATTGTCTGAAATAATGGCAAAAACAAAGGTTAGATTTGTTAACGACTGCGTAGGGGAAATCGTCGATAATAAAATAAAAAGTATGAATGAAAGTGATATTCTCTTACTGGAAAATTTACGATTTCACCAAGAAGAGGAGTCAGATGACCAGGTATTTTCTAAACACCTTGCATCATTAGCTGATGTATATGTAAACGATGCATTTAGCACATCTCATCGAAAACATGCATCAACACATGGAGCAGCGAAATTATTTGATATACGATTGGCAGGATTTAATTTAAAAAAGGAAGTAGAATATCTTTCAATGATAAAGGAAAATCCTGTCAAGCCATTCACCTTGGTAGTTGGAGGTGTAAAAATAAAAGACAAAATAGGGGCTCTTGAAAATTTACTTCCTAAAGCAGATAGGGTACTTATAGGAGGAGCCGCAGCGTATACTTTTTTGAAAGCAAAAGGGATTAGGGTTGGTAATTCCTTAATTGATGATGAACATTTGTCATGGGTAACCAAGGCGCTTTCAACCTTTAGTGATAAGATAATTCTTCCCACAGATCATGTAGTAGCTTCATCGCCAACTGATCGTTCTGCGAGCGTTGTAAGAGGCGATATTCCAGACAATATGGCAGGGTTTGATATTGGCAATGAAACAATAGAGCGTTATTCTTTTGAGGTGGGTGGGGAGGGATCTGGAACTGTGTTTTGGAACGGACCAATGGGATTATTTGAAATTGGATTATTTGTAAATGGTACACTCAATATTGCAAAGAGTATGGCATTGGCATTCTGGCGAGGTTCTACAACTCTGATAGGTGGCGGAGACACTTTGGAAGCCATGAAGAAAGCAGGCGTTTCGGAAGGAGAAGTTAGTCACGTGTCTACTGGCGGAGGTGCCACGTTGAGATTTCTTGCAGGAGACGAAATGCCTGGGCTAAGGGCTCTAAATGAAAAATAGATAGTATTAACAAAAGTAAAGATTGGTTTGTTCATACTTAGCTGGAAGTGGAGTATTAGGTAACATTGATTCTCACTGCCTTTAGATATGACACATCGTTATTCTCTGCGCCTATCATGAGCGTATACAGTCCAACTTTTAGATCTGATGACGGTGTAAAGATAAACGATATTTGTTTTGGATTTCCAGCAGTAAGTGAAAATGATTCTTCACTAAACGATCCTGTAGAATTTCCAAGGTCGCCAGTAGGAGTGAATGTTCCTGCTGCAATCATGTGAATTCTCTGGTTAGCGAGGGTATCTATGTTGACCTTGACTTCTACACTTTCGCCTCTTTTGACAGCAACTTGCTTCATAGGTGTAGAAATCTGAAATGGTAATTGCTTTTGTACATGTACTTTGCCAATTTTATTCTCTGACCATTCAGTAAACCAGACCTGATTACTATCATCCTTATTCTGTCCGACTGAAAACTGCAACGCATTAGCGATTCCGCATTTCTGGTTATTACTCTTGCTGGCAGCATTATCATTATCATTATTATTCTGACACATGCCAAATAATTTGTTCTGCGTTGGAATCCAGTATTCAATTAATGTATTATTGGCGGGATCGAATCTTGCAATTTTATTGCCAGTGTGTTCATTGAACCATAGCGAACCGTCGCCTGATTTTTGGATCCAGTATGGCAATGTATATGCACCTGCTGGAGTATCATTATCATTGATGTTCAAGCCGCTGTTGCTATTACTACTATTGCCTCTACCGCCACCATCACCAATTCCAAAAATTCTTGGTGAAGCTTTAGATGTGACAAATTTCGTAATATTTCCAGTAGATGCATCTAGTTTGTAAAATATACTTGTCCCATGATCGGTTATCCATAAATTTCCTGAATCATCTACAACTATTCCCACAGGTGAAGCTAGCTCCTCAGGCATATCAAAAATTTTGAATGTCTTTGTACTTAGATCGTATCTGAGAATTTCACCTTTCTTTTGAAATGCAAGCATTGATATCCATACCGCATTTCTATTATTGTCAACTGCAAGCGAGCCTGTACTTATAAGAGTTGGATCGATTCCTGAAAATTTGTCTATAGGCATAGGAATTGCGGAAATACCGTCTGACGTACCATTTCTCATTTTTGTTACTTCACCAAACCATAGCGATGTTGAGCGTATGCCAACAAAGTAGATATTCCCATTCGAATCAAAACCTAGTGAAACAGGATACGTTGTATCAAAAGCTTTAGGAGTTGATGGAACCTTGTACATCTCAAAAGTTTGTGATGATTGTGTATACTTCCATACCGCATTTTGTTTTTCGTCGGTAAACCATATATTGCCTTTTCCATCTGGTTTTATAGCCCACACTTGGGAGAAATCCAAGTGATTTAGCCGCGATTTCCAAATTGGGATTGGAACTTCCTTGGCAAAACTATTTTGTTGAATGTTGTATGCACCAAGGGTTCCGTTTTCAGTTGATACATACCATACCTTACCGTCGGTAACTGCTATGCCTAATGGCATTTCACAGGTAGCGGGAAGCTTGTACTCGGTAATAAATTCGTTTGAATTAAGTTCTGTGTTGAGACCACAAAATGTATTCTGAAACTTCTCGATAGAAGCTTTTCTAGATTCTTCCAATCCATTAATAGGTGCAGTATGTGTATTACTTCGTAATAATACTGTAGAAACCCCTATAACAACAAATATGCTAATTATTATATATAGTAATTTTTTTTTCAATTACAATTATTGACCCCTTTTTTTATAAGGCAATAATTAAGCAACCTGATTATTCTTATATATCTCTTTTTTATCATTGCCTTTACATGTGCTGAATTTTTGATGCATAAAGCACGAATCATGCAATTATATCGCAGCTATCCTCACTCTGTATTCATTCGTACTGCAATATTCATCTGCAGTAAGTATATTGTAAACACTAATCAATAATATCGTTATATCTTGTAATTGTCATTTGAATTTTATTCTTTCTTATTTTTATCGCATGTTTATTCCGTAGTTTTCTCAGTTTTAGGCTACACATGATTCTAATATATTTATTAATATTCTATAAAGTATTTCAGAGGAATTTTTACTACCAATAGCTGGCCTTGATTTTTTCAATCACTTTTTCGTGTTCTGGACTCTTACGTCTTGCGAATCTTTCCATGGACGTAAGTGGAACGCCACCAAGAGTTCTTGCTAGAGCTGCAAAGAACATGTTTTTGATAGGGTTATCCCTGCCAACTTTATGCATGAATTTTTGGATTCCGTGTTTAAAGTTATGCTGCCATGTTTTGTACATTACACCCAATTTCGCCGGATCCATGGTGGTTCCAATATCAAAGAATTCTGACTTTTCAAGTAATCCAATTGGTACAAATGTTAGTGGAGTTACAGTGAACTTTGACCCTGGCTGTTCTGTTTCTAATTCATGAATGAGTCTGATTGTCTCCCAACTATCCTCTGGAGTTTCGTCATTGTTCAGACCCATGATTAGTGTGAATGCAGGTACCCAATAATGGTCGTTTAGGGTTTTTACAGCAGTCTTCACAACCCAATGCCATTCTTCAGGTTTGTATGGTGCTAGTTTTCTATCCGCATATTTTCCAATTAATCTAATGCTGCCAGTTTCAAACCCACATTGTATACCAATGTGATTATCTGGAGATGCCCTGATAATTTTAGAGACGTTTGGAATTAATCTTTCATCAGCAATAGCTCCAGCAAGAGTGCCGTGTGTTGGGTTAGTGTGCCCAATACCTGTTTCCATAATACCTTTGAAGAGGTCTTCTAGCGCTTCACGGTTTGGCTGCATGTTCTTTGTTGTTCTCGGATTCATCCCATATACAAAAATATCATCACTGTGAATCCACGCATTCTTGGCACCGCCATATTTCATATTAATTTCGATTTCTTTCTGAACTTTCTCAACAGGATAATATCTCAACGGCCTAAGGGTGACATCACAGAATTTGCATCCTCTTCCACATCCACGCATAACTTCACTCATGCCATGTATACTAGGGTTAACAATATTTGGTATCTCTTCAACTGAAGGCTCATCCCAGTAATGTATGAACCTACCATGATGGGTTCTGTCGTTTCTCACAAATTCCTTAATATCTACCTTAAATTTGGTTTTCTTAAATGGGTTTGCTGTTTCCATTTCTCCATTAATCAGTGAATCAAAGAACATTCTACCTGCACCATCGATTTCAGGACCAATGCCACCTAGATCTCCCTCTACAATTCCGTATATACCATACTCTTCAATTTTTGCAGGATCGTAATTGTACTGCCATGTTCCAGATGCACCAGCAATCACTTTTGCCTTGCTTCCACTTCTTATTTTGGCTGCATTAATCCTATGATGTAACTCCCTGCAATAAAATTCATCGTACGACATTTGTTTGCGACCATATGTAAAGGTCATAGTTACTGGTCCCATACCAAGAGGATCCATCTCATAGGTTCCTACTACTTGAGTCTCGGGACCAATAAACCGTTCAATATAGTCTGGATGAGCTACTACTACCTCGTCTTTGCTATAACCGTCCCTTAATAGAGCCGCTTCCACTTTCCTCAGACCATAAGGCGCATATTTAGCAATGCCATTTGCGTGATCAATAGGGTTACAGATAAAGTCAAATAGTGGCCTAGGCGTGACCTGATTGCCTAAAACGCGATACAAAAGTGATGCCTTCTTCCTGTTTAAATCAAGCGCAGGAGCGCATCCGAAAAACGATGCCAGAGAGATCCCTCTATAAATTGACATTAAAGTACGATCTGCAGTAAGAACAATCTTTGGATATTTCATAAATCTCTAAATCCTAATCAATATCAAATAAATCGAACCGAATTTAACCTTTCCTATTCATATTAGTATACCCCTGAAACTCTTTCTTAATTTCTTATGGCTACAACATTCACTTCTGGAATTTAGTCGTTAGCTGCCAACAAATATTATTATTTCTTGTTTACAACTTCAATTATCAAAATTACCATATACATAATTGTCATATCACAAAATTTACTTGGAATCTTTTGCAGATACAGAAATAAATAGCAATAAGCTATTAATATTGCAATATCTGCAAGGTTGAACTGGAATCAAGAACAACAATTCAAAATTATGAATTATTTTTTGACACCAAGTGTTCTATTCTTAAGTCTCATGTGATTGCTATGGCATTTTCTGCATCTTTCAGAAGAGATAGGGTTCTTTGCTCCGCATTTGAAGCAGATCTTAAAATACAGTCTGCGTTGCTGGGCAATCTGTTTCTTTACAGTGTCCGTAATAGGCATATATATCAAAATAAGTTAAACAGTGCAGATAAATTTCTACCTTTCTATTCTGATACTGTAAAATTTAATAATTTCTAAATCAGACTGAACTTGCAAGGTATAATCTGACGAGAGTGTCTCTGATAATCCATCTGTTAATAGTTGAGATAGCGGTGGTAGCACTTAGAGTCTGGGAAGAGTATGTATATTTTACAAATCTTGTCCCATGATTATTTGTAAAGCCAGCACAACGTGTAACCTGTTTTAGTTCTTACTATAGGCGGATCCTCTTTACAAATATCCATTGCATGAGGACATCGTGCATAAAACCTGCATCCAGATGGTAAATTCAGCATATCTGGAGGATTACCCTTGATAAAATGTATCTGCTTATTGGCAGAACGTAATTTAGGAATAGCCGAGATCAATGCTTGAGTATACGGATGCTTTGGATCTTTGTAAATCTCACTGGCACTTCCAAATTCCACTATTTGACCTGCATACATTATACCGATCTTGTCTGCAATTTCTGAAATAATCGCCATGTCATGTGTTATAATGATTATCGTCATTCCTTTTTCCTTTTTCAATTTCTTCAACAGATTGATTATTTGTGCTTGAACAAGAACATCTAATGCGGTAGTTGGTTCGTCAGCTATTACTACATCAGGTTCAAGCAACAAAGCCATAGCTATGACTACACGTTGTTTCATTCCACCACTCAATTCATGGGGATATTTTTTTGATACAGATTGATCGAGTCCAACTTGTTCTAGAGATTCTGAAATTTTATCATCAATGCTACCTTTGAAGCTATGTTGTTCCAAAATTTCTTTCAATTGATTGCGAATTGTATAAACAGGATCAAGTGAGTTCATGGCTCCTTGAAAAACCATGGATATTTTTTTCCAGCGGATTCTTTTGTTGAAATCAGTATCAGAAAGTCTTGCAATATCATTACCGTCTAGTAGGATATTTCCTCCAATTACCTTGCCTGGTGGCTGCATTATCCTTAAAATAGCGGCACCGAGACTGCTCTTGCCACAGGCTGACTCTCCAGCAATACCCAATGATTCATTTTCATTTATTGTAAAGCTAATATGATCTACAGCCTTGATTGTACCGTTCTCGGTAAAATATTGCGCTTGAAGATCTACTACTGAAAGTTTAGCTTCCGAAGGTAACATCATTTAGTATTGTCTAATCCATAAAGATATTATAATTTATGCTATATTTACAGAAATTATAGTATTAATTCATTGCAAGGTAACAATACCGTAGTTAACCAGATAGAGTTGGAACTATTGAGAAATAACTATAGGAGTTATTATAACTTATCGATAACGAGCGTGATTGTTGTTCTCTGCAATTTGCACAGCACGCAAAGAGTAAAAGGCTAAGGACTTTCCTATCTCATGAAATGAACTAACTGTTAGTCGCAAGTCATACTGACACTCTTGAATAATACATGCGTAGCGCTCCATTTTTTCATATTCATCTTTATTTTTGGCGATTACGTAACCTTTCCAAGCTTTGTGTAATGCACCCCAAACCTGGTTCTCAAAGAAGCCAGATTCTAGCATTTTTGACCTATATGTGTTCACCACGTAAGTCTGTTTTTTCTTTGATTTGAGGTAAGTATGAAGAGCAAACATGTCATATCTTCCCCTACGTTAAATTTGTGATATTTCATTGTGAATACTTTTGTTTGAACGAATGGTACTCCATTAGTTTTCAGGGTTTAAAAATTTTCTCTTACCAATGATAGTATGAAAAGTATGTGTTAATCATCTCATGCGTTGTTACTAATGTATGAAACGTACAAACATTAGAGCGAAAAAGGTTAGGTAGGCGAAGTAACTACCAACACACTTTCAGTTATCATGCGATGGCCGGCATTTCTGGCTTATATATTATCAAGAAGATAATAAGATGGGTTTTATACAAAGCAGCGAATGCAGATATCATACACTAAGTTTTCTTTAGCAAAAAACCTCGCTGTCTAATCTTAATTACGATAATGTAAACCAATGAAGATACAATAAAACTTGGAATAGTTGCTCCTATAGCAGGCCAGTTAGGGATATAAATTGGAGAAAGTGAAGACAAAATATAATACACAAATACTCCCAGAGACCATGCAATTATTGCAGGAAAGCCGATTTTCAATGCATTTTCATCGTACATCATAGAATACTCATATTTTCTTTGCTTGATAATATAGTAGTCAGATAAAACAACTCCAAATAATGGAACAAAAACTGCTCCAATTAAAAGAATAAATGTTTCATAATCCGCAATTGAGATAGTCATTGCAAGAATAACACTTAGCGTGATGAAGCCAATTATTAAATGGTGATGTTTTATTTTTCTAAATATGCTCTGTGTAGAAACCGCAGCTGAATAGACGTCCGCAAAGGCGTTATCTGCCTCATCAGCAAGAAGTACTAATAAAAGAAATCCAAAAAGGATTGATTGAATTGCACTAATTATTCCTAGAGTATCAGAAATACCAAGCATTAGCCCTCCAAAATAAAACAAGATATTTGTTAGCGCAAAACCGATAAAGGTGCCCCTAAATGCAACCTTACTGCTCCTTGCGAACCTGTTATAATCTGCAGCAAGTGGCATCCAAGATATTGGCATAGCTATTACAATATCCAATGCTGAAAAAAAAGACATCCCACTGCCTGTGGATGACAATATTTTTGCAAAATTTCCTGTCATAATCAAATGTACAATTATAATTATTGAAGATGCATATGATATCCATACAGCAAATTTTCCTAACCAATTTCTTATTACGGTAAGCGGGCCTATTACGCCAAGGAGTGCAATAAAAGCTCCAATGATAACTACCCAAATATGGTATGCAATTACTTTTCCTACTAACATTTCAGCAGCTTTTGACATTATCATAATCTCAAATATTGTCCATCCAACAAGTTGCATCACATTTAACACTGCTGGAAGGTATGCTCCCTTAATACCAAGTGACGGCCTAATGCTAATCAACGCTGGGACTGCATGGTCACTACCAATTTTCCCTGCAAGAGCCAGTAGTATGGAACCTGCAATAGAACCAACAATAATCGCAAATATGGCATCATAAAATCTGGCTTCGCTAAGAAAAGAACCTGCAGAGAAAACTAGGAGGCCTACGCCAAGACTTGACCATAATACAAAATAATCTATTCCATTTAGAAATCTGTGTCTTGATTGAACAGGTTCAATTCCCCAGTCAGGTGGATTTCTTATTGAAACCATTTTCAACCTCTATATTACCATGATTTTACTGCAGAATTTGCTGACAGATATTATATTACAATACCTGGTACCGAATAAATTATGAAATCCAGTTGCATTGTCCAATTTTTTGCTTATTTCCATAAATTAGCTCGCACATTAGATTAACCTCCAAGTGTTCAAATATATATTATATGCAAATGATTTCTGAAGATACAGAGAATCCTACAGTGAGATTAATAATTTATGAAACGCTCATAAATGTTGCCAGTTCGTTTCCCTAGTTATTAAATGCCCTTGTTGTAATAAGAAAGTGTGCTTGTGCAACTATATTCTCTAAGAGTTACATGACTAAGACTATAAACGATCTACCTTTGCTTAATGCCTACTTAGGGACTGAAAATAATGGTTGAACTATTATTCACTCTTATCAATGATTTGTATCTCCTGTAAACTATAAAGAATAACTTATCTTGTTGATTTATATGGATACTATAGAATTTCTTGGTGAATCAAAGTAATTGTTGAACTACTTCCATATCTATTTTTATCATATATTGTATTCTATTACCAAATATATTATATTCCAGTTCATCTACACTCACTTCTCTATATTAATAGATGACACATGAAAACTTATTTTGTCAACCATCTTGTGTGTTTGCAGCACCCTCAAAAACGACTACACCTTTCGTTAGAACCTCTTCACAAAAACGGTGAAAATGAGAATGAATGTACTGAAGGTTTCCTAAAATGTGATAACTGCGAAAGTGTATATCCAATAATCGAAGGAGTAGCAATACTAGTAAAAGATTTTGTGAAATATGTCGAAGGAAGAACAATGATGTATGGCAGGTGGTTACTCAATAGCAAAACTGATAAAATGAAAGATTTTCTTAAAGAAAAGAGCGCATATATCACTTCAAATCTCGCCAAAAATGACTTGTACGAAGAGGATGGTAAATGGTTTATCCCATATAGATGGACTCATTATGATAACTCTATTGAGGATAGGTTCATTAGCAAATTGCGTTGGCATCTCAAACCAAATGAGCTCTATAACAGAGTTGCTCATGAAATAAATTCAAAAATGGATGGTCTAGCGCTTGATATGGCATGTTCAGTAGGTTATTCCACCCTCCAGATTGCTAAAAAATATTCCTTTGCAATAGGCATTGATTTATCTTTTTCCTTTATAATGGAAGCACGAAAGAGGATGTATGAGTCAAATCAAGGAAATCTTGAGTTTTGTGTAGCTGATTTCCTAAATGCTCCATTTAATCCTATGAAGTTCGATTTGATACTTGCTCTTAATCTAATTGAATTGGCAAGACCAGAAGAATTATTATCTTCTGTACACGGATTGCTAAAACCACATGCCGATGTTGTATTAACTGACCCGTATGACTTTAATCGAGACCCAAAACCAAAGCAAATATTTGATGCTCAATCTTTTAGAAGACTGGTTAAAGATTCAGGATTTGCAATTAGTGAAAAGAGTGGTAAAAACGAATCTTTCATTCCATGGATATTAAAAATAAATGAACGCGCTTATTTATTTTACTTTGTAGACTATATTAGAGCAAAAAAAATTTCAAAACATAAATTCTAGGGATAATAATTTAGAATGTTTATTTAGAAGCC
>Ga0075424_100004427_pt1 | contig 13257 bp, 12 predicted proteins | sample SoiMethybrSBSTD3_FD_75301 | JGI IMG/M metagenome (GOLD analysis project Ga0075424, IMG submission 75301) | Bulk soil microbial communities from a Populus tree surrounding site in Tennessee, USA - Soil MetaG P. TD hybrid SBSTD3 | ecosystem: Environmental > Terrestrial > Soil > Tree plantation... | reverse complement strand
ACGACAGATCGTTACGACGCTTATGCTGAATTGGAAATGTCCGCTATTGGCCCTTAGCGGACATCGCTAGTTGCACCGCACATGTCCGCTTTTGGGGGTAAAGCGGACATGACCCATTGCGGGAATCCGCTTTCGCGGTCGCTATTGGGGGCAAAGCGGACGTGCCGTTTTGCACTGCATATGTCTGCTTTTGACCCAAAGCGGACATTGGCAAGTAATTGGGCATGATGCGCAACAACGGGACGTTAGCCGTTGTCCCTTGGGCAATTAGTTGCTAGCGGCCACGCGAAATATTCGGGACTCGCCGCATCCCCAAAGCGGACATTTAAAACGCTGCCATCTGCGCAGAGCGCCGCATGGCGCGACCTAACAAACTTTTGGCAGCCGCCAACAAGCGCCGAGGTGCGGGCTGGGCTAATTCAGCTTGGGTGTGCAATGGGGGGCGATCATGCTTTTCCGAACGGGCATGCTGGCGCTTGCGTTGGCGTCGACGGTGGCTGCTTGCGCAACGCAACGGGCGATGACGGTCAGCACGGACACTATCGCAAACCCATCGCCGAAATACAGAAACGCCGTCGCTGTGCGCGCGGTTACGGGTGGCGCTGCCATGAACCTGCTGACGATGCCAGGCGTCACCAATGAGCCGCTCAAGGCCGCGCTTGAAGATAGCCTGCGCGTCAACGGCTACCTGGCGGCCGGCAGCCCAAAATTCTACGTCGATGCCGAAATCAATAATCTGCAGCAGCCCATCATCGGATTGGATATGGATGTCACTGCGGACGTGACCTATAAAGTGTCGGGGGTGGGATCGGTCGGGACCTATCCGATTAAAAGCACCGGGCGGGCAACGTTTTCGGACTCGCCTGTGGGCGCCGATCGACTGCGCATCGCCAACGAGCGTGCCATGCAGGAGAACATCAAACAATTCTTGCTTGCGTTGAGGTGAGCGCATCGGTACTGCGCGAGATGATGGGATAGGGCCGATCGCGCCATTGACGAACAGACCGGGCGATCGACGCCGAGAAAATCGCGGCTTACATGTCCGCTTTTGGGGGTAAAGCGGACATCAGTCACCATCACACCAACGCACCGTCAATTGAGCACTGCCATGGCCGATCATCCGACCGAGGCCAGAGCAATATCGATAGGCTGCGGGGCGGGCATGGCCTATTTTCTATAGGATGAAGTCCGTTGCGTGGAGATGCAGATTGGTTCCTAGCAGCACGATCTGGAGATCGGCTGTTGTGTCGCCATTTGCGTCAGCCTGCACGATGGTGTTCCCGTTGCTCTCGACCCAAGTCACGCTGTTGGCAACAACGTTTGCGTTTTGACCGCCGTAAGCAAATGGCTTGGTTCCCACCTTTAGAAGTATTCGCATCGATTGTCGAAAAATCGAATATGTCCGAACCGGTGACAAAGTCCGTAATTAAATCGCTGGCATTCGGGGTGCTATGTGCCAACGCGGTGAACACAAACTTATCCGAACCCTGACCGCCAGTCAGAATATCTGCTCCACCTAATCCGTTGAGGATGTTGCTGCCACTGTTGCCGATAATCTCGTTGGCGAGTGCATTCCCGGTGCCATTAATCTTCGCCATCCCCGTCAGCGTCAGGTTCTCGATGGCACCAATTGCCTGGGTGGCATCGGACAAGCTGAAAGTGATTGAAGATTGCACCAAGTCTGAGCCATTTCCGCCGGTTTCGTTGACTACGTCACCGCTATTGTCGACCACATAGGTGTCGTTGCCAGTACCGCCGAACATCGTATCTGCACCAGCGCCGCCATCTATGAGGTCATTGCCGCCGAGCGCGTTTATGGTGTCCTTGCCTGCTCCACCGTGAATTGTATCTTCCTCGTTGGTGGGCAGCGGCTGACCGGCGACGGTGGTCGTTGCGTTGATTGTGTTATTGCCAGAAGTACCATTGATCGTGACGCCTGAAACATTGGCGATCGCCAGCGAGTAGGTCGTGCTGGTAGCGTCGGGTGTGACACCAACGGTCGGATCATCGACCGTCACCGCCACTGCGTAGCTCATCTTGCTCTCGAAATCGAGCAGCGTACCGGCTTTGAGGAACAGCTCTGTACCGATGATCTCGAAGGCCCCCGCATCAGCGCCGGTCAGCGCCAACGTGTTGCTGCCCAGCGCATCGTCGGTCACCGTGATGTCGGCAACCTTGATGTGGCTGGCGGTTGAGGCGTTCTCAGCAAGCGAGGCGGTGGCATTAGCCAGCGCCACTGTCGTTGGGGCCTCGTTCACTAGAGTTTCGGTGATTAGGGCTGTCAACCCGACACAGTCGAAGGCTTGACTGCCCAGGCTGTCGACAACAAAATCGACGGACTGTCCTGCGTCGAGTGAAATGCCAGCGATCGAGAACGGGATCGGGCCCTGATTTGGCGAATGTCCTGAAAACGATGAGCTGAAAACCGTCGTCCCGTCGACCACTATCGTGAGGTCAACGCTGGCCATTTGCAAATCAGCGAACGAACCCGTGATGTCAAACACCCCGGCGCTGGGAGCAGTAAATCGTGTTACAATCAAATCAGGCGCGTTGAGATCCGGACTGCCCGCCATCATCACGAGTACGTCGTCTGGGACTATCAGCGGAACGACAGAAGGGAACGTCAACGTCCCTCCAGTAGCTACCACTCCGATGCTGGGTCCAGAGAACTGGAACGGTTGCGCAAAATAATAATTATTTACGGTTCCGTCAGTCGTCGTAGAATTGTCGAGTGTTTTGATGCTCCCACCTGGTTTTCCTTCGTCGTAGGTCTTATTGCGCCCCAGGCCAAAAACTTTCCCTGCGTGCGGCCACAACGGAACAGTTGGCTTGGTCATGATGTCCTGCATGATTTCCTTCATCGTAGGGCTCATAGGCACCGTCCCTCCTATCTCTGTTAGGAAATCCTAAACGGTGCCGCATGGTGCCGTTTGGGCTTGTCCTGTGTCAATCAAAATGTTAGGACCTCCCAACACGAAACGGCATGGGAGGGTATGACAGTGAAAACAGGACGGGGACGCTTCAGGCCAAAGAAATCTGTCACCCCTGTGATCGCAGGACGGGTGCCGGAAGCGCTGTACAAACAGATTAAAGCGGCGGCGAAGCAATCCGGCCGCACCATGAGCGACGAACTGGCCTATCGAGCTGCCACGGCGTTCGCGTGGGAAGCCGCGCTCGGAGACATCCGCAAGACACAAGACAGTGCTGAGCGCATACTTGAAGGCGACGCCCGTCAAGCGCTGCGCCACTGGGGTTATATCGAAATTAACGGCAGTGCCGGTTCTTATTGGATGAAGCCGGGAATGCCGCCCCTGGAAGCCGGCCTTAACCCCGAGTTTAGGTCGGAGTTAAAGGCCGCAATTGCCGACGTTGTTAGAGAGGCGATTGCTGAGACTAAAGAGACCTCGACGGCAGACAGCAAGAAACACAGAGCAGGGGGCTGAACAATGCGCGGACACGTTCGCGAACGCGGAAAAGGCAACTGGTACGCCGTCATCGACCGTCCCGATCCGGCAACTGGAAAGCGCCGACAGAAATGGCAGAAGCTAAAAGCCAGGGGGAAGCGTGCGGCTCAGATCGAGTGCGCGCGGCTGGTCTCGCAAGTGAATGACGGTGTCTACGTCGATTCAAAAAAGATTACTCTGCGGCAATTTCTTGAAACTTGGCTGGCCTTCAAGAAGCCAAACGTCTCGCCGCGCAGCTATCAGCGATATGAAGAGCTGGCACTGAAGAATATCGCGCCCTTGCTTGGCGAAATCACGCTCACGCAACTGCGCGCCGAGCATATCTCGCAAGCTTATGCAAAAGCCATCGACAGTGGCCGCAGAAACGGGAAGGGCGGATTGAGCGCAGGGACAGTACACCACATGCATCGCGTATTGCGTCAGGCTCTCCAGCAGGCGGTCAGGTGGGACCGGCTCGCGAAAAATCCGCGACATGCTGGCGAAAAACGACCGACCCAAGATTGAAAAGAAACCAGTTGCTACCCTCGATCCCGCAGCGACCATGAAGATGCTGGAAGCCGCGCGCGAGCGGCGGTTGTTTGTGCCGATGCTGCTCGGTGCATTGTGCGGTATTCGCAGAGGCGAAATTTGCGCCTTGCGGTGGGACGACATCAAGTGGGATCAGGGACAGGTCACAGTCAAAAACTCAATCGAGCAGACCAAGGCCGGCTGTCGCGAAAAGGAAACCAAGGGCAGCAAGTGCCGCACGATTGCCATGCCATCCATGCTGATCGAAGAGCTAAAGGCTTGGCGCGTCAGACAAGCGCAGGAATTCCTAAAACTCGGTGTGCGCCCCGATGGCAGTACGCGGGTCGTCACCAAAGCGGACGGAAGCTCGCCGACGCCACAAACCCTTACCGACCTGACTAACAGGTTCATGAAGGGGCAGGGCAGTACCGTTCGGCTGCACGGTTTGCGGCACTCTCACGCCAGTCATCTGCTGGCCGAAAATGTTCACCCCAAGATCGTGCAAGAGCGGCTCGGGCATTACAGCATCGCGATCACGATGGATATCTACTCGCACCTGATGCCGAACATGCAGGCCGATGCCGCCGCCAAGGTTGACGCCGCCTTGAGGGCAGCCAAGAAGCCTAGCTAAGAACGCTCACGAGAACATCGCGAGCACGATCCGGGTACAAATATTTGGGAATTGTTAGCAAAATGTTAGCAAGCGGTGCCCTCGGTGCTACCATTCCTAAGTAAACAGCACTAATCGACCGGTCTCAGCCATCGCTCGGCTTTTTCCAAAGCTATGAAAAATACAACACTGACGAGGATCACGAAGCAGATCGCCGCATAGGTGCCGGAGAGATCGTAACGTTCGGCAAGGTCGTTGATCAGCTGCCCAAGTCCGCCGAAATTGATCAGAAACTCAGTGCCGACAATGTTGATAAGCGCGAAGATCAATCCGAGGCGAATGCCGACAAAGATCGTCGGCAGCGCCGCGGGAAACAGGATTTTCCAGAACTGTTGCCCAGGCGTCAGGTTGAAGCTGCGCCCGACATTCACGAGGACCTTACGCGTGCCGGAAATTCCCTCGATGGTTTTCAGGATCACCGGTGGGAGCGCAGACAGAAAACCCATCATGATGATCGTCCAGGCGTTACGGCCAAAGATCACCATGAACAGCGGGTAGGTCAGCACCAGAGGGGCCGATGCAAACGCCGCCACCCACGTTTCGCAGGCGCGCCGCAGCAGATCGAAGCGCTGCATGATTACGCCGATGCTGATGCCGAATATCGTGACCATCACGCCTGCGAGGAGGCACTCGCCAGCCGTGAAAAAGAACCGATGGACAATGTTCTCCTCGGCAAACAGGCGGCCAAAACTCATGACGATTTCGGACGGAGGCGGAACGATAAAACGGTTTAGGAATCCGAAACGGATGAGCGCTTCGACGAACAGCAAAAAGGCGATAAACGAGCCGAGGCCCACCAGCGCGGCGGAATAATCTCGACGCGAGATGGCAGGTGGCGATGCCACCATCGTCATGATGCCCGTTCCTCCCGGCGCAGCGCGCTTTTCTCCTCGTCGCGCATACCTCTATTTGCTTCCTCGCGCAGGTCGCTCCAAATCTCCGCGACGTAGCGCCCGAAGGCTTCGCTGCCGACAATTTCCGATGTCCGTGGGCGCGGCAGGTCAATATCGACCATGCGCTTCACCTTGCCCGGTCGATAGGTCATCACCAAAATCCGGTCGGACATCTGAACCGCCTCAGTGATGTTATGCGTGATCAGCAGCGTCGTCTGTTTAAGCTCCTGCTGAATCTGCAAAACCTTGTCTCCGAGGAGCAATCGGGTCTGCTCGTCAAGCGCGGCAAAAGGTTCGTCCATCAGCAGGATTTTAGGCTCCGAGGCGAGCGTGCGCGCAAGAGAAACGCGCTGGCGCATGCCGCCGGAAAGCTCGCCTGGGTAGCGGTTCTCGAAGCCATCGAGGCCGACGAGCGAAATGAAATGGCGTGCGCGCTCGACGCGCTTCTGCTTCGGCATGCCGACCAGCTCGAGCGGAAATGCCACGTTGTCGGTGACCGTACGCCAGGGGAATGTCGATTCCTCCTGGAAGACCATGCCGATCGACTTATGCGGCCCGCAGATTGTTTCGCCGGCAACAGTAACGACACCATCATGACTGTTCAGCAGGCCGCCAATGACATTAAACAAAGTCGACTTGCCGCATCCTGACGGCCCGATGACAGACAGGAACTCGCCAGGCCGCACCTGAAAGGAAACGTTGTCGACCGCCGTAATCGGACCTTCCGGCGTTTCGAAGCGCACCACGATATCGTCCGCAACAAGAATGGCGTCACTTGATCCTGCGCTGGATGCCATTACGGACTTACTCGCTCTTTCGGGTCATCGCGGCCGTCATGGCGGCGGTGTATCCAGGTTCGACCCGCACGTCGACGACCGCGACGGCACCCGCCTCAACCGCTGCAATCGCCTTCTCGAACGTGGGCTCCAAGTCTGCGGCCGCGGTCACCGGTCCGAAACCTTGCGCACCCTGCGCCCGCGCCATCCCGGCGAGGTCAATATCGGGTTCTGAAATGCGCTGGCCGATCCAACGATTCTCCACCGGCCGGTTGCGCATGCGGGCCATACGCTCCTGGTGGAGTTCATCGTTGAAGAAGGAACGATTGTTAGCGACGACGATCAACAACGGGATGCGGTAATGCGCCGCGGTCCAAAGTGCGGTAACGCCCATCAGAAAGTCGCCATCGCCGCAAACCGCGACAGGCAGCCGCCCTGTGCCCATCAGCGCCAGCGCGGCTCCGACCGAGATGCCGGGTCCGCCGCCAACGCCGCCACCGCCATCCGAGCCGAGGTAATCGAGCGGATGGCGAAAGGGCCAGCTCGCCCCGTTCCAAGAGAGCGAAACATGGGTGAGGGTGGTTGGCCGCTTGCCGGCCGAGTGCCGCAAGGCATCGGCCAGGTGATCGACCGTGAGCTTGCCGTCCTCGAGCTTCGGAAATTCCGTCTTAGCCGGCGTAACCGCATGCGGCTTGCCCGCCCCGAGCGCGGTCATCAGCGCAGGCGCCGCAATGTCGGGTTCGCAGTCAATGAAAACGTCCACCGGCGGAAGACCTTGGTAGTCCATGCTCCAGCCGTTGTGCAGATGGTGATCGACCGAAATCTGGATGATGCGCGCGGAAGGCATGCCGGGGCCGAGTACCGATTTCAGGGTTCCGGCCAAATCGACCCAGTCGAGACTCAAAATGACGTCAGCCTCGCGTATCGCATCGCTGGCCTGCGCAGCGATCCCAATCGTGCTGGGCGAGCCGACATGTAGCCGATGGTCGGTTGGAAAGGCTGCGGCGACCTTCAGATCGGTCGCAACCCGCGCGCCGAGACGCTCGGCTAGCGCGATGCGCGTGTTCCAGGCATTGAGATCACGCGATACACGCCCGGCCAGGATCAGCGGATGCTTTGCCTCTCGCAACAGATCGGCGGCCCGCTTGATGGGAGCCGGAGGCGCGACACCGTCCACCGGCGGCATGAATCGCCTGGCGTCGATCGGTTCAACCGGCTCGACGAGCCTGCTTTCCTGCATTCCGGCATCGAGGTTGACGTAAGTCGGTCCTCGCGGCGCGGTGTTGGCGATCCAATTTGCGCGCAGCAGCGCTTCGCGTGCCGCGATCGGAGAGGCCGGCTGATCGTCCCATTTGGTGTAGCCGCGTATCAGTGCGCCCTGGTCGCGCGCGGTGTGAATCCAGTCGATCCACGGCCGTCGTTTGACGGTATCGACCGGTCCCGTGGCGCCAAGAATGACCATCGGCATGCGATCGCACCAGGCGTTGAAGATCGCCATCGTCGCGTGCATGAGCCCGACGTTCGAATGAACAGCGGCCGCCATCGCCCTGCCGGTCACCTTGGCATAGCCGTGGGCAATCGCCACCGCGCTTTCCTCATGCAGACACAGCAACATCTGCGGCTGTTCGTTGCCCAGATAATTGACCAGGCTGTCGTGCAGCCCGCGGTAGCTCGCGCCTGGATTGAGCGCGATATAAGGGATGTCGGTCGCGCGCAGCGCATCCGCGACGACATCGCTGCCGAAGCCGGCAGCGTTCACGCCGGCGGGAACCGGCCGATCGAGCGCAGACAATGTGTCGTTACCCGCAGGGCGCGCCTTCGCGCTATCGTTTCTGTTGCTGGCCAAGATGAGCGCTCCGCCGTCGTCCGCCCGACGGGCGGATGGGGCGGCATCCAACCGGATTACGGGCCCTGTTTGCAAGCGCCGTCGCGGACTTGGTTCACGCGTTAGTTCAATGCTTTATCGGAGACCTACGTGGGAACAAAAGGTGAAATTGGCACCCGATTGGCACCCTACGACTTCAGAATCGCATTGATGGCGTCAGCAGCCTTGCTGTCGTCCTTCCGGAAGAGGGTGCGCGTAAATCCTCAAGGTGATGTCTGGCTTGGCGTGCCCTAACCTCCGGGCAATCGTCACGATGTCCACACCCGCGTCGATTAGCTGGCTGGCGTGAGTATGGCGCAAGGCGTGGAAAGGTGACGTCCGGCAGGCCGATGCGGGTGGCAAAGTCACTCCAGCGCCAACTCGCCGAGATACGGGAGAGTGGGGCACCGTCGAGGTCGGCGAACAGCAGCGCGTCATCGGGAAGCTTGCCAGCGCCTAGCTTCATGCGCAGTTCGAGTTGAGCCTTTCGATGCTCACGCAGGACTGAGACCAGAATGTCGGGCAGGGTGATGTCTCGGATTCCGGCCTTGGATTTTGGGAGCTTAAAGCGGGTGCCGTGTTGCTTGGTTTGCTCCAGTGCCTCGCGCACCTGAAGCGTCTTTTTATCCAAATCAATCCGCGACCAGCGGAGCGCCATCACCTCGCCAAGCCGTAAGCCAGCGAAGAGCGCAATCATAGCCATTGCCTGCAACGGATGGCCCTTCAGTTTCTCAACGAGACCGGGCACGTCCTGCACGATGACCGCTTCGTGGTCGCCCAGCTTGGGGGCCTTATGAACCGTCGCGGCGTTCTTGACTACCAGGTCGTTTTTGACGGCATCCCTAAGCGCCTGGGACAGCAATCGGTGCGCGTGGCTGATTGTCCGGGCTGAATACCCGTCTGTCGTATGCAGGGCCGCATGCCAGCCCTCGATATCGATGGGCTTGAGCGCCTGGAGCACTTTGTTTCCGATGCGCGGTGCAATCTGGTTCTTGAGTAAATCGCGATAACGCTCGGCTGTCCGGGTTGAGATGCCTTCAGGGGCGGCCTCCCACTGCTTGATTCGGGCGGCGATAAACTCGGCAACGGTCAGCTTGGTTGGCTCGACGTAGGTGCCACGACCGACAGCGGCGACCAGTTCGGCCAGTTTGACCTGAGCTTCCTTCCTTGTCCCCCGGAATGTCTGGTACTTGGTTTTCCGCTTGCCGGTCACCGGGTCGCGCTCCGCCGCCTCGAACTTGAGACGGAACGACATCTTGCCGCGCCGCTGAATGCACCCCTTCATGGTCCGTCCCCCTCTTTTGCATCAATTCCCGGAAGTAGCGCTCCGTTGGCGTGTCGCTCAGGTACAAAGCCATCACCACTGACGAGGCCATGAAGTGGCTCGCTGAGGAGGGCGTCCTCGACTACGTCCGGTTCGGACCGTCGGGAGCTAAGTCGTGAGCTACGCCATCAGTGATCATGAATTCAAATCACGCATAGCGGCATTCACCAAAGAAAACCCACAGCCTACAAAAATCCGCAAAGCCAATGGTCTACATGATCAGGAGCCATGCTCGCGGATCAGGCTTGTTCCCTTTGATCAAATCAAACTCGGCACCGAGGCCCGCTATCTAGTCAAAGGGATAATTCCTCGCGATGGCTTGATCGTCGCTTGGGGACCCCCGAAATGCGGAAAATCTTTTTGGATATTCGACCTAGCCATGCATGTCGCTCTTGGCTGGCAGTATCGGGATCGCAGAGTACAGGAAGGGGCGGTCGTCTATTGTGCCTTCGAAGGACAAACCGGAATCCAGGCCCGCGTAGAAGCTTTTCGGCAAACGTTTCCAATCGAGACAGATCAGCCCGTGCCATTCTATCTCCAGCCGGTTACGCTGGATCTGGTGGCGCAGCATGCGGACCTAATCGCAGCCATCAAACAGCAAGACGATACGCCTGTCCTGGTCGTGCTCGATACCCTCAACCGGTCGCTTCGTGGCTCCGAAAATGACGCGAAAGACATGGCCGCTTACATTGCTGCCGCCGATAGTATCCGAGAGGCGTTCAGTTGTGCGGTGATCATTGTGCATCACTGCGGCGTTGACGGGACACGTCCTAGGGGCTCCACAGCTCTCAGCGGTGCCGTAGATGCTCAACTGGCCGTGAGACGCGATGCCTCCGATGCCATCATTGTCGAGGTAGAGTTTCAATTCTCGATACTGCATGGCGCAGGCCCTGGAGGTCTCACCACGGAACGATGGTATGACATGGCTCGCAATGAGGGCTTAGGCGTCAATCTCAAGGCCGATCTCTACGACAATCGAGAAGCCCTAAGATCTAAGGGCATAGTTCGAGAGTACGGTGATCGGTGGAACGTCCGTTGAAGGAAGAAATCAGCCAACTTTTGTCCGCTTTCTGGTTATGAGCCAAAAGTCGAGCCGGCTTGGGTTCCCGTTACCGCAAGGCGATGCAACTTCTCGAATTTAGCTTCTGCGCAACGAACCGAAAGGCGGATGCGCCTTCAAATGGATAAATTCGGCCAATAGGATGCTCTTCGAGCTGTTGTCACAAGCCACGAAGGGGACGCCCATGTCAGCCCGGTTAAAACGCATCAGTCACTTTATTGCGCTGGCAGCACCGTTGGTTCTGTCGGTGACATCGTTGCCTGTGTTTGCTCAAGATCAGCAGGGCCAACCGCAACCTCAACAGCAGCCGCAGCAAGAGCCTCAGCAGCAACAGCCTCAGCAGCAAACCCTTACACAGCAGCAAGTGCAGCAGCTGGTGGCGCCGATTGCACTCTATCCCGATGCATTGTTGGCACAGGTGTTGACCGCATCAACTTATCCGCTCGAAGTAACATTAGCGGCGCGTTGGGCTGAAAAGAATCCGAACCTCAAAGGGGCGGCTCTCGAAGAGGCAATGCAAAACGAGCGGTGGGATCCGAGCGTCAAGGGATTAACTTCGGTGCCACAAGTTCTGGCAATGATGAACGAGAAGCTGGACTGGACACAGCAACTCGGTGAGGCCTTTCTGGCTCAGCCCGACGACATCCAGAACGCAGTTCAAGCACTGCGTGCCAAGGCAGACGAAGCCGGCAATCTCAAATCGAGCAAGGAGCAGAAGGTCAGGAGAGTCGCGGCGACGCCAAGCCCTGGCTATGCGGGGCCGCCCGAATACATCGTCATCGAGCCGGTCGAGCCGGATTACGTTTATGTCCCGGTCTATGATCCTGTAGTCGTCTACGGCGCTGGTTACTGGCCGCCGGCATACGTACCGTTCTTCTGGTATCCGCGTTGGTGGACTGTCGGTCCTGTAATCGGGTTCGCCACGGCGGCAGCTTTTGTCGGGCCTGCGCTGTGGTACCGCTACAATTGGGGATACAGAGGGTACGGCGCGATCCAGACCAACACTGTCCTTTACAGCAAGTTCAACAGGGTCAACGTCACTGGCAGCGGGCAATTCCAGAACTGGAATTTCAACGCGGCTCATCGCGCCAATGTGCCGTTCAAGAACACGAACCTGCAGCAGCAGTTCGGCAATGTGAGCGCGAAAGGTGTCCAGGGCACGCAGACCGGCACGGGTCTGCAAGGAACCCAGATCGGCAAGGGCATCCAGGCGACCCCGACGACGGGCAAAGGTGGCGTGCAGGGTCTACAGGGAATTCAGACCGGCAAAGGCGCTGAGGGCAGTAAGACGAGCAAAGCCGTAGAGGGCATTCAGTCTGGCAAAAAGAGCATGCACGGCGTGCAGACCGGTAGTGGTGTGCAGGAAGGCCGGACGGGCAGGAACGTTGAGGGAATCAAGACGAGCAAAGCCGTACAGGGCATTCAAACCGATAAAAACATTCAGAACGTCCACACTGGCAATCGCGTACAGGGAGGCCAGCAGACAAAACGCATTCAGGGAATTCAGATGGGCAACGTCCAGAAGATGCAGGCCGGCAAAAAATTTCAGGGCAGCAAGAAAAACATGGGACAAGGACAAGGCCCGGGCAGACCCTGATTTTGCACGCGTCTACTTTTGACAAGCATTCAGGAACGGGGATGGATACGAAGATACGGGTTCTAAAGAACCCCGTAGCCCGCTCTAGATAAATAGATTATCAAAGTTTAGCGGACTTTTTCTTTTCGGCTGCTGGCCTATATCGGGTGAATGGTCTTACGTAGCCTTGGCCGCGGCAGGCCTTTAAACGCGCCTGCTGCCCGGCCCCTCGGTCCCTATTTTTTTGATGCTGGGTGCGGCTCCGACTCTCAATGTTTGATACCGCACAGACTACTGGTGGCACGCAATGATGAGATGAACACGCAACTGGTCGAACCTCCGTTCCCGCATCAGTTGTGGTCGTCACTAAGGGACCGCGCTTACCCCTCGGTCCCTATTTTTTTGCCATTGACTCTCAATGTTCGATACCGAACAGATTCCTGATGGCACGCAATGATGAGATAGCACGCAACTGGTCTATTTCTTCCCTGGCCAGTTACTGCCTACAGTAGGGACGGCCGTCTTTCGTCGTCGCCGGCGGTCCCTACTTTTATGGGCATCAGAGGCATTCATGTTGAAGCAAGACAATGAACCCCAATTGGTTGACACGACCGACCTCAATGATGCCGACTGGGTCGAAATAAATAAAATCAAACAAGCATACGCGCAGCGAGGCCAAAGGGGCTTCGTGAAAGCTTTGGATGCGTTGTACAAAATGGATCGATTTCGCTGGCTGAGGGTAGTCCTGGCCTATTATCCAAGGGCGGTCAGAGAAGCAATGCGGGACAATATGGCTGCTTCGGGAGTGACAGCAGAAGATTTGCAAGAGATGTTTGGAAATATGAAAAGCTGCCCCACCAAGCATTAGCTGGCGCCGCGAAAAAATTTCCCTATATCGACGGCATGGTATCGCGTACTTACGGGCGCGGCAGGCCACTAAACGCGCCTGCTGCATTCATCCATCCGTGTCAGCCGATCGTCGCCAGGTAAGCGCAGTGTCGGTCGATTTGGGGCTTGACGTAAGTCAATGTCGTGGCTCGTACGCGGGTACAAGATTTTGGCTCGCCGCACCCGTCCTTAAGCAGAGATACAGCCATGTACACTCTGTCGAGAATTGGTATTT
>Ga0075424_100004426_pt1 | contig 13257 bp, 7 predicted proteins | sample SoiMethybrSBSTD3_FD_75301 | JGI IMG/M metagenome (GOLD analysis project Ga0075424, IMG submission 75301) | Bulk soil microbial communities from a Populus tree surrounding site in Tennessee, USA - Soil MetaG P. TD hybrid SBSTD3 | ecosystem: Environmental > Terrestrial > Soil > Tree plantation... | reverse complement strand
ATCGACGGCCTCGTCGTCCAGGATCCGGTCAAGATGGGGTATCTCGCGATCAAGTCGCTCGTTTCCCACATCAAGGGCGAAACCGTGGAGCGGCGCATCGACACGGGCGTGCACGTGGCGACCCCGCAGAACATGAAGCAGCCGGAGATCGACGCGCTGCTGCACCCGGATCTCGCGAAATGACCGACGCGCCGGCCGCGGCGCCGCCGCGGTTCGCGATGCGCGGCATCCGGAAGGCATTTGGCGCGACCGTCGCGCTCGACGGCGTCGATTTGTCCGTCAACGCCGGCGAGATTTGCGGCTTGATCGGTCAGAACGGCGCCGGCAAGAGCACGTTGATGAGCATCCTCGCTGGCGCGCAGCCGCCCGACGCGGGCGAGATGTTCATCGACGGCACGCCGTTCGCTCCCGCAAACCCGATCGACGCGCGGCGTGCGGGCGTCGCGATGATCTATCAGGAGCTGTCGCTCGCGCCGCACCTGTCGGTGATGGAGAACATCATGATGGGCGCCGAGCCGATGCGGTTCGGGCTCGTCGACTGGCGGCGCATGCGCGACATGGCCTCGCGGGCGCTCGCGCAACTCGGCCACCACGACATCCCGCCAGACGCGCCTGTCGGATCTCTGTCGGTCGCCGCGCAGCAGCTCGTCGAAATCGCGCGGGCGGTCGCGCTCGGCAGTCGCGTCCTCGTGCTGGACGAGCCCACGAGCAGTCTCGGGCGCGCGGACGTCGAACGGCTGTTCGCGCTGCTCCGCCACCTGAAAGCGCAGGGGCACGCCATCGTCTACATCTCGCATTTCATCGAAGAAGTGAAGGAGGTCGCTGACAGGTTTATCGTGCTGCGCGACGGCCGCAACGCCGGCGCCGGGGCGACGAACGACGCGACGCGCGACGGCATCGTCGCCTTGATGGTCGGGCGCACGGTCGGCGATTTGTTTCCGCGAAGCCCTCGTCACCGCGGCGAAGCCATCCTCGACGTCTCCGGTCTCGAGCCCGGCTCCGCGACGTTCACACTCTACCGCGGCGAGATCCTCGGCATTGCCGGCGTGCTCGGTTCAGGGCGCACGCGCCTGCTCAGGACGATCTTCGGGCTGCAGCCGGTGCGGGCCGGACAGGTGCGCGTGGGTGTGTACTCCGGCGCGGCGGATCCGCACGCGCGCTGGCGGCAGGGGCTCGGGATGCTCAGCGAGGACCGAAAGGAAGAAGGGCTCGCGACGGCGCTCGACGTCGCGGACAACCTCACGCTGACACGGCTGTCGCCGTTTGGAGCGGCCGGTCTCCTGTCACCCGGACGACAGCGTGCCGCCGCCGCGCGGTGGATTTCAGAGCTCGAGATCAAGTGCGCCGGCCCGGACCAGAAGGCGGGCGAGTTGTCCGGCGGCAACCAGCAGAAGATCGCGATCGCGCGGCTGCTCCACCACGACGTGGACGTGTTGATCCTGGACGAGCCGACGCGCGGCATCGACGTCGGCAGCAAGGCGCAGATCTACCGGCTGATCGATGCGCTCGTCGCCGACACGGCGGGCGGCAGGCCGCGAGCCGTCCTGATGGTGAGCAGCTACCTGCCAGAGCTTCTGGGGCTGTGCGATCGGATCGCGGTGATGAAGCGCGGCCGCCTCGCGGAGGCGTTGCCTGCTGAAACGCTCACCGAGCACGATCTCATGATGGCCGCGACGGTCGGGGCATCGGGCCCATGACGACGCGTTCCCTGCTCGACCGCACCGGCACGCTGCTGGGCCTGATTCTCGTCGCGATGGTTTTCGGCGTGCTCGTCGGCCCGCATTTCTTCGCGCCGACCAACCTGGAGCTGATGGCCAGGCAGACGGCGATCGTCAGCATTGCCGCCGTGGGCATGACGATCGTCATCGTGGCGGGCGGCATCGATCTGTCCGTCGGTTCGATGATCGCGCTCACGACGGTCGTGATCGCGCAGCTGCTCCGCATGGACGTGAGCCCGCCTGCCGCAGCGCTGGGCGGCATCGCCGCCGCCGCGTTGTGCGGCCTCATCAATGGCGTCCTGATCACGCAGCTCCGCGTCGTCCCTTTCATCGTCACGCTCGGAACCATGCTGATCATCCGTGGGGCGGCGAAGGGATTCGGCGAGGAGAGGCGCATCGAGGCGCCGGCGACTTGGCTCAACGACCTGCTTCGCGTCACGCGCGGCGAGATGCTGCTGCCGTCCGGAATCTGGGCCGTGATCGTGCTGTCGCTGATCGTCGGGGGCCTTCTCCGGTACACGCGCTTCGGCCGGCACACGTTCGCGATCGGATCGAACGAGCGCATGGCGCGCCTGTGCGGCGTCGCCATTACGCGGACGAAGGTCATCATCTATACGCTGTCGGCGGCGTTGACCGGCTTCGCCGGCCTGTTGATGTTCTCGAAGCTGTCAGTCGGCGACCCGACGGTCGCGATCGGGCTGGAGCTCGACGTGATTGCCGCCGTGATCATCGGCGGAGGCAGCCTCCTCGGGGGGCGCGGCACGGTTTCGGGCACGCTCATCGGCGCCGCGATCATGACGGTGATTCAGATCGGCTGCTCCCAGAAGGGCCTGGCCAACTGGGTACAGCAAATCGTGACCGGCGGCATCATCGTCGCCGCCGTCGCGCTCGACCGCGTGCGGTCCGGACGCACAGCATCCTGATGATGAAGATTCGCGACCTCGAAGTGCTCGATCTCCGCTTCCCGACGTCCCGCACGGCGGATGGCACCGATGCCATGCATCCCGACCCGGATTATTCCGCGGCGTACGTCGTTCTCGAGACGGACGGCGATCTCGAAGGGCATGGCTTCACGTTCACGATCGGCCGCGGCAACGAAGTCTGCGTGGAAGCCATCAGAGCGCTCACGCCGCTCGTCGTCGGCCGCACCCTGGAGGACATCACCGCAGAGCCCGCCGCGTTCTGGCGCGAGCTGTCCTCGGAGAGTCAGCTGCGCTGGCTCGGCCCGGAAAAAGGCGTCATTCACATCTCGATGGCGGCCATCGTCAACGCGGTGTGGGATCTGCACGCCAAACGCGAGAAGAAGCCGGTGTGGAAGCTGCTCGCGGACATGTCGCCGAAACAGATTGTTTCGTGCATCGACTTCCGCTACATCACCGACGCGATCACGCACGGTGAAGCCCTCGAGATCCTCGAGCGCCAGCAGAAGGGGAAGGCAGAGCGCGAAACGCGGCTGCTCCGCGAAGGATATCCGGCATACACCACATCGGCGGGATGGATCGGGTACTCCGACGAGAAAATCCGCCACCTGTGCCGCGAAGCGCTTGCGGAGGGCTGGACGCACTTCAAGGTGAAGGTGGGCGCGTCGCCGAACGACGACGAGGCGCGCGTCGGGCTCGTGCGCCAGGAGATCGGTCCAGAGAACCGCCTGATGATCGACGCGAACCAGCGTTGGGACGTCAACGAGGCGATCTCCCGCGTGCAGGCGCTCTCACATTTCAACCTGTGGTGGATCGAAGAGCCGACGAGTCCCGACGACGTGCTCGGTCATGCGACGATCCGCAGGGCGGTGCGCCCGGTCGGCGTGGCGACCGGCGAGCACGCGCAGAACCGGATCATCTTCAAGCAACTCTTGCAGGCGGAGGCGATCGACTTCTGCCAGATCGACAGCTGCCGTCTGGGGGGCGTCAACGAGAACCTTGCGGTCATGCTGATGGCGGCCAAGTTCGGCGTGCCCGTCTGCCCGCACGCCGGAGGCGTCGGCCTCTGCGAGCTCGTGCAGCACCTGTCGATGTTCGATTTCATCGGCGTCTCGGGGCGCATGGACGATCGCGTCACCGAGTACGTCGACCACCTGCACGAACATTTCGTCAACCCGACCGTCATCCGCCGCGCGCGTTACATCGCGCCGACCGCTCCAGGCTATAGCAGCGAGATCCAACGCGAGTCACGGCAGGCGTATCGGTATCCGAACGGGCCCGTATGGAAGAACGCCCCGGGATCAATCCCTCATCCCTGATCGGCAATCCCCGATCAGTCAATCCGGCGAATCAGCAATCCTCAATTCACCGCACGACGAGTGGCAGTGCATGTCGTTGACTGAGCACGTCGCGATCCGTAGCGGTTGTGGGTGGTACGCGGTCGGAGATCCGCTGGAAACCGGCATCGGTGTAGTGCGCGGCCGCGCGACGAAGGAGCGGGAACAATGAAGCAGGGTCCCAGTCGCCGATTTGCTGGTGTGGCCACTTCGCGTCGCCGAGCGCGTACGGCGCGAGGTAGAGCAGCGCCTGGCGAATCGCCGGGCCCTGCCGTCCGCTCGGCACGTATCTCCAGAGATCCACACCGACGCAATCGCCGACGGTCGCGAGCTGCGTCAGGCCATCGATGTTCATCACGCTGTAGCTGAACGATCGCGTCCGGGCGAGCTCCAGTGGTTGTTTGCCATCAGGTTCAATCTGCGCGGCGATCCGTGTGGTCCGCGCGTCTTCGAGGGCGCGCTTCGCGATTGCCGGCCGATCGACGAACAACGAATAGACGGCGACCTGGAGGTCGTAGTAGGTGCCGTGATTGTTCTTCGCCGCAGCTTCGTCGCGGCCGTTGGCACTCTCGCGCATCCACGTCACGAACTTCGTGAACCAGTCGCGGAGTCCCCGGCTGTCGTCGGGAGTCAAAGCTCCCGCCGCCTCGAGCAGCCCGATGCTGTCGACGACCCGGGTGAGGCCGCGAGTTTCGATGAGGCCGATGCCGCGCCCGGTGTTGATGCCAGGAATGAACTGCGCGTAGGTCAGGCTCGGGTTCATGCGCGTCGCGGGGTCGATGAACCACGCGCGCAGCAAGCTGACGGCCTTCGCTCCGTACCGCGAGTCGCCGCCCAGATACGCCGCGAGCGCGAGCGTATTGACGGCCGCGGCCATGTGGTCCATCGCCGTGTGATCCGGAAGCTTCGAGAGCTCCGGGTTCCGTTCGCCGTCGCGCCGGATGTACGGCAGTCCATTCGGCTTCGTGGGATCCGGCCACCAGTACGGCGCCTGCGTCATGTAGTCGTGCTTGTCTCCGCTCGGAGGCACCCCCGTCTTGTCGACGACGGAGAAGCGCGGTGATGTGAGCGCCGTGTCCGCATCAGCTCGCAGCGCGTTCCAGGCCGGCATGACGGTGGGATCCTGTTTCCCGATCTGCGTTCGCACGTCCTGGAGCCGCGCCGCGTCGAGCAGGAACACGCGCGGACTGTCCGCCGCCCGGACCGCGACGTGAATCAGCAAAGCGAACGTGACGGCCGACGGTGTCAATCGCATGGGCGGATGATAGTCGCAAAAGAATAGGGCCGGCCGTTAGGCCGGCCTCCAAGAAAATCGAGCCGCGAGCCGCGAAGCTAGAACCTGAAACTCAGGCCAAACTGGAATTCGCGCGGTGTCTTCGCGCCATTGATCGATCCGAACGCGGTGTTGGTCACCGTCACGTTCGGATTGTTCAGGTTCACGTGGTTGAGGACGTTGAACGCGTCCGCGCGTACCTCCACCCGTGAGTTCCCGGACAGACGGAAGTTCTTTCGCAGCGAGAGATCGAACCGGTTGAACGGCGGGCCCTCCACCATCCCCACTTTGGAGTTCCCGCGCCGCGTGTCAGAGGCGGGGCCGAACGCGTCCGTGTTGAACCACTGCGCAGTCGATCGTTCGTCCGACGGCAGATCGATCTCGCCACCGAGGTAATCAGCCCGGCGAGTGCCGATGGAGGTATTTCCGGTGACCGTCAGGTACTGCCCTGACTGATACCGCGTTCTGCCGCTGATCTCCCAACCGGCCAGCACCTGTGCCAGGAAATCCTTCCGGTCACGCATGAACGGGACCTGGTAGGTGAATGTCGTGATGAACGCATGACGCCGATCGAACGACAGCGGGCCCGTATTGAACGCCGCGTCGAATGCTTCTTCGGGGTTGTCGCCGTTGCCGCTCGCGTTCCCGGTCGCCTTCATCAACGAGTAATTCAGCGTGTACTTCAGGCTCCCGCGACGCTTGTTCACGTACAGCTGCAGGCTGTTGTAATTCGAGAACGCATCGCTGCGCCGCTGCCGGATGGACGAGTATCCCTTGTAGGGACGCAGGTAGTTCGTGTTGGCGCGCTGTGCCGTCGGCAGCGCCGCGTTGGCGACGAGCGCATCGAACGAAGGCTGGTTGATTTCCGGCATCCACAGCTGATCGCGGCCGCGGTTGCCCACGTACGCGATTTCGCCGAAGTGTCCCCACCGCAGCTCGCGCTGGAAGCTCACGCTGAAATTGAGCTGCCGCGGAATGTTCATGTCCGGATCGATCGCGTTGACGGTTCCGAGAACGCTCTCGGCGGCCGCCCGCCCGGCCAGCGGGTTCGCAAGGTTCGCGTTCTCGACGTTCACCGACGGCACGAACGGCGGCAGGTTCACCTGCGAGAAGATGACGTTGCCTTCGGGCTTGTCGTAAAAAACGCCACCGCCCGCCCGCAGCACCATGCGATCGTTGATGGCATATGCGCCGCTCAGCCTTGGCATCAACAGGTGATGCGTCGCGTACAGGCCGCGCGGTGCGCCGGTCGGAATCAACGCACCGGCGACCGGGTCGATCGTGACGCGGTCCTTCTGGTCACCAGGTACGCCGCCGCCCGCTCGAACGAGGCCTGTGTAACGGTTCGTTCCGACGCTCGCAATGCTGCCGTTGGGGTTGAGCGTGGCGGCCGCTCTTGGATCGTAGAGCGCGGGGTCGAAGTTCACGATGTTGTTTTGCTGTGTATAGGTCGGGCTCGCCACCTCGTACCGCAGTCCCGCATCGATGCTCAGGTTCCGTCCGACACGCCATGTATCGGCGACGAAGCCGCCGTACTGAGTGAAGCGGAAGAACCCGATTGGATCGTCCCCGCCTTCCGAGTAGCTGCGGAAGTTGCCAAGCAGCATGTCCGCCGCGGCAAACCCGGTCGTGTTCGTGTTGCCCGACGCGTTGAAGCTGACGGCACCCGTATGCGCAAGACGGCCGTTCTGGTCTTTGCGGTTCCGGGTCACGATGAAACCCGCTTTGACCGAGTGCTTGTTCTTGATCCAGGTCAGCGTGTCGGCGGCGGTGATGTCAGTCGTGGGCGAGAGCAGCGATTGCGACGGTCCGGTGAGGCTCGCGAAGTTCGTGATGGTGACGTCGGGAATCCCGTCGTCGTACCGTCCCTTGTCGTAGACCTGCGGGAACTGAAAACCGTAAGTGTCACGCTTCCATGCGTCGCCGGCCGGCGGAATTCGCTGGCTGTTCCACGAGGCGTTGACCTTGGCTTCGTTCACGAGGTTCGGTCCGATGATCCACGAGTGGCCGAGCTGATAGCCGTAACCAGGGCGCCGCCGGTTGGTCGAGATCGTCGGCAGATCGGCGCCGATGAACGTGCCGCGTGGTTCCACGAGGTCGTACATGTCGTGGAGGAAGCGCAGGTAGAGCCGATGCTGTGCGCGCATCGCATAATCGACGCGCAGGATGTCTTCGCGGGACTTGAACGGGAAGTCCAGCTGGTAGGTCGTGTTGTTCGACGTGGGTGTGTCGGTGAACTGAAGCGACCGGTCGATCATGGCGAGATAGACGTCCGCGATCGCGCGCCCGTCCGGAGTGATTCGATTCGGCGGGATGATGTTGCCGGCGAACGGCTCTCCCGTGAGGGGATCGCGAATGATCGTGGAACGTCCAGAGAAGTTGCCGTTCAACTCGGCGCGCGTCGGCATCGTTCGCCGGAACGGGCCGTCGACGCGATCGATGTGCTTGTATTCGGTCCCCCCGAAGTAGAACAGCTTGCTCTTCCGGAGCGGGCCGCCCAATGAGAAGCCGACGTCCCTGAAATCGAGCGGCGCCTTGATTCGCTCGTGCGTGGCTGCGTCAATCGGTGCGAACGCGTTCGCGGCGTCGAACCTGTCATTCCGGAACGTCCCGAACGTGCTGCCGTGCAGCCTGTTGGTGCCGCTCTTGGTGACGACGTTGATCGACGCGCCCGAATTGCGGCCGTACTCCGCCGAGAAGTTCGACGTCTGGATCCGCACCTGGTCGATGAAGTCGAGTCCGACGTTGTTGATCTGGCTCGCGTTCGATCCCGAGTCCAGGTTGAACCCGCCGTCCACCGTCAGGCTGTTGGTGTTGCCGCGCGATCCGTTGATGACGGTCCCCGTCGTGCTCAGGCTGGTCGTCGTCGCCATTTGGTCGTCGTCGAGCTGCACTGCGCCAGTGATGAGCGAGGCCAGCTCGAGGTAGTTCCGGCCCGACAGCGCGAGCTCGCGGACCTGATCGCCGTCGATCGTCCGGGCGATCTCGCCGGACGTCTTGTTCACCGTTTCGCCGCGAACGGCGACGACGTCGACCGTCTCGGTCAGGCTGCCTACGCCAAGCGAGAAGTCAGCGCTGATACGCGAATCTGGTGAAAGCTGGAATCCGGCCTTCTCCGCCTTGCGGAATCCTTGAAGCTCCGCCGTCACGGTGTACAGACCAACGGGAAGATTGGTAATCACGTACGCGCCGTTGGGTCCGGTCACGTCGGTGCGCGAGATGTTCGTGTTCGTATTCGTAACCGTCACGGTCACGCCGGGCAGGACCCCACCGGACGCGTCGCGGACGGTACCCGATATCTGCCCCGTGTTCGTCTGAGCGGCCGCGGAGCCGATCACAAGCAACAGCAACAGTACACACCACGTCGGTAATTGGACGTGCTTCGTGTTCACGCGTCTCCTCCTCCCGGAAGGTGAACCCCGTCAACGTTCGATTTTTTGACCTTCGAATTGAACGACCACGACTGTCGCCATCGGGTCGAGCATCGGTCGTTCCAACGTGAATGTAGTTTTGCCGTTCTCACTCGTGAGCTCGACCGGCGCTTTGTCGGCAAGCCGATACGCGCGGATGAGCTTGTTCTTGACCAAAGGGATCTCGAACGGCGCGCGGGGCTCCGAGAAAAATGTGAAGTAGAGCCTTCCCGGCTTCGAGGTCACCCGCCACTCGGTCTGCGGAAGGAACAGTTTCTGACCACGGACATCCTTCGCGCCACGAGCGCTGAATTCGCCGAATTCTTCTCCGAACGGCGACGCGCCGGCGCCGTAGACCGCTTCACCGTTGAACTTCAGCCAGCGACCGACCGTCCGCAGAACGTCCTGGCTCGCCTGCGGAATCACGCCTTCCGCGGTCGGCCCGACGTTCAGCAGGTAGTTGCCTCCCTTGCTCACGATGTCGACCAGCTTGAACGTGATTTGCGCGGGAGACTTCCAGTTCGTATCGTCCTTGCGGAAGCCCCACGTATCGTTGATCGTGGCGGGCGTCTCCCACGCTTCGGTCGACGCTTCGGGCGGAACGACGTTATCGCCGGTCGATCGATAATCCCCTTCGGTGCCCAGGCGGCCGTCGATCAACGTGTTCGGCTGCAGCGATCGAACGATGTCGGCGAAGCGCTGTCCGCGCTCCGGCGTCATCATACGCGGCGTGTCGAACCAGATCAGCGCGACAGGCCCGTAGCCGGTCAGCAGCTCCTTCACCTGCGGCTCCGCCTTGTTCCGGAGATACGCGTCGTAGTTCTTGAGCTCCTTGCCGTCGGCCGTCTGGTCCGGACCGAAGTCCCATGTGTTCCCGGCGCCGTCCTTCTCGTGCCAGTCCTGCGACTGCGAGTAGTAGAATCCGAGGCGCATCCCGCGCCGTGCGCAGGCGTCGGCGAGCTCCTTGAGCACGTCGCGCTTGAACGGCGTCGCGTCGACGACGTTGTAGGAGCTGACCCTGGACTTGAACACCGCGAAGCCGTCGTGGTGCTTGGACGTGATGACGATGTACTTCATGCCCGCGTCCTCGGCGAGCTGCACCCAGGCGTCCGGGTTGAACTTGACCGGGTTGAATTGTTTCGCGAGGCTTTCGTATTCGACCACCGGGATCTTCGAGCGGTTCATGATCCACTCGCCCAACCCCAGTGAGTGCTTGCCCTTCCACTCGCCGGCAGGGATTGCGTAGAGACCCCAGTGTATGAACAGGCCGTACTTGGCCTCGTGAAACCATTCGAGCCGCTTCTCGCGCGCGGGATCGGGCGGGCGCGGCGCCTGCGCCGAGACCGCCAGCGGGACGAGTGTCAGAATGGCCACGGCCGCCCGCTGGTGTATCGTCATCGCCGTCTCGTTCGTCTTCCGGCGTTGTGATACTATCCTTTACCGTTAAAGTCAATCTACTTTAGCGTTAAAGCACATTCAGTCCGCCTGAAGGCGGACCCTACGGGCGCGTAGCGTCCACCTTTAGGTGGACCGCGTGGAGACTGATGCCCCCGACAACGACGATGAAGCGGATCGCCGGCGAGCTGGGGGTGTCGATCACCACCGTCTCCAAGGTCCTGAACAACCGCGAGGACATCGGCCACGCGACGCGGGCGCGCGTGCTCGCCAAGGTCGCCGAGCTCGGCTATCAGCCGAATGCCGTCGCGCGCAGCCTGACGCTCCGGCGCACGCACACGCTCGGCGTCGTGATTCCGGACCTGATGCACTCGTTCTTCGTCGAGATCGTCGCCGGCCTCGAAACGCTGGCGAGCGTCCGCGGGTATGGCCTGCTGCTCTGCAGTTCGAACGAGGATCCCTCGAAGGAGCGATCGGAGCTCGAGATGCTCCGGCAGCGCCAGGTCGACGGCATCGTCCTCGCCTCGGTCAATGCGTCGGGCAACACGGACGTCCTCCAGAAGCTCGGCGCGCTCGGGATCGGCCTGGTGATGATCGATCGCGACGATCATCCGGCGGTCAAATGCGACCGCGTGCTCACCGACGATCAGAAGGTCGGCATGCTCGCGACGTCGCACCTGATCCGTCAGGGGCGCAAGGCCATCGCGCACATCGCGGGCCCGCTCATCACGCACGCGAAGCGGCGCGCCGAGGGCTACCGTGCCGCGCTCCGCGGGCACGGCCTCCGCGTCCGTCCTGAATGGATCGTCCGCGGCGGCTTCATGGAGCGGGACGGCTACGCGGCCATGAAGAAGCTGCTGGCGCTGAAGCCTCGCGTCGACGCGGTGTTCGCCTCGAACGATCCGGCGGCGATCGGCGCGATGAAAGCGATCTGGGACGCCGGCCGCCAGGTCCCCGACGACGTCGCCATCGTCGGCGCGGGTGATATCGCGCTCGGCGATCTGCTGCGCGTTCCGCTGACGACCGTCAGCTGGTCGCGCGAAGATCAGGGACGCACCGCCGCCGAGCTGATTCTCGATCGCATCGGCGACGAGCCGCCCGATCAATTCCGCTCGGTCGTCATTCCGCCGCAGCTGCTCGTTCGCCGCTCCAGCGGCGGCTAGGAGGCTTCGTGTATCGACTCGCCGTCATGCTGGCGCTCGTGATCTCCGCGCCCGCTCCGGTCCGCCTAAAGGCGGACGCTACGGACACGGTCGGTCTGGATCTCCGTAGCCTAAAGGCGGACGCTACGGACACGGTCGGTCTGGATCTCCGTAGCCTAAAGGCGGACGCTACGGACACGGTCGGTCTGGATCTCCGTAGCCGAAAGGCTGACGCTACGAACACGGTCGGCCTGGATCTCCGTAGGGTCCGCCTTCAGGCGGACCAGAAGACCCCAATCACGATCGCCAGCCCGGACGGCCGCATCAAGTTCGAGCTCGATCTCCGATCAGGGAACCGACTCGTCTACCGCGTGACGATGAAGGGCCGCTCCGTCATCGAACGCTCGCGCCTCGGCATCATCGTCGACGGCGTGAACCTTGGCGACGGCGCCGCGCTCGGCGCGGTGGCGCGCACGCAAAAAGATGAGAAGTACCGCACGCGCGGTGTGCACGCGTTCGCGACAAATCGCTACAACGGGGCGGCGATCGCTCTCACACACGAGCCGAGCGGCACGAAGTACAGCGTCGAAACACGCGTCTTCGACGACGGAATTGCGTTCAGGTATGTCGTGCCCGGGTCACCGGCGGCGCAGCGCACGCCGGATGAGGCGACGATCTTCAATTTCCCCGCGGGCAGCTCCGTCTGGTATCACGACCTTGACGGACATTACGAAGGCGTCCACGAGCGGAAGGACATCGAGGACGTCCAGGAAGGCGACTGGGCCGCGCCGCCGTTGACCGCGCGCCTGCCGGACGGGGTCGGATACGCGTCGGTGACTGAAGCGGCGCTCGTCAACTATGCCGGCATGGCGCTCCAGGCCGACCGCCGCGGTGGCTTTGCCGCGACGCTGGGCCACGCCGCGCCCGCGTCATATCCGTACCGGCTCCGGTATCCCGCGCTGGACGTGAGAAGGCTCGAAATCCCGGCCGCGATCACGGGGACGATCGCGACGCCGTGGCGCGTCGTGCTGATCGGATCCGATCTCAACACGCTCGTGAGCTCGGACATCATCACGAGCCTGTCGCCGCCTCCGGATCCGGCGCTCTTCCCGCAGGGGATCGATACGGCGTGGCTGAAGCCGGGCCGTGCGGTATGGCGCTATCTCGACGGCGGCGAGAACACCTTCGAAGGGATCAAGCACTTCTCCGAGCTCGCGGGGACGCTCGGGTTCGAGTATCAGGTCGTCGAAGGACTGTGGCGGCGATGGACCGACGATCAGCTCCGCGATCTCGTGTCGTTCTCGAACGAGAGGCACGTCGGCCTGCTGCTCTGGGTGCACAGCCGCGACCTGCGCGACGCGGCGGCGCGCCGTGCGCTTTTCGAGAAGCTGCACGCGCTCGGGATCGCCGGCGTCAAGGTCGATTTCTTCGATCACGAAGCGAAGGAGGTCGTCGACCTGTACCACGACATCCTGCGCGAGACGGCGGAGAACCACCTGCTCTGCGACTTTCACGGCGCCAACAAACCCGCGGGGGAATCGCGCACCTGGCCAAACGAGATGACGCGCGAAGGGATCTACGGCCTGGAGCACCGCGCGCAGGCCTGGGCGACGCACAACACCACGCTGCCGTTCACGCGCTATCTCGCCGGCCACGGGGACTACACGCCGGTTGTCTTCGGCGATCGCCGCAAGGAAACCTCCTGGCCGCATCAGATCGCGACCGCGGCGATCTTCACGTCGCCCCTTCTCGTCTACGGCGGCAATCCGCAGAGCCTTCTGGACAACCCGGCGGTTGATGTCATCAAGGCGCTTCCCAGCACGTGGGACGAGACGATCGTGCTGCCGGGCAGCGGCATCGGCGAGCTCGCGGCGTTTGCGCGCCGGAAAGGGACGGAGTGGTTCGTCGCGGCGTTGAATGGAGCCGCGGCGCGGACGCTCAAGATCGACTTGAAGTTTCTCGGTCCGGCGGCTTATCGGGCGACGCTCGTGCGCGACGATCCCGACAACGCCGCGGCCGAGCGCGTGGAGCATTCGACGCTGACGCGTCAAGGCGCGCTGAC
>Ga0075424_100004425_pt1 | contig 13257 bp, 9 predicted proteins | sample SoiMethybrSBSTD3_FD_75301 | JGI IMG/M metagenome (GOLD analysis project Ga0075424, IMG submission 75301) | Bulk soil microbial communities from a Populus tree surrounding site in Tennessee, USA - Soil MetaG P. TD hybrid SBSTD3 | ecosystem: Environmental > Terrestrial > Soil > Tree plantation... | reverse complement strand
AACGCGCGCTTGACAACGTCCCACCAGAGGTTTGGCCATCGGTCGCTACCGCATTGGGCAACACGCGGTCGCGCCTCGCCGTTACCGTATTGATCGGCTTGTTCGGCAACAACGCGTCTCGAAATGACGTCTGCGGTGCTCTAAAAACCTTGACGCACCGAGACTGGTGTGACGGCACTGCAGATGATCCGGCGGCAAAGAAAAGGCAGTGGTTGCGTACCTGGAACGGGAGTGGATCCAGGACTCCGATCTTCGGTCCCGCCAACTGTCCTGCGGATCTCACGCCGGGCCGCGGGGAGATCGTGATCAACTCGAATGGTCGGAGAAGTGCTCCGGTAGCCGTTGAGATCGTCGAAGCCGCAGTGCCTCAGCTGACCGGAGTATCACCCGCACAAGCGCACCCCGCACAGGGTGTTCTCCTAACCTCAAAAACGCCCGCCCAAGTGGGCGACGTGGTTGAAATCACTGACCGGCGCGGCAGGCTATGGCGGATAGCGACAGGTGCGTCGGCGCTCGGCATCAGCCTGACGCTTCCCGACGATGTAGCAGACGGTGAAGCCGGTATTCGTTTGGGGCGGAGCGTGAACGGCGCGGAGAGATTCAGTGCACCCCTGAGGTTTCTCGTGACATCCGGGCCGCTCCCGTTGAAGTCGCTGGCGGTTGCTCTCATGAGGCCAGTTGCACCAGGGCAATGGACCGATATCGTCAAGGATCATGAGATCGAGTTCGAGGTGAGGCGCGTCGATCGTATCGACGTCGAATTCCAGCAAGGCGCCGTCACGGAGGTCACTCGAGCGACAGGTCCAGATCGCGTGCACGTTCGGGTGCCGCCTCGATTGAAGCCGGGCCTGGTGTCAGTGCGCACTCGGACATGGATTGAGCGGGCAGCTTCCGAATGGTCAGCCCCGGCCACGTTCGCTCTGCTCGAACGCGCGGCGGCAGCTACGATAACCTCGATCGAGGCTGGACCGATTCGGAGTCTGGTGTGGTGGTCTGGCGACGCTGCTCTGGCCGCCATTGAAGCACGACCCGGAGATGCCCTGGTGCTGCGCGGGCATTTCCCTGTTGCAAGTGCTGCTGCCTTGCGCGTTCAAGTGCGAGGGCCGCATGCCACTCTGGCGCTTGCGGCGACGGACGTCGATGGAGGTGTGCGAGTCGTGCTACCGTCGCAGGCGTCTTCTGGAGACTGGCACCTTGTCGTCGGGACGAAGGACGGGAAAAGTCCTTCTCAAGAGGTCACGACGGTTCGTGTGAGATGAGAACGGCGCGCTGCGATCGACGTTCTGTGCCGAGCGGCGAAGTCTAATCGCAGACCTGTAGCCGCGAACATGACGACTCGTCGCGCAGAGCTGCGACTCGATACAGCCGGTAGTCACGATCCGGGCGCGCCTCATCTCGGAGGCGCGCCCGACGTGACGGAAGAGATTCGTCGCTACTTGCTGCGGAGAATCTCGTAGATGGCGCCATTCGACAGCGATACGATGAACAGATTGCCGTTCGGCCCGGTCTTGATGTCGGTAGCGACACCAAAGTTTCGGCCGAATAGCAGGCTCTCGCTTTCGATGGCGGCTCGGGCGTTCGCCGCCGGATCGGTCGCAGACGGTTTGTCGAGGTTGTCCGCAACCCGGTCTTCCAGCCGGGGATCGTCAACCCCGATTTTCTGGCGGTTGCCGGTCAGGTTGAAGTGCCACAGGAAGCCCCCTTCGAGGAACGGCCGCGCGGCGCCCACAAACAAGTCGCCGTCGTACTGCGGACCGATCGCGCGGCCGTCCATGAAGCCAATGCCCGCAGGCGCCACCTCGAACTTCCAGCTGAACTTCGGCTCGTTGTAGCGCGCGCCCGGCAGCATCACCATCCGCGCCAGGGCCTCCTCAGGTGAGTCGGCGATGTTCGTCGGCGGCCAACGCGCCTGCTGGAGGTTGCCGCCGAACATCGTTGTCTCGATCTCTTTGAATTCATTGATCCGCGCGAGCGGCCCCATGACCTGAATCCAGCCACCGTTCATCCCTGGCCTAACCAGGTTCAGCTCGGTAAACGCGTCGTCGCCGTTCTCTTCCAGCCAGAGGTTGCCGGACTTCGGGTCGAAGTCGAAACCGAAGCTGTTGCGGTGGCCGTAGGAGAACACCTTGTGGATGTTGGTAGTGACCTGGGGGTTCTCTTCGATCTGCCCGCGAATCTCGCCGCCGGGCAGCCGGCGCGTGTGGAAGTTGATATACGACCGTCCAGCGAGAATGTTCGGCAGCTGGGCGGCAAGCGTGGTGTTGTTGCCCTCGTTGAGATCCCACTTGCTGACGATCGTGCCACCGACCCCGCTGGCGAACGGGGTTACCACGACATCGGCGGGGTTGGTGTCGTTGAACGGCGTGCCGAAGAAACCGAAGCGAACGCCGGCATTCGTCCCGCGCGGTGCCGCGGCGTGGATGTGGGCCGCCAGCAAGTCGTCGCCCGGATCGGGAGTTTGCGAGCCCGTGAAATCAAGGCCTGTGACTGTGACGGTGAACGACAAGGACGTCATCGCGCCGTCGAGAAAGAACGCCGCGTAGCCCTTCGCCACGGAGGCGTTGGCCGGCACCTCCTGTGCACCCTCGAGCCGCGCCACGAACACGTGCCCGACCCCGGTGAACGGGTTATCGGCCGGCGTGGAGCCATCATCGTCAAGCCGCATGATCACGCCGGTAAGGTGGGCATCGTCCGGTTCCGGTCCGCCGAAGTTGTCATCGTCCCGACCGGGCCCCGCCGGGCCGTTGAGAAGGTTCTGCATCCAGCCGCGCCGCCCGTTGTCCCCGATGAAGATGTACAACTTTCCGTCTGGCCCGAACTTGATCACACCGCCGTTGTGGTTGCCGCGCCCTGCCGCAGGTGTCGGCTCGGCGGCGAAGGGCGGCTGCAGCGCCCGCAGCCGGATGATGTTCCGATCGAATGTCAGCTTGGAGCCGTCCCAGACGAACCGGTCAACGCGATTTCCCAATAGGGGTGTTTGACTGAGCACGGTCGTGTCAGTGTTCATGATCGTACTCTCGGTCCAATACAGGTACACGTGCGGGGTCGCGGGAAAGCTCGGGTGCAGAGCGATGCCCAGCAGACCGCGCTCCGAGCCGGAGTTGACCGCGAGGTCGAGCACGGTGCCCTGCACGATGTCGTTCACCACCCACTTCACCTGGCCGGTGGCCTTTTCGAGCACGAAGAACTCGTTGGGGGCTAGGAACGCCATACTGGTGGGCTGATCCAAACCGTGAGCGACCGTGCGCACACGCAAGTTCGGATCAATAACGGTTGGGCTCACCTGGGCGTGCAACATGGACTGCAACCCAAATAGAGCAACGACGAAATGGCCCGTCAGGCGCAGGGTGAGATTCGAATATTTTCTACTGATCACGATAGCTCCCCTTTCTGCGGCAGGAACGGAGTGGAAAGCTCGAGCACGTCCGAGATTCGGCCGTCAGATGGCGCCGACCTCGGGATCGTCGTGGCTGTCGCGGCCATGTCGACCATCGGCCGCGAGCTAGGCGCTGACCAGCGCTACTGATATCGCGACGAGTCCAGCTACTCCAATGTGATGTGTCTCTTCATAATTCGTACTCTCCTGTCGAGTTAGGGGATGGTGACATGCGAACTTGCAGGCGCTGCGCGCCGCGGCAATCGGCGCGCCAGCGCACTCGGTCCCTTTTTCCCACATCTCCGGCACGATCGCTCGAGCCCGGGTTACCAGCATCGAAAGGGTATTCGGAGTTTGTAAATGGAGCCACGGTCCGCAGGAATTCGATCTCGACGAGATTCAGCTGAATGCATCGTCGTGGTACCGGTGCGCGTTTTGGCGTCGCGTGTGTCCCCTACGCGGCACGGTGCAATTTGTTCAGGTTCCAAGCCACCTCGTCAGTCGGGTTCCAACTGACGAAAATCTGGCCACCACCCTTCGTTTGTAAGGTCTCAGGACGCCGGCGATCAGAGCGAGCTCGTTGCGGGCTTCTCGATCATTCAGGTGAAGTCGTTGGAAGAAGCGATCGAGTGGTCAGGACTTGGTCCTGATGAATTTCTTTACATTCGTACCGTTCACCTCTCCGATATAGATCGCACCGGTCGAATCAACAGCAACCGCCGTCGGATTGCTGAGGCCGGTGATCTTGTCGAGGATCCGGCCATCTTTGAGGCTCATCACGAGCAGGCAGTTGTTGTCGCTGCCGTCGACCAGATACATCAAATCGCCTTTGATAAACAGACCCCAGGGCACGCCGACGTTCGTCCACTGATTCAGGAACTTGCCGTCTTTGTCGAAAATCTGCACCCGGTTGTTCGATCGGTCGGCGACGTAAATGCGGTCGCGTGAGTCAACGGCGATGCTGTGCGGCACGTTGAATTGACCGGGCTCCGTTCCCTTGCCGCCCCACCACTTGATGAACCCGCCGTCTTTTGCGAACTTCGCCACGCGCGTGTTCGGTCCTTCGCCGTCGGCGACGAAAATGTCGCCGTTCTTCGACACGGCGAGGTCGGCCATACCGTTGAATGTGTCATGTGACGTGTTGTCGCCGAGGACGTCCTGTTTGCCGAGCGTGAGCAGCAGTTTGCCGTCCCGGTTGAACTTGAAGGCCTGCATATAGCCGCGATCGGTCACCCAGATCGCGTCCGAGCGATCGACCCGGAGAAAGTGAGTCGTCTTGAACATGCCGCGGCCCCACGCGCGGATGAAGTTGCCGCGCTTGTCGAACGCCATGATCGGCATGAGCTCGTTGCGGTGAAACACGAAAACGTTGTCGTGCGAGTCAACGTCCACTCCCGTCGCCTGGCCCCATTTCGTCACATCGGGCGGGAAGTGGACCCAGTTCTCGACGAGCCGATATTGACTGTTCTCCGCCGCCTGTATCGGGCGATGGACCCACACGGCCAGTGTCAAAAGCGCGAGTGTGAGAAGGATCGCGAGAGCCCTATCTCCCGCAGCGTGGGCGATGTGAAGCATCGACTCTGGCGGCGTAGAGTGTTTGGTCGGCATACGAGCGGCAGGATACCAAAGGGCCGAGCCGTTGGGCGCTCAATGCATCTGCGCTGGCCCTTCAGCGGCGTGAGTTTGGATTGACGAGAGCGGGAGAGGCAATTACGATGCGCCTTGCGCAGCACGAGGACCCGACCACGTGGTGCAGTGGCCGGCCGTATTCGTATCGCATCTCACTCCGTAGGGCGCATCGGCTCTCGCCGAAAGGGCATTGCCCACCTACAGCAACCAGGTAGGGAGGGTGTGCTCATGTCTCGACTCGACATCTACAAGAAGCAGGCGAAACAACTCGTTCGCTGGCATCGCGAGGGCAATTACTCGATCGGTGGGCGCATTCGCGGTCTCGCCCGCTACCAGACGCTGACCGACCGTGAGGCGCTCGCGCTTGAGTTTCCACTTCGCGAGGCGCAGGAGATCATCGCACTGGAGGCGGGCTACCCGAGCTGGACGGCATTGAAGGTCGCCGTGGCTAATGGGCCTGCGCAGACCAAACCCACATCGCCGGCACTTCGACTCACGCGCGCGGTCCCTGTGATCTTCGTTGCCAACGTCGAAGCGTCGGCCGGGTTTTTCAGGAACACTCTCGGTTTCTCGATCGACTTCCTGCATGGGGAGCCACCGTTCTATGGCTCCGTGTCGCGCGACGGCGCCTGCGTACATCTCAAGTTCGTGCACGAACCCGTGCTCACTGTTGGGACACAAGACCGGGACGGATTGATTGTCGCGTTCATTGAGGTTGAGAACGTGAAGGCCCTCTACGCCGAATACATGACGACTGGGGCGATCTTCGGCCAGAAGCTCCAGAAGCAAGCTTGGGGAGGACGCGACTTCATCGTCCGCGATCCTGATGGCAACGGGTTATGCTTCGTCGGTCCAGCCTGAGAACGTCAGAACAGCATCCGGAACGCAAATACAGCGAAGAGGAATCCGCCGACGAGTTGCAGGACCCGCAGAAACGGCGCCACCTCGGCCACCGATCGACCAGGCTTCAGCGCCCACGTCCGAGCAGCCTCGGAGATCTGAACGGCGAACGCTGCGCCGAGCAGCATCCCGAGCCCGGCCAGCATCATCGTCCCAGGCGGCGTCGGCACGATCCACCGATGCAGAGCCTGATCGAGGACGCCGAGCACGCTCCAGGCGACGACGCCCTGTGCGATCGCGATCCATCGAAACGGCATACCACGGCCGCTCGGCGGTGAAGGGACGCGAGCGTGAAATCCTGCCCGCGTTGCGGCGTCGAGCACGCGCTGGACGCGTGCGCCGCACCAGAAAATGGCCGTCTCAGGACAGTCGGAGCGCGTGTGAACGATACGAATGCCGTTCGAGGCGATGCCACATCGCTCCAATCCGGCGACCTCCCGCGGTGCAAACGTGTATCGCCCGGCGAACGCGAGCGAAATCGTCAACCGACCGGTCGAGATTGAAAGTCGTCCGAACGGCCAGGTGCCTTGGAATGGTCCGATCCGGGCTCCGCCCGTGAAAGACAGGCGTTCATTCATTCAACGGTTTATCGGCTGCCGGCAGCATCGGGTTAAGCGAAGGGGGTCTAATATTGGCTCTTGATCGTGTGGCGGGAGACCATGCGAACGATTCTGAGCCTCGTCATCGCGACGTTACTCTGCGTGCCGGGCGGCCTCGCTCAAAACCGCGACGCGCAGGCCGTCGCCGACATGATCGCCCTCGAAGCGGAGCTGCTCAAGAACGCCGCATCGACCTGCGACCGGATTGAATCTCCGCACCTGGTGGCCTACTTCGACAAGGGACTGCTTGCTCCCGATGCTGAACGGAAGTTCAGCGCGCGCCTCGAAGAGGGGTACAACGCGGTTGCCGGGTTCCTGAACCTGACGTTCGACCCTCGCGAGCGCGGCACGTCGAAACCCGACTACTACGTGACGGACCGCGCCGGCCTGTCCCACGCATGGCCCACCCGCGTGATCCTTCGGGCGAGGCGGGTTGTGCCCGACGGCGTGAGCATCGCGTACCACGAGACGGCTCACATGCTCGTGATGCACGACCCGTCGGCGCCCAGGAATCGCGGCGATCTGCCGCCGGACGAAGACGCACGGGTCTGGGCCAACAGCGCCACCTGGCTCCCGGACGGCTTCGCGGATTACGTCTCGTACGAGATCGCCAGAAAGCTGCACATTGTGCCGGCGGATCTCTTTGGTGCCGGCACGAGTGAGTCAGAGGTGGACGCACACGCGAGGAAATGGCTGAACGACCCGCGAGGTCGAGCCGTGCTGCCATTCATCGCATCGCACGGAAGTCCGGACAACTGGCTTGCCGACCGCGAGAACGTCGCCGCACCATACTACGTGCTTGGCCACTCGTTCGTGAGTTTCCTCGTGAAGCGTTTCGGAGTGGCGGTCATCGTACGGCTGTACGACAAGCAGGCGAATGGCGTCGGGGCCATCGAAGACGACTTTCGCGCCGTCACTGGCGCCGACCTCGCGTCGATGCGCAACAACTGGCTGAAGATGCTGGGGTGAACCCCGTCGCTAGAACAAGGCGAGAGCGATCGCGGCGCCGGCGACCTGCACGCCGGTCATGGACGCGGTGTTCAAGACATAAAGCGAAAAGCGCCGCAACTACCGACAGCAGCCAGCCACTCCATCGGCCGGCCGCCAGATAGAAGCGGCGGATTGCGACCGCCAGATACGCGAAGTGCCCCAATCCGACCAGCACCTTGACCAGGAATATGAACGGGCGGAGCCAGGCGCGGAAACTGTGCGCGAGCACCAGCGTCACACTCGACAGCAGGACGAAGCTGACCACGTGCATGCTGAATGCGGCGTCCTCCAGGAAGCGGCGCTTTCCTCGAAAACACAGGTGCAGCGCCGCGGCGAGCAGTAGCACATTGGCGAACGACACCGGCTGCGCGAACGCCGCCTTACATGCACCTCGGCGGTGCGCACGAGCTGCGTCCATGAGTGGTTCCGCAGGTTGATCGCTCGCAGCTCCCGAGGATCCGCGCGACTATAATGCGGAACCTCGCTATGGCGTTGGGGCCGGGACAGCGGATAGGGTTCTTCGAAATCGTCGAGCTGTTGGGCCAAGGCGGAATGGGCGAAGTCTACCGCGCCCGCGACACCCGCCTCCGACGGGATGTCGCACTGAAGGTTCTGCCCGACCGATACGCGTTCGACGCCGAGCGGCTTGCCCGATTCAAGCGGGAAGCGCTCGTCCTCGCGTCGCTCGTTCATCCTCACGTCGCCACGCTCTTCGGTATTGAAGAGTCTGGGACCACCACCGCTCTCGTCATGGAGCTGGTCGATGGTGAAACGCTCAACGATCGGATCGCGCGATTCGGCGATCGAAGCCACGGGCGTGGGTTGCCGCTCGACGAGGCGCTCCGGCTCGCGAGTGAGATCGCCGACGCGCTGGAAGCCGCCCACTATCGAGGCGTTGTCCACCGAGACCTCAAGCCTGGGAACATCAAAGTGCAGGTGGACGGCTCCGTGAAGGTGCTCGACTTCGGGCTGGCGTCGATTCTCGCGGCCGATGCGGACATTGACGTCGCCGCCGAGACGATCACGGTGGCGAACCCGCCGACCGTGCTCGGTACGCCAGCGTACATGAGCCCCGAACAGGCGCGCGGTCAGCCCACCGATCGTCGAACCGATGTGTGGGGATTCGGATGCGTTCTCTACGAGATGCTCACCGGCCGCCGAGCCTTCGGCGGTCGATCGACCGTCGAAGTGTTGGCTGGCGTGCTGGAACGGGAGCCAGACCTCAACCTCCTACCGCTCCATACGCCACCGCCTATCCGTCGCCTGCTCCGGCGCGCGCTGTCGAAGAACCCACGGACCCGGTTGCGCGATATGGGCGATGCGCGTCTCGAGATCACCGATGCGCTCGCCGGCATTGAGGACGCAGCGCCGGATCGTCCGGTGCAAACGCCGGCGCGCGTGAAGATGCTGTACGCGGCGGCCGCGCTCGCAATGGGAGCCGTGGCGGGCCTTTCGGTTTCGCAGTGGCTGCGCCCCCGAGCTCTCCCACGTGCGATCAGCCGATTCGAGATTGCGGTCCCCGCACAGGCAATCCCCAGTAGCGCCTGGCCCGCCGGTCGAGGAATCGCCATTTCACGCGATGGATCGCGGCTGGTACTTCCATCGGACCGTGGCTTTGTCATCCGCTACCGCGACAAGGTGTTGGTCGAGCCCGTCGAGATCGGGACTGCCGGCGAAGCGTTGTTGCCATTCTTCTCGCCCGACGGCCGGTGGATCGGTTACGCCGCCGATGGTGCGTTGAAGAAGGTGGCGGTGAGCGGTGGGGCGCCGGTTGAAATCGCCAAGGTGGCCACGATCGCCAGTGGAACCTGGACCGAGGACCAGATCATCTATGCCGACACCACCGGCCTCTATCGCGTGCGTCAGGATGGCGGAACGCCTGAGAGGCTGCCCGTCAACCTTGCATCGATCGAACAGGTCGCGTATCCGGAGGTGCTGCCCGGCGGCCAGGCGATTCTGTTCACGGTGATGCCGACGCGAACCAACGTCATCAGCTCGGCTTCACAGTCGCGGCAGGCTCGAATCGACGCGCTCGATCTCAGGAACGGAAGACAGACGACGATACTGCGCGGAGGAGGGCGACCGCGGTATGCACCGACCGGTCATCTGTTGTTCGCCCTCGATGGAACTCTCCATGCGGTGTTGTTCGACGCCCGTCGTCTTGAAATCGGCGGCGAACCGATCGAGTTGTTCGCGGACGTAGGTTCGTCGGCGTTTGCGGTTTCCAACGAGGGGACGTTGGCCTATGTGGCCAGCGGCGCGTCGGAGCGTGGGGAGCTCTTGTGGGTCGACCGACGCGGCCGCGAAGAGCCCCTGGGTGCACCGTCGTACCCGTACGTTTACCCAAGACTTTCTCCGGACGGAAAGCACGTAGCGCTCGATGTCGCCGGTGTGGACCGCGACATATGGATTTGGGACGTCTCGCGCAAAGTGTTGGAGCGCTTCACCGACGATCCGGCGGAGGACATGCTCCCCGCATGGAGTCTCGACGGGCGGCATGTGGCGTTCGGCAGCAGCCGTCTGGGCGTGGCGAACGTCTTTTGGCAAGCATCCGATCGCCGTGGTGATCCCGAGCGCCTGTGGGAAAGCGAGCGTCTCCAGCAGCCGATGTTGTTCGCACCGGATGGACGTCTGCTGGTGTCCGAGGCGGTGCCGGGCCGGGGGCGCGACGTCCTTGCTCTGTCGTTCGACGCGCCGCGGCGGATGGAGAGGCTCCTCGACAGCGACGCGACCGACGGATGGGCGGAGGTGTCTGCAGATGGCCGATGGATTGCCTACGACTCCAACGAGTCCGGTCAGTGGGAGATCTACGTGCGCCCGTACCCGCGTGTTCGAGAAGGACGTTGGCGGGTCTCGGCCGCCGGTGGGCGCGAGCCGTTGTGGTCGCGAGACGGCAAGGAGCTGTTCTATCGGGACTTCAGCGGGGCGCTGATGGCCGTTGCGGTCACGATCGGTCCGACATTCACGTTCGGCGCTCCTGTCAAGCTGCTCGATGGTTCCCGGTACCGGGGCGGCGGCTCGACGCTCGGCGGACGAACATACGACGTGGATCTCGATGGGTCTCGGTTCCTGATCATCAAGCGCGTCAATCCATCAGGCGCAGCGACGTCGATCGTCATGACCGAGAACTGGTTCCAGGAGCTTCAGGCGCGACTGCCGGATCGATGATCGTCATCGTTCGACTCACCGTTTGTCGCCAACCCCCGCGAACGTCAGAAAATCAGTGATGTGGAACTCGCCGGGCCGATTGCCCAGCGATGGCGTGAAGTCCGGCTGTCTGGTGAGAAAGCCCTCCGGGTCGGTTCTCAGCAGCCCGATGAAGACCTCGGCGACGATTCGGCCCCCGACCGGGCCCAGCTGCCGTCCATCCTCGAAGATCTCGGCTTCTTTCAGCACGTAGTACCAGAGCGGCGTCGACGTCAGGAATCGCGGGTGGATCGCCGACAGCTCGTTGAGATCACTGTCGGTCAGCATCGGTGCGGCAATCGCTGACGCAATCGACTGTCCCGAAGGGATTCGCCATGTCAGGTGCCGCAGCAGATTACGCTGCGCCAGCGACGTCGGCGGTGTGCCGGCGGGAATGGCCCCGAGCGGCAAGTCGAACAACGGAGTCGACAGCCGGGTATCGATCCGCTTGTTGGGGCGCACGTCGTCCTCGAATCCGGGAAAGCGGAAGAACGTCTGCCAGCCGACGAAGCGGTGCGAAGCGCGGAGCCCGCCGCGCAAATCGCGCGGTTCGCCGCCGGTGCCCGGCTCGAACACCATCGCGAAAAATGGCGCGCCGTCGTCACCGGTGAAGTTCGCGCGATACGACGGGCGCACCATGCTGTGACCAAATCGATAGACGATTTGGAAATCGACAGGGATGAAGGCCCTCCCAACGGCTGGCCCGTAGAACTGCGGCCCCTGCGTCATGACCTGATCCACAACGGATGAACCGACGAAGAGCGGCAGCACCTCGCGCAGGATCACCCACTGGTAGTGCCATGTGGTGAACCGGCGTGCGGCGGCGAAGACATCATCGACTGCCCACGTCAGGTGATCGCGACGCACGATATCGACTGCATGGTTGTGGAAGCGCAGAAAGGCAATGTGCAACCCAGCGATGATGAGGTTTTCATCGTTTCGGGGGTCCGCGATGATGGCGGTTCCCGAGCGATCTCGCGGCAGGTCGTCGAAGCGGCCACCCGATTCGAGCCGGAATTTTGCGCGGTCGGCTGGGTCGTAGAGCAAGGGCGATCCTGCCGGCCCGTCGCCGTAGACGGAATCGAGATCGAAATAGGCGGACCGTCCGTTTGGCACCGACCGAGGACTGGTTGGCTGGCCCAGCCTCGACGTCGCATCGAAGGTCATGTCGTGATCGAGGAACTGGCCAAAGAACGTCAGGCCCGCGGTGTGATGATCGTTGTCCCGGTTGTTCCCGCTGAGCGCTGGGTCGACGATCAAGGCGATTGGTCCGGCACCGAGATCGTCGCGCGCGTCCATCAGGCCGCCGCGCTTCCCGAGCTCGAGGAGCGCCGAGGTGATGTCGGGGCTCGGCGCCGCAAACGGTGGCAAGAAGAAGATGCGTCCGAACGTGTCTGGTCGCGATTCGTTCTGGGGCTCGCTCTGACCGGCTGCGTACCGCGCGATGACGAACAGAGCGACGATTAGCAAGACGCGCATGTTGTTCTCCTCCTTGTGCGGTCGTTGCGCTGGCGTGGTGTATCCTCCACGACGTCAATCCGTCGTGTCGGGGGAATCAGAGGGGAAAACCCGGGGGAATCAGGGGGAAATGCTGACCCTTCGATTCGGGCAGTTCCTGTTGGATGAAGCGCAACGGAAGCTGACGCGCGACGGAGTCGAGGTTCACCTCACGCCAAAGGCATTCGACCTTCTGCTTGTCCTCGCCGCAGAGGCCCCGCGCGTTTTGTCGAAGAGCGAGCTTCACTCACGGGTCTGGCCCGGGACGTTTGTAGCCGACGCCACACTTGTGGGCGTCGTCAAGGAACTGAGGCGCGCCCTCGACTGCGGAGACGAGGAGAGCTCAACCATTCGCACAGTTAACCGGGTGGGGTACGCGTTTGCTCGATCGGCCGAACCCGAGCAGCCGGGTCGGTTGATGTGGCATTGGCTTGTCGTGAGCGGCCGACATGTCGCGCTGAAAAACGGGGAGAACCGCATCGGCCGCGACCCCGTTTCGACGGTGTGGCTTGATTCAGCCGGCGTGTCGCGTCATCACGCACGCATCGTCGTCACGAGCGCGGACGCGACAATCGAAGACCTTGGCAGCAAGAACGGCACGAGCGTGGGTGGGAAGCCTGTTGCGGCGAAGACGCGGCTGAAGGATAACGATGTGTTGCAGGTCGGCCCCGTGTCGATGATCTATCACCTTTCGACCGCCGGCCTCTCGACAGAAGCCATTCCGATACGAGATCACGCGGGCAACCCGCCGAATGAGCGCTGAGAACAATTTTCCGGTCGCTGGCCGATGCGTCCTGCCGTAACGCGTGACGACTTCAGCGCGAAATCAGCGCGCCAACTGTGGCGCCGATGGCCGCGCCGATGCCCGCCATCAAGGCGTTGCCGGCCCCGGAGCACAGGCTCTCGCCGGTTCTGCACTGGACTAATGCGTTGGTAACGTTCGCGACGGCTCACGGGGGCGTCGCCGCGCCGCCTCGTGGCGTTTGGAAAATCGGCATCGGCAACCGAAGGTGGAGGTGCTAGTATCCGCCGATGGCCGAGACCGCGCTGAGCGTCGATCGACTGCCGGCCGTCGCTGCT